>Ga0163144_10008576_pt1 | contig 22108 bp, 19 predicted proteins | sample OliLak19BULKMAT1_FD_123175 | JGI IMG/M metagenome (GOLD analysis project Ga0163144, IMG submission 123175) | Freshwater microbial mat bacterial communities from Lake Vanda, McMurdo Dry Valleys, Antarctica - Oligotrophic Lake LV.19.BULKMAT1 | ecosystem: Environmental > Aquatic > Freshwater >... | reverse complement strand
TTCAATCTTTTCATTTGGGCACCACAAGTGGTGGCATCTTGAAAATTCCAAGCGAGCCTGTCTATTGACAAGATCTGTTGAGGACGATCTTCAAGCACGTTTTTCAGTGTGAACTAATTAGTCTTGGAGCGGTCCTTACTATTGCACAGAACTTTCATTTTAAGGAATTTGACTATGCCCAGAGTCTTTATCGAACTCCAGTCCGGCAAGATCCAGCGCCTTCGTACTCGCTCCGGCGGGAACAAGCAGCGTCCTCAACGCCAGCCTGAGCGCCGCACGCGCAACCTGGTGGAGCCTTTTCTGGACTTTGATGCTCTCGAACTGAGTGGCGACGGATACCTCGACGACGGCCACAAGAGCTCCGACTGCAGCGATGCTTGCCACGACTACGACTTCGACTTCGACTTCCTCGACGAGAGCGATCTGGAAGCCTCCCTCAGCGGTTGTCCGGCTTTCGACTCCCACGATGAGCCGGCCCCTATCACCAAGCTGTCGATGTCGGAGTTTTACCCGGACCACGATTCGATTCGCTGCTTGACGCGCAAGCTCGGATTCGTCGCCAAGGCGGCACCGGCAGCGTTGCTCGCCCGGCCGGTGGCGTACATCCAGTCCTTCTATGGCGACGATGACGGCGAGGAATAAAATCGGCGCACGTAGGCGCCATTCAATCGGTTCTGAAGGTCGATCTGAACGAGTTTGTGTCTAAAGCATTTGAAAAAAGCGGTCAGCCCGCCGCCATTTCAGCGTAGCCATACCGGCGACGCAGCATTATTACGTCAACGTTTGGTTATGCCACTTGTCTCAAATTAGGAAAACAGTGATGCAAAAGGACAGAATGTATATCTCGTTTCGCCAGGCTGCACGCGCTGGTTTCGGGGCTCGCAGCCGCGTAGATCACCGCGTTACCGACGTGTCGATGCCCATCCCTAAGGTCGAGCGTGTTCGTTTCATTGCCGGTACACTGCCGGGCAATTATCGGGTGCTCCAGTACCTGAGCGTATCCAGCATCGCGCGTTGCGGAACGATCTGTGTTGCTGATGTTGAAGTCATGGACGGGCCCGGCGACCTTGAGGATGATAACCGCTTTGACGCAGAACCCCGACGTCAGTCTATGAAGCCAGGTCGCGCGGGGTATGACGGCAAGTTTTGCAACCCCAATCTCGGTGCCCTCAAGCGCTTCCTGAATTTGCGTCTCGGAAGCCGGTGGGACGAAGTGAAAAATGAAGCCAGTCGCGCAGGGCGTGTTTCGGCCGGCCTGGGCAATGTGATGCGCAACTGTCTTGAGCGAATGGTTTGCGAGAACGTCATCGAACAGGATGGCAAGCTCATCTGTCCGGAAAGCCGCACCGAGTTGAGTGACACCTGGGAGCGCTTCTTGTTCTATGTCCATCCGGCAACCGGCACGCTTGAACGGGTGCCTCGCAAACCCAAGCGCTACCTGCGCGAAATGGAGCAGAAGCAATCGCAGAAGGAACTGCGGCAGGAACCCTTCGAGCAGGTGGCGGTGTCCGAATTGCAGAAGCTGGTGCGCGTGAACGGCATCTGGTTCCTGGTCGACTTCGAACCTCTGCCCACGATGGCAACTCTGGCGGCTCGCTGTGGATACGCGCAGAGCTACGTGTCGGCGACCGGACGCTGGCTCGGAGAATGGGGCAAGAAGCCCTCGGGACCGCAGGACATTCTGCTCGATGAAGAAGCTATCGACGATCCTGCTAACTCCTATCGCCAGTGTGGCAAGGAGACCAACTACCGCGTCAACCTGTTTGTGCAAGCCTGGGGAGCTGCGATTTATGCCGTGAGCAAGCTGCAGGTCAGCTCTCGCACGCTGCGTCGGTACGGACTGCATGGTAAATAATGGCACAGTTCGTTTCCTGTCCGACATCATTGAACGCTAGCCGTTCCAACTCTATTCGAGCCGGTCTTTCACGGCCGGCTCGAATCGGACGGCCATTTTCTGCAAGTGTTTCTCTAAGGTCCGACCCCTTAGTACTCGGCGAGGTTTTCTCGCCGATTTATGACATACCTTCAAACGAAAGTAAGAAAAATGACCTATCCCTACCTCGACAAACTGCCGCTCAACGATGCTCAGAAGCAAGCGATCACTGACGCCGAATACGAAAACGCGCCCACCCTGTATATCATGTGCAAGTTTATCCCGACGGCCATGAAACAGGTCCTCGGCGTGGCCAGCCTCGACGAACTGGAAACGGCGCTCTGGCAGCAACTCGACGAAGTCGAGCGCGCTGAAGTCCAACAGGAACTCGACGACCTCAAGAACCTCTAGGCGCACCGATCGCCAGCGTGAATAGAGTGCCGCGCCAGCGGGTATGAAAACCGTTCATACCCGCTGGTTTGTTGTAAACTTGAGCCCTGTTGCAATTTTTGCTTGCTCCTGACTTATGCATGCGTATAGTACGTTAAGACCACCCAGAAAGAACTGAGAGGAGACTTTGGACTGCATACATATAGCACTCCTTCTCGATATTATAGAAATATAGATTCCACTGTAGTTGATTGATGTAGATGACGATGCGTAAAGGTGGTTGGAACCACTCAGACGTGGCTACGGTGGCGGAGCGGGCTAGGCCCGTTCCGTCGCCGGGAGCCCGACATTCGTGCTGGAAAAAATCCTCGGGAGCCGCAAATTTCAGGCAAAAATGAGACCGCATTTCGGCGAGTGATCAAGATTTGAGCTTTATGCTGCGCTGGTTGCATCTGCCGTCAATTGCACCTTTCAAGTCTTCCAACACTTTTCGCTTGGCGACGTCGGTTGTGTGGTTCGTCAAATAGCGAGTGTTCGCCAGTCGAAGATATTGCTCCAATTTTTTGGAATCACCTTTTTCTGCATAGAGGTCTGCAAGCTGAATCAAAGTTGAAATTGCCGGTCCTGAATCCATGCCGGGACCGGTCTGGCACAGTCGCAATGCTCGTTTGTGAACCTTTTCGGACTGGTCAAATAGATGCACTACCATGAGGCGATAAGCAAGTTGGTTGTAGATTCCTGCCACTGCGCCCATTTTTCCGGCATCGTTGTCTACGTGTTTTTCGGCTTTAGTAGCTGCTTTCAATGCGCTCTGTAAATCTTTCGAATTCATTCTTGCTAATGCCAGATTGCAAAACAATTTGAAGCGCTCCGTCTCCGTGTATTTTGATGGGATTAACTCCGTTGTGCGACTGAGCAATTTGGCCTCTATGTCCGGAGTGTTGTGTTGCCTGGCATAGGTTGCGAAATCCCCAAGCCACAAGAACGCTGCATCCTCGGACGCCACCTCGCGCTTAATAAGATAGTTCATCGCCGCGATTGCTAAATCCGCGGATTTAGCGTCATTTGTATCTATTGCGTTTTTTACACCATCTTCGATCACAGTCACCTGCAGACTGCCTTGCATCGGCAATTTGCCGACCATATTTACAGCCCTGTTCAAATATTTTTGCGCTTTGAAAAGTTCTTTCTGATTACGATAAACCGAGCCGGTCACTGCCAACGCCTCGAAAAGCTTCACCGCCGGCGGTGGCGTCTTTTTGTGGATGGCTATTACTTGTTCGCAAAGTTTCGCTGCTTCAGGATACTGTTTTGTGTAAAGCCTGTAATTCGCCAGAGCAATCATGATGGCGGCTTTCGTCGATTCGTCGTTATCGCTTATCTGCAATCGTGTTGCCTGCAGTTTCTTCTCTGCATCTGCTGCCGCAGTCGCGTTATTGTCTTCAATAGCTGAGGCCAGTTTCGATATTTTTTCCGTGATTCCGAGAGTTACATCCGCTTGGCTGCGACCGATTGACTTTTCAAACCGGGGCTCCAGAGCGTCATCAGCCAGGAGTGAAGCTATGCTTGCCTCGCGCTCCGGCTTAACTGTCTGCTGCGGTTTCTCATGGAACAGAGTGCCGATCCAGATACAGATAGCCGCAGGAATCAGCGTGATCGTTGCAATCGCCGCAAGTGGTATCGCATATGGTGGTGTGGATGCTTTTGTGGTTTGTTCATTGGTCTCGAAATCGGATTTTTGAGATTGTCCATCGGCGCTAACCATTAGGGATAGAGCATCTTGCATAACAGAAACGGATTGGAATCTGTCGTCTGGATCCTTCTCGAGAGCCTTCATGACTATCTCTTCCAGTCTGAAATCGACCGTTTGTTCGCAACCTGCTTCTCGCAATGACGGCACATCGGCGTTGGCATGCAACGAAATTGTTTGAAGCGCCGTCTCTGCAAGAAATGGCACTCGCCCTGTCAGCGCCTCAAATAGCAGACACCCCAGTGAATAAATTTCTGAGCGCCCGTCGTATTTTGTCCCGTTGAATTGCTCAGGCGGCATGTATGCCGGCGTTCCTGCAATTCCTCCGGTTTCATGGAGCGAGCCGCTCGACATGGATGCGATGCCGAAATCAATCAAAACTACGTCGAAAGAGTCAGCTTCGCCTTTCAAAATCACGTTGGAACTTTTGATGTCGCGGTGAAAAATCCCGGCTCGATGCGAATGACTGAGTGCGTCCAGGAGTTTGATGGATAGTGAAACGACGACATCGCCGGGCAGCGGTCCATGCTCCTGGATGTATTGATTTAAACTGACACCTTCGATAAAACTCATGACGATGTAGGGGCGACCATCGTCAGCGCCGAAATCCAGAATGTCGACTATGTTTGGATGTTTCAGCCGGCTGACCGAACGCGCTTCATTTTGGAAATCCATTGCCAGTCTGGCTGTTTGCTCGATGGATCGTTTCACCGCGACTTCTTTTTTCAATAGACTATCGAAATAGAGCGCGACTCGTCCGGCGCCCCCGTAGCCAAGTTCGCGAATTTTTTCATACCGTTCTTCGAACGGCAAATTAGTCTGCGCGCCAGGAGGCTCCTCGACTGGTTCGACAAAGCCAGCCGGCTGAGTCGGAGTGATCACTGGTTTGGCGCATCGACAGAGGTCAGAACGAAAAATCCACTGCGTCAACGACCCGGCTCGGCCCTCGGAGACACGCTTGCTGCAGGTGTCGCAGAAGCTGACATCACTTGCTGCGCCGGTATTCTCGACCCAATTACAATTGCAGACGATCAACCACTGCGTGATTGAACCACTCGAGCCCTCGCTGGATTTGCGGCCGCACTTGGGACAATTGGCGTTCGGCTGAATAGGTTTCTTTCCAGGCATAACTAAGCCGACAAGAGACGTGCTGCTACTTCTATGCATGTACCCGTGGACAGGACAAAACCCTTCCGTTCGAAGCTCTAGTTGATTATTTGATTGACCTGTTTGTAAACCCTGTGCCGGTCAGCCTCGGAGTGAAACAAGTTTGAAGCGGTTCCAGCAACCGAGTTGATAAAACTGGGTCCGACCTGATCCATGCTCGTTTATTCGTCAGATTATATGTCTAATCGAGTAACTATCTGTTGTAGCAATCCTCCCCCAAAAAGTTAAAGATTTCAGGTTTATTTTTGAGAGAACTAAACTGATGCAGTAGTTGGTGTGCTGATGGCTCGCCATCTTTGACGTCCGTATCGCAGGCCACTGCTGCCGGTACCACGAGATGGTACCGGCAGCGCAGCAGGCGCGATTAACGCACCCCAACTCTTCGCTCGTCGAGCGATTACTTGCGAGCCGCGTCTTTGCGCTTCGCCGTGGCGAGCCACAGGTTGCGCAGTTTCGAGGCACGGATGCGGGCGCCGTCCTGGGTTGTGAGCAAAAGGCGCGAAGGATCGACGATGTCGATGTCCTGCGCTTTGTGCTCTTGCGCCAGGGTGAGCGCGAGGTTGAGCGCCGCTTCCAGCGTAGAGACCTCGCCGTCTCCGTTGAGCAGCTCAGGGACGGTGCCATCGGCGACCAGCGGGGAAACCGCTTTGACCGAGTGGAAACCACCTTTTTCACCGTTGACGAAGATCGTCACGGTCACGACGGGCATGGACGTGAAGCCGACGCCCGAGTGGGTTTGCTCGGCAGCCGGTGCGGCGCCATTGCTGTGCGTTTCGGTCGGCGTGGACGGGGCTTGGGCAACCGCGACGTGTGCAGTCGAGACGGCGTGGTGCGCGGGTTCGATCGGTTGCGAATCGCCGGGGGCGCCGTGCTGCCAGAAGCCGAGCCGGAGGCGCGCGCCACCGCGTTCGGGGGTTTCGATCTCGGACTGTTTGATCGCCACGGAGAGGCGCTGTCCGGGAGGATTGACGAGGTCCTGCAACACTTCGGCTGCGGGTTTGCCGGCGCTGCCCTGGATGTCGCCGATGTAGATCATGCCGGAGAATCCGGTGAGCGGTCCAGCGATGACGGTGGCGAAAACGCCGCAGGGCTTGCTGTCTTTGCGGGACAACGAGAGCTTGGTGGTTTCGACTTCAAGGCGGAGTCCGGTGGTGGCTTCGCGATAGGCCTGCTCGATGCTGATGCGGCGAGGTTGGGCAGTGAAGTGATTGGAGCGATGATTGTTTTGCATAATGAGTTTGGTTTTCGATGGTTGTCGGTACTTACGTTTTGGTTCAGTCAACAAGTTCACCGACAAGAACTCGAAGACATGAGATGTGTTGACCACGCAGTCGTTGGGTGACTCCGTGTTGTAGATCGTCAGTTTGGTTTTGGCGATCGGTTTTTTGCAGTTGCGTTGTAACTCTGCAGTCAGGCACCGTGAAGTGTTTCTGGCTGTCAGATTTCTTCTGTTGATGCTCGGGCAGGCGTAACGAATACATCAATGTTTTCGCTGTCGAATGCTCAAGCCGTCCTTCCAGTTTTCCGTTTATCGAACAATGTGCAGGCGCCTCAAGCAGAGCTTGTGGTGATTGCGATTGAGACGAGGCGAAGGGCTGGGTTGTTTGGGGACTTCTTGGAAGAATTGAAATAAGAGTTATGCCGTTAACCTAGCAGTCTGCTGTCGCAGCTCCAAGCGTTGGGCTGTGGTGGGGTGATTGCTGGAAACGGTTGCCAGTTGGGCGATTGCCCATTCTCTTGCATGATGGGTGGCTTTAAGAATTGAACTAAAACAGAGAAACTGAGTTCCTGTAAGGTGGGCCCATCGCGATTTTGAAAAGCTTGCAGAGTTCGCATGAACCGTTACTCATCTGGGTCGGTCTGGTCGGCCAAACTCACCTCGGATTTGGCTCAAATGACTGAATGGTTGGAGATTGTTGATGATTAGCGCGAGTTAAGTTAAGTATCGTCTGAAAGCGGGAGTTGCTTCGTTGAAGGCGGAAATGAAAGGTCCTCGTCTTGAACAGCGTTAGTACTTTGAAGTGAACGTTCCATTTATTGGTATCGGTTTAAGTTCTTCCACTTGTGGCAGCCTCGGGGTTGGAAGTTTAAAACCGGCATGTTGAAGTATGGATCGAAACGGGAAACGGCTCCTGAACCTGAGCCACGTTGGCTTCTCGAAATCTTAACCGCTACCAGGCTTTCAGCCTGTGACGGAGGTCATCACTCATTTCAACTGCCGCTAGGACTACCTCCCAGTCTGACCGGTTTGAAAAACATTACTATTGCATATACTAGGCTGGAATTCTAAGGAAGAAGGCACCGCATGCGGTGCCTTCTTGTCCCTGGGACGAGTCTAGTGCGAAACTAATCCACTTGCTCCTCAATCTTCCGAATCCGTCTCTTCTTCGTTTTCCATCTCAACCAACTGGCCTGCCACTTCGATGCCGTCGCTGGTCAAGTCGCCGGTTGCCTGATCGACCAGACCGAGATAGGTCATGTGGTAGATCAGGAACTGACGCATGCCGAGGTCCGGTACCAGTGCGGTCAGTTCAGCGCTGTCATGTTTCAACGGCGCCAGCTTGAGAAGCTGGGCGGTGAAATCGAAAGCTTCTTGCTCACAGCCGCAACCGCAATGGTCAAGGCGATGGGACACCTGGCTTGTCACCGACTGGGCTTCGAACCCCGGGCCGAACTTGTGTCTCTGGCTGGGAAACTCAAGCAGAGTAGTTTGTTCCGGCAGCTTCCAGTCAATTCCGTCCAATTCATCGCGCAAAGCCTTACCCTTGTTGGTCAGCCATGAGCCGCCCACGCTGCCGCCGTGCTCCATCACGTCATGCGTGGTGAACGCGTAGAGCATCGTGTAATACAGCGAGCGGGGAAGCAGGGCGTCTACGTCCTTCAAATTTTTGTAGAAGGGCGCTAAGGACAGGAGTTCATGAACGAACTGCGCAGCGGCTTTAGGGCTGCCGGTTTTGTTAAAACCCATGGCTGAAATAAGGTTGCACAGGGTCAGTCCATTGAAGGCGTTTTTAAGCATAACAAAGCTCTTCTTTTGGTTAAACAATAACCGTCCTGGGGCAGGGCACAGAATATCCATGCTCGTCCCGGGACGGTCGAATACTTTTGGCTGTGCCACCACCGGGGGTGGTGTGATAGCGCGCGGTGTGTTAAATCACCATCTCAGGAGCGGGCTCCGGGAATGGAGCCCGCTCCTTTTCGTGCGCAGCGCTCGGACACCACCGCGTCCTGGAACGCCGCGTTCTCTAATGGAACACCTTACATTGCGCGCCCGAGCGCCACGCGCACCAACTCCGGCGTGCCGCCGAAGCTGAGCAGTCGGCAGTCCTGATCGTGGCGTTGGCGTGCCACCAGATGCGGTTCTTCCTCTTCAAGGCTCCAGACCTCGGTGGCCTTCGGTCCGAGCGCGCAGATCAGGTCGTCCCGCAGGAAGCGCACCTGACTGATGTAGCTCCCAACCGTCGTGCGGATGCGCCCGACCTGGGCCCGAGGCATGGCGGCGACACGCCAGAACTCGGCACCAGTCACGTTGCTGGCGCGTTCCATGCGGAACGGCACTTCTTCCAGCGACACCTTTTCCTTCGGCACAGTGCCTTTGACGTCGAGCGTCCAGAGCACACCGTCCTCGCCGCCGAACACGATGCCGTTCTTTTCTTGCTGCACGTCGACCGAGTAGCACGGCCAGCGCGTTTCGGCGCTCACCGTGACAGCCTGATCTTTATGCAGGTCGAAGCTGTGGATGGTGCCGCAGGTGGTGGCAACATAGAGCTGCAGGTTGCTGCGCGAGAAGCACAAATCAGCGATCGAGGATGGGTCATGGAATCCGAAGCTGAAGATGCGCTCGGGCGCCATGTCCATGTTCCACAGCTCGAACTGCCCATCGCCGTTGCCGACGGCGATGTAGCGACCGTCCAGGCTGGTGCGCAGGCAAGTGATGCTCTCAGCCGAAATCAACAGTTCGAGCGGCTGCTGATTGCCCTGCGTGGAGATGCGCGAGATGCAGTTCGACGAGATGTTCGCGAACAATGCCTCCTGTTCGGCAACCGACCCGCCGTTGGGGCCGTTCCGAAGGTAGTTGCGCATCGCCGTCCGCGAAAAACCGACGTCGTGCTTGGCGTCGAGTTCGATGTAGTTGCGGAAGTGCTGCTCTTCGACCACGCGCACCGAGAAGCCCACCTGCATGCCGCCGAGGCGCAGCTCGGTGAACGAGTCGCCCTTGCGTGCGAAAGCGACCTGGTCGGTTTTGGAGCTGTCGAAGAGGTGTTGAACGATTTTCATGTTCGTCTCCGTTGATGGTTGCGTTGTGAAAGAAAACATGAGCGGTGGAGCGGCTGACGCCGCCTACCAATCGGCGCTTGACGCGCCGTTTGCCGAGGACCGAAGTTGTCGGCGCCGAACAGCGTTCTCGCTAGCGAGCACCGCAGATTCCTTGCCTATAACTTCAGTTCTGTTTACCGAACGACGGCAGTTGTTCGGCGAACAACCACCGTTGACGGCACATTCAGTGAGTCACTGTCCCGAGCGACAGACCTCAGTGGCTTGTTGCTACGGGGTTTGAACCAGCAGGATGTCGTGGTGGACGACGGACAACAGGTCGTGTTCGAAATCGAACGCGTCCTTGGCGCTGTAATCAGTCCATTCGCCGAGAACGGTAGTCGCCGTGCGCATCAATTGTCGAGCCTGTTGGACCTCCTGCAGGCGCATCAGCGCCGTCGCCAGTCGAGCCAGCATGACGCCGTTCCACCAGTGATCGGAGCCATACTGTTCCGACGCGTGCTGTGAGCCGATGCGAGCCACGTTTGCCGCTTGCACCCAGTTGCCGGCCGCCATGTGACGGTCGATGTTGAGCCGGGTTTCGGCAATCAGCAGCATGTTCTGCCGCATCGTGTACTGCTGCTTGTTCTCTTCGATCAGGGTGAGAAGATCCAGCTTTGGACCGATCACCTCGACTGCCTCCGATCGCTTCGTGCGAGCCTCGAGCAGTTGGTCGCGCAGAGCGTACAGCCCGTATTCGAGCGCCTCGCGGGCCTGTTCCATGTACTGAATCTGCGATTCGCCGTTCGTCATGCCGTCCATCATCATGGTCTGACACATGACGACAGCCGCTTCGACGAAATAGTCCTTGTTCCGGCGAGCAACGGCAGCGGCTTGGCAGTACAACCGCCGAGCGGACTCGGGCTGGTAGCGGTCTTCCTGATGGCGGGCGCGTTCGAACAGCTCGAGAGCGACCTTGCTGCTGGCGCCGCTCATGTCGATTTCGATCGTTTCAACGCGCTTGGCGTAGTGACGTCCGGTGGAGTTGCGCAGCAGGCTTTCACGGACGTCGACTCTGTAAAACAACATGACTTGTCTCCGATTTCCGGGAATACGTTAAGTATTCAGTTTGGTCAGGCCAGATTCACATAGCAACGATGCCATGGAACTGTCTTTGCCTGGTGTTGAAAAACGGGCTAGGTGTGAGCGAATTGCCTTGTTGTTAGAGTTGAGAGAATAAAAAACTATAATTCAACATGACTTTGTTCTAATACGCGAGTCAATCGTTTGTGCGCGTTGTGGGACGAAGGATGCGCCGAAAGACCTGATTTAATCCAACAAAACTGTGCAAATCCGTAGCGGATTAATCGCATCGGATATAACGCAATATCATCACATATAGAAAAATGCGACAGCGAGAATCGCGTAAACGGCAAGCAGCATCAGTCCTTCGAGCCAGTTGCTTTCACCGTCGGATGCGACAAATTTTAATGCCACCACGGCGACTATCACCGCGACAATTTCTGCTTCGGTAAACATCAGGTTCATCGGCCGACCCATGAAGAAGCCGATGAATACGAGTAAGGGTGCGATTAAAAGAGCGAGCTGCGCGCTCGATCCCAGAGAGATATTTATAGCTAGATCCATGCGATTTTTCATCGCCATTAGAACGGCGCTGCTGTTTTCCGCTGCGTTACCAACGATGGCGACGAGGATGACGCCGACGAACAATTCGGACATACCCAACGCTTTTCCGGTTGCTTCGACTGCACTGACTAAAAATTGGGCGATTATCGAAACCATAACAGTCGCCCCGAGTAGAATGCAGAGGGAGTTTTTCTTACTCCATCCATGCACGCCAAGCGCGATCTGTCCTTCTTCTCCGACGGCTGCTCCGTAAAAACGTTTGTGCGTTTTTAGTGAAAAAACCAGACTGGCTAAATAGACAATCGATAAAATAATTGAAATCGCCATAGACGATTGCAGCCCATCATGGTCTTTGTGTGTGGACGTATGCATCATGACGGCGGGCATGAGAAGACCGATTGCAGCCAGTGCCAGCAAGGTGGCCGAGGCACTGCCGGCAGTGCGATTGAATTTCTGGGTTTCGTGCTTCAAGCCTCCCGCGAACATGCTGGCGCCAAGCACGAGCAGCACGTTGCCCATGATTGAACCGGTTATGGACGCTTTCACCACGTCAATTAAACCGGCATTCAGGGCTGAAAGCGCGAGGATGAATTCGCAGGCGTTGCCGAAGAACGCGTTGAGCAGGGCTCCCTGACCGGGTCCGACGTGTTCTGAGAGGTGCTCGGTGGCTTTACCCATGAATCCGGCAAGCGGAATAATTCCCAGGCATGATGCGCCGAATATGGCTACTTCAGGCAGATGCATGAAGTATGCGATAAACGGCAAAGGGACTAAAATCAGTAAGACCGTCAAAAGGTCTGGTTTACCAAGGTCGAACTTCATTCGTAAACTCGTTTGGCAGGGTAAGAGGTACAGCGAATTCCTGACGCGTTCATTATCACCCATGCAGGATTTCAATAAGTGGACTGATCTAGCAATTCCCATCAGTTTGTTTCGCAAAAGATCGTTTGATTTCGACGCGCCCGATTTGTGCCTTCGTTCGGTTCTCTTGGTTGTAATAGTACTAACTCGATGAGTAGAGTGCCGAAAATGCGACAGGAGCTAAGAAGGGCACCCCGAGAGGGTGTTCCTTAATGCTCCTGTCTTGGGTTTCTCGACGCGTATAGTCATCAAGCCGACACCCCCACGCTCAGCGTGCTGGCGAACTCGCCGACCAGCCGTGCCACTTCCAGGTAGTGTCCGCTGAAGTCTGCGCCGGCAATCGCCGCCATCGACTTGAGCAGTTCCACGATGGACAGGTAAGCCGCTTCGGAGGCGACGAAACCGTCCGTCATCTCAACGTCGGCAACTTCGCGAACGGCGGACAGCAGACCGAACTCCTGGATGTTTCCGTTCAGCAGCTTGCACTCGACATCGCTCTTTGACGTGCGGCTGATGTGCACAACGCCGCTGGCGTCACGGAAAAGCGGACCAACAGTCAGAAACTTTGCAAATGTAGTATTCATAGCATCACCTACCTGCCTTTCGATAAAGTAAACGTGGGACCGGGTTTCCACCTCAGAGCTTGCTAAGTTCGTGAGTATTACCGGTCGTCAGAAGCAGGGTACGCCCCAACTTCTTCGTACAGCATCCGCATGCCGGCAAGAGCGCCGGCAGCGGAGTTTTTTCCGAATTCCGAATCGCAGACTAGGCCGACTGGCAAAAGCCAACCTGCTCGATGATGACGTGCTCGGGGTTGTCGATGCCGAGTGCGTCCGCGATAGCAAGGCGAGCCACATCCTCGTCGATCAAGTCGACATCGAGGATAAGGTCAAGCCAGCCATCGGAACCGTCGCCGTACTCACCACCACACTCGTCCGCGTTGGCGCGAGTCATGATCGTGATGTTGGGGCGGTTCTTGTCGAGAGCGAGGAAGTCCTCCCAGGGCGCGGGAAGCGAGCCGGAGATGCGGAAGCGAATGACGTTGTCGGACATGATTGTCCTCCGTTAAAACATCAACCGCCGCTCGGTGGAGTCGGCTTGGAAGTTGATGCTCTAACGAAACGGCAAAAGCGAAACCATGATGGTCTCCTGATTTGTATTCCTGAACGTGTTGATTCCCTCGAGCAATCCAGAAGTTTCGCGAACGAGATCAGGGTCCCGTCCAGTGATCTGGAGTGTAGAGGAGAATGGAACGTTGGCAGGAAGCTTGTTTTTGGGGTTGTTAAAGTCTGATGAATGGAGAAAGAAAGGATAGATTCACCCTAGTACCAGTTCTGATCAAGGTCAATGGAACAACAATATCAAAAGTGTCTTGGAGCTAAGTCGCGAAACGTTGTTGGGGTGCCTATTCCGAGTGACGAAAAGTCGGCTTTCCCCTGCCCCAAAAATCGCACGCCTTCAAAGTCAGACGATTCTCTTCAGGATTAATCCGTTTTAACACTTAGCACTCTTCGCGCGAAGGGCTTTCCTGAAGTTCGCTAGCAGCGCTAATTCTCTAGTTCTTTTCAAGCTTTCAAAACTGCTTGAGATGATATTGCTAATAGCATCAAAAGTCTCATCCTACGGGTCTTCTTCAATTATGACTAAATCTGCTTATTGAATTTGGATATTGTGATTGGAAAATCAGAGGTCTAAGGTGAACTCACATTGTTTTTCAACCAAAAGCCAGAGCTCACAACCAAATACCAGGCACCACACCAATTTAGATATTTCACACACGGCTATGTAGTCTTGTGGGTTGGTTCGGTTTTCGGTATAGCACTCAACTTGCATCGAGTTCACTCGTTTCGACCTTCGGAACGACAACATTCGATTCGACTTGGGTGCTTTCTTTGGTTTGCTCTAATCGGGATCACCCGCCGTTTCGACGAGTAGTCCCTCTAACATCCTGAACAATAGCGTCAGGGCCAGGAGGTCTATCATGAAAATTCTAGTTGTTGAAGACTTTCGCGCCATAGCGAAAGGCTTTTCTGAAGTTCTTCGCGCTCAAGGTCACGACGTCCAATGCGTGATCGGGTTTAGCGACATCGACAAGCTCGAAGCCATCGACATCGATGACCAGCCCGTCACCCTCACTGCCGAAGCTTATGACTTCGCGCTTGTGGACGGACAGCTCGAGCAATTCAACGGTCAGCCGGACAATCCCATCGAGGGCCCTGCTGTCGTTTCGCGTTTGGTCAAGTCCGGTGTTGTCTGCTTCGGCATCAGCACTGAACAGAAACTGAACGCTGAAATGGTGAAAAATGGCGCCAAGAACGCCGACACCAAGCCCGTTTCGTTCTTCGCGTTCGTCCATGGTGTGGTTACTGTCGAGCAGGTTGTAGCTGGCGATTCCCTCGCCATCCAGCGACTGCAAGATACCCACACCAACATCAACAGCGAGGCTTATGCCGATCGCCGCCACCAATGCGACGACATCATCAAGCGTAACTTTTGAAACTGATGAAGCGCCACGAGACAAGGAACAGAACCTGAACCGGATGCACCCACCTCGTTGAAAAACGAGTTGCAGTGCGTTCGGCCTGGTCCTGTTCTTTTTTGAACGCGGCAATACTATAAGTGATGGTAATGGCGAGTGACCTCTGCTCTGTAGTGACCGGAGATCCAGCTGGTTCCTTAGGTTGTTTCAATGGGATGTTGATCGATGTCTCGTGGGTGCGCACTCTGAAACTGGCTTGGCTTAAGAGCTTTCGATGATTTCCCGATTTCCTCGTCGTCTTCTCGCTCTGTTGTATCAATCGAGGCGCAACGCAAACACTGCGTTTCGGGACCTATGAGCCGGTTCAATATTATGGCCACCGACGAAACTATTAGCTTTCCGGGATCGCCTCGGCTGTCTCCATGATTTGTTTAAAGCTCTGGTTTGGTCGAGCACATAAGTCCAAAGCCCGAAAGTTATTGCGGGAGAACGCTTCTGGTAGATCGGCAGCGCTCCTTTGCTGGCAGTCAAATCAACGACACGTGGATTCGTTCGGTAGAAGAGATCAGTGGCTTTTGCATGGCGCGGCCTCTGTGTGGCGCTGGCGTGTGTCCTCTGGTGGGCGCTGTTGCGGGTTCTCTGATGCGTGCTGGTGCGGGTTCTCCGGTGCGGCGTTGGTTCGTGTTTCTGTAGGAAGCGAGCCACGTGCCTTTCGTTGCTAGTCGCTGCGATTTCAAAACGGCAGCGTCCGCTTGGGTGGTTGCTTCTTGGGTGGTTGGGCACGAGCCAACGACTGATGGCGCTAGAAACGAGCAGCTCGTCTGATTTCAGCGGGTTGGTTTTGTGTAATCTCCAGTGGTTTCCTTTTGAGGCAATATTGCTAACGCGAACTTCGATAGCGCTCACATTAGACGGAGTGCGAGTTGCGCGAGGTATTAAAACGGATCTCATTTTTAGGCATTGGGGACGATGGATGGCTGTTGAGCCTGGTCCAGTCAAGGTTTTGGCTTAAATGGGTTGGATATCGGGCTCGTAATCTTCGATCACGCCAGGCAGTTTTAATTAGTAAGTCATATACGGCGATTTGTAGGGTCTGAATAACCTCTTGTAAACCCAAACCTCTCGTAACGGACCACTCTCTCCACACAACTCACGAACATTGTCTCAATTCGAGCAAATTCGTATGCGCTTTGCGCAAAGTGGGAGAACGTTCGTTTTGATTGGAATTGGTTTGACTTGGAGGACGAACGGTTGATTGTGGCATTCCGCCTCGGTCTTCCGTGTCAGCCGACCCGACTCATTGTTGAGCTGGGTTGTTTCTTGTTACCGGTTCGCTGCAAGTGCACCTCTGCAGTAACCACAAACCCGTAAATGGAGCTCTAGTCATATGAACAACACCGCCACCACCACCACCACCACCACCGCCACCAACGACACCGCCGCCGACGCCTCCGCGAACGCTGCAACCACCCCCGCCGTCACCAAGACCGCTCCCGCCCTGCTGCCCACCAAGCTGATCACCGGTCAGATCGTCGCGGCGCAGATCAAGGAGAAGAAGGACTACGGCGTCACCGTCAAGATCGACGGCGAGACCGCTCTGCTCAAGGCCGACCAGTTCGCTGGTGGCTGCAACCCCGGACGTCGCGCCGCCTTCAGCAACGCCAAGGTCGGCGATGAGTTGGCCGTCGAGGTCGTCAGCATCCGCCCGCCGTCCGCCGACGACAAGCGCAAGGTCAAGAGCAACCGCGTCCAGGTCAGCCAGCGCTCCATCCAGGATGCGTGCGTGCTCGCCAATCTCGTGACCGCGACCGACACCACCGAGGGCACCATCCTCACCGGCCGCGTCAAGGAGGTCCGCAAGGACTTCGCCCTGATCGAGCTGACCGAGGGTGCCGCCGCCGGCTACCTCGCCATCCTGCACGCCCTCCACGTCCCAGGCGCCGACCGCAAGATTCGCGACCGCTTCATCGAGACCCTCAAGGTCGGCGATGTCGTGACCGGCGAGTGCTTGAAATGCGATAAGCTGCCCGAGGCGCACGTCGATCTCCGGATCGCCATCACCCTCACCGCCGAAGCGTCGCGCACCACCAAGGCGGCCCTGCAGGACACCACCAAGGTGTACAAGGGCACGGCCGGTCGCAGCCGCGACGGTGGCATCGAGGTCGTGTTCGGGCCGTCCGACGCGCCGATGACCGGCATCCTCCCCAACCACGAGGTGCCGCACGCGACCAAGAACGGCGGCTCCGTCCGCGTGAAGATCGCCAGCATCAGCGGCGACCGCATCACGCTCACCCGCAAGGGGGTCTGAGCTAACGCTCCTGCTACCGACGGCGACGCGTCGATAGCTGAAACTTAGTCGCACTCGGAAGAGCGCAGAGGGGGTCGCACCCCTCTGTTGCTCTTTCGTTTTGAAATTTTTATTACTACATCAAATCATACTAAATGAATTGGTAGATCCGACGGGAGGAAGAAGGGTACCACCGAAGTTGGTGGCACCCGTTTGTTAGCCCGAGCTGTGAATCAGCTCGAAGCCGTGTGGCAGCTTGTGCTGGCCGGCCCTCGTGACGGGTACCACCGAAGTTGGTGGCACCCGTTTGTTAGACCTCTTGGCTGTGGATCAGCCCGGAGCCGGTAACCGAGTTAGTACTCGCCGCCGCCGCTGCCGCCACTGAAGCTGCCGCCGCCGGAATCACCGGAGAACGATGATCCGCCGGAGTCGCTGCTGTAGCTCGGTGTCGAGCTTGGCGTGTAGCTCGGGGTGGTCGTCGTCGAGGAGGAAGCGGAGCTTCCTGTCGACGGCGTCGGATTGCCCGAGCCCATGCTCATGCCGATTGCCACGGCGATGCCGGCCGAGTAGCCGTCATCGGACGATGTCTGGCTGCCGGACGCCGAAGGAGGCGCCGAGCTGCCGCCGCCGGGAGCGCCTTTCACCACGAGTGTGGCGTTGCGGCGCTTGATCTGGCGGTCGAACTTGAGGAACTCCTTGAACGCCGCGTTGGCGAGCTTGAAGGCGTTCTCCCAATCGCGCCTGGCGAAAGCTGCCGACGCGAGTGCATAGAGGCGATTGGCTTCGGTCAGGTGCTTGTGCTTACGCCGTGCGAAACGACGCGAGCGCACCTTGCAGTAAGCCAGGTTGATGGCTGCGCCGTGCCTTTGCGCGTCGTTGGCGGCCGCCTGGTTGCGGCAGGTCTGGCACAGTGCGTGGGCGGATTCGGCGCGAGCTTTGAGGCGCTGCCAGTCCGACTTAGGCACATCGATATCGCACGCCAGACCTTCCAGTTCGCTGACCGCGCTGTTGTGCGCGTCACGAGCCGGTTGCAGAGTGACCGCGTTGATGGTGAGGAAAGCGCTTTCCACGTCCGCTGGCAGGCTGCCAACGAGCGCAAACGCTTCCTCATAGAGTGCCAGCTCCTGGTCGCAAGCCCAGTCGATGTCGCTGAGCTCCTGCTTCAGTGCCGTCGCTCGAGTGTGAGCGTCGACCCAGTCGGCAATCGCTTGCGGCACAATCAACTCGAGCTGAGCAACTTCCGTGCTCGCTGCCGCCAACCGCTGATCCACCTCTTTCGAAGTGGTGAAGCCGTGCTCTTTCAGTTTTGGAGCGAGAGGACCGAGCAGGGTCCGCGATTCCGAAACCAGAGTGCGAGCCTCTTCGCGATAGTGCGTGAGCAGCTCGAGCTGGTCCAGCACTTCCGTGCAGTCTTGCCGAGCCAGCTCGATGTCGGCGAGCAGTTCCGCCAGTAGTCGGGCGGACTGGAGGTAGTGCTGCTTGTCGTAAGCCGCTTTCACCTCGTTCAACGCCGCCGCCGCTCCATCGTAGATCTCCCTGGAGCCGTCGTATTGCGCGCCGGCATCCGGGAAGTTGATGGCGACGAAGTCCGACTTCAGGCGCTCGATAGCGGTGTTAGCCGCGCTCAGCTCTTCGGTCAGGGCATCGCGGGTGGTGGCAACCAGATGCAAGTCTCGCTCCACCGCTTCTTTGGCGGCGAAGAATGTCTTGACCAGTGCTGTTGCCTCAGCACGTTTTGCCCAGGACGCTTCCATCGCTGCGTGTGCCCCGTCCTGGTCGCCGACTGCCAATTTGTCGAAGGCTTGCATGAGCAGACCGCCGACTTCGTGGAGAGTGTCGTCAGGATCGCCGCCCGGTTCCGTCAGCTGATACGTGCGAGTGGAGCCCTTTCGCGATGCTCCCGGAAAGAGGTATTCCACTTCCGTGGCCCGCAGTTGTTCGATCGCGCGGATGTGGGTAGCGAGCGTTTTGCTATCCCGCTCCAGTTCAGCGGCCAGTGTCAGGGCGCGCTGCACGCGAGTCTTCAGTTTGGTGGACAGCCCGCTCAAGGTCGGTGCCTCGAGCACGAGCGCCACCGGATTGTGCTGCGCGTCTCGTTTGAACGTTGCCAGCTCTTGTTCGAGTTCGGCGATGTCGTCCTCGTAAGGAGCAAGGCTGAGCTTCTCTTGCTCGAGCGAAGCACCTTGATCTCGGCACCAGGTCACGACACTGCCGACGGTGGCAGATGTGGTTTCGACCAGCGCCAGCTTGTCTTCGATTTCGGTAAGCAGCGAGTCGGCCGTCGCATTGAGAGCGCGAGCACTGGACTTGATGTCGCCGGGTGCGACCTTCTTGTCGATGGTAAGCCCGCCGAAGAGGGTCGCCATCTCGAGTTCGATTTCGCGGCTGGAAACCACGATGTCGTCTTCGACCAGGAGGCGGCTTGCGTCCAGACTGCCCTGGATGCGGGGAAACCAGTACTTGCCGGCGGCGCGACGAACTTCGGCCAGTCGCTTCGAGGCACCAGCGGCGATGGCAAGCAATTCACTGTAGGCGGTCAGACCGGAGCGCAGTTTCTTCAGGCTATCGCCCTTGAAACGTGTTTCCCAGTCAGTTTGCGCCTTGAGGAATTTGCCGTGCTTGCCTTTGAGGTCGGCGAGGCCTTCGGTGATGTCGTTGAGTTCGTTTTCGAAACGATTGAGCCGCGACTTCATGCTCGACCGGGCCGTGTAAAAGCGCAGACCGATCCAGACGGTGAGCAAAAGACCGGCGATGATCGATCCCCAGAACAACAGGATACCGGGCAGCTCTTTGAGAGCCTCGTCGCGCTCTAACGCACTTTTCTGTGCTGCGATAGCGGCCGAGACTTCGCTGTTGACGTTGGTGATGATCGTGGACAGAGCCACTTCCGGGCGCTCGCGCATATGCTGCTTGAGCACGGGGATAAGCGGTCCGTCGCTGGCGGCGAAGTGCTGAGCGGACATGCCGTATGCGCGCAGCCGATTGCCACCATTGGCAGCGACGGAACCGCGCACCGGGTCGTCCTTGTAACGCACCCACATGACTATCAGGTAGTCGTCCACCGGAAAGTTGGGGTTGCTGCGCCATTTCAGAATGAGCTGGTCGAGCTTATCCGCTGCCAGTGTTGGTCCCGGGCTGGCGTCGCTTCCTTGTTCTGTGGCGACCACGAATATCTTGAGATTGTGAACTCGCTGAGCGTGCTCGATCTCTGCCGGCAAAGACGGCAAGCTGAGCGGCCTGGAGCTGTGATTCTCAAGACGTGAATCGATGTAAACGTGTTTCTCCGGATTGAACTCCGGCATCCACGTTTTGGACCCTTGAGCCATCGCCGAGGTCGCTGATGTTAGACACATCAGTGCAACCACCAGCGGTAGCATTATCCGTTTTAGAAAATTCATGTTCAGTATCTCCAAGTTAGGCTTGAAGCGGCTGAGGCCGCTCGGAAATTTGAGACCTCACCGCGCGGTGACGGCATAGCGTCTCAACCGGCCTGCCCGACTTCGAGGCTGCCCTTGATGTCGTCGATGCGCTGCAGCACCTCGACCGCGAGCATGTGGGCGCCGTCGAAGTCGTAGAAGATGACGAGTTGTTCGAGCACCGGAATCACTTCGGCGCTGCGGATGCCGTGCTGGCGCTGCTTGATGGTGAGCAGCATTTTCAGATACTTGCCGATGTCCTTGCGGCTATCGGTGCTGTTCTGAGCGCCCTTCTGGTAGATCGACTCGACCAGTTTGCCGAGCACGTCGACGAGGGTGGGGGAGAGCCAGCCGTGAGCGCCGCCCAGTGTGGTAAGCGCTTCGTCGTAGCTCTTTCTGGCGTTGTCGAATTTGTTCTTGCCGAACAATTCGTCGCCGGCGGCGATGCTGGCTTGTGCCTTGGCTTCGGGGGTTTGATTGGTGGTGGTGGCCATGTGTTTTAACCTTTCGAGTTGGGTTTACTGGGAGCCTGCGATGCAGGTTTCCGTCAACGGTGATTGAGTAAACGTTGATCAGCCTTGCAACGTCTCCGCCTGTCTGTCGGCGATGTCGTCGATCCGCTGCTTGACCAGATGGAACTGCAGTTGGCGTGCTAGCCCTGCGCGGTTTCGTTGAGGACTTGCAGGCGCTGCAACAGTTCGGCGCTCAGCATGTGGGCGCCTTGCAGGTCGTACACCGCGATCATCTTCTCGATGATCGGGATCAGCTCCTGGCTTTCGGGGCCGAACTTGAGCTGCGCGATGGCGAGGGCGCGCTGCAGGCTGCGGGTCAAGTGGGCGAAGTGGTCTTCGTCCTGGCAGTCTGCGAGCTGGGCGTCGACGACCTTGAGGATGATGGGCAGAAGCACCGGGCTGAGCGCGCCGTAGAAATCGAAGGCGGTCACCAGTGCGCTGTTGTAGCTTGACTCGGCATCGCTGAACTCGCGGGTGTCCATGTACTGATCACCGGCGCTGATGTTCTCCGTAATGGAGGCGAAATCGCTGTCGTCGTCATCGACGCCGGCAGGCTTTACGAATTCTAGGCTCATGTGGAAAGCTCCTTATTTGTTTTGACCGGCAATGCATTCCTGTTTCCAGGCGCTGATCACCTCGATGTGAGTGGTAAAGGCGATGTTGTCCGGCAGCTGGTCGAGCGGGAAAAAGGCGCACGATTTGGCGTCGCTTCCAGGTGACGGTAACTGCGCGGTCGGTTTGGCGAGATAGAAAACCAACACCTGGTTGCCACCAGGGGCGGTGTGGATGGCGAGCAATCTGTCGATCTCGATGTCGAGCTTAACTTCCTCGCCGGCTTCGCGTTTGGCTGTCACCTTGGGATGTTCGAACGGTTCGCCGAAACCACCGGGGAGGCAATACATGCCGGCCTTGGGTTCGACTCCGCGTTCGACAAGCACGATGCTCTTGCCGTCCATGGACGGGATGAGAGCAACGCCGACGACGATCGGATTGTTCCAGTAAACGAACGAACAAGACGGACAAGCCAGCTTCATGTGCCCTTCGAAATCGCGCTCGTGGAGCGACGATGAGCAATTAGGGCAGAAGCGGTATTGCAGGCGTCCAGTCCGGAACTTCGATTTTACCAGCGAGGCGCCGTAGAACAAAACACCGGAAAGCGCGATGGTCAGTGCCAATTCGAACTGCTGCGACAGTGCCGAAGCAATGCCGGTCAGCAAGGCGAATGCCACCACCGTCAAGCGGGCCCTGGAGGGCAGACCCAGACGCGATCCTGCATAAAAACCCAAAGCCGATGCCGCCGCGACAAGGAGGCACGGTAATAGAAAAATCATGGGCATTTCACTTTCTCAAAAGGTCGAATCGCGCTGCAGGTCTATCTCCACAGAGGCAGAGCGAGTGCAGGCGAACAGAACAGAACAGAACAGAACAGAACAGAACAGAACAGAACAGAACAGAACAGAACAGAACAGAAC
>Ga0163144_10008575_pt1 | contig 22112 bp, 15 predicted proteins | sample OliLak19BULKMAT1_FD_123175 | JGI IMG/M metagenome (GOLD analysis project Ga0163144, IMG submission 123175) | Freshwater microbial mat bacterial communities from Lake Vanda, McMurdo Dry Valleys, Antarctica - Oligotrophic Lake LV.19.BULKMAT1 | ecosystem: Environmental > Aquatic > Freshwater >... | reverse complement strand
TGCCGCCGACCTCGACCTGTACGTCAACAAGGACGGCGTGGTCGTCGGTCAGGACGCCGACGGTGACTCCGAGGAGTCCGTGTCGATCGACGACCCCGCACCCGGCGTCTACGAGGTGACGGTCGACGGGTATGCCGTGCCTTCTGGCACGACGGAGTTCGACTACCTGGACGTCTTTTTCTCACCCGCGCTGGGTTCGTTGGATGTGCCCGGCTCCGCCGTTCTGCTCGGCAATGGTGAATCGACGACGATCAGCGGGTCGGTGACGGCGCTCACCGCTCCCGCTGCGGGCCGGCAGTTGTTCGGTGACATGTCCATGGTCACCGATGCGGGCGCGACCATCGGACGCGGCTCCGTGAGGATCACCGCCGTCAACTGATCAGCTCTGCCTCGCGAGGTGAGGCCGGTCCCCGTCGGGGGCCGGCCTCACACGGCTTCGGCCGGCGTCACCACCGGACGGTCCCTTCGACGGTGACAGTGCGCGGGTCAGCGGAAGGCGCTGATCCCGGTCAGCGCCTGGCCGAGAACCAGGGAGTGCACTTCGCTGGTGCCCTCGTACGTCAGCACCGATTCCAGGTTGTTCATGTGGCGGATCACCGGGTAATCCAACGTGATGCCGCTTGCCCCGAGGATCGTCCGGGCCTCGCGGGCGATCTCCAGTGCCTCGCGAACACTGTTGAGCTTCGCCGCGCTGACCTGCTCCGGCCGCGCCTTTCCGTCGTCCTTCAAGCGCCCCAGGTTCATCGCCAGCAGATAGCCCTTGACCAGTTCCAGCGCCATGTTGGCCAGTTTCTGCTGGGTCAGCTGGAATCCTGCGATCGGCCGGTCGAACTGCTCCCTGGTGGTGGCGTAGTCGATCGCCGTCGTCAGGCAGTCCCGGCCTGCCCCCAACGCGCCGAAGACGATGCCGAAGCGCGCCTCGCTTAGACACGACAGCGGCCCCTTCAAGCCGCGGACCTCCGGGAACACCGCGCTCTCCGGAAGTCGGCAATTGTCCAGGACGAGTTCCGACGTCACCGAAGCCCGCAGCGACATCTTCCGCTTGACGTCGTTGGTGGTGAACCCGGGTGTGCCCTGCGGCACCAGGAAGCCGCGGATGCCGTCATCGGTCTGCGCCCACACCGTGGCGACGTCGGCGACGGACCCGTTGGTGATCCACAGCTTGGAGCCGTCCAGCACCCAGTCCGTGCCGGCCCGCTTGGCGGCGGTGCGCATTCCGGAGGGGTTGGACCCGAAGTCGGCCTCGGTCAGGCCGAAGCAGCCGATCGCCTCGCCGGTCGCGAGCCGGGGCAGCCACTCCTGCTTCTGCTCCTCCGAACCCCACTTCCAGATCGAGAACATCGACAACGAGCCCTGCACCGACACGAAACTGCGCAGTCCGGAATCCGCGGCCTCCAGTTCCATGCAGGCGACGCCGTAGCTCACCGCGTTCGTCCCGGCGCAGCCATACCCGTCCAGGTGCATCCCCAGCACGCCCAGCTTGCCGAGTTCGCGGCCGAGTTCGCGGGCGGGGACCTCGCCGCTTTCGAACCATTCCGCGAGGTGCGGCCTGATCCGGTCGTCACAGAAGGCGCGCACCGTGTCGCGGATGTCGGTCTCGACGTCGTCGAGCAGGCTCGACCCCAGCAACAGCTCGATCGGGTCGGTACTCACGAGGTCCTCCACCGGCACCGGACGAAGGGCATCGCGGCCGGTCGCGACGCTCGCCCACGGTACCTCGCGTGGGTCGGGGGACGTCGGGCCCTCACGAGCCTGGGGCGAGCAGCAGCACCTGCCCGTCGCGGACCTCGACGGGGTGGGTCCGGGTGTCCTTGACCGCTGGCATGCACATCACCTTGCCATCGGTCAGACAGAACCTGGCGGCATGCAGCGGGCACTCGACCTCGCCGTCCTCCACCCACCCCTCCGACAGCGACGCCCGGTCGTGTGTACAGGTGTCATCGAGGGCGTAGTAGCGGCCCGCCTCGAAGAACACGGCGATGTCGTCCTCGTGTCCGGTCTGGGACCGGCCGACGACCGTCGACCCGCCATCACTGATGTCGCCGTCCTTGCACACCGTCACCCAGTCCATACGTCCTCCTTGCCGAGGTGGCTATCCTGCCGTGCGGCGACATGACGGTGGCGCAGGGGCACCCCACGGGCATGTGGCACGTTGTCAGTGTGACCCGGGCTGTCGTTCGGGGTGTTCGACGAGGAGAGGGACCGCTCCATGGCACTGTGGAACCAGCTCAAGGAACGTGTCGGGGACATGTCCGTCCAGGCGAAGACACAAGCGGGCAAGTTCAAGAACAAGGATTTCGCCAACGCCAGCATGGCGATGTGCGCGCTGATCGCCGCCGCGGACGGGACCATCGACGCCGAGGAACGCCGCAAGATGGCCGGCCTCATCACCAGCAACGACGTGTTGTCGGTCTTCCCGGCCGCCGAGTTGCAGGAAAAGTTCAACCACTACGGCGGCAAGCTGCAGGCCGACTACGACTTCGGCAAGGTCGAGGCGATCCAGGCGATCGCCAAGCTGAAGTCGAAGCCCGATGCCGCCCGGGCCGTGATCCAGATCGGCATCATCATCGGCGGCGCGGACGGCACGTTCGACGACCACGAGAAGAAGGCCGTTCGCGAGGCGTGCAACGCAGCGGGCATCCCGCCCGCCGACTTCGACCTATAGGCCACGTTGATGCACATCGGGTGACCGCCGTTGCCCGCGGAGCCCGGACCTCCGTGACGTGTCACCAAGGTCCGGGCACGGTTCGTCGCTGGCGGGCGCGGGCCCACGTATCGCGATCGGTGAAGATCCCCAGGCGGCTCGCGCAGAACTGGTACGGCTGTGTCGGGCACGAAGGACCCGTGGCTGATGATTTGCGCGCCGACCGTCCGCTGGCACGGGGTTCGTCAACGGTCGGGTCGCCAGGTGGCGGCTGCTCGCTGCAGTCGGTCGTTGATCGCCTGCCCCAGGCCGGTGTCCGGTACCCGTTCGGCGAGGATCTGGGTCAGACCGGCGGCGTCGAGGCGGTGCAGAGCGTCGAACAGACCGGCGGCGGCCCGCGTCAGGTCCCCGTCGGGTGCGAGCACCTCGATGGCGGCGTACTCCTCTCGGGGCCGATCCCGGAAGGCGAGGTAGCCGAGACTGCCACCGTGGTGCGGCACCGACGTCGAATCGGACAGCACCCGTAAGGGGGTGCTCGGTGCGTAGTGCGCCGCCAACGCGCCTGGAGCAGCCGGCCGACCGTGGCCACCCAGGGCGATCTTCAGCGGTCCCACCACCTCGGCGATCGCCTCCACCGGCAGTGCGCCGAGTCGTCGCACCACTGGGTGGCCCGCGCGGGCGTCGACGATGGTGGATTCGACTCCATACCGTGTTGGGCCACCGTCGAGGATCAGGTCCACGGCGTCGCCCAGCCCCGCCACGACATGCTCGGCCCGCGTCGGGCTCAGTCGCCCGAACCGGTTCGCGCTCGGAGCCGCCACCGCGACGCCCGCCTGGGCAATCAACGCCCGCGCGACGCAATGGTCGGGCACCCGGACCGCCATCGTGTCCAGACCCGAGGTCACGATCGGCGGGATCGCCAAGGGCCGTTCGACAATCAGGGTCAGTGGCCCCGGCCAGAAGCGCTCAGCCAACACAGACACCATCTCCGGTACCCGGCCCACAAGCCTGGGGAGGTCGGCCGCGTCGGCAAGGTGTGTGATCAGCGGGTCGAATCCTGGCCTGGCCTTTGCCTGGAACACTCGCGCCACGGCCCGCGCGTCCAACGCGTTCGCACCGAGTCCGTAGACCGTTTCAGTCGGGAACGCCACCAACCCACCGCCACGCAGGACTGCCGCCGCCACTGACACACCATGGGCATCCGCCGGAAGAACCGAACCCGACATCACGCTCACGACCCCGCAGTGCGCGCCTCGGTGGAGCGCACCCCGGCGACTGAAGCGCTGACCGCATAGACGCCCATCACACCGGGCATGGCGCCACCGTCCCCGATGGTGGTGCCACGGGTGCGCCCGACCACCCGCCACCGTCCCGCTGCGTCCTGGCAGCGGACGCGGTACTCGACGTCGCCGGTGGCCGAGAGCGGCGGGGACCACGTCACCACCACGGACCCGTCGCCGCTGTGGGCGGCCCGGACATCGACGGGGGCGGTGGGATCCGCGATCGTGGCGACGGGGGTGGCTTCGGCCGGGGCGGGCTGGTGGTCCGTGGCCTGGTCCGGGGCCTGGTCCGTGGCCTGGTCCGTGCGAACCGGCGCGGACAACCGGCCAGCCTGGACCGCCACGATCTCGTAGACCGGGACAGAGCCTGGTGGGGCGCCGCCGTCCGTCAGCGAGGCCGCCGCCGACCTGCCGACCACGTGCCAGCTGCCGTCCGGACGCTGGCGCCGGACCTTGTAGCTGACACCCGGGGTCGGCGAGGGCTGCCACGAGACCTCGACCTGCCCCGCGGCGGTGCCGACCGCTGTCGCGGCGCGGGGTGGCAGGACCGTCAGCCTGGCCAGTTCGGCCAGCGCGCCGGGATGATCGGGTTGCTCGCCGGCCACGGCCAGCAGGGCGGCCGCCTGCTGTGCCTGCGGGCCGGCGAGCGCTGCGGCGACGGCGCCGTCAGCCTGCTCGATGCGACGGTGGGCGCGAGCGAGCAGTGCTTCGACCTCCACCGGCCGCCACCCGAGGGTGCGCAGCTGCTCCAGGTGCGAAACGGCTTCGGTGCAGCGCCCACCGGCCATCGCCTCGTTGGCTGCCCGCCACCGGATCGCCGCCGCCTCGGGGTCCACCGATGAAGCCTGGGACCGCGCCGGCGGCGGCCGGTCGCGCCGGTACCAGGCCGGCACCGTCGATGATGGCGAGGGCCGGTCGCGCTCGTACCGGGCCGGCACCGTCGATGGTGCCGTCGATGGTGCCGACGTGCCACTCGCCTCGATGGCGGCGCCCACCTCGGCGGCCAGCCCCGCGATCACCTGCCGGGCCCTGCCCGCGTCCAGCCCGAGCCGTTGCGCCTCGCCCAACAGGTGCGCGTGGTCGGCGCCGACCAGCCGGTCCTCGACCATGACGGCCGCCCGCAGCTGCGGACGCAGTGTCGTGGTGACGTCCACGGCGACCGCGTCGAGGTAGGCCTGGATGGCGGCCGGCCCTGGCTCCAGCAACTCAGCGACGTGGACCAGCAGTTCGTCGATCACGGCCCGCAGCCGCTGCGGTGGCAGCTCACGCGCCCTCGAGCGCCAGGCCGCCGCCCGGGCTCGCACCTCCCGGGTGTCGGCGCCGGCGCCGAGGTCCAACATGGCCAGCAGGGTGACCGGGGCCGGCGACTCGTTGAGCAGCCCGAACTCGGCGAGGGAGTCCTGGAGCTGTCGACGGCGCTGTGCGCTGATCACGGGCACGTCCGCCGCGGCGGCCGGTCCGGCCGCCGCCGTGACGGCACCCGCCGCCGCCAGCCGGTCGAGCACCTCCTGACGGCTCAGCCCGGTGGTGACCCCGAACTCGACGAGTCCCTCGATCTTGTCGGCCGGGAGCTGACCGTGCCGCTGCCGCAGCCGCTCGATCGCGGCGTCGAGCAACCGGTAGCGCCCCTCGTCCCGGCGCTGCCGCTCGGCCAGCACCCGCCGGGCGGCGAACCGGCGGCGCTGGGCGTCGAGCAGTTCGGCGCTGCGAACCGCGTGGCCCTCGACCAGGCGGGCGACCAGTGCGCCGTACTTCGGATGGTCACGCTGTTTCTGCCAGAACCCCCACACCTCCTCGATGCGGGCCCTGACGACGGTGTCGTCGAGGTCCTCGGCCACCGGCAGGTCGTAGAGCTCGAAGGCGTCGGAGGCCTCGGGTCCACCGCGGCGCTCGACCGCGGCCAGCACCACCTTGCGGTAGCGGCCGGACTCGAACGGGGCGACCCATGTCATGGCCGCCGCCGGGTCCGGCCCAGCTGGTCACGCTCCCGGGCGACCTCCGCCTGCGACAGCGTGGCCCCCGTGGTCACGGTCAGCGCCAGCGGGATGCCGGCGTCGACGTGATAGGCGGTGACGTGCAACACACCGTCGAACCCCATCGTGAACGTCACCTGGATCTCGCTGCCGGCGCTGTATCCGGGCGGGATCCCGGTGATCTCACCGACGGTGAGGATCTTCGCGTCCTCGACGCGGGAGGACTCGACCTGACCCTGCTGCTCGACCACGGTGATGGCGATGACCTCCTGGTCGGTGCGGACGGTGCCGTAGGAGCGGCTGGTGCGGATCGGTAACCGATCATTGCGGTGAACCAGCCACGACGTCTCCAGCCGGGTCGCGCCGGCGTCTATGGCCAGCACCCCGAAGCCACGCGATACCACCGTGTCGACGGTGATGTCGATGGCGCGGCGCACCTGGGTCAGCGTCACCCCGAAGGCGTCCGCGACCCGTCGGCAGGCCGTGTCGAGGTCATCGCCCGAGGCGTCGCTCAGCGGCTCCCCGTCGCGCAGCCGGCCGCGGGTGCGCAGATCGGCGGCCACCATGCGCTCCAGTTCCTTCTTCTCGCCGTACAGCGCCGCGCCCTTGGCCACCGCGAGGTCCGGGTCGTGCAGCTCGGCCTCGTAGCCGAACTCCCGGTGAAGCGCTCGCGCCACCGCCGGCATCCGCGACGACCCCCCCACCAGCAGCACCCGGTCGACGTGCTCGACGCCCCGCCGCCTGGCCTCGGCCAGGCAGTCCCGGGTCAGGTCGATGGTGCGGCGCAGCAGCGGCCCCGTCATCTCCTCCAGCGCCGCCCGGGTCAGCCGGACCGTGGTGGTGACGCCGTCGTGGGCGACGACCACCTCCGTGCTCAGTACGTCGGAGAGCTGGTGCTTGGCACGCTCGGCGGCACTGCGCAGCACCTGGCGGCCGATGCCGTCGTCCATCGGGTCCTCCGCGGCGGGGTTGGCCGCGCAGAACTCCCGCGACAGGTGCAGCTCGATCCGCTGATCCCAGTCCGCCCCGCCGAGCTGGTGGTCGCCCTCCACGGCGAGAACCGAGATCCGCCGGTCGGCCAACTCGATCACGGTGGCGTCGAAGGTGCCGCCGCCCAGGTCGTAGACCAGCACGGTCTCCACCACCCCTGCCCCGTCGCCACGGCCGGACTTACCAAGGTTCACGAGGCCGTCGAGCCGGCCGAAGCCGTAGGCGAGCGCCGCCGCGATCGGCTCGGACAGTACGTCGACCACGTCCAGTTGGGCGTAGGCACCTGCCAGCACGGTGGCGCGGCGCTCCTCGTCGCCGAAGTAGGCGGGCACGGTGATGACCGCCGATGTGGGCGGCTGCCCGGTGGCGAAGCCGGCGTCGGCGACCAGGCTGCGCAGGATCAGCGCAGAGACAGCCGGCGCCGACCACGCCTTGCCGTGGGCGACGAAGCGCCAGTCCGCGTCGCCCATCCGCCGCTTGACGAGGTCGCAGACGTGGTCTGGGTCGATCAGCGCCTCGCGGCGGGCGCCCTCGCCGACCACATGCTCGCCGGGCGAGGCGAACAGCACCACCGACGGCGTGATCGGCTCTCCCGACATGCCGGTGAGGATCTCCGGTCGCCCGTCAGAGCCGGTGCGGGCGATGACCGAGTTGGTGGTCCCGAGATCGATGCCGTGGACCGCCACGACGGCAGCCTATCCAGTGTCCCTGACTACTCTCGACGGTATGCCGGAGCCGACCCTGCAGGACATCGCCGACAAGGTCGACGATCTGGCCCGGCTGCTGGTCAGGCAGGCGGCCACCTTGAACGGGATCGCCGATGCCCGGCCCGGCGACGCCGGCCCGGATGCGGCGCTGCTGGTGGAGTTGCACGCGCTGTACGCCGACTCGCTGCGATGTGCGGCGACCGCTCGATACCGCCGGGAGCACGACGCATTCCTGGCCCTGGGCAACGGCCTGGAACGGCTCGTGATCGGCCGCGGCGGGTCGATCGTGCGGCCCGCCGCTGGTGACGCGTTCGACGCCACCACCATGTCGGCGGTCGAGGTGATGGACGTCGCCGATCCCGCTGCGGACCGCACCGTCGCCCGGCTCGTGGCACCAGGGTTGCAAGTGGGCTCGCGGTCGATTCGGGCGGCGCAGGTGAGCGTGCGCCGCCACCGGCCTCCCAGCTGAGCCTGACCGTCAGCCGCGGATCAGGTCGGCGGCCTTCTCGCCCACCATCATCACGGTGATGTTGGGGTTGATCGCCGGCAGGAACGGCAGGATCGAGGCGTCGGCGATCCGTAGCCCCTCGACACCGCGGACCCGCAGCGCTGCGTCGACGACCGCCATCGGGTCGTCTGCCGGACCCATCTTGGCGGTGCCCGCCGGGTGGTACACGGTGTTGTGGGTCTTGGTGATGTAGTCGGCCAGGTCCTCGTCGGTGACGGCCTGCGGACCGGGTGCCAGCTCGCGGGCGATCCACCCCTGCAGTGCCGGCTGGTCGGCGATCCGGCGGGCCAGCCGCACCCCGGCCAGCATCACCGACATGTCGTGCCCCTCGGGATCGGTGAAGTAGCGGGGATCCACCCGTGGCCGGTCGCGGAAATCGAGGCTGCGCAGCCGCACCGTTCCGCGGGAGCGCCCGCGAGTGACATTCGGCGTCAGGCAGAAACCGTTCGCGGTGGTCGGATAACCCCAACGCACGGTATTGAGGTCGAACGGCACGGAGCCGTAATGCATCATCATGTCCGGCCGGTCGAGGGTCTCGTCGGTCCGGCTGAAGATGCCGATCTCCCACCATTGGGTGGACGTCGTCACCATCGGTTTCGACGCTTCCCACATGACGAGACCCTCGACGTGGTCGTCGAGATTCGACCCGACACCAGGCGAATCCACGACGACGTCGACACCCAATTCGCGCAGATGTCCACCCGGGCCGATGCCCGACAGCATCAGCAGCTTCGGCGTGTCGATGGACCCAGCACACAGGATCACCTCGCGTCGGGCGTGCACCACCATCCGCCCGGGCCCGATGTCCTGCTGGTACTCCACAGCGGTGGCGCGACGGGAATCGAGCACTACCCGCGACGCCCAGGCACCCGTGCGCACCACGAGATTGGGCCGCAACGCGAGCACGGGGTGGATATAGGCCTGCGAGGATGACATCCGGGCGTTGTCGGCGGTGGCGTTGATCTGGAAGAACCCGGCACCGTGGACCACCGTGCGGCCCTCGTTGAAACGCACGGTCGGCAGCCCGGCCTCGGCCGCGGCGGCCAGCACCGCAACGCCGCACGGGTCCTGCGGCGGGACCTGGCGGATCTGCACCGGCCCGTCGCGACCGTGCCCGTCCCAAGGCCCGTCGTTGGTCTCCAGGCGCTTGATCAGCGGCCAGCAGTCCGTGGCGCTCCAGCCTTCGCACCCCATCGCGGCCCACTCGTCAAGATCCTCACTTGGCGGCCAGAACGCGATCGCGGAGTTGTGCGAGGAGCAGCCGCCGAGCACCCGGCCGCGGGCGTGGCGCAGGAAGCTGTTGCCCCGCTCCTGTGGCTCGACCGGGTAATCCCAGTCGTAGCCGGAGTCGAGCAGGAACATCCAGTCCTCGAGCCGGATGATGGCGGGGTCGTCGGCATCCGTCGGCCCAGCCTCCAGCAGGCACACCGTGACCGACGGGTCCTCGGACAGGCGGCCGGCGAGCGCGCAGCCCGCCGACCCGCCGCCGACGATCACATAGTCGAATTCGGTCACGTGGTGACGGTCGGAGACGTCTGCGCCGCGTGCTCGGGCAGCGTGCCGTGCTGCCGCCTGCCGATCAGCAGGTACCACAGCAAGCCCAGGCCGCAGACCCCGCCGATGAAGACGAAGGCTACCCATTGATAGTTCTCGCCGTAGATGTCCTCGCGCGGCCAGGCCAGGTTCAGCGCCATGCCGGCGCCCCACACGACGGCGATGATGTTGACGGGCAGACCCCAGCGACCCAGGGAGAAGCCGACCTGGGACGCATCGACGTCGGGCCACTCACCGGACAACCGACGACGCAGCATAGGGGCAGTGACCAGCAGGTACGCCAGGTAGATCATGATCACTGCGACGCTCGTGACGGCTGTGAAGATCTTGGGCTGGCCGATGTTGACGACGAGGATGAGCACGGCGAGGACACCGACCACGATGGCCGGAATCACCGAGGTGCCGCGCTTGGGGTCGACCTTGGCGAGCACCGATCCGGCCGGCAGCACGTTGTCACGCGCCATCGCGAAAGTCAGCCGCACGGCGGCGGTATGGATCGCGAGGCAGCACACCGTGATCGCCACCACGACGCAACCGAGGAACACCTTGCCCAGCGTGCTGCCGAGCACAGTGGTCACCAGGAGCGGTAGTCCACCGGACGGGCTGGCCAGTTCGGGATCGGCCAGGTCGGGCGCGGACAGAATGGCGAACAGCAGGATCAGGCCGCCGATCACGAACGAGGCGATGATGGCTCGAAGGATCGCGACGGGTGCCGTGCGCTTGGGATCGACGGTCTCCTCGCCCAGCGAACTGGCGGTGTCGAAGCCGTACATGACGTACGCGCTAGCCAGCGCAGCAACCAGGAAGACCCCCAGGTATCCGGCGGAGTTCGTATCGCCGTACCCCGTGGTATCGGTGATGACCGAAGGCGGGTTGGTGATGTTGACGCCGAGCAGGATCACCAGCAGCACCGCGGCGATGAGTTCGATGGCGACGCCGAAACTGTTGATCCGGGCCATCAGCTTGACACCGAAGCCGTTGATGATCGTGGTGAAGGTGATGAGGATCGTGCCCCAGATCACGGCGCTGATGGCGAAGTCCCGCTCGCCGGTGCCGTCACCCCACAGTTGGAAGCCGTCCCAGATCTGCGGCAGCATGATCTGATAGGCCAGCGCGACGGCGCCGACCGTGACGATGGACGCCACCAGCATGGTCCAGCCCGCCAGCCAGCCGACGACCTGGCCGCCCAGGCGCTTGGACCAGTTGTAGACGGATCCCGCGATCGGGTAGCGACCGGCCAGTTCGGCGAAGCTGAGCGCGACCATGATCTGGCCGAAGAACACCAGCGGCCAGGACCACCAGTAGGTCGGCCCACCGAAGGCGAACCCGAAGTAGAACAACTGGAACGTCCCGGTGAGAATGGAGATGTAACTCACCCCGGCAGCGAAACTAGAGAACCGGCCGATGCTTCGTTCCAAGGACGGCCGGTAACCGTAATCCGCGAGCCCGTGATCGCCCGAGGTGTCAGCGGCGGTGTGCCCCGCCGGGTTATCTCTTGCTGGAGCAGTCATCAGCGATAGTCCTTGTCTCTGCGAATGAGCACGATCCTGCGCGGGTCATGTTTTGATAACACCGTCACCCAGGAACGGGAAAACGGCGTGCGACGTCACCGATTGGACTTCTGAGCCTCCTCGATCAGAAGTGTCACGATGGTGGAAATCTCGCGAGCGAGTGCGATCATCCCCCCCGACTGACTGGCGAGTCAAGGGTTGCGCGTATCGGTCGCGTTAACGATCCCCCCGGCGACGGGCGGGCTGTGCTGCGATCAGGCCTTGGACGTGGCAGCCTTCTTGGCAGGTGCCTTCTTGGCCGCCGGCTTCTTCGCAGCGGCCTTGCGTGCGGCGGGCTTCTTGGCCGGCGCCGCCGCACGCTTGTCGGCGAGCAACTCCGCCGCGCGCTCGGCGGTGATCGTCTCGGGCTCGTCGCCGGACTTCAGCGTGGCGTTGGTGGTGCCGTCGCTGACGTACGGGCCGAAGCGACCGGACCGCACCGAGATGACACCGCCGCTGACGGGGTCGGGGCCGAACTCGCGCAACGGGGCGGCGGCCGTGCGGCCGCCCCGGCCCCGCTTGGGCTGGGCATAGACGGCCAGCGCCTCGTCCAGGGTGATGTCAAAGATCTGGGCCTCGTTCTCCAGCGAGCGGGAGTCCGAGCCGCGCTTGAGGTACGGCCCGTAGCGGCCGTTCTGGGCGGTGATCTCAGCATTGGTCTCGGGGTCGACGCCGACCAGGCGGGGCAGGCTGAGCAGCCGCAGTGCCTGTTCCAGGGTCAGCGACTCCACGGTCATTGACGCGAACAGGCTTGCCGTCCGGGGCTTCGCCTTGGCGTCGTCGGCCAGCACCTCCGTGACATAGGGCCCGAACCGGCCCGGCTTGACGACGATCTCAAGGCCGGTGTCGGAATCGGAACCGAGCACGATGTCACCCTTGCCCGCATCGGCGAGCAGCTCGCGCGCCCGGGCCACGGACAACTCGTCGGGGGCGATGTCCTCGGGCACGCTGGCGCGCACGCCGTCCGCGGCGACCTCGTCCTCCAGGTACGGACCGTAACGTCCCACCCGCAGCACGAGGCCCTCGCCGAGCGGGATCGTACTGACGGCGCGGGCGTCGATGTCGCCCAGCCCGTCGGCGAGGCCCTTGAGGCCCTCGGCCAGGCCGGTCAGCCCCTTGCCGGCGCCGCCGGGCAGCGGCGGCAGGCTACCGCCGGGGCCCGCGCCGTCCGGTCCGGCGTTTCCGCCGGCGCCGTAGTAGAACCGGGTGAGCCAGTCCGAGCCGGCCACCTCGCCGGCCGCGACCCGGTCCAGGTCACCCTCCATCTCGGCCGTGAAGTCGTAGTCGACCAGTCGGGGGAAGTGCTCCTCCAGCAGCCGCGTGACGGCGAACGCCAGCCACTCCGGAACCAGCGCGGTGCCCTGGTGGCGGATGTAGCCGCGCTCGATGATGGTCCCGATGGTTGCCGCATATGTGGAGGGCCGGCCGATGCCGCGCTCCTCCAGCGCCTTGACCAGGCTGGCCTCGGTGTACCGGCTGGGCGGGGAGGTGGTGTGCGAGCCCGTGGTCAGCGCCAGGGCAGCGACCGACTGGCCGACGGTGAGCACCGGCAGCCGGGCGTCGGTGGCCTCGGCGCCGTTGGGTCCGGTGTTGCGGTCGGCGTCGCGGCCCTCCTCGTAGGCGGCGAGGAAACCGCGGGTGGTGATGACGGTGCCGGACGCGGCGAACTCGACGTCGCGGCCGTCGGCGGTGCGCGAGGCGATCCGCACCGAGGCGGTGGTGCCGCGGGCGTCGACCATCTGCGAGGCCACGGTGCGCTGCCAAATCAGCTCGTAGAGTCGGAACTCCTCGCCCCGCAGCAGCCCGGCGACCTGCGCCGGGGTCCGGAACGAATCGCCTGCCGGGCGCACCGCCTCGTGTGCCTCCTGGGCGTTCTTGGACTTGGCGGTGTAGACCCGGGCCCTGTCGGGCACCGACTCGGCGCCGTAGAGGTCGCGGGCCTGCGCCCGCGCGGCGGTCGTGGCCTCGGCCGACAGGGCGGTCGAGTCGGTGCGCATGTAGGTGATGTAGCCGCCCTCGTACAGCGACTGCGCCACCCGCATCGCCTGCCGGGCGCCGAGGCGCAGCTTGCGGCCGGCCTCCTGCTGCAGCGTGGAGGTGGTGAACGGCGCGGCCGGGCGGCGGGTGTAGGGCTTGTCCTCCAGCGAGGCCACCCGGTAGGCGGCGCCGAGCAGGCCCGCCACGATCGCCTGCGCGGCGGGGCTGTCCAGCGCCACGGCGTTGGCGGTAGTCAGTCTGCCGGCATCGTCGAAGTCACGGCCGGTGGCGACCCGGGCACCGGCCACGGTGGCGAGCCGGGCGTCGAACTGCGGCTCACCGTCGCCCGCGGTCAGGGTGGCTGACACCGAGGCGTAGTCGGCCGCGACGAAGGCCATCCGCTCTCGCTCGCGTTCGACGACGAGCCGGGTGGCGACCGACTGCACCCGACCGGCCGAGAGACCCTGGCGCACCTTGCGCCACAGCACCGGGGAGATCTCATAGCCGTAGAGCCGGTCGAGGACCCGGCGGGTCTCCTGAGCGTCGACCAGCGAGGCGTCGATCTCGCGGGTGGACTGCAGGGCGCGGCCGATCGCCTCGCGGGTGATCTCGTGGAAGACCATCCGGGTGGTCGGGACCGTGGGCTGCAGCGTCTCCTTCAGGTGCCAGGCGATCGCCTCGCCCTCCCGGTCCTCATCCGTTGCGAGGATGAGGCGGTCGACGTCCTTCAGCGCCCGCTTGAGTTCGGCGACCTTCTTCTTCTTGTCCGCGTCGACGACGTAGTACGGCTGGAAGCCGTTCTCGATGTCGACGGCGAACTTGCCGATCGGGCCCTTCTTGAGTTCCGCCGGCAGCTCGCTGGGCTGTGGCAGGTCGCGGATGTGGCCGATCGAGGCCTCGACGACATAGTCGTCGCCCAGGTACCCGGCGATCGTGCGGGCCTTGGCGGGGGACTCGACGATGACGAGCGCCCGCCCGGTCGGTTCCTTCCGGCGTGCCACGGGGACAGACGGTAACGCCCCAGAGGCCACCGGCGCGTCACGGCCTCTGCTGGCCCAGCAGATCCCGTCACCTCAAACGACAGAGCACCCTCGACGGCCAGCACCCGGGCGGCGGCGGGATAGGTCGGCCCTCGACGGCCATGGGCGGCTCAGGCCGGAGCGCGGCGCAGCGCGAGGTAGCCCAGGACCAGGGCCGCGACCGCGATCACGGCGAACCACCCGGCGAAGATGCCGACCGTCGACTGGTCGAGGAGCCACGACCCGATGCCCGGCCAGCTGTCGGTGATGGTCGCGATGGCGCCCAGCGCACCGAAGACGACGATCGAGACGGCAACGACGACCAGCCAGCCGTTGGTCCCCCAGCGCTTGGTGAGCACGCCGGCGGCCAGGCCCAGCCCGGCGACGAGCAGGAACGGCACGACGTAGACCAGCCACTGCAGGAACGGACCGTCCTGTCTGACGATCCTCGGGCCGAAGAAGTGCAGTTCGACCCACCAGCCGCCCGTCGCGTCCTCGATGATCCGCAGGACGTAGATCGCCGTGCCGTAGACCAGCGCGAGGCCGAGGGCGAGCAGCCCGCTCGCGGCGTAGAAGACCCGCCGGGTGACGCCCATGGCAAGGCAGAACGGGAAGAACTGGGTGATCACCCCGGCGAAGGCGATGAGGATGACGAAGTAGATCGAAACAAGGCCGCCCGTCAAGTTCTCGCCCGCCAGATCCGCACGCGTCAACGCGCCCGAGATCACGAGGTTCACGGCGAACGACAGGGCGAGGACCCCCCACGCCCAGCCGAGCCAACCGCGCCACTCGAGCAGTTGGACCCTGGTGACGTCGACGACCCGGTTCATCGCAGCACTCCTTCCGAGGTATCGGCCGTGGCCGCGGCGCCGTCCTCGCGGCCCGTTGCACGGACCACGAGCTGTTGCAGGGACACCGGGGCCAGTTCCAGCCCGAGCCGACCGGCGAGGTCGTGCTCGGCGGGGTCGAGCGGGCCCGGGACGGTGACCCGGGCGAAGGTGGCGAGGCGCTCGCGGTGCAACTCGTGGCGGCCGACCACGAACTCGTCCACGGCGGGCAGCGGACCCGCGACGGTCACCGCCCTCGCGCGCAGCGCCTCGGCGTCGTCGTCGAGCAGCAACCGGCCGTTGTCGATGAGGAGCACCCGCTCGAGCAGGTCGGCGACCTCGTCGATGAGATGGGTGGAGAGCAGGACGGTCCGGGGGTGCTCGGCGTAGTCGGTGAGCAGCCGGTCGTAGAACATCTGCCGGGCGACCGCGTCGAGACCGAGGTAGGGCTCGTCGAACAGGGTGAACGGGGTGCGCGCGGCCAGGCCGACGACGATCCCCATGGCCGAGAGCATCCCCCGCGAGAGCTTGGACGCCGGGCGCCGCAGCGGCAGCCGGAAGTCGGCCGCGAGGTGGGCGGCGTAACCCGCGTCCCAGGTGGGGTAGAGCAGGCGGCCTGCCTCGAGCACGTGGTGGACGGTGAACGAGGCCGGGTACCTCTGGCTCTCGCCGACGAAGCAGATCCGCTGCTGCACGCGCTCGTTCTCGAAGGGCGGCTCGCCGAACACCTCGATCGTGCCGGACGTGGTGAGCGCCTGGGCGGTGAGGACGCGCATGAGGGTCGTCTTGCCCGCGCCGTTTCGGCCCAGCAGGCCGTGGATGGCACCCTCGTGCAGGTCGAAGCTCACGTCGTGGAGCGCGTCGAGGTCGCGGTAGCGCTTGGTCAGGTTGCGGACGCGCACCACGGCGGTCACCGGGCCACCTCCGTGGCCTCGAGTTCGGCGCTGCTGATCATGTCCTGCAGCTCCGCGGTGCCGATGCCGAGCTTGCGCGCCTCGGTGACGAGCGGGTGGACGTACTGCCGGGCGAACTGCTCGCGACGCCGCTGCCGAAGTGCGGCCCGTGCCCCGTCGGATACGAACATGCCGATTCCTCTCCTCTTGTGGAGTACCCCGTCGGTGACCAGCTGGTTGACGCCCTTGGCGGCGGTCGCCGGGTTGATGCGGTGGAAGGCCGCGAGCTCGGTGGTCGACGGCACCTGCTCGCCCTCCGCGAGCGAGCCGTCGACGATCAAGCTCTCGATGAGTTCGGCGATCTGGGCGAAGATCGGCCGGCCGTCCTCGATCACCATGGGCCGATCGGTGAACCATCCAGCCTTGCTGGTTCATTACTCATGTAGCTAACCATGCAGCCAACTGGGCGGTGGTGTCAAGCAGCAGTGGTCCTGCAATCAGCCCCGGAGGCCCGCATCCCCTCCGCATCGCCCAGACCTACGGTCGCACCTCGATGAATCCCGCCGCCGTGAAGTCGCCGTCGAAGGCGAGCGCCTCGGCGAGGTCCCGGCGCTGCATGACGACGAATGAGACGGGAGATCAACCGCGGACGACGAGCATCCCCTCGGCGATCATCTTGCGCAGCGAGGGGAGCACCTGGGCCCGGATCTCACCCTCGCCCTCACCGAGCAGGTCCGCCACGGCCGAGGTGATGGCGGCAAGGCTCAGGTCGCCGTCGCAGGCCCCTACGACACCACCCAGGGCGACCGAGGCTCGGATCATGCGGCCGAACCGTCGGGTGTCCACCAGGTGCACCGAGCGCGGGTCGGCCGACCCGGGAGCGTGCTCGCGCCGCTCGACGACGCCGTCGGAGACGGCCAACCTGGCGCCCAGCAGCGCGGCCTCGTCGGCGAGCGCACTCAGAGACCCGAGAGCGTCGTGCCCCGCCAGCCCGGCGGCCAGCCCGTCTCGCAGCGCGGCGGGCAACGGTTCCGGCCGGTCGTCGTAGCGCCGCAACGGCGCGTGAGCAGCCGGGCGACGGCGCATGGTGACGATGCCGAAGCCCACCGATTCGACGCCGCGGGCCGCGAAGTCATCCAGCCAGGCGCGATACCACTGCGCCGCGGTATCGCGCTCGGGCCGCACCCCGTCGGAGATCCAGGCTTCGGCGTACAGCGCAGGGTCGGCGAGCTCGCGCTGCACCACCCAGACGTCGACGACGTCACCGGTGGCGTCGGCGTCGGCGGCGGCGGCCTCCACCCAGCCACGGATCCGCTCGTCCCAGGGCGCGCCGGCGGGCACCTCCCAATTGGCGAGGAACTGGGCGATTCCACCGTCGGCCAGCCGGGCCGGGGCCTCGCGAACCATCCGGGCGCTGATCCCGTCGCCCACGGCGCCGGCGTCGCGATAGGTGTACTCGGGCACGCCCGAGGACCGCGGCGTGATGACGAACGGCAGGTTGGACACGATCCGGTCCAGCCGCTGCCGCCCGAACGGCGCCAGCAGGTCGCCGACATGCACCTGTGCGTCAACCTCGTTGAGGGCGAAGGTGACGCGGGCGAAGGCGGCCGCCCGGGCCGAGGCGTCGGTGGCCGCGAGGCGGTCGGTGAACCGCGACAGGTGCAGCGCCTGGATGCCGCTGCCGCAACCGACGTCTGCCACGACGTCATCCTTGGCGGGCGGCAGCACCGCCTCGATGAGGGTCATGGACGCGGTCCCGACGCCCAGCACGTGGTCGACCGGCAGCAGTTCACCGCGCAGGGCCAGCTCGCCGTGGTCTGAGACGACCCACCAGGCGCCCTCGCCCTCGTCGTCGGCGACCGCCTGCGGCTCCACATCGACGCACGCGAGCACCTCATCATCCGGACCCGCCCCGGCGGCACCGGCCAATCCCAGTGACACCAGGCCGCGGGTACCGAGCGAGGGCAGCGCGGCGTCGACGGCGGCCCGCGGCACGCCGTCGCCCAGCACGAGCAGCCGGACCAGTACCGCGAGGCGGTCGGTGTCGCGGCCGAGGAGGCGAAGCGCGGGCACGGCCTCCTCGCGGGCGAGGGCCTGCTGTGCGGCGGGCCCGACCCGCTCGGCGACAGCGTCGACGCAGTAGTCGGCGGCGAGCAGGTCCCGTCGCAACTCGGCGATCTCGGGACCCACCCGGGGCGGTGGGGGCAGGGCACTCATCGCCAGCACGGTACGTGGCGGCCCCGCGATTGCGGGCGCGGACAGGCTGCAACCGGCCGAGTGACCGGCGACGCTCCCCCCCGATGGTGGCGGGCGGTGACCGTTCTGCTGCTCCGGATGGGTGACTTGGGTGCAACCGTCCGGCTGGACTGCCGACACCTCATCCCGTGACGCGCCGTGCGACCCCACCCGTTCCACCTGCCGTGCCGTCGCCCCGCTCGAGCAGCGCGGCGGCCGGCCCCCCGTACGACTACGACTTGATCGTCATCGGCTCGGGCCCGGGCGGACAGAAGGCGGCCATCGCCGGCGCGAAGCTGGGCCGCCGGGTCTGCGTCATCGAACGCCCCGCCATGGTCGGCGGTGTCTGCATCAACACCGGGACGATCCCCAGCAAGACCCTGCGCGAGGCGGCGATGTATCTGACCGGCATCGCGCAGCGAGAGGTCTATGGGGCGAGTTACCGGGTCAAGCAGGACATCACGGTCGCCGACCTGTTCGCCCGCACCCGGCACGTCATCAGTCGCGAGATCGAGGTGGTGCGCGCCCAGCTGCAGCGCAACCACGTCGACCTCGCGGTCGGCACCGGCCGGTTCGTCGACGCCCACACCGTCGCGGTCATCGACACCAACGGCAACCAGGTATCGGCCCCCACCGCCTCGCACGTCGTCATCGCCACCGGCACCCGCCCCGCCCGACCGGCGACCGTCGCCTTCGACGACCGGCGGGTGCTCGACAGCGACGGTGTGCTGTCGCTGGCCGAGGTCCCTGGAACCATGCTGGTGGTCGGGGCGGGCGTCATCGGCATCGAGTACGCCTCGATCTTCGCTGCACTGGGCACCCGGGTGACCGTGGTGGACAAGCGCCCCGCGATGCTCGACTTCTGTGATCCCGAGGTCGTGGACTCGCTGAAGTTCCACCTCCGTGACCTTGCCGTGTCGTTGCGGCTCGGCGAGGAGGTCTCCCGCGTCGAAGCCAACGAGCAGGGCACGGTCACCACCCTGGCGTCCGGCAAGCGGATCGCCGCCGACACCGTGATGTACTCCGCCGGGCGGCAGGGCCAGACCGACGACCTCGCGCTGGATCGGGTCGGCATCACGGTCGACCGCTACGGCCGGATAGCGGTGGACGAGCATTTCCGGACCACTGCTGGTCACATCTATGCGGTCGGCGACGTCATCGGCTTCCCGGCGCTCGCGGCCACCAGCATGGATCAGGGGCGGCTGGCCGCCTATCACGCCTTCGGTGAGCCGGCCCGGCACATGGCCGACCTGCAGCCGATCGGGATATACACGATCCCGGAGATCTCCTACTGCGGTCGCACGGAGGCACAGCTCACCCAGGACTCGGTCCCTTACGAGGTCGGTGTCGCCCGCTACCGCGAGCTGGCTCGCGGCCAGATCGTCGGCGACTCCTACGGCATGCTCAAGCTGCTGGTGCACGGTGACACCCGGGAGTTGCTGGGGGTCCACGTGTTCGGCACATCCGCCACCGAGATCGTCCACATCGGTCAGGCGATCATGGGGTGCGGCGGCACGGTCGACTACCTCATCGACACCGTGCTCAACTACCCCACCCTGTCGGAGGCGTACAAGGTCGCTGCCCTGGACGCCACCAACAAGATGCGGCAGGTGGCCCGCTTCGCGGCCTGCTGAGGCGCAACCGGCCTCAGGAGGCCGGAGTACCGGTGGCGCGCTTGGTGAGATCGGGCGAGGCGGTGATGACGCCGCCCTCGATGTGGTTGTCGTCGGCGAGCGCTCCGTTCGGCTGCCCGTGCGGCACGGTGCCGTCGTCGATGGCCGTGCTTTCGGCGGGAGTCGGCGCCGGAGCGACGACGACGTGATCGGCGTCGGAGTCGCTGTCGTCGTCGAGCACCACGGAGCGGCTGTTGGAGATGGCGACCGAACCGATGATGATCACCAGGGCGATCGCCGCGATACCGAACCGGATGACAGGATCAGCGGCGTCACCGATGCTCAGCGTGACGATCGACGGCGCGATCAGCACCGCAACCAGGTTCATCACCTTGAGCAGTGGGTTGATGGCTGGTCCGGCGGTGTCCTTGAACGGGTCCCCGACGGTGTCGCCGATGATCGTCGCCTCGTGTGCGGGTGATCCCTTGCCGCCGTAGTTGCCGTCCTCGACGATCTTCTTGGCATTGTCCCAGGCACCGCCGCTGTTGGCCAGGAAGACCGCCATCAGCGCACCGGTGCCGATCGCGCCGGCCAGGAAGCCCGCCAACGGGCCGACGCCGAGGCCGAAGCCCACCGCGATCGGCGCCAGCGCCGCCAACAGACCCGGCGTCGCGAGCTCGCCGAGTGACCGCTTGGTGCAGATGTCGACGACCTTGCCGTACTCCGGCAGCTCGGTGCCGTCCATGATCCCAGGGTGCTCGCGGAACTGCCGGCGCACCTCGTAGACGACCGCACCGGCCGCGCGGCCCACGGAGTTGATGAGCAAACCGGAGAACAGGAACACCACAGCAGAGCCGAGCAGCACGCCGACCAGCAGCTGCGGCAGAACGACGTTGAACTGGAACAACCCGATCGTGTACGCCGACGGCTGCTCGGTCAGCGTGGCCGCGATCTCGTTGAGCGCGGTCTGGTAGGCGTCGTTGTAGGAGCCGAACAGCGCAGTGGCCGCCAGCACGGCGGTGGAGATCGCGATGCCCTTGGTGATCGCCTTGGTCGTGTTGCCTACCGCGTCCAGCTCGGTGAGGGTGGCGACGCCCGCCTCGTCGACTTCACCGCTCATCTGGGCGATGCCCTGCGCGTTGTCGCTCACCGGACCGAAGGTGTCCATCGCGACGATCACGCCCACCGTGGTCAGCAGACCGCAGCCGGCGATCGCGACGAGGAACAGCCCGAGGGTGACGTTGGAGCCGGCCAGCATGAACAGGCTGTAGATGGCGGCGGCGATGATGACGACGGTGTAGACGGCGGATTGGAAGCCCACGCCGAGCCCGGACAGCAGCACTGTGGCGGCACCGGTTCGCGAGGTCTTGGCGACGGACTGGGTCGGGTTGCTCTCGGTTCCGGTGAAGAACCCCGTCAGCCACATGATGATGCCGGCCAGCACGATCCCGATGATCACGGCGACGGACACGATGATGCGGGGGTCACCGCTGAGGTCGAGGATGTCGCCGGTCTGCAGCCGGCGCGCCACCGGCAGTTCGGCGAAGCTGCCGGGCAGATACAGCCAGACCGCGACGGAACTGAGCACGGCCGAGATGACAGCCGAGGCGTAGAAGCCGCGGTTGATGCTGACCAGGCCGTTGACCCCGGGCTGGGCGCGCACCAGGAAGACACCCAGCACGGCCGTGACCGCCCCGATGGCGGGAATGATGAGGGGCAGCACGAGGCCGGTCTCGCCGAACGCGGCGCGGCCCAGGATGAGCGCGGCGACCAGGGTGACCGCGTAGGACTCGAAGAGGTCTGCCGCCATGCCGGCGCAGTCGCCGACGTTGTCACCGACGTTGTCGGCGATGGTCGCGGCATTGCGGGGATCGTCCTCGGGAATGTTCTTCTCGACCTTGCCGACCAGGTCGGCACCGACATCCGCGGCCTTGGTGAAGATGCCGCCGCCGACTCTCATGAACATGGCGAGCAGGGCGGCGCCGAAGCCGAAGCCCTCCAGCACCCCCGGCGCGTCACCCTGGAACAGCAGCACGACCGCCGCCGCACCGATCAGACCGAGCCCGACGGTGCCCATACCGACCGCGCCACCGGTACGGAACGCGAGCCGCATGCCCTCCTCGCGGCCCGCCGCGCCGTGGCGCGCCGCGGCGGCTACGCGGACGTTGGCGCGCACCGCCAGCCACATCCCGAGATACCCGATCGCCGCCGAGAACACCGCACCGGCGACAAAGGCGACACTGCGCCCGATCCTGACGCCCTGGTCACCCGGCAGCAGGAACAGCAGTGCGGCCACGATGACGGCGAACAGCGCCAACGTGCGGAACTGCCGGTTGAGATAG
>Ga0163144_10008574_pt1 | contig 22113 bp, 19 predicted proteins | sample OliLak19BULKMAT1_FD_123175 | JGI IMG/M metagenome (GOLD analysis project Ga0163144, IMG submission 123175) | Freshwater microbial mat bacterial communities from Lake Vanda, McMurdo Dry Valleys, Antarctica - Oligotrophic Lake LV.19.BULKMAT1 | ecosystem: Environmental > Aquatic > Freshwater >... | reverse complement strand
TATGACTGACCCGCGGCCGGCGCCGGCGGGTCAGACCTATTCCTACGGGGTGGCGCATGGCAACTAGTCTCCCGCTGCAATCCGACCCCGCCGGGCTGACCCCGCCGGCCAGCCTGCGGCTGAAGCCGAAGAAGAAACCGACCGCCAGCCTGTGGGCCGATGCCTGGCGCCGGATGCGGCGCAACACCGGCTCCAACCTCGGGCTGATCGTGATTGCCTTCCTGGTTCTGACCTGTGTGGCGGCGCCGCTGATTGCCCCGTATGACCCATACGCGGTCGATTTCGCGCACGTGCGCGAAGCGCCGACCTGGCAGCACTGGATGGGCACCGACCTGCAGGGCCGCGACATCCTGACGCGCATGCTCTACGGCGGGCAGGCCTCGCTGGCGGTGGGCTTTTTTAGCCAGCTGGTGATCATGGCCATCGGCATCACCATCGGCGCCATCTCGTGCTATTACGGCGGGGTGGTCGACACCGTGATCATGCGCCTGACCGACATTCTGTATGCCTTCCCCAGCGTCCTGTTCTTGATCATCTTGTTGACCCTGCTCGGCCACGGGTTCCTCAACCTGATCATCGCCATGACCGTGACGGGCTGGCTGGGCCCGGCGCGGCTGGTGCGCGGCGAAGTGCTCCAGCTGAAGGAGCGCGAGTTCATCGAAGCCGCCCGTTGCGTGGGCACCCGCGACCGCGAAATCATCTTCAAGCACCTGTTCCCCAATCTCCTGGGGCCGATCATCGTTTCCTTCACCTTAGGCATTCCGGGCGCGATCATGGCGGAGGCCGGCCTGAGCTTCCTGGGCCTGGGCCTGATCCCGCCGACCCCCAGCTGGGGGACGATGCTCAACATGGGGTTCACGATGTTCCGCGTGGCGCCCCACCTGGTGATCTTCCCGGCTAGTGTCATTGCCATCACGATGGTGGCTTTCCTATACGTCGGCGACGGCATGCGCGACGCCTTTGACCCGCACCTGATGCGCTGAGAGCCTCTGCGGCGCCGGCCTGGGCAACGCTCCTGTCACCCTCCCAATCACTCCCAATCACAAGAACGAGGCAGCTGTGGACTCAACCAACGAACTCTTGCGGGAACTCACCGAAGCGTTTGGACCGACCGGCGCGGAAGGCCCGGTCCGGAATATCTTGCGCCGCGAACTGACGCCCCTGGCCGCGCAGATCGAGCAGGATGGGATGGGGAACCTCATCGCCACCCTGCCGGGCAGCGCGGACCGGCCGCGCATTCTGCTCGATGGGCACATGGACGAGGTCGGGTTCCTGGTGCGCTATATCACCGACGGCGGCTTCCTGCGCTTCCAACCGCTGGGCGGCTGGTGGGATCAGGTGCTCCTGGCCCACGAGGTCACGATCCGCACGCGCAAGGGGGACGTGTTGGGGGTCATTGGCTCGAACTCGCCGCGCTGGATGAAGGAATCCGAGCGGAACACCGTGATGGCGAAGGACGCCATGTTCATTGATGTCGGAGTGACCTCCCGCCAAGAGGTCGAAGACCTGGGCATCCGGCTGGGTGACCCGATTGTGCCCAAAGCCGACTTCCGGGTGATGGGCAACGGGAAGGCCCTGCTGGCCAAGGCGTTCGATGACCGGGTGGGCTGCGCCTTGATCGTGGACGTCTTCAAAGCCTTGGCCGGGCAGCCGCACCCGAATACCGTCTACGGGGTGGGCGCGGTCCAGGAAGAGGTGGGCATGCGCGGGGCGCGGACGGCGGCGGTCACGGTCAACCCCGATATCGCGTTTGCCCTGGAAGTGGGCCTGGCCGGCGATCTGCCCGATACCCGCCCCGACCAGTGCTCGGCCCGGCTGGGCGGCGGGGTCGAAATCGTCACCTACGACGCCAGCATGCTGCCCAATACGGGCCTGCGCGACTTCGCGTTCGACACCGCGCAGGAGCTTGGCATCCCGGCTCAATTAGACATGATCCCGGCCGGCGGGACCGATGGCGCCGCCATTCAACTCAATGCCCGCGGCGTACCGACGCTGGTGATCGGGGTGCCGACGCGCCACATTCACACCCACTACGGCATCCTGTATCGCGCGGATTACGATGCCGCCGTCCAGCTGCTGGTCGCGCTGATCCAGCGGCTGGACCAGGCGACGGTGGAGCGCTTTCGGGAGTAGCGCGGCCGGGTCTGGGGACGCAGCGCGGGCCGGGGCCGCCATCCGGCGCCCGGCCCGGCTCGCTCTCCCTGATTAATCGGGCCGAACTGCTCGACCGCATGGCACGGGCGCGGGCCGCGGCTGGACTGCTCCCCGGGGCCGGGTCCCGCCTGCCAGCGCTGCTGCCCGAGCGCCATCCGTTAGGGCCAGCTTGGCTCACGGCCCCGGTTGACATATTGATGCTTGCCTGATATGCTTTGATGCATGCGAACCACAATTCGTCTGGACGAGGCCTTGCTGCAAGCAGCGAAGCATATGGCGGTGCGGACCGGCCGCAGCCTGACGGCGGTCATTGAGGACGCGCTGCGCGAGGCGTTGGCCCGGCAGCCGGGCCCAGCCCGGCGCGAGCCGGTGGTCCTGGTCACCGTCGGCGGCCACGGGGTGCGCCCCGGCGTCGATCTCGACGACGCGGCGAGCCTGCTGGACCTGATGGAAGCGCCCGGCCATGATCCTGACTGACGTCAACGTCTTGGTCTATGCCCATCGCGAAGACGCCCCGCAGCACCCGCAGTATCGCCGGTGGCTCGAGGCCCTCATCCAAGGCGACCAGGCCTACGGCGTGGCGGACCTGGTGCTGAGCGGGTTTCTGCGGGTGGTGACGCACCCGCGCGTTTTCAATCCCCCTAGTCCCTTGACAGCAGCGTTCGCCTTCGCGCAGCAACTCCGCACTCAGCCCAATGCGGTGGTGGTGGCCCCGGGGGCCCGGCATTGGGAGATCTTTGCCGGCTTGTGCCGCGTGGCGGGGGTGAAGGGCAATCTGATCCCCGACGCCTATCTGGCCGCCCTGGCGATTGAATCCGGCAGCGAGTGGGTCACGACCGACCGAGATTACAGCCGTTTTCCCGGCTTGCGCTGGCGGCTCCCACTAACTGACTGACGGCGCCACTGCGCTACCCAGCCCAACGCCACCCGCCCGCCAGGCGCTGACCTGGCGGGCGGGTGGCGTTTGAGCCTGGAATTGGGCGGGCGGTAGGCCCCCGGCGCGGCGCTTGCTCCCCGGCCCACAATACATTAGTCTATTGTCAAGCGGCCGCCGATCGATTAGAAAGAATCAGGGGGGGCGGGCACCGCGCGGCCCGGCTCCCCGGGTGTGGCCCGCCCCGGTCCGGGCGTCGCTGACCGTTTTCCGGCGACCTCGGCTGCCCGGCGCTCCGCATCGGCCGTGATCCCGTCGATTAGCAGGGTGGGGCGCTGGTCCCAGAAAGCCAGAGCGCTGTTTGAAAAAACCTCGTCTGCGGCGGTGGCTGTTCATTCTGGTGGGCGCGCTGGGCGTCGTCGCCGTGCTGGCGGCTGCTACGCTGCTGCTGCTGCCGGATGTGCTCGGCCTGCGCGCCCCGCGCCATTACCTGATCGTGGCCCAGAACCAGGATGAGCTGCGCCCGACCGGCGGCTTCATCACCGGCGTGGCGCTGGTCACCGTCGCCGGCGGCCGACCGACCGCGTTCAGCCTGACCGACGCCAACGCGGTCGACGACTTCACCCGCGGCCCGTACCCGGCCCCGCCCGCGCCCTTGCAGCGCTACATGCTCAGCGAGCTGTGGGTGCTGCGCGACGCCAACTGGTCGCCCGATTTTCCGGCCGCGGCCCAGACCATGCGCGAGCTGTACGCGCTCGGCCAGGGGCAGGCCGTAGACGGCGTCATCGCCTTCGACCAGACCGCGCTGCAGCGGCTCCTGGCGGTGCTCGGGCCGGTCGAGGTGGCCGCCCTGGCCGAGCCGGTCACGGCCGAGAACTTTCTCGACCTGATGCGCCAGGCCTGGAGCGACACCCCGCCGGCCGAGTGGGGCACCGAGCGCAAAGAGTTCATGGGCCCGCTGGCCCAGGCGCTGCTGGCGCGGCTGACCGCCACCCGCGACCCCGGCACCTTCCTGGCCTTGGGCCGCGCCGGGCTGGACCTGCTGGCCGAGCGCCACGTGCTCATCGCGCTGCCCGAGCCGCCCGTCGCCGGCTTCCTGGCCCAGCGCGGCTGGGATGGCGCCGTGCGGCCGGGCGACCACGACTTCCTGATGGTGGTGGATGCCAATCTGGGTTTCAACAAGGTCAATGCCGCTATCGCCCAATACCTGGCCTACCACGTGGACCTGACCAACCCGGCCGCGCCCTTGGCGACGCTCACGGTCACCTACACCAACACGGTGCCGACCGCCAAGGCGTGTGTGCACTTCGGCGTCGCCAACGCCTCCACTCAGTATGGCGACTATCTCAACGACTGTTACTGGGACTACTGGCGCGTCCTGCTGCCGGGCGGCGCGGCCGTGCTCAGCGCGCCCGCCAACGCCGTGCCGGGCGCGGAGCTGCTGTCGGGCCAGGCCGACCGCGCGCCGGCCGAGATCGGCCCCGGCCCGGCCGGCACGACCCAGGTGGCCGGCCTGTTCGTGCTCGCGCCGCTGGCGGCCCACACCACCGGGCTGACCTACCAGCTGCCGCCCGCCGCGCTGGATACCACGCGCCGCGGCCAGGCGGTCTATCGGCTGCACGTCCAGAAACAGGCCGGCACCGGCGCGCTGCCGCTGGCGCTCACGCTCACCGTGCCCGCCGGCTGGACCGTGGCCCGCGCCTCGGCCCCGGTCCTCAGCCCGCCCGGCCAACCGGTGCACCTGGCGCTCGACCTGCGCACCGACCTCGACCTGGAGATCACCTTTGCCGTGCCTTAGCGGTCACGCGCCCCGCTGCCGGTCCGGCGGTGGCCCATGCTGAGCGGCCCCGCCTGGCGCCGGCGGCTGGCCGTCGCCCTGGCGGCGGGGCTGCTGCTGGCCGGGCTGGGGGCGCCGGGGGCGCGCCCCGTCACGGCCGCGCCCACCAGCGCGTCGTCCAACACCGGCGCGTTCTTCTTCCCGCCCTATCCCTCCGCGGCCGACCGGATCGGCGTCGCCGGGTCCGTGGGCAACTATCCCCCGGCGCTGGGGGCGGGCTGGTATCAGGATTGGGGCGCGGCGCTGGTCCCGGCCCATCCCGGGGCCATGGCCTACGCCCGCACCATTTATTTCCGCGTCCACACCAACGACTGCGGCATCGGCAAGCAGCCGGCCATGCTGCGCAGCCAGGTGACGGCCGATATCTCCAACGCCGCGCTGCTCAACACCCTCAGCGCCCATCCGGGGGCCCTGTGGATCATCGGCAACGAGCCCGACTCGATCTACAACTGCAGCCCGATCATGCCCGCGCTGTATGCCGAGCTGTATCACGAGTACGCGACTCTAATCCGGGCGCATGACCCCACGGCGCGCGTCGCCATTGGGGCGATCGTGCAGCCCTCGCCGCTGCGGCTGGCCTATCTCGACCGGGTGCTCAGCGCCCATCAGGCGCAGTTCGGCCAGCCCCTGGTCACCGATTTGTGGAACATCCACCTGTATGCCTTTCAGGAGGTCGCCGGGCAGGCCGGGGCCGGGGTGCCGCCCGGGGCCGCCAGCAGCACCGGCTGGACCTACACCTGGGCCCAGTCGGTGGACCTGAACGTGCTGGCCGCCAACCTGCGCGCCATGCGCCAGTGGCTGGCCGACCACGGCGAGCGCCATAAGCCGCTGATCATCACCGAGTTCGGTCAGGTGATCCCCGAAGAGCTCGGCTATGTGCTCGACGACCTGGCCTTCACGCCCGAGGTCAGCCGCGACTACTTGCAAGGCGCTGTCAACTACTTCCTGAGCGCCACCGATCCTGATTTGGGCTATCCGGCCGACGGCCACCGCCTGGTGCAGCTGTGGGCCTGGTACACGCTCTACGACCTCCAGTTTGGCGGCGACTTGCTCACGTCCGGCGGCAGCCTGACCCTGGCCGGGCAGGCGCTGGCCGCCCAGGCCGCCAGCGCCTTCACGCCCTATGCCGATCTGTATCCGTCACCGGTCATCACGCCCGTCATTCCTCCGGGCAGCGTCAACCCCGTCAGCCTGACGCTCACCGTGCGGCTGGATAACCTGGGCAACACGGCCGGCGGCAGCCCGGTGCCGGGCGTGTTCACCCAGCACAACGCCGCCACCGGGGCGCTGGTGGCCAGCACGCCGGTCACCGCCGGCCAGGTGCTCACGCGCTTCAGCGGCGCGCAGCCGCAGCTCAGCGCGAGCTGGACGATTGCGCCCGGCGCGTGGTATACCTTGACCTTCACGCTCGACCCGGCTCACACGCTCACCCAGGCCCGCCGCCAGCCGCAGAGCCTAGCTTACGTGGTCGGCTATATCCCCGACCTGGCGCTCACCGGCCTGACCGGCTTGCCCCCGGCCTTTCTGTGGACGGCGCCCGTCACGCGCTCGATCAGCGTCACGGTGCGCAACGCCGGTTACCTGACCAGCCCGGCCGGCACGCTTGACTTCACGCTGCGCAACGCCGCCCAGCAGGTCGTGGGCAGCTGGTCGGCGGCGGTGGGGCCCCTCGCGCCGGGCGCGACCCAGGCCGTGGCCAGCCAGGTACCCTTCCTCACGCCGGGCGCGCGCACGCTGACGGTGGCGGTGCACCCGAACACCGGCCCCGACCTGTTGACCACGAACGACATGCTGAGCGTCGCGGTCTTCGCGGCGCTGCAGCAGGTCCGGCTGCCGGTGGTCCTGCGGGCCAGTCCGTGAGGTATGCTTAGGCTTCGGACCCAGTGGTGGAGATCGATCATGCGCGTCTCACTTAATTCCTTCCGGGCGGCCGCCCGGCGTGCCCTGGCCTCCCCGCGCCTGCGCGCCGGCTATGTGCTGGTCATCGTGCTGACGTTGACGGCGCTGGCGGCCGGCAATCCGGGTTGGGTCGGCCCGGTGCTGGCCCAAACGGTGCCGACCGTCACCAAATCGCCCACGGTCGGGCCGTCGCCGACGCCCGTCCCGCCCACGGCGGCGGCCACGGAGCTGCCCGCGCCCTCGGCCACCCCGGCTGGGCCGACGGCCACGCCGCGCCCGACCCTCCCGCCGCAGGCCACCAGCCCCGGCGCGCTGCCGCCCAGCCCGGCCGCCCCCGCCGGCTGCGGCGCGCCCCCGCGCGGCGCGGCCAGTGTCGGTCCCGGCCCGCGCGGGCCCCGGGTGCTGCGCGCCGCCCGCTTCAGCTTGTGGGTCACCCAGCGCCCGGTCGTGGCCGACCCCGCCGGGCTGTGTTGGGTCACCGTCGTCAGCGCGCCGCCCGGCCGCCTGCCGCCCGTCCCCGCGGGCTGGGTGGCGCTCGCGCGCGGGGTGCGCCTGGCGGCCCTGGGCCCGGCCGACCAGCCGCTGGTCACGGCCACGCGCGGCCTGCTGGCCTGCTTCCAGTTGACCCCGCGCCAGCCGCCCGGCGCGCTGGTGCGCCTGGCCGCGCTGGGCCTGCCCGCCGCGCCGGAGACCTGGACGCTGCTGCCCACCCGCCGCCGGGGCGACCAGGCCTGCGCCCCGCTGGCCGCGCTGCCGGTCACGCTCATGCTGGTCGTCAGCGCGGGTCCGTGAGGCCCAGCGCGCCGCTTGACGACCGCGCTGGTCGATAGTAAAAATTTAGTCCCCTAGCGAACGACAGAGCGAGGTGCCGCATGCGGAGTATTGGTGTACGCGAACTTAAGAGCCAGGCGTCTGAAATCATCCAGACGGTGCGGAACCACCGGGCCCGGTACGTGATCACCTATCGGGGGGAGCCGGTCGGCCTGCTCACGCCGCTTGACAAAATCCCGGAGGCCGACCGTTCGCCCGCGCTGCCATCCGATCAAGCCGTTTGGGATGAGCTCGACCGGCTGGCGGAGGAAATCGGTCGCGGCTGGAGCTCCCCCCAATCCTCGGCCGAAGGACTGAGTGAGATGCGGCGGTAAGGGCAGGCTGGGGCTGGATCTGGGCGCTGGCTCCCCGTGCCTTTCAAGACGCGCGCGCTGACCGCTCGGGCGGGCTCGGCTGCCCGCTGACCGGTGAGCGGTGATGGGCGGGGTGCGCCGCTGCGGGCGCGCCCCAATGGGATTAAGATAGCAGCGTGTCTACGCGGGCGCCGCTCTGGCTGGGTCTGGTCGTCGCGGCACTGGTGCTGCCGGTTTATGCGCTGACGCTGGCGCCCGGCCTCACCTGGGCCAACCAGTCGGCCGACGGCGGCGACCTGATCACCGCCGCCGCCACCGGGGGCGTGGCGCATCCGAGCGGCTACCCCACCTACCTGCTGCTGGCCCGGCTCGTTCAGCACCTCCCCCTGGAACCGTTGGCGGCGCGCACCACCTGGCTCTCGGCAGTGGCGGCGGCGCTGGCGGCCGGCCTGGTCGTGCCGCTGGTCAGCCGCACCACGGCCGGGCCGCGCGCCTGGGGGCTGGTGGGCGGCGGCGTGGCCGGCCTGGGCCTGGGCCTGTCGCCGCTGTTGTGGTCGCAGGCCGTCGTCACCGAAGTGCACGCGCTGCACACGCTCTTCTGCGCCGCGCTGCTTTACACGCTGCCGCTCCCCGACGCGCCGCCGCCCTCCCACCGCGCCCACGGCCTGGCCGGGCTTATCGCCGGCCTGGCCCTGGGCAATCACCTGACCGTGGCGCTGCTGTTGCCGGCCTGGCTGGCGCTGTCGGTCGGGGGCGCGGGGCGCGCCTGGCGGCCCGCCCTGGGGTGGCGCTTGGCCGGGGTGGCGCTCGGCCTCCTGGTCTATCTCTATCTGCCGCTGGCGGCGGCCGGGCGGCCCCCGGTCAACTGGGGCGGGGCGGCGACGCCGGCTGGCTGGTGGTGGGTGGTCTCCGGCGCGCCCTACCAGGCGCTGGCCTTTGGCCTGGCCTCGGCGCTGGCCCTGGGCCGCGTGGCCGGGTGGGCCGCGCTGCTGGTCGCCCAATTTAGCTGGCTCGGGCTGCTGGTGGGCGTGGTGGGCCTGTTCTTCGGCCCGGTGCGCGGGTGGGGGGCGCGCGCCGTCACGCTGTGGATTGTTGGGGTTTACTCGGCTTTCGCCCTCGGCTACAACGCCGCCGACTCCTACGCCTATCTGCTGCCGGTGTTTCTGGCGCTGGCCCTCTCGCTGGGGTGGGGCGTGGCCGCGTTGCTCAACACGCTCGCTGCCCGGCCGCGCCGGGCGGTCACCGTTCCGGCGCTCGTGGGCGTGCTGCTGGTGGCGCTCGGCCTGAACGCCGCCCGCCACTGGCCGGCGGTCGATGCCAGCCGCGACCGGCGCGCCGAGGACTTTGGCCGCGCGGTGCTGGCCGCCGCGCCCGCCCAGGCCGTCATAGTGACGCAGGGCGACCAGGACACGTTTGCGCTGTGGTACTTTCACTTCGCGCTCCGGCAGCGCCCCGACCTGGCCGTCGTGGTCGAGCCGCTGCTGGCCTTTGACTGGTATCGCGCAACGCTGCGGGCGACTTACCCCGACCTGCCGGAGTTGTCGTCAGGCACCGATTGGCGCGTGACCCTGGAAGCCGCCGGCCGGCGCCTGTGCGACCCGCGGGTGGACACCGCGCCGGCGTTGGTCTGCCCCTAGCCGCTGGTCTACCCGCCCTTTCAGCCGACCGGTGGCTCCGCCGCGTCGCCCGTCGGCGAGTTGTGTTATCGTAACGCGTACTCTGTGAGAGCGCCCGCATAGGCCAAGATGATTCGCACCCAGATCCAACTCCGTGAAGACCAGGTCGAACGGCTCAAGGCCGTGGCGGCGCAGCGCGGTGTGAGTGTGGCCGCCCTCATGCGCCAAGCGGTCGATCAATGGCTGCTCTCCGAAGGCCGCGTGAGCCGGGCCGAGCGTCAACGGCGGGCGCTGGCGATCGCCGGGCGCTTCCGGTCAGACGTGACCGACCTGTCCGCGGCACATGATCGCTATCTGGCGGAGGCCTACGAGGGATGAGCACGGTCGTTGACACCACGGCCTCCGAGCCCGGCGGGACGCGCACGATCGCAAGCACCCGGCGGCCCGGGGTGAGGGCAGCGTCTGAATAAGCAGCCAGGCGGTTGGGATGATCCTCGATGCCGGTTCCGTCTGACTCGCCTATGCCTCTTCAACCTCCCTTGGCGTTGCGCTGGCGGGCCACGCTGCTGCTGGCCGCGCTGGCCGTGACCGCGGTCTATTGGGGCCAGGCCCGCCTGGCGGCCGCCTGCCGCTTCGGCATCACCGCCGCGTATGGGGTGGCGGACTACGATCTGGCCGGCCTGGGGGCCGGGTCATATCTCGATTGGGGGATGCAGGCCGACCCGCCGCGGCCCGGCGGCCTGGCCTATGTGCAGGTCGTGCGGCTGGGCGAGGCCGTCTACGCCGAGCAGTTGGCGCGCGTGCCGGCCGTGGCCGCCGCCCAGCCCGGCAGCGCCTGGCTCATCGGCAACGAGCCCGACAACACCTACACCTTCGACGGCGTCGGCCAAGACAACCTCGCGCCGGAGGTCTACGCCGAACGCTACCAGGCGGTGTACGCCGCGATCAAGGCGGCGGACCCGCAGGCGCGGGTGGGTATCGGCGGCATCGTGCAGCCCACGCCCGTGCGGCTGGAATACCTCGAGCGCGTGCTGGCGGCCTACCAGGCCGCTTATGGCGCGCCGCCGCCGGCCGACTTCTGGTTCGTCCACGCCTTTGTGCTCAATGAGGCGCCGGGTGAGTGGGGGGCCGGCCTGCCGGTGGATGCCGTCACGCGCCCCTACCAGGCCGCACCCGAAATCATCGCGCCCGAAGAGGTGGACAGCCTGGCGATTTTCGCGCGCCGCCTCACCGCTATGCGCCAGTGGCTGGCCGACCACGGCCAACGCGACCGGCCGCTGTGGGTCACCGAGTACGGCGTGCTGATGCCCAGCGACGGGAGCCTGGGCTACTTTGGCATCTCGCCCGAGCGCACCCAGGCCTTCATGCTCGGCAGCTTCGAGTACTTGCAGCAGGCGGCCGACCCGGCCACCGGCCAGCCCGCCGACGCCGACCGCCTGGTTCAGCGCTGGTATTGGTGGACCCTCAGCTATGACCCGCGCGTCTCGGGCGGCGGCCTGTATGACCGCCGCGACGGCGAGCTGTTTAAGACGGCCCTGTACGACGCCTACGCCGCGGCCAGCGACTGTCACTGACCGCCGCGCCCGCCGCGCCGGGGGGATGGCGGGCCCGCTCCGGGGCCGGTCCGCCGTCAGGGCGACGGCGGACTGCGCCGCTGGATCTCGCGCTGGAAGACCGCCACGGCGGGGTCGGCGGGCACGGCGCGCGCCCACATGTCCAGCCAGCTTTGGGCCTCGCGCGGCTGGCCGGCGGCCAGGGCGGTCTCAATCAGGCCCATCGCCAGGGCGGAGAATTCGCTGAAGTGCATGCGCCGGCGCGTCAGCAGCGGGTCGAGCAGGGCGCGGGCCTCGGTCACCTCGCCGCGCTGGGCCGCCACGCGCCCCAGTGAGGCGCGCGCAAACAGATAGTCGGGGTGGCGCTCCAGGATCGCGCGCCAAATGGGCTCGGCCTCGGCCGGGCGATTGCGCGCGGCGAAGGTGGCGGCCAGGTTGTTGAGCAGGTCGGGCGCGTCCGGGTCGAGCACCAGGGCCTGGCGCAAGACCGCCTCCGCCGCGGCCATGGCGCCGGCCTGCATGTGCTCCACCGCCTGGCTGAGCAGCCGCTCGACCGGCCGCGGCCGCGCGCGCGTACGCTCCGGTTCGCCGTGAATCTCAATCCCCATCAGCAGCACCTCGGTCCACGCCGCCGTCCGCCAGACGCGCACGCGCCCGGGCGCCAGCGCGCCCTGGGTCACGGCCAACTGGGCCGCGTGCAGCCGCTGCGCGTCGGAGCCGGCCTGCCCCAGGGCAAAGTCTTTGGCCGCCTGCGCCAGCGCGGGCAGGGCCACCGCCTCGACGATCACCAGGGTGAACTCGCGCATATCGGGCGCGCCGCGCGCCAGCCAGACCGGGAACAGGCGCTCGAGCTCCGGGTGGCGCCGCAGGTAGCGCCGAAACGGACCTTGCGCCGCCTCGCCCGTCCGGCCCGCGCGCACCTCCTGCTCCAACTCCCGCACGGTGGCGGGCGTCAGCCAGTAGCCGAGGTCGTAGGCCCAGGGTCCGTTCTGCTGCCCGACGGGCTGGTCGAGATCCTTGAGGTTCGCGAGCGCCAGGCTCAGGCCCGGCTCGCGCTCCAGAGCTGCGCGCCACCAGGTGCGGGCCTGCCCCGTATGGCCCAGGCGCAGCGCGGCCACCGCCGCCAGGTGCCAGAGCGCGCCGGCGTGCGGGCTGAAGTCGTCGGCGGATGTGGCCAGGTGCGCTTGAAATAAGTCGTAGAGGTCTTGATCCAGGCCGAGATAACTGAGCGCCTCGGCCTTCTTCAGGGCGCCGTCTAGCGCCGGGGCGGTGGAGGCCAGCAGGCGCTGGGCGACGACGCGGCCCTCGTCGAAGCGGCCCAGCAGCGCCAGCAGCCGCGCGCGGTTCGAGAGGGCGTGCACATTGTCGGGCTGGAGCGCCAGCACGCGCTCGGTGGTGGCCAGCGCCTCTTCGCGCAGGCCATCGGCGGCGTAGGCCTGGGTCAGGTTGTTGAGCACCGGGGCCAGCTCGGGTTTGAGGCGCAACGCCGCCTGGGCCACTTGCCGCGCGCGGACGTATTCGCCCCGGGCCAGATGCACCTGCACTTCTTCATGCAGTTCGGCCAGCTTCAGCCCGGCCCCGCCGGCCAGGCCCATCTCGGCCAAGATCGCCGGCAGACCCTGTTCCAGATCCGCCAGCAGGCGGCGGGCTTCGTCGGCCTTGGCGTGGTCGGGCGCCAGCCGCAAAAAGTCGCGCACGGTGCGCAGCGCCAGGGTGGGCAGGCCGGTGCTCAGATAGGCGCCGGCCAAGGCCAGGCGCAGGTCGTGCGCGCGCGGGTCCAGCGCCAGCAGGCGTTCGGCGGCGCGCTGGTAGCTGGACATATCGCCGAGTTCATAGGCCACGTTGACCAGCCGGGTCCAAACGTCGGCTTCGTTGGGAAAGCGGCCGGCCAGCTCCGCCAGGTGATCGCGCGCCTCCGCCCAGGCCTCGCGCTCCAGCAGTTGGTCGGCCTGGTCCAGGCCGTCTAGCAGCCGGCGGGAAGGGGCGGGCAGGGGGAGCTTGGGCGAGGCTTTCTTCTTGGCCATGTGATCCTCGAACGTTGACCGAGTGGGCGGCGGCGGCGCCGCTGCAGGGTGAGTATCGCCTGAGCTCTGCGGCTGTCAAATCGGGGTGACACTGACGCGGCACCTCCGACGCTTGTGGCCAGCGGTGACCCCGGGCGAATGAAAGGGCCACGCCCGCAAACACGCTGCGACCAATCACCCCGGGGAGGTGGGAGGTGAGAGGTGAGAGGTGGGCCGACTTTGACCCCGGCGGTTGACGCTTCGCGGCGCAGCCCGCGCAAGCTCTAAGGGCCGCCTGCGGGGGCTGGAAGGGCCGCGCCAGCAAACACGCTGCGACCAAAAATCCCGCCGGCGCCCCGGCCGGAGTTGACCGGGCGGCTGAATGCACTCGGGCTCCGTCACGTTGTTGGCAATGCTGGCAGTGCTGACGGGCCGAGCAGCGCGCGCGGCATCCGTCACGTTGCTGGCAGTGCTGACAGTACTGACTGGCCGAGCAACGAACGCGGCATCCGTCACGTTGCTTTCAATGCTGACAGTGCTGACAGTGCTGACAGTGCTGACGGGCTGAGCAACGCGCGCGGCATCCGTCACGTTGCTGGCTGAGGTGCCCCCCGAAAACAGTACCAGGTAGAATGACAGAGTCTCTCAAGGAGATTCTGATGAAACAGAAGCGCCACAGCCCGGAAGAGATCATCACCATCCTGCGGGCGGCCGAGACGAGTGATAAGCCGCTGGCAGAGTTTTGCCGAGCGCATGGCATTAGCCAAGAGACGTTTTACCGTTGGCGGCGGCGGTTTCAAGGGTTGGAAGTACCGGCCGCCAAACAAATGCGGGACCTGAGCGGCGAGAACATGCGCCTCAAGCAACTCCTGGCTGAGCGCGACCTGGAAGTGGCCGCGCTCAAGGCGCTGGTCCAAAAAAAATGGTAACGGTCGCTCAACGACGGGAAGGCGCGCAGGCCTTACAGGCGGCCGGCGTGTCGGAATGGCGCAGCTGCGCGCTGGCCGGGCTGAGCCGATCGGTGCTGCACTATCGGCCGCAGGCCCGCGATGATGCGGCCGTGATCGACCGCCTGAAAACGCTGGCGGTGGAGCAGCCGCGCTACGGGGCGCGGCGGATGCACGCCCTGCTCCAGCGCGAGCGGGTGATTAATCACAAGCGCGTCCACCGGCTGTGGCAACAGGCAGGCCTGCAGGTCCCGGCCCGCCCCAAACGCCGGCGCAAGCCCAGCGCCCGGCCGGACCGCCCGCTTTTGCAGGCCGAGCGGCCCAATCACGTCTGGACCTATGACTTCTTGGAAGACGCCACTGCCAACGGGCGCAAACTGCGGCTGCTGACGCTGGAAGACGAGTTCACCCGCGAGTGTCTGGCGATTGAAGTCGCCCGCAGCCTGCCGGCCAGCGCGGTGGTGGCGGTCTTGGAGCGGGTGGTGGCCAGCCGCGGCCAGCCGGCGTTTGTGCGCAGCGACAACGGGACTGAATTCACCGCGCTGGCCGTCTGTGCCTGGCTCTACCAGCGGCAGATCGATACGCACCACATTGATCTGGGCTCGCCTTGGCAGAACGGCTACGTCGAGAGTTTCAATGGCCACTTGCGCGATGAGTTCCTGGCCCTGGAAGAGTTCGCCAGCCTGGTCGAATGCCAAGTGCTCGCCGAGCGCTGGCGGCAGCACTACAACAGCCAGCGGCCACACAGCCGCTTGGGCTACCAGATGCCCAGTGCCTTCTACCAGGCCTGGTGTGACCAACAGGCCGTGTCCTAGCCAGCGCAGAGCTTTCTTGGAAGGAGTTGGCATGCCCCACCCGCGTATTCGTTCTGCCCGACCTGGGGCCATTTGACCCGTCACTCTGTCACTCCCACTGGTACTAATTTCGGGGAGCGGTCACTGGCAATGCTGACAGTGCTGACCGGCTGAGCAACGCGCGCGGCATCCGTCACGTTGCTGTCAGTGCTGGCAGTGCTGACCGGCTGAGCGGCGAACGCGACATCCGTCATGTTGCTGGCAATGCTGACGGTGCTGACAGGGCCAGTGGAGTTGCGAGGGCCCGGCCAGAAGCTGGCGCGGTGGGGCCGGCAAAGGCGCGGGGGATGGACGGCCAGCGAGCGTTCATAGACACAGCGTACGGAACAAATGTTTGGTTGGCAAGAGGCAGATTGGGGGGCCGAGGGCCAAGGCCGGCGAGCGGGCCGGGCGGCATACGCGCTGGCCGGAGCGCGCGGCCGAGCCGCCCAGTCGAAGCGCAAGCGCCAAGGCATCCTATAGAATCTGTAAGTGGGTATGAATTTGGATATGTAGTAGAATACATATCTAGGAGTGTGCCTACCATGGATAAGATCATTGGCGTGACTGAGTTGCAGCGGAACTTCCGCCGCGTATTGGATGAGGTCGTGGAGCAGCACGCGGCCTATATCTTGACTCGGGGTAGCCGTCCGGAGGCCGTGATCATTCCGTATGATCAATATCAGCGCTTTATTACCGGGAACGAGAGTGAGGTCCTCGCCCGGATTGAAAAGCTGCTTCAGCAGATGGCGCTCACCAATGCCAAGTATTCTGACGAAGAGGTCGAGTCTGACCTGCAGCAGGCCACGCGTGAGCTTCGTGAGCGGAAGCGGGCCTAATGCGCGCGGTGGTCGGCCGGGCCGGCCAGCGGCGTGCCCCGATCGTACCCGGTTGGCCGAAAAGCAGGTGGTTGAAGGACTCGCCCGCCCACCCGCCTTGAACATCCGCACCGCCAACCGGTCTCGCACAGGGTGAAGGCGGCACCCTAGAACATCTGTGTTATTATGGCTCCAACCATGACCACGCTTGTCATCGTTGAAAGCCCCACCAAGGCCAAGGCCCTGCGCCAATACCTCGGCGCCGCCTACACGGTCCGCGCCAGCCTCGGCCACGTGCGCGACTTGCCGGCCAAGGAGCTGGGCGTGGCGCTCGACGCCGGCTTCAAGCCCACCTATCACCTCGTGCCGCGCGCCCGCAAGACCCTGGCCGAACTGCGCCAGGCGATCGCCGGCTGCGACCCGATCCTGCTGGCCACCGACCCCGACCGCGAAGGGGAGGCCATCGCCTGGCACATCGCCCAGGCCTGCCAGGCGGAGCTCAAAGGCAAGCGCGTGCTGCGCGCCCGCTTCCACGAGATCACACCCGACGCGGTGCGGGCCGCCGTCGCCAACCCCACCACGCTCAACATGCAGTTGGTCGATGCCCAGCAGGCCCGGCGCGTGCTCGACCGGCTGGTGGGCTACCAGGTGTCGCCGGTGCTGTGGAAGGGCATTGCCGGACCGAAGGGCCTCTCCGCCGGGCGCGTGCAGAGCGTGGCCCTGCGGCTGGTGGTCGAGCGCGACCGGGCGATTGAGGCGTTTGTCCCCGATGAATACTGGACGCTCGACGCGGAGCTGGCGCAGCCGGACGCGCCGCACTTCCTGGCCCGCCTGTATCGCATCGGCCAAGACAAACCCGAGCTCAAGAATCAAGCTGCCGCGCAAGCCGTCATCGACGCCCTGGCCGGCGCGGACTGGCGGGTGAGCGACGTCTCCCAGGCCCGCCGCCAGCGCAACCCCTATCCGCCCTACATCACCTCCACCCTCCAGCGCGACGCCTCGGCCCGGCTGCATTGGCCCGCCAAGCAGGTCATGCAGATCGCACAGCAGTTGTACGAAGGCGTGACTCTGCCGGGGGAGGGGCAGGTGGGTCTGATCACCTACATGCGCACCGACAGTACCCAGGTGGCGCCCGAAGCGCAGCAGGCGGCGCGCGCGGTCATCGAGCGGCTCTACGGTCAGGACGCGCTGCCGGCCCGCCCGCCCACTTACACCAAGCAAGTGAAGAACGCGCAGGAGGCCCACGAGGCCATTCGCCCCACCCAGCCCGACCGGCTGCCGGCCAAGATCCGCGAATACCTGACGCGTGACCAGGACCAGCTCTACACCCTCATCTGGCGGCGCTTTATGGCCAGCCAGATGAAGCCCGCCGTTTATAACGTCACCACCGTCACCGTGCTCACCCGCCGCGCCGGCGCGTTGCTGCCGTATGTCTTTCGCGCCACGGGCCGCCAATTGCTCGATCCTGGCTTCCTGCGCGTGTACGATGTGAGCGACGAGCCGGCCGCCGAAGACACGGCCCACAATGCGCAGCTGCCGCCGCTGGCCTCGGGCGACAACCTGCTGTGCCATCAACTCCTCCCGCAGCAGCACTTCACCCAACCGCCGCCCTATTTCACCGATGCCGCCCTCATCCAAGAACTGGAACGGCTGGGCATTGGCCGGCCCAGCACCTTCGCCAGCATCCTGGATACGCTCTATCAGCGGGACTACGTGGGCAAAGCCGCCGCCGGGCGCGGCCTGGCCGCCACCGAACTCGGCCGCGTGGTGTGCGACTTTCTCGTCGCGCACTTTCCCAGCGTGGTTGAGGTGGGCTTCACCGCCCGCCTGGAAGACCAGCTGGACGACATCGCCACCGGCGCGGCGCGCTGGACGGCGGTGATGGCCGAGCTGTGGACCCCGCTCTCGGCCCTGATCGCCCAGGCCCAAATCGCCATCGCCGCCGCGCCGAAGATTCGGGTCGCGGCCTCCGCGGCGGCGGCGGGCGCTGCCCCGGCGCGCGGGCGCCGCGGGAAGGGTACCGGTGGGGGCCGGAAAGGCGCGGGCCGGAAGGGCGCGGGCCGAAAAGGCGCGGGGCGCAAAAGCGCGGGCGCTAAGGGCACCGGTGGCCAGGGCCGCAGCCAACGCGGCCGCCGCCCAGCGGCCGACCCACCGACGGAGGGCGCCGGCGCTGTGGGCGTGTGCCCCCTGTGCGGCCAGCCGCTGGCCCAACGGACCAGCCAATACGGTCCGTTTGTCGGGTGCAGCGGCTTTCCTGGGTGCCGCTATATTCAGCGCCCCGCTAAGCCCGCCGGTCAGGCCCCGCCGAGCAGCCCGGCCCCTCCGTGAGAGCGGAGGCGGGGTGCCGGTGACCGTCAGTCTGGCCCGGGCTTGGCGGCGAGCACGCCGATCCATTCGGTCTCGGCCGCATACGGCCGCCCGGTCAGGTCGCTCCAGAGGCTATGCACGTCGAAGCCGCCGGCCGCCAATTCGCCCGTGATGGTCGCGGGAGTGAAATCCTGAAACCACATCCGGTAGACGGACACCTGGCCGGACGCCTCGATCACGACGGCCTGGTCCAGGAAAATGGACTGTTCGGGATAATCGAACCCCTCTTCCAAAACCAGATGAGGCCCCGGCTTCCAGAAGCCCTGTTCGGCCGCGTACCAGTGGTTGCGGCTGCCGTGCTGGAGCCGGTGGGCGCGCGTGGTCACATCCACGACCAAGTGACCGCCGGGCTTGAGCGCGCGGCGCACATGGCCGAGCAGGGTCCGGCGCTGGGCCGGTGCCAGCGGACAGTAATCGCCGTAGATCAGCAGGGCGGCCTCATACCGGCCGTCATCCTCCAGCGTCAGGTAGTCTTGATAGCGATATTCAATCTCCGATTGCTGCTGCTGGGCCGCCTGCCAGGCCCACTCAATGGAGCGCCGCGAATAATCCACCCCCGTCACGCGCAGGCCCTGTTGCGCCAGGCGCGCCGCATACAGCCCCGGGCCGCAGCCCAGGTCGAGCACCGCGGCGCCCGCCCGCAGACCCAGGGCGGCCACCAGCCAATCTACCGAGCGCTGGATGGTCTCGGGGCGGCGGCTGGCGCGGTCGTGCGCGGGGTCAAGATGGGCCCGCAGCATCTGCGCGGAAATATGCGGGTCGTCCCAAAACAGCGGTTCGCCGGGCGCGAAGGGCTCCGGCTTCACTTGGGTCTGCAAGATAAGATCAAGGTTCATGGTCACCCTTCTTCCGACCTATAGTTGGCCCAGCGAACCGGGCCAACCACATTCCGAACGAAAGCCAGGGCGCCGGCGATAAGCCCGGCGCGATCAGTGCTTGGGCCGGGCGGCGGCTCGAGTGGGTGGTGGCCGGCCTGGCCGGCCTGGTCGGCTGTCAGCGCTCATCGGTTGGGGCCAACGTCGCAGCCATCAGACCGCCTGCCCGGCAGCGGATGACAGCCGGGTGAAAGACGGCATTGGTCCTCAGCCGCTCTCCGACTCAGGCGGTGCTCCCACCGGTTGTATACTCCGGATCAACTCGGCTCGAACCCTAAAATGGCGCGGCGCGCCCGCTGGGCGGCTGGTCGGTGGCCAGACCATTCACCTGCCCGCCCGGTGGGCTGGTGCGCGTTCGTTACTCAGCCGTCCGGTTGACTGGAAACGAGGCCATGAACCAAGCAAGAACCCGCATCCGCCTGCCCCTCACGTTGATCATCCTTGGTTTGGTCAGCACCGTCCACGCCCCCTTCACCCCGTCGGCCGCTAGCGGTCGCCTGCCCACCGCCGCGCAAGACCAGATCGACGCCTATATTGAGGCGCGCATGCGCGCCGCGAACATTCCGGGCTTGGCGCTGGGCATTGTGCACGGCACTGAAATCACCTACCTCCAGGGCTATGGGCGGGCTGGGGCGGACGGGCGAGCGGTGACCCCCCAAACGCCGTTCATTCTCGGCTCAACGTCCAAGTCCTTTACGGCGCTGGCCATCATGCAGCTCGTCGAGGCCGGCCAGATCGACCTGGAGGCGCCGGTGACCCGCTACCTGCCCTGGTTCCACACCGCCGATGCGGCCGCCTCCGCCCACATCACCGTCCGCCAGCTGCTCCACCAGAATAGCGGCTTGCCGGTCTACGCCGGCCGCATGGACTTTGGGGACGACGACCAGAGCGCGTCGGCGCTGGAAGCGGGCGTCCGCCGGCTCACGGACGTGCAGCTAAATCACCCGGCGGGCGAAGCCTACGAATATGCCAATGAGAACTACACGATTCTGGGCCAGATCATCCAGGCCGTTACCGCCGACTCGTACGAGGCCTACATCCGGTCGCACCTGTTCGCCCCGCTGCACATGACTCACAGCGCCGCCGCGCTCAGCGATCCGGCCGCCCAGGACCTGGCGGCTGGTCATCGTTACTGGCTGTGGTGGCCGATCGCCTTCGAGGCGCCCTATCCGCGCGCTATGACCCCGGCCGGTTTCCTCATAGCCTCGGCCGAAGACATGACGCACTATTTGATCGCCCAGCTGAATGGCGGCCAATACCAGGAGAACCGGGTACTGTCGGCCCCCGGCCTGGCCCAGCTGCACGCCGCCGGCGCCAGCGTGGGGCGGTCGGCCGCGTATGCCATGGGCTGGCTCGTCTCCGGCGCGCCGGGCTCAACGCGGCTGGACCACAGCGGGGACGTCAGCAACTTCCACTCCAATCTGCTCTTGCTGCCCGACCAGCAGATCGGCATTGTCATCCTCATCAATGTCAACGGCCTGAATAACGCCGCCGCCCTTAATGTCCCGATCGAAGGGGTGGCCGCGCTGCTGGTGGGGGAGGGGCTGTCGGCGGCCGTTGATCCCCCCGTGGATTGGCTTACGCCGGCCCTGCTGCTGCTGCCGCTTCTCATCGCGGCGGTCTGGATCATTGGATCGTATCGCGGCCTGCGGCGCTGGCAGCGCCGGGGCGAATGGCCCGGGCGTGGCTGGCCACTGCTCTGGCGCTATCTCCTGCCGCTGGCCATCGATGTGGGCCTGGCCGGAGCCGCCTGGATGATTCTCCCGCGCCAGTTTCAGACGCCGATGGCGGTGATCAGCCTCTTCGTCCCCGATGTGTTTCTCATCGTGCTGCTCGTCACGGCCCTCGGTCTGGGTTGGGCCATCGTGCGCACGCTGATGGTCTTTGGCCCGCCCCGGCCGGTGAGAAGCGCCAGCCCGACCTGAGCTGCCCAACCCCACGGCCGGCCACCCGGCCAGTGGGCCGGGCGCGCCGGCCAGCCGCACCTGTCAGGCCGGGCTGACGCTCGCAGACCGTCTGGGCCTAGCGCCCACGTTAAAGGTCACCCGGCGGCGGCTAGGACGTGGGCCCCACGGTCACGGCGACCGTGCCTTTCTTATGCCCCGCATCCACATAGCGGTGCGCCGCGGCCAGCTGTTCCAATGGATAGGTGCGATCGATGACCGGTTTGAGGTGGCCCGCTTCCAGCAGCGCTTTGAGCTGCTCCAGGTCGGCCGCCGTCTGGCGCGCGCTGCCCTGGATGACCTGCTTGCTGCCGGTCGCCGTCAGGCGCGCGCGCAGCTGCTGGGCCAGCCCGGGATTGGCCAGCAGATAACGCCCGTTGGGCGTGAGGGTTTTCAGGCTCCGCGCAAACGGGCTCCGGCCGACCACATCCAGGATCACGTCATACGCCTGGCCGCGCTGGGTGAAGTCGTCGCGCGCGTAATCAAGCACGTGGTCGGCGCCGATCGCGCGCAGCACGGCCAATTTCTCCGCGCTGTCCACGGCCGTCACTTCGGCCCCGTGGTTTTTGGCCAGTTGAATCGCCATGACGCCGATGCTGCCGCCGGCGCCGTTGATCAGCACCCGCTCGCCGCGCTGGAGCCGCGCCAGGCGGATGAAGTGCAGCGCCTCCAGCCCACCCACCGGGATCGTGGCGGCCTCGGCATAAGTCAGATTGGCGGGCTTGAGGGCCAGCGCCCCGCCCAACCCGCCCGCTTCTGCCGGCAGGCAGACATATTCGGCGTACGCGCCCAAGCCGAAACCGGACGCGGCCAAGACCTGGTCGCCGGGCTTGAAGCGGCGGACGGCCTGGCCGACCGCTTCGATTTCCCCGGCGAATTCCTGGCCCAGGATGACCGGCTGGGGCCGCCCGAAGCGCAGGTACAGCCAGATGGGCAGCTTCAGCGCCGCCCCGACTTTCAAGCCGCGAATTTCGCAGTCCCCGGCAAAGACGCTCGTCGCCTGGATTTTCACCAAGACTTCATTCGCCTTGGGGATGGGCTGGGCGACCTCCCTGAGCTGCAAGACTTCGGGCGGTCCGAACTTAGTTAAGACAACGGCTCGCATGGGCATTCTCCCGCTGCGCGCTCACGCTGGGCGCGGCGACTCTAAGCTGGACTTTATCCAGACGTGCCCATCAGGGCGTGTAACATAGGGCTGAAAGCAGCCGATCTTGTATTCGGGCCGCGAGTTTAGGGTTGTCAGCGTTCGTATGCGCCATCGAGAAACACT
>Ga0163144_10008573_pt1 | contig 22114 bp, 17 predicted proteins | sample OliLak19BULKMAT1_FD_123175 | JGI IMG/M metagenome (GOLD analysis project Ga0163144, IMG submission 123175) | Freshwater microbial mat bacterial communities from Lake Vanda, McMurdo Dry Valleys, Antarctica - Oligotrophic Lake LV.19.BULKMAT1 | ecosystem: Environmental > Aquatic > Freshwater >... | reverse complement strand
TACCTTAAACCCAGTAAATTAAATACTTTTAACCATTAAAGTAATCAACATTTTATTAAGAATTGTGCCTGAGTTTTTAGACAGTCTGACGGTTTGCGGCTTGGCGAAGGTGGCGATTTTTACTACAAATGTTGATGCGGAGAACCAATGTTTGATTAACCACAAATGTGTCTGCGGAGCACTGAACCGCCAATTTTTTGTAGGTGCTGTTAGCTGATGCCCTTCTTTTCGTCCGAAGGTCTGCTGTGTCAATTCCGCACTCACTGTGGCCGAAGTGATAATCATTAGTTTCGATGTCTGTTCGTATTAACACTGTTCGCTTTGGTTTTTATTTTTTTTTAACGCGTTGACAAATTTTTTAACTCAATTTTTTTCTCGGGTGGGAAAAAACACTCTCTTAAAAAAATGCTTTTAGCTTTGGCATGTGTGTTTTTTAAGAGTGTATTTTTTGTGGGTTGGCTAATTTTGTTAAAATAATTCATGAAGGTTATGTACGCCAAACATCCGCTGCTACGCTTCGTTATTTGGCTCTCCAACCTTTCTAAATATAAACTGTACGGCTTTTAACCTAACATACTAATTCTATTTAACCAACCTTATTTATTTTTCTTTTGTTTCTTCCAATAGTCCCGCATTGTTTAAATCGTTCAGTATCCATTTTATTATGCCTTCGACTAGGGCTATCCGTAACTCTTTTTTGATTTTCCGAACAACTATCCAGACGATTGGTTTTCCAATATATGAACCAATGGAACTAAAAAATCTTTGAAGTCTATTCTTTTTAAACCATTCTTTAACCACTTCTATTTCTTTCTTTTCAGATTTTTGTTCACTCATTGATTCAAAGGAGTCAAGAATAGCTTTTATTCTGTTATTAAGAGGTTCCTCTAGTTCCTTTAACTTCTTCAAAGGATATTTTGGAAGTATGGGTGAAATCACAATTGATGCTTCAATGTCTTTTTGAACGTCTGGTATTATTGGTAGGTCACTTTCAGTTGTCTTAAATTTGTTTATAGCTGCTTTTGTCCATCCTTGGTGAATTGGATTGTTTTCAGATTCTGTTTCACTAAATTTCAAAACAAAATGTTTACGCAAAAACTGTTGTGCGTTTCTTCGTCCCAAATCGTAATCGTGTTCTCGAAAACCTTTATAAAGAAAGCCGCCAAAAGCAGCTAATGTAGATCAGCAAAGGGGTTGATAGCTATTTTCTTTAACAGGAGTAATCAAGTATTTTAAATAGTTATCTTCGCCAAGGGCATCTAATAAATCTTTGGTTTTAAAGGAAGATTGAGCTCTTAAGGCTCCTATGATACGAGGAGCAACATCTACAATTGTGGACTTTAAAGTATCTTCGTCAGATTCTCCTTCATTGCTAGGAAAAGGATCAATCGTCAGGATTGTACGGTTTGTTTTATTATATTCTAAATCTTCTCCTTTTTTCTTTTCGGCTTTTTTGTTAATAGCCCTTTCTGTTTCACCAAATGGTTCATTATTAAAAGTACCTCCATCAATATTGAGAGAATGGTAATTATTTTCATTTGGATTTGGCACTGGAGGAATTAATTTTCCTTTGTCAAGGTCAGCAATTCCAACGGTTGCATTTGCCTGATTGTAATAATATCGAGAACTCCGAACTAGTGCACGTGCACGCAGGCCAACCGGAAATGCACCTGTAGCAACGGCTGACTCCTGAAGCAATTGTAAATGCTCGTTTTTGGAAAAATCCATTTCCAGAAAATCAGAATCCGAAGCAGCCTCTTTGCTCAACTTAAAATGCATAAAATCGCGGTGCATTGTCATTAAATGCTTTTTTGTTGTCCCATAACTTTTGAATTCTATACCATATTTTGTTCCTCTTAGGTTAGCCAAAGTCATGATAACGTCAAGTTCCTTGTCAACATATTTAGGTATTTTTTTTTCCGAAACGTATTTTACTGCCTTCTTAGAAATATTGGTTAGGACAGTTGAATTTAGGATACTAACCAAGCCATCCTTCTCAATATCACTTGTCCCCATCATTTTTTTAATAGTACCTTCCTCAATACCATCATCATCCAATTCAATCCATGACTTATACATCTTACTCTTCTTGTTTGATAAATCATCAATTGTATAGCCTTCAATCAGCATTGCTGAAGTTATAGCTGCACACATACCACCTGCTGATGCACCTGAAATAACATCAATCACAACATCATACATTGGTGTCTCTGGAAAAGGAATATCTACTCCTGTTATCAAGGCATTTTTGTTGGCATCTTTTTGCTGTTGCCATCTTTCCAAGGACTCTAAAATATAATCTATTACCCCAGCCGTGTATGAACCTGCTGTGATGGCACCTGCCATGCAAATGCCAAGATGGAATGTTTTGTTTTCTACTGCCATAACTTTTTTTGTGATTTTTAAAATATGTGTTAATTATTAGTTTGAGATTTTTATTTTAATAAATTAAAATTCTCTTGGAAACTTGAGTTGCACTTTTATTAGATTTTATTCTCAACTATTTGCATTCGTTTTGGATATTTTAAAACATCCGAGGACACTTCTCCATATTTATCTCTTACTCCGTGTGAAATATAAACTGTATGACCACTTAACCATCCAAAAAGCCCATTTCCATTGGCATCTCTAAACCACTTCTTATCCAAACAATAATCTTCCAAACCTAATTTTTCAGGTAGATTTGGCGTGTTTGCTCCATCATTCAATGCTCTTAGTGCCTTTTCAAAATCTCCTTTTCCTTCACCTGCTTCACCTATTTCCATTACTCTTTTCACCATTGCACACATTGCAATCTGTGCATAATCTCTAATTGAAGTGTAGAGTTCAAGTTTTGCTGGTTCTTTTTCGTTTAATTTAAACCCTGCTACTTCGTTGCTTCTTGCAAGTTCCGTTTCTGAAAAAATTACTATTCTATTATTCTTAAAAGTTACTTTATAACTGTCAACTGATTTCTCGTGTTTAAAAACATTATTCAATCCAAATACTTCAATGGATGCTTTTATTAAAGCCACAGAAGCACAATTGCCAACTGTTCCCATTGGTGGCGGTAGGTTTACATCTCCTTGTGCGAAAGAATTTATTAGTTCAATATTTGTTGGTTTCATAGCTATTTAAAATTTATAGAATAGTCCATCCAATTGCAGTATTTACAGTTGATTTCACAACATCAATTGCGGCATTGATTGCAGCTTCGACAGCGAGTATTCCAAGACCTTCAATAGTCAAAAGCACAATACGGATAGAACTTTTTTGAATTTCAATATGCATTCTTGCTTGTTCCTCATTAATTTTTCCTTCGGCTTTCAGTTCTGCAATCATTTTAATATTGTTTGCAAAAGCTTTAAATTCTTTTTCTGCATAAGGTTTTGCTTCACCCCAATGATTTGTAATTACGCCTTTAGCGGCATCTAACATTTGTTTGATTAGTTTTTCAAAATCAATATTTTCCATTTTTATATGTATTAGGTTTTACCTCTTTTAAGCCCTGTTTGAAGTTTAATTATAGCAGAAAATGCCTTGTTAAAACCATCCTTAGAAACTGTTAGCTCTCTTACATCATTGAATTTTAATTTATGCAATTTTTCAAGGTTATCAAGCATTGAAATTATTTCTTTTACTTGTTCTTGAACAATTTTATTTTTATCTATTGAATTTGCTCTTACTTCTAAAGTATTTGCCAAAACCCTTATTTCATCGTAAAGGTCTATAAAGTTTGAATAGTCAGCCTTTGAAGTTCCAATGTTGCGTTCAATTTTAACATATACTTCTGAAACTTTCTGCTGAATTTCGGTAGTTAATTTATCGGTTGTTTCATCATAATCACTAATAAGTCTAATGGATGAGCAGCCTTGCAATGCTGCAATCAAAACCAGAAACAAGAGTTTGGAGTAAATGATTGTATTTTTCATGATTTATTTTTTGTAAACATTAACAGAACCAATAATTTCAGAGCCATTTGGTAATGAACTAAGGGTATAAATTTGTTTCTTAAATTGTTCGTTAATACTATTTGCAGAAACTTCATCACAGGCAATTATACCTATTTTGATTGCCCCATTATATCCAATGATTGAATTGAAATCAAACTTACCTTCTTTATCTAAATCAAGTTTAGTAGTTAGCCCATATTGGTTTTCATTTTTAAGTATAGCATAAAAGGTATTGTTTGTTGGGATAGTTCCAGTAACCTTTCCTTTTACATTTGGAGTAGCATTTATTATCGTATCGCCATTTGACATGTTAAAAAATATAACTTTCATAGGTGTTATGCTTGGATTGCCATTTTTGTCACCAAGTATTATTATCAATGCAACCAAAAGGCCAATTACAACTGTTATGAAAGCTAAAAACTTAAATGTTTGGCTTCGTCTTCTATAATCTAATTCAAGCTTTTCTTTTAGTAAAATAAATTGGTGGTCAGGATTGATTTTATCAGTCGGCACACTGTATTTATCAGATAAATCTCTTAGAAGATTTGCCCTGTCTTCTTCTTTTGCTGATTTAATTTTTTCTAAGTCAGTGCCAGATTGTGTCCTTAGAAAATAGAATACAATTGCAACGATGAAAGCAATTAGTCCAATTGCTGTTCCAATTTGTGGAATAATTGAAAACTCTGAAACCGCTTGTGCTTGTAGTAACATTTTATTATTTTTTGGATTGAGTATTAGTCGCTATTATTTAAACCATTGGTGAAATAAATTCATTTGAAAATTTCACTTGAACTAAATGTTCAAGTTGTAATAACGTTTCATCAATGTTATTCATATCAAAAGTAACTCCCAATTCATGTAATGCTTTGTGAGTGTTTTTTCCAATTTGTCCGTCAATGTTTCCAATTGCTTTTCCGAGTCGTATAACGCAAGATTGAATAGCTGCTTGTTTTTGGTTAGCACCAAAGGCATCAACATTTACACCAATAGAAAGTATTCCACTTGCAGCAGCAGCGGTATAGGGTTTAAAATTTGTTCCTTTTCCGTCTGAGTAATATTGATAAACTATTTGATGGCTTCCTCTACAGTCAAAGTGCCATGCCTCTGATTGATTAGCTTTAGGTTGTGTGAGTATTGGTAGCACACCGTATTTGGTAGCAATTTTCCAAAAATCTTCTAATGAAATTTTAATTGCACTTAGGTCTAAGTCAAAAGCACGACCAGCTTCGTGCAAACTTCCTCCGGGAGGTGGGCTAAATGCTTTTTTTCTACCAGCAGCATAATCCTGATGTGATTGTGCTTGCATATCGTAGCTTCTAAACAAGTCGCTTAAAATAAGTTTGCCTCCTTTTTTCGCAAGGTCTGTTGCAACATTAAATATAGCGTTGTAGGTGTCAGGTGTGCATTTTGCCATACGAGTTGGCAGTGGCACTAAGTCTCCCAATTTATTTTTGTAAATTGAAAGAATATCAATAGGAATAAGTGGAGATTTCATATTTTAAAATTTTACGGTAAAGTTAATTGTTTGAATAAATTAATAAGCATGTTTGATTGAAAAATTTCGGTCCGTCCTAATAAGCGTTAGCGAAAACACTCTTTCATTTTTTTTAGGGTTGGCTTTGTGTGTCGGCAAATAAAATGAAAGTGTATTTTGTGTGTTGGCAAAAAATTGAATTAAAAAATTGAGCACTGGCAAAAAAAAATTAAAAACGAAGCGTTGGCTGGTCATTAGTTGTCGTGTCATGATGTTTATGTTGTCTTAAAAATGTTTGTTCATTGCTCGTCAGTTTGAGATTAGCAATGTCGCCATAAGGTTTCAGCTAACGGATGGGTATATGAAAAGTTGGGCATTTCGGAGCGATTCACTGTCAAACCGCACAAAGTTAAATGCGAGCTATACACTTCAAATTTAGCACTATCTGCCCAATTTTTTATATACCGTGTTACAAGCTGGCCTTCTTTCCTGTCAAGCGACATACCTTTCTGTTTTACAACTGTTTCTGTCATTACGTTTTTGTCTGTCGGGTTGTGTGTCGGGTTGTGTGTTGGCAAAGTTTTATTTGAGAGGGGAGATTTTTTGTTTTTTCTCTGGGGTTGAAAAAGCATACTCTTTTGCAAGCTTTGGTTTGTGTCTGGGCTTGTGCGGCTTGCAAATGTGTATGCTTTGTGGGTTGGGCTCATTTTATAATTTATCTTTCATATTAGCAATATCTGTATTAGCATCTTTTTGTTTGAGTTTAATTATTTCCATTACTATTTCTGTCAAGTAAGGATAGTCAGTAAAGCTAAAGCGGTAGTTTCTAAAATACCATGCAAGTTCGCTCAAAATATCATTAAGTTTCGTTTTCTGAGTATATTCGTCATTAGCAACAAATTGTTTATCAATTTCAAGAATTTTTTCGATTGTAGTTTTTAAACCATCATTAGACAGCTTGTATTTGCTAAGTTTATCAGTTAGTTTAAGCACACGCTCTGTTTGCTCTATGCTAGTCAGTTCGTTTTTAGCGGTTACAACTTTTTGTTCGTTGAACTTATCACTCAATACTAGTTCAGAATTAAAATATATCTGCAAACTCAATAATTTCGGTTGAACTTCAGTTTTATCACCAACTATGGACATATCTCGTTCTACAGTTTTTAAAGTGGAATTCTTTATTAATTCATCAAAAGGTTTATTATAAGTTTTTATTATTTGATTTAATACTTCCTGTTTGCCTTTTTCTTTTTCTTGAACAGATTTTTTCACACCAAGTTCATTTTCTTGTATTAGTTGCTTGTCTTTTGAAGAAATTAACTTATTCAACTCTGTTACTTTCAAGGTTAAAGAATCAAATTTTGCTTGCAAATTATCCCTTTCAACTTTTATTTTATTTTTATTTAAATCAGCAACACTTGATTCAAGAGTTTTAATTTTTTTGTTTAATTCACACTTTTCAATTTCTAATGCCTTAATCTGCTCATTCAATTTAGCAATTGCAATACTATGAGCAGAATTCAATTTAATAATGCTATCATTCAATGGTTTTATTGCCTGTTTTTGCAAGCTGTCATTTGCTAATGTTAATTTTTGTATTTCCTTAATCAAGTCCTGTGTGTAGGCAGAAGAACAACAAAATATGACTAATATAAAAACAATTACTTTTTTCATTTCTTTAATGTCTCCTTTCTAATTTCTTTTATTCAAATTCTTATAATAATTTGTAGCATCACGATTGTATCCACTCAACAAGTTATAAACGCTATTAAACCCATTGCCGAAGATATTATCGCCGATACTATAAATATCATTATTTAAAGCATCTACTTGATTTCTGAGCGGTGTGTAAATTGTATTTGAATAGTCAGATTGATAAATGAAATCACTAAACCTTGCTCCATTGTCGTTAATTTTTTTCGTTAAATAACTAATGTGCTTGTCGAAAAGAATTTTAGGTATTGCTTGTAATCCATCTTTTAATCGAGTACAGATATTTACATAACTATTATCGAGATTGTTTGTAATGTATGCTCTTGATTTTATTATTTTTTCACTAACATCAGGATAAGTGGTTTCCAAATCGTAATTAGAACAAGCTAAACCTTTACAAACATTTATAAAGCCATTAATCTCATCGTATTTTGCTAGAATGGTATTAATTTCGTCAAACGAGGTAACTAACCCAGTATTTCCTAAATAGGTTGAACTTTTAAGAATTTTTGCTTCGCTACGAATAAATTTTAGATCATCATTTTTCCATTCGGAACGGCTAAATACATACATAGCCTGCTCTACAAACTTTGGAGCGTATGCAGAGTAAAGATTTTTTGACAAAATTTCTTGCCACTGACTATTGTCGCTCTCATTCTTTCCTAAAAAACCTTGATTGAAATAATCATTTATACGATACTGTACGTCATTGTAATATTTTGGACAGAATTTATTTTCCGGCATTTTTTTCAATGAGTCAATCTCGCTTTCAATCCTTTCAGTATATTGATTTTTGGGTAAATCAATATCTTTTGGAGGGTCAATATTTATTAACCACTTTGTTACGAAAAAGCCAATTATGGCTACAACGGCAATTGCCAAAATTATTTTTACTGCTTTCATTTTTATTAATTTATATCAATTTCGGTTAATGTTTCAGCGGATTTTCTGTCCATCTCAGGAATATCTTTGAATTTTTTGAAAGAAGCTGAATTCTTGCAAATTTTATCTAAATAAGCAATTATATCACCGCCTTTGTTTTTGTGTGTTTTTAAAAGATCAGAGTATGATTCCATTTTAGCATTACCACTATGAACTAAATCCCAAAACTCTTTATCAAGGGAATTTACGCTTGGTTGCTGTTTTTGAGTTTGGGAATTCTGTTGATTCTGTTGTTGATTTTGGGAATTGCTTTTTTGTTGATCCTTCTTTTTCGGTTTGGTTTGATCTTGAATTGTGTTTTTTTCCTGCTCTTCTTGTTGTTGATTGGCTAATTCTTTCTTTTTTAAATCACTTTGTGTTTTTAGAATTAAATCTGCAACTTGATTCAAGTTCATCCGACTTACCGTGTCAGCTTTTATAGTAGCACCAATCTGGTCTTTATACTTATCATCTATACTATCAATTTCATTTTTGAGATTTTGTTGTTGTTCTGAAAAGGCTACCTTTTTCAGTTCATCAATTTTACCAAGATTAATTGCATTACGTATAGCAATGGCACTATCAATTTTTGAGCAAAACTCTGGAATCACCGCAGATTCATTGTTAGAGTTACTATCGTCATCTGAACCAAATGGCGATATTTTTTGCCACAAACTTTTTTCATTAACATTGCGTTGGATGTGTGCAGCACTATCACAATAATTTCTTTTGTATTCTTTAAGAGTGTCGAGATTTAATTCAATACCTTCAACATAAGAATTTATTTTATTACTAATTTCAGGGCTGACAAGATTTGTATTGCTATCAGTACCATCTGATTTGATGAAAAAATAAGTTGTTGAAGCAACTATTGCAATAATAAGAAACACCCATGCTAATTTCGGGATTTTTCGATACCATAATTCTTTGAAAATTGCTTCATAATACCCATCATAATTATCATATGGCATATTTTCAAAGCTCTCCCATCTATCAAACTTATAACCATACTTTGAATCGCAATTAAATAGAGGGTATTTATATTCATACTCACTTATAGATGAACCGTTATAACTTCTTTTCCCTTTTCTTTTATCAATCTTTATATAGTACTTTTTTCTGTTAGACGGCTGCCCTTGACCGCTAAAAACTGTCTTCTTCAAATTTACATATTTGGGATTGTCATCTTTTGCCGGACAATAATTAAATCGTTCCGTTTCATAATCTCTATGAGAAACTGAGATTTGCCATGATTTATCTATTTCTTCACCTATAAACTCAACCTCACCATCTTTGGGTTGGATTTCTTTATTAGAAATTTGAATGCTATAATTCTTCACTAATCCATTTTCGTCTTTAACATGGAACTTAACTTTTTTATGCTCGGATAAAATTAGTGAAATGCTCCCCTTTGTATCTTCAAGTTTTATTTCACGCTGAGATGAAATAAGATTGTCTTTTTTTGCAATTATATAACACTTGTTTTGAAGTTCCTCTGCTGTAAGCTGAATCACGTTATTAATTGCTTTGCGTTCTGGCAAATAACTGTTGCCTTTTAGAATTATTTCGGCATCAACTATTGGATTTGAAAAGCGGTCTTTTGTTTGAATTGTAAATGTGTAAGTAATTTTATGGATTTCTATTTCTCTAACGGTTATTGTCTTTTCAATATCGTTTATTTCGAGAAAATCTGAAACAATTTCATTCCACTTTCCTTTTTCTACCTTTGTTTCGTAAAACTGCTTAGACCAAATTATTTCTAAATCTTCTTTTCTCTTAATCTTACTTTTACTGTATCGAAAACTGCCATTTACTTTTACTTCAATTTTAACTCCAGCTCTTGTTTGTTGATTGTAAATCAATTTATACTTGGGGTTTTCTAAATCAATTTTCCCTGTCAAATTTGCATTTGAGTCATGACGTATGGCATTCAGTGGGTTTTCTGATTTGCCTTCAAGATTTTTTTCTACGAAAAAAACTTGTTTGTATGCACTATATTCTTCCTGATACGGGGAGTCAAAATATTTTTGCAAAGTTGAGGTGCTATCATAATATACAAAAGCGGGGTCTGCAATGCCTTGTTGATAATTTTCAGTATCATCATTCGATAAATCTTTATACTGATTTGTTATTGCTTCAAAAATTGCCCAATCTTCTGGTTTATTTTTAAGATAATAATCAGGACAATAATTTTTACAATATGTATTTAAAAGCTCATCTAACAATTTAATTACATCATAACCAGATAACTTCCTGACATTTGGAATAAAGACTGAAAAACCGATATTACCGAGTCCCTGACGTTGAACATCTTGTACAATCAAATGTTTAGTAAAAATACATCCATCATTTGCAAACGCTATCGTATATATAAATTTGCCAAGTAAATTTGGGTCTTTACTATCAGGCCGAATATCACCCGCAAATTTAAAAAACTCGGTTGGAGTGGGTTTTGGATATAAAACATTATACCCATCTTTTCTTGCTTGAACGAATAATTTCATTTTACTCACTTATTAAATACATCCAAAATACTAGTTCTACTTGCAGGGATTCTATCCATTAGTATTTCAACAATTGCAGCCGCTGAACTTCCCTCAAAATCACAAATTTGTTGAAAATAAACCTTTCCCAAAGAAAAGGGTTCCACTGTTAAAACTCCAGCATTGATACTTTCTTTCTTGCAAATATCTTTAAGAGTATTAATGAACGATTTATAGTTATTTTCATTTAAATATTTTTTTGCATATTCAACTCTTTTTTCATAAGGGATACAATTACTTGTTTCATCTCTTAGTAAATCACTTTTAGTAAGAACAACAAAAATTGCATCCGTTGATTTGCCAAAAATTTTATGTTTTTTAAAATAGGTTGAGGCTGCTGACAAATAATCACTTTGCGTAAGCATATTGCTATCAGGTTTATTTTCTCTATTATAGTCAACAAAGAAAAAATGAATTTTCCGATTATTGTTTTTCAAAAAAGAGTTAAGTGATTCGAAAGTATCAACATGAGACTGGGATTGTAGTGCCCGCCCTTCGTTCTTATCAAAAAAACATTTGAAAATTTCACCACTAAGCTCAATAAGTGAAACAGAACGAATACCTTTTTCATTTGGTCGTTTAAGAGTAAAGGGTAAATATTGAGTATTTTCTAATGGAGTAGGCCCTGGTAAATAATCATTTGCAATACCATCATCGCTAAAAATACTTTTTAGTTGATGGGCATATCGATAACCAGGACCCGTAGCAATATCTAAATACCCTTTTTGTTGAGCCATTTGTAGAACTGCTCCAAGTGCACAAGTTTTTCCTGAACCAGTTGCACCCCAGAAATAAACTTCAGTAAAACCAGTTGGTATTGAAGTAGGAGTTTGTCCAAGTTCAAGATTTGGGGTAACTATATTGTGCAAATTTTCAATTGCTGATTGAGGAATATTGCAATTCAACAAATCAGATTCACAAATCCCGTTTTGTAAAAACTCAATAATTTTAGAAGGGGGATATGAGTTGGGATTTCGCTCTATATTATTTATAATTGTTTGTTTTTGAGCGTTAGCATTTGCTCTTTGTCTCTCTAAGAAATCAATTTTTTGTTTTGCTTCCGACACATATTTTCCCGCTGGATGCTTTGTGATATAATCAGAAAGAGCAAACTCATTACCATATCGTGCACGCTCCCAATCATCATTATCTATTGAATCCAATTGCTGTTGCAATGAATTAATCTTATTTCGCTTTGTAACATCTAAATTACCTGTTTTCTTTAACTCATCAAGAGTTACCTTACCTCCTTTGATTTCATCAAAGAGCTGTTCTGCTGTCATACTGGCTATATTTGCCAAGATTATATTTTTATCCATCCGAAAAGAATTGTTTTAAATTTATTATTAAAGTTCATTTTCCTTACTACTGCCCATACTAAAAATTATCTTCAAACCGGGATACCGTGAGTGCCTCTTAGTTATAAAATATGACAGGAACATTAGTAAATATAACGCAATTCCAATAATCAATGCTAATGGATTTGGGTTTGTGCTCTGATAGAATATACCAGAAACATCATCAAAAGATAAAAGAAAATCAAAATCGGTTGCTGTTTCACCTTTTGCACGAAATGAAGAATAAGATTTGAGTTGTTTGCTCCAAGATGAAATTTCAATTTCTAACATATTCACTACCTTAACTATACCAGTTGGAGACCAACTTGTTACTTTGCTTTTTGCATCAGATAACCAAGTTGAATCAATTTGTTTCATATCTGAATAATTAGAGGGATAGAGTTGTGCTTTCAATGAAAACATTTTATTTTCGACTTGTGTTTTGTCATCTGTTCCATCTACAAAACCAAAGTTCTTGTATTCTTCCGGATTTACTCTTTTTGCAGCAACAATACTATTTAAACGATTTTCATATATGTTTAAACGATTGTTTTCATAACTTTCATAAGCAGTAAACAAGCCTTCTGCCTGAGTTATATTTGAAACAACTTTCTTCTGAATAATATCTTTTTGTGCCGTAACAACAAAGTAATGTGAAAACGGAAATATTGCAAAGAATGCAGCAACTATGAATAAGAAAATTAAAACCCATTCCCAAATTATAAAGGTTTTAAAATTACGACTTGTACGTTTTAGCAGTTTTACTCCAAACGCCAACCCACCTAAAACAAAAGAGATTAGTACAGCCCAAATTATGCTTGTGGTTGTATCCCCTAATGTAAGAAAATTTAAACTAAGGAAGCAAAAGAACCCAAAGCCCAATGTTCCTAAAACTGTTAGCAAATCTGCTAATGAAAATTTTGATTGGCTCATATAGTTAAAATTTATTTTTTAAAATTCACGTTGTTTCTAATATCTCTCAATTCACTGTCAATTTGATCTAATTGCTTCTGCAACTTTTCTCGCTCATGTAATAACTCATCTTTACTTCTGCCAGACGGTGGTGAATTATTCGCATCGCCAAGGGTAAAAGAACAAATAGAGATAGAATTATCTTCACGTTTGATTTTCCCTGTAAACACTTCTGTTTTATCACCATATTTTACTGTTATTTTGTATGGTGTTTCATTTATTTCTATGTGTTTTTTGTAATACACAAGATAGACATTATAAGTGCCGTTTGGAGCACCACCAGAAGTCCAGTAAATATTTTCAATTGGGGTTTTACTGTCTGGGTAATTTACATTCATATCTATTTCCAATTTACCACCGCTTGAAATATTTTTATTTTTAAACCAAACGGTTTCATTGTTTGGGTCGGTGCAAACCAAATCCAAATCGTTGTAGTTATCCCAACTTAAAAGAATTTGAACGTCACCAGTTGAAGGCGTTTCAGGACGACTATCACAATCTGTAAATTCACCTGATTTTACCTTTAACAATGCTTTGTCTATTTGAATCAAATTGCCAACTTTCCCTTCAGTAGGTTTGCCTGTACCTTGTAAAATACATACAATTTGTTCGGCTGTTAGGTTTTCGTTCAAACTTTTCATAAGCGCTACAGTTCCAGTAACAATGGGTGCTGCCATACTTGTACCATGCATAACCTGATAATCGTTATTACCAACAGTACTGTATATATCAACTCCAGGTGCAGAAACAGTTGAGTAGTCTCCGTAATTACTAAAACCTGCCTTGTGATATTCACGATTGCTCTTATCAACCGCTGAAACAACAATAAAATTCTTTGGTCTGCTCATTGGGTTAACTCCGGCTAACATATTTTCATTTCCTGCTGCAACAACTATAATTGTTTTGTGTTTGTCTGAAATCTCCATTACTTTATTCCAAAGTCGTTCTTCTTCTTTAAAATGATTGTTTTGTAAATTTCGTTGTTCGCTTTCGGGTAAAGTCCCTGTAAATTGCATTCCAAGAGAAACATTTATTACATCAGCACCTTGATATAAAGCATACAAAATACCATCTAATATTGATGTGGTTGTCATTAAACCCTGCTTGTTTGCAACCTGAATAGGCATAAAGGCACAATTTGGAGCAATTCCGCATAATCCCTTTTTATTATCCATAACTCCCAAAGCGGTACCAGCGACATGTGTTCCGTGATCAATACTTTGAGGAAATATTTCTTTTGAATGAAGCCACACATTATAAGGCATTACAACTTTACTCTGTAATTCAGGATGCTTTAAACTAAAACCGTTGTCAACAATAGCCATTGTAAGTTTGTTAGAGCCCTTTGTAATATCCCAAGCATTTGGTGCATTTATAGTTTTCAGATACCAAGATTTATCTGAGGATGAAAATGCAGGATCATTTGGAGTGTAACCACCTTCAAAAAGTGATTCATCAAATACAAACAACTCGTATTCAGGTACAAACTTTTCAGGAATCTCTGTTTTTAGTTTTAACCTTTCTTCTGGTGGAACTTCTATTTGCATACGCTTTACTACATCATCGTAATACACAACTTTATACTTGTCATCAGGATATTTTTCTTTAAATTTCTTAGCCAAATCCATAATAGATTTGTCTTCATTTTCCATTAGTACATTCAGCAGATTACTAATAATAACAGGATTGCCAGGCTCACGAATTATTTTTGTTGTATCTATTGGTGGCATTTCCCCTTGATTGGGAGGCAATACATCACTGTATTCTGGTGGAGTAGGTACTTTTTCATATGGATTCCCCGGATCATAAATACCTCCACCATCGCCAACCCTTGGGTCGTCATGTACCCATGGCTTGTCATCTATTGGACTTGGAATTGGGTGAACACTTTCTCCGTTACACCCTCTTAATAGCCAAATTAATAATAATATCAAAAGCAATAATAACAACAACCAAAGCAGCCATTTGAGACAACCTCTACCTAAAAATAAATTTCTAAGCCAATTCCAAAAACGCTTATACCAAGGAAGACGGGTAATTGGTGGTGCTATTGGACTGTATTGTGCAATAAAATCTGTATCACCAGTAACACCGTAATCATTTGGATTCTTGTCCCACCCTGTAAATTCATAACCAGTTTTTGGTTCAACTTTGGGAATTTCATTTTCAGTAATAGTTTCGCCTGAATGCTTTTGTACTTCTGTATTGCCTGTAATACTACCGTTATCGCCAGCATTAAACCGAACATTGTATGCATTTACAAGTTGGGCTTCAGACGTTTCATTTTCGGGTAATGATATTTCATCAATAACAGGCGGTACAATTGTGGGTTTCTTTTTGTCTTTGAATAAATTTTTACTAATTGTTCCGATTGATTCTCTGAAATTTTCTTTTAACTGCATACCCCAAATTCCTAAAACTACCATTCCATCATAGCAATACACAAATTCATCATTAATGAACTTTAAAGAATTTTCAAGAGATTCAGCTTCACTGTTTTGTCCTTCATTTTTTAGTATACCAATGATTTTTTGATAATGAGCAATTGTGTCTTTTTTTATTATATCAAAACTTATTTGCTGTTCGCCTTGCAACTCTGAAAAACGTCTTGGGGTTTCTTTGTATGGTTTCGAAAACCACGTTATGGTGTCTCCTTCTACTAATGGATGAGCTAAAAAATAACGGTATTTTTCGTCAATTTTATTATTTACAACATTTTCAATATCAGCATAGCGATCAAACAAGGAATGTTCACCATAACCTTGTATTGATTTGAAATATTTTTTTTCGCAACTACATAGTTGCTCTTTACCTATAACTCTGGGCATAAGAACTAATATTTAATAGTTTCAAACTCTTTAAGCATTAAACCTAACTTATCATTTGCAATTGGGTCATAATTTGGAACTCCGCTTGCTGTCACGAAACCTGCTTTAAGTAAGTCGTACCACATTATGTAATTACGATAATTTGGCAATAATTTAAGTTTCTCTTTTGGTAAAGGATTTTGATTAAGCAATTCGGGTAAATTGCCCATTTGAGTAATTAATTCTGCTACCTCGCTTTTGGTGTTTTTCTCAAATTGGAGTTCGTCATGTTCCCAAGACAATCCATTTATATTTTCGCTTGCTTTTTTCAGGTCAGTGAAATTAGATTCATTATAATACTCTAAACCGACCGAATTGATAAATTTATTAATCATTTCTGCACTAATATCAGCAATCATTTCATAAACATCTTCGATATTGCGATAACCATCCACATAACGCCGAATTCTTTCAGCTATAATTTCTGTGATTTTAAGTTTTTCATATAAACGACGTAACATATCTTGGATGTCTTGCAAACCCTCTTTCGTTACTATTTCAGAAAGATTTTGCTGATTTCTAAACATATAATCTTCGAACCAAAACGTCTCTAATTCTTTTGCTAATACTTGAGAAAAACTTTTTACACGTTCGTTATTCCCGTAAAATAGTTCATTCAAATCAACACCTTGTTCGTTCTCAAAGAATTCCTGACAATCTTTGATAGTATTCATCTCGTACTGCTTTCTCAAAAATTCCAGGTTTTTTTCAAAATTGGCATTAGGATTAAGCTCGGGTACATTCATTCTGATTGCACTGTATTCATCCATATTCACAACATCTCTTCGTTCAATATCTCGAATTTTATCAAGATACAGATTGTAAACATCACTATTGTTTAACATTAATTCTCTCATCATTGAACCAAAGAAATAAGGATTACGACCAAAAGTAATATCTAAGTTAGCTTGAATACTACCAGCTGTTGCAATTGCTCTCAATAAACCTTCTGCTTTATCAGGGCTATTATAATATTCTTTTAAAAATGCGATTATGCTTTGAAGGATTAAATTAAGTTCACGAATTGATTTTTCAAATCGTGCAGTATTTATATTGCTTGCGGCAATAAATAATTTGTCAATAATCAACTGTGTGCCATCTTCATTAATGCTAGCGGCTCTGTCCCAAGAATTTTCAGGATTTTCAAAATGCTGTTGTACAAAATCGTATTCGATAAAGGATTTGCGTAAATCTTTTCTGAAATCGGGATATGTTTCAGGTTTAATTTCTTCTGTTTCTATAGCATTTTGATTAAAACCTTTATAAATCTGACTATTTGTTTCAGAGGATTTATCAAAATCCCGCAGCAAGTATATATTCCGAAAATTCGGATTGGATATAGTCCAATTATTCAACCATTGATAATCACTAGATTTTATTATTTCACCTGCAAGTGTTTTTGTAAATCGCTGATGCCATCTCTCATTTAATGATTGAATTTTATCAGGTTTATCATTATTAAAATCAAATTCCAAATCTTTATTAAACCAAGTTGAAATAATAAATAATGGTGAAATTGGTGACATAAAAGTTTCACGTTCTTCAGGTGTAATACCCATCATGCTCCCAACCCAGCGATTTAATTTTTCAGGCATTACGCTTTGACTTGACTGTTTTTGATTCTGGCAAAACAATAAGGCATTGATACGCTCATAACTTGAATATTTATTAAACAAATAATCCACTCTGCCTCTACGCAACAAAACAGTTAATGATTTATCGCTAATATTCTCCTCACTTGTAGTCTCAAAACGACGAGTGCCAGGAAAGTCTAATAAATCAGTGTGAGCTAAAAACGGCTTATCTACTTTTAGTTTCTCAGGCAAAACAAAAATAACTTCGGCTGTTAAAGCACATAAATAGGGCTTTGAAAATTTGATTGTCTTTTCATTTGCTTCTTTATCCTTATAAAAAACTGACGTCTGCTCAGCATAATCAGTTTCCTGTCCTTTGAATGTATCATAAATTTCATCAAGACGACTGACATCTAATAATGTCCCATTATCCCTCAATATCGCATCTATAGGAAGATATACAGTATCTGTGAAATTTAACTGCCGATATTGATTAATTAAGTCATTAAAAAGTTTTGTTAATTGCGGATTAAAATTCCAAAATAAAGAAAAAACATCTTTCCATTCTTCCGATGGAATTCTGGTTACAAATGAAGATATCTTCTCGAAAAAATTAGCATCCTTTATATTATTGTAAACTAATTTAGAAAAATTATCATTGAAATAATCTTCCATATCTAAAATATCATCTTCAATAATAAGCTTCTGGCATTCTTGTTTATCTGAATAATACAACTCGAAATTGTTTATTTTTTCTTTAAGTTCATCGAAACTCAATGGCTTATTTACCTTCAAATTGTTATAGTATGCTTCACACATTACTAGAATTATATCGGTTGGCGAAAGTAGTTTTGCCAATATTGGAAAATCTTGATTAATCCATTTGTATCTTGTTGAAAATCTTGTTACAACAGAGGTTGATTCCATTTCATTACCACGTGGATTAATTTGGTTTTTGAAATCAAACTCCTTCCCTTGACCATCACGTACTTTAAACGACTTACCAGCTACAGAAAGTAAAGCACTCACAAGATATGACTTACCTGCTTGACTTTCGCCATACATAGCCGCAGCTGGATTACCGTCTAAGGCAAATTTCTTCTTGTTTAATTTACGGCGATAATTGACCAAATTACGACAAGCATTTTCACCTTTTGCACCTTTCATTGATTCGGTTTCCTTAACCCATTTAATGGCTTTCTCAATTATATTGAGTTGTGTATCTATATTTTTTTCCATTATTCTTTTGCGTTAAACATGATTAATACTTATGTTGCTAAATTCTCCTGAATCGAGCCAATAATTATCACACTCGCTCATACTCTGAACTTGTAATAAGAAATATGACACAGGTAATTCATTTTGATTCCTGTCTTCTACTGACTCAATTTTTAAACTTTCCTTATCATCGTTGTAACTTTCCCGAACAATTCTAAATTTGAAAGGACTTAATGTTCGCAATTTTTCGAGTTCGCTAACTGTTGCATCATTTATTTGCTTTTTATCAGATGAATTTAGACCTAATTTGTCTTTGATTTTGTCTTTGATTTTGTCTTCATTAAAATCTAACATGTAGAATGGTCTTGTAGGATATTTTATGGAATCTAACTGTCTAGCCCAAAAACGAAGTGGTAACTGAGATACGTCAATAATGGCATTGTTTATTTCAGGTGTAATAAAAGACGTGTCATTTTCAGACTTTGCAAAATATTCAGTAGTTGGCTTCATTTCTTTTATCAGTTCACTTAAATCTAAAGCAAAACCATTCAAACTACCTCTTGTGGAAGCATAATTACCAATCATTGCACCAACAGCAACAATTGATTTTGAATCAGTAAAATAACCTTTCCCATCATGGAATGGATACCAAGTGCCAATTCTATAATTATTCAAAGTTATCAGCCTATTCGGTGAAACAGCATAATATTTAAAGAATAAATCGGATAAAGGTTTCAATGAAGTTGGTCTTCCAGATAATAGCACAATATCACAACCATAATAGGAAAGCACAGTTGAAATTTTACCAACTAATGTGTCGAATGTGCTTTCAATAATTTTTGAAATAATCTCTTTATTATAATGCCATTGCAAATCTTTAATCGAAAAACCAAAATGTTTTAAAAAGTGTTCAGCTACACGTTCTGTTGGCTTGTTTTTGGAGAATATATCTTCAAAATTCAGTGTTGCTTTTTCTATTTTGTTATCACTCAACAATTCAAGGTAATGAGTAACTACGGGAACAGATACTTGCATATTAAATTCACTTCGTATTTGACGATCAGTAACTGATTGACGGGCATTGTCTTTGCCAAAATAATCAAGTATTAATTTTGCGATATCAGATTGAGTAGTTTTTCTTAAATGATTGGGTATAACAGCATGTTCACCATCAATTACAAGCTTGCGTATCAGGTTTTTTAACAAATCATCACCTGCTATATAAAAACTTTCCCAAAATAATGGGGTTGGGGTTAAAGTACATTGACCTGCTTCATCGTATTTGTATGCTGCAATCATTAAATCAGTTGTTCCTGCTCCAATATCAACACTACCAATCGTAATTGATTTTTTATCGTAATTACCCAAATCCAATCTCACTTTACCATAGAAATCAAAATATTCCTTAGAGTTGTTTCTATACCGTTGTGTAAGTTCAGCATATAGAAATACGAATTGCGAACAAGTGGCTTCGTCATAAATCCACTCTTTTCTTTCATCATTATTCGATAGATTTTTTACAGAAGGTATAACTTGTATGCTCTTGCGAACGTCTTTCTCGTCAACTTCCTTATAAGATTCACCGGAATAAAATCGTTCTAAAATAATGGCTGCATCTTCTGCACATTTACGTAAAGCAATTTGCTCTATTCTTGACATTGCAGTAGGGCAAGTAACAATTATTCTCCCTATACGTCTTGGTTTGTTTTCCTCACCCCATTTATGTCTAAATTCATAACTATTAATTTGCATTTTTGATTGTGCCAATATTTCGAGGAAAGCAAAAGTCATCAATGCTTTTCGTGAATAAAATTTGTCAATTACACCTTCTCCTGATACATTTAATGAACCATCTGAATTTAACTGTTCTGAAATACCTTTTATCTGAACTAAATTATTTTTATTTATTTCACCTTTTAGTGTTAGAAACTCCCAGTCTTTTTGTTGAGGTTTATTGTCCCACAAATATCTTTTTGGACTGGAAAAAGTTGTTATTTTTTCAACCCCTGTATTTAGGTTAACTGCTTTATGAATAAGTTCATTTGCCTCAACACCTAACCGAACTAAACTAGGAAAAACAAATTGAGTACTACCTTTTAATGTTTCTACACCAAAATCAGCTTCTCTAAATGCCAAACGCATATCAAAAGGTTCATTGTAAAGGTTAATTTTGCCTTTTTCAACAGGGTTAGACAAATTATGCAAACCTAAAGGTTGCACTTTTGTAAAATCATGATTGTCAAACAATACAGCACAGGTACGAGAATTACCCATATCAATCAGTAAATCAACATCGCCAAAAGCAACATTTTTGTCTGTAAATAATGTAACGGTTGGCAATACCTTCAATTGTTGAATATATTTTAAAATGAAGATGTATTGAGCTAAATAATTCAACTTTGGTTTTTTAATGTTTAGCTCATCCATACTTTTTACATTATGGAATAATTTCAAAATAGATTCATCAACCCAATCGCAGTTATATGGTGCTTTAGAGCAAAAATCAACTAAAGAGAATTCGTTATTGCACAAAGCAAAATCTTTTGACCTGTCAAAATTACTTGCAAACACAGGTGTTTCCATCAAATCTTGTTCTTCAAAATCTTCACTCTCGTACTTAGTTCGTGTGTCAAATGCAAGTAATATGCTGTAACTTTTAATGTTACCATTTGTAGCTTCAGGAATTAATTTGCAACGGCACCAATTTGTGGGTGCAAATTCAGTTCTGCCGTTACTGCCTAAAGTAAAAAATGGAAATGGCAACCATTGATTTTCAAATTTTTCCCATCTGCAACGCCCCAGTGACATCTGAAAACAATCTGATTCACCAGCATCAGTTTCCATTGGAGTGATTAACTGATTACCCTCGGAAATGAAATCATTTTTAATTTCTTCCCATTTATATGGTTTGAATTCACCATCTTCCATTCTGCCAACCTTACCATCGGTTAGCCCCAAACCAAGAAGATTGAAAATATCCTTTTTACTTATCCAAATTTCATCTTCGGTAAAATTATGGGCAATTTCAAGTTTTAGCTGTTCATCTTGTACATCGAACCATTCATGAAAATACATTTTGAAATTATCGTTCAAATTTATTTCCATTGGAACTGTAAATATTTGAATACCAGTATTTGCAATTAGATTCATATAAAATTTATTTTAGTGCAAATTAATAATTATTCTATCAAATTTGGATGCGTGTGTCGGCAAGATTGCACTCTTTGGCAAGTTTTGGTCTGTGTGTAGGCTCGTGCGGCTTGCCAATGTGTGCAATATGGGTCGGCTCTTAAAAAACAAAAAATGTGGGTCGGCAAAAAATAAAACTTTATCAGGACGGCTGGTGTGGTCGGCAATCATTCCGATTAGTCTTTCCTTTCTGTCTTTATATGTCGTCTTGTCAATTTTCATGTCGCTGTCTTTTTTTTCTTATGCTTGCTTGTAACGTCAGGCTGTCTAAAAACTCAATTTATTAAACAAAAATAAGCGATTTTAAAGCGATTTGCGACCAGATAAAAATAAGACTCATCTGAATCTGTTCGAAAAATAGCCTTTCTTAATTT
>Ga0163144_10008572_pt1 | contig 22115 bp, 19 predicted proteins | sample OliLak19BULKMAT1_FD_123175 | JGI IMG/M metagenome (GOLD analysis project Ga0163144, IMG submission 123175) | Freshwater microbial mat bacterial communities from Lake Vanda, McMurdo Dry Valleys, Antarctica - Oligotrophic Lake LV.19.BULKMAT1 | ecosystem: Environmental > Aquatic > Freshwater >... | reverse complement strand
TCGGCATCGCCGCCTGAATATCCACAATCTATTTTTCATCCGTTCGGATAAGCGACTAGCTGCCGGTGGCGGCGGCTCTCCACGGCTGCGGTACCCGTAGCAAACCGCGGATCCATCCGCGCTGCTCACTGTCCAGCCAGAACAACAGCAGCGTTGCCAGTCCGGTGAATGCCACCACCGCACCCATCACGAGCACCCGCTGCGGACCGCCGTTCATCGGCCAGAGCGCGCTCACGCCAACCAGGGCCGCGGACAATGTCCCGGCGAACACCGCGCCCTTTCCCAGCACTTCGATCGCGTACTGTGCCGGGTGTTGCCGCACCAGCCTGCAGGCGCTCCATGGAATGATCCAGCACGAGATCAGCAGCTCCGCCGTCACCAGGCCCCAGACCACCGCCGACGGCCCGTAGCTGCGGCCCAGCAATGCCGCCGCCAGCAGTCCCAGTCCGCTTGATGCGATGCTGCAGAACGCCAGTTGGCGGTGATTGTTGGAACTCCCCAGCACTACACTGCTGCTCAGATACCACGTCTGGCAGATCTGCAGTGCGATCAATGCGGCCATGGTGAGCGGCTCGAAGGTGATGCGGCCCTGGGTCCACATCCTGACGATGTCCTCCGCCGTGAACAGCAGAAAGATTCCGGCACTGAGCGCAAAGCCCAGCAGTAGTTTGGAGGCAATCAGGTAGGTGGCGCGCAGCCGCCGCAGATCGCCCTTGGCCTCCAGTGCGGTCATCTCCGGCCAGAGCGTCGCGCCCAGTGCCTGCGCTACCTGCGGAATCCCGTTAGCCAGCGCCCGCAGCGACACGAACACGGCCACTCCGCCGGCGCCCGCCACGCCGCCCATCACCAGGGTGGCGCCCTGCAGTGTCAGCGCGCCGGAGATCTGCAGCAGAAAGAACAATGAACTCGGCCCCAAAAACGCCCCGGCCAGCGCCCAGTCGCGGCCGCTGAGGCCGATCTTCACTTCCGGGTGACGACGCCGCAGGTCCCATTGCACAAAGGCGATATGCGCCAGCAGGCCGGTCAACTGGGCCAGCGCCACCGCGACGATGCCCGCTCCCTGGGTCAGCAGGATCGCGGTCGCCGCCAGCACGCTCCCTCTCTGCAGGTTGTTGAAGAACACGTCCCGCGAGTATTCGCCTACCGCCCGGTACACGCCGCCGACTACGCCCGCCGGCAATGAGCAGACCAACTGAAACCCGATCGCCGTCAGCGCCAGCAGGGCCGTAGACTTCGCCGTGTTCTCCAGTTGAAACCACTGCTCCACCGGGACCGCGGCGATGCCTGCCAGCAGGGCCAACCCGGCGATGCTGGACACCAGCAGGGAACAGGACAACGCGGTGTGAAACACCTTCCGGAACTCACCCATGTCGCCTCTCGCATACGCCTGGTTCATCCGGTTGACCGCGTAAGTCTGCATGCCGAAGTCCAGCAACGTCAGGTAGGCAACTGCAGCCGACAGCAGCATCCACTCGCCGTACAACTGGCTTCCCCAATACTTCAGGTAGACCGGCACGAGCACGATCTGCCCAAAGATATTGATCACCTGACGCATCAGCGTTGCCGCGGTGCCGCGGGTCAGCCGGCTCAGAATTCCGTCTTTGCTGCTCATTCCTGTGTGTGGCTTTCCGTTGATTTAGCAGCCGCTCCCTGTGAGGGCACGTGAACAAATGCGGGCAACGCTTACTGACGTTCGCGTCTAAGTAACTACAAGGGCCTATGAAAACTCCACTTCCGGAACCACTCCCTTACGGTCGTGGCTCTGTAACAACTTCGAGTCAACGCGATACGCTACAGAGCCGCGCGCGTCAGCAAGCGGTTGCGGTGTTTTCACAGGCTTCTGCCACGGGTTTTCACCACGGTTGTTTCACCGGGCGGCGGCCAGTTCTTCCGGATCGCCGATCAGTTCCCGGTCCTGCTCGGCGCGCAGCATGTCGCACCAGCGCGCCGACGGCTGGCGTACATCGGCATAGCGGATCGTCTGGTCGCGGGCGATGGGACGAATCACTTCGCATCCCTCGGCCAGTCCCAGCGGCAGCAATCCGTCGTTGTGCACCACAGGAGCGTTCTCGCACTGCCCGTATGCCGTGAAGCCGCCGATGCCATCCAGCACCATCCCCGGCGCCAGGTCTTTCTTTGCTACAGCCACCACATCCACCACCGGGCGTCCCACCGGGGCCGCGGTTGCATCGTGCAGCAATACGGCGCGCGCTATCGAGAACGGCGCTTCCAGATGGCAGAGATGATACGGCGCATAGAAGCAGTACAGCGGCCCCGGCCCCATCTTGTACATGTCCAGGTAGTGCCGCTCCATTGCGTCGTCGGTAGTCGCCAGCACGAACACGCCCGGGCTTGGCTGGCTCCCGATCACGTAGTCGACGATTCCTCCCATCTCGCGCAGTTCGTCGCGATCGAACAGTACCGAATTCGTCAACTCGCTCACATGCCCGTCATGCCGTGGTCCCAACATGCCGCGCCGCGCCACCTGCATTCCGGTCGCATTCGCCACCACTGCCTGCTCGAACGAGATCTTGCTGCCGTCGGCAAAGCTGGTGCACTGCACCGGGTTCTGCTTCCATCGTTCGGCAAAGCCGCGCTGTGTCAGAGGCGTGCGGTAGGGGTCGAGCAGGGCCTTGATATTGCCGCACAGCAGCGGCTCCAGTCCCATTCCTTTCACAAAGCGATACAGGTTCAGCTCCGTGCCCGGCTGATCCCCGTCGAGCGTCGTCACCGTCACTCCGGCTTCGTCGGCGCGCTTCTTCAGTGCCGGTCCCAGCGTGGCATCCAGCTCCGCGTTCAACAGCAGGTGCTTGCGGTTTTGAATGGCCAGCATCGCCACTTCGGCTCCAAACGAGACCGAGCCGGTCATCTCCACCACCGCGTCGATCCCGTCGGCGCTGCACAGCACTGAGGCGTCGGTGGTGATCACCGGCCGCGAACGCCGGATCGCATCCCGTACCTCGCCGGTCGACCGCGCTTCCGTCACGTCCCTGATTCCGGCCTGCAGGTACGCCGCCGCCGCGTTGTCCAGGTTGCGGCTGAATACGCCCGCCACGCGGATCCCCGGCACATACTTCAGCAGGTGATAGGCGAGCCCTTTGCCCAGAAACCCGGCGCCGATCAAGGCCACCTGAATCGGCCTCTGCGTCCGTACCCGGTCCTCCAGCAGTCGGTCCACGATAATCATGCGGTTTGCTCCAAGTTAAGGTTTCGAAAATCCGGCCAGCTACGGTCCTTCTCGCTCACTTCGGTCACCGATAGCGGCCACTTGATCCGGAAGGCCGGATCGTCCGGGCGCACACCACGCTCTGCCGCCGGAGCATAGTAGTCCGTTACCTGGTAGGCCACTTCGGCCCCGTTGCACAGCGCCTGATACCCATGCGCGAACATCTCCGGGATATACAGCAGGCGGCGGTTCTCCGCCGACAGGTAGATCCCGAAATGCTGCAGGTACGTCGGCGAATCGGGACGCATGTCGATGATCACGTCGTAGATCGCCCCGCTGGTGCAGCGCACCAGTTTGCACTCCGTGGCCGGAGCCACCTGCCAGTGCATTCCCCGGACCGTGCCTTTCTTGTGGTTGAACGAGATGTTGCATTGCACAAACATGGCGTGCAATCCGTGCTGTTGCATCTCGCGGGCACAGCAGGTGCGTGCGAACAGTCCCCGGCTGTCGTGATACGGCTCGATGTCGATGACCGTTACTCCCGGGATCTGCACTGTCTGGAACGTCATGTCCCTCTCCTCGTGGCTACAGCCCGCCTGCTGCGGCTTAGTAGGCGGCTGGCATCAATACACACGACCCCTGCACCTCCGGACGGGTGTGCACTTCAAGAAGGTCGCTCAATGCGTCGCGAACCGCCTGTTGACGGTCCGGACGCACCAGAAATAGAAGGAATCCTCCCGCGCCCGCGCCGCAGATCTTTCCTCCGCTGGCGCCGGCATCCATCGCCCGCTGATACCAGCAATCGATTCTCTCGTTCGAGATGCCGGCGGCCAATTGCTTCTTGAACTGCCAGCCGAGATCCAGCAGTTCTCCAAACGCCTCCAGGCGCGGCTCCCCGTTGGTCATCATCCGCTGCAGCGAATACGCCTGGCTTCTCATCTCCCGCAGGTGATCCAGTTTCGCCGCCGTGTTCGCCTTCTGCTGCGACAGCACCGCACTGGCATCCCGCTGCGTCCCGGTCCAGAACAACAGCAGGTGATCGAACAGATCCTCCAGCCGCTTTCGCGAGACCCGCTGCGGCTCCACACTCACCCCTCCGTCCGAATGAAAGCGGAACAGGTTCAGCCCTCCAAATGCGGCCGCATACTGGTCCTGTTTGCCGATGGGCTGTTTCAGTACATCCACCTCGATATGCGTCGCTTCCTCCGCCAGTTGGCCCGCCGACACGCGCTCCCGGCGATATAGATGCAGCGCGTGCAGCAGCCCTACCGCGAAGCTGCTCGATCCGCCCAGCCCTGTCGACGCCGGCAGGTCCGCCACGGTACTCACATAGATCGGCGGATCGATTTCGAGCAGGCGCAGGCACTCCCGCGCGATATCGTTCTTGACGTCGTCCACCGTGCTTACCCACTCCGTCTGCGCATAGTTCAGCCGGATCGCTTCGGTGAACAACCGGCTGTGCTGCTTCACCGTCACGTAGACGTATTTGTTGATCGCGGTGCTGAAGACGGCTCCGTGATCGTGCTCGTAAAACTCCGCCAGATCCGTTCCGCCTCCGGCAAAGCTGATCCGTAGCGGGGTGCGCGTCAGGATCATGCCGGATTCGTAGCGGCTGCTCGGCAGGTCGATCAGCGCCGAAGAGGTGAGTACTGCCAGTGCTCCCATTGATTGCCCCTCTGCCCTCCGTCTACCGCGCGGCTGCCGCGACTCCGGCTTCCGCCGTCCATCGCAGGTTGTCGTCCACATGGTGCCCCTGCATCAGTTGCCGCAGCCAGAGCAGGCGCGTGAACCGGGGATCCTTCCATACCGCCGTAGTCACGCCCAGAGTGCGCAGCGTGTCCCGCATCACCGGCGCCGCCTTCCGCGCATTCCACTGGAAGGCGAAGTCCGGGAAGGTGTCCGCAAAGCGGTTGAAGTCGCAGCGATAGGTGCGCTGATCGGCGCCCGGGTTCGCGGTCACCGACAGTGTGCACCCGGCAACCGATTCCGCGGCGATCGCCGCCAGCGCCCCCACCTGGTAATTGAGGTCGTTGGCGCCAATATTGAACGCGCGGTTGTGAATCTGTTCGGCCTTTGCCTCCAGCACCCGCAGAAAAGCCCGCGCCACGTCCTCAACATGAATCACCGGGCGCCACGGTGTGCCGTCGCTGTGCACCATGATCTTTCCGGTACACACCGCCGCGGCCATGAAGTCGTTGAACACCGTGTCAAAGCGCATCCGCGGTGAGATCCCATAGATCGTGCCGTTGCGCAGATACACTGGCGAGAACCCATCGGCGGCAATCTCGCGAATGTCGTGTTCGGCAGCCACCTTCGACCGCGCATACTCCGTCTGCGGATGCAGCGGGCAGTCTTCGTTCACCTCCGACAGCTCCGACATCCCGTACATGATGCACGACGACGAGAACAGCAGCCGCTTCACTCCCGCCGCGCGCCCCATCTCCGCCAGCCGCACCGAGGCTTGGTGGTTGATCTCGCCGGTCCAGGCATCGTTCAGGTTGCCGATCGGATCGTTGCTCAGCGCCGCCAGGTGCACGATGGCGTCAAAGCCCCGCAGATCCGCCGGTTCGACATTGCGAATGTCCTTCTGCAGCGCCGGCACCTCGATGGGGTCCGGTATCAGTGTGCAGTCGGCAAAGTAGCCGGTGTCCAGGCCAACCACCTCGTGGCCGGCCCTCACAAAGATGGGCGTGAGCACCGAACCGATGTAGCCTTTGTGGCCTGTGATGAGCACTCGTTGTGGATGATTCATAAGGTCATTGCTCCCGCGGCCGAAGCCGCCGTTTCCCGCTCGTGTTCCGGTGTTGTCTGCCCCTGCGGCAGGCGCCGCACCGCCTCCAGCAGCGGGCAGTCTGTGTCGATGGCGATGTACGGGCATCCAGCCGCTTCCGCCGCCATCCCGTCCCGTTCGTCGTCGCCGGCAAACACGGTGCGGGTCAGATCGCAGTGGAACCGCCGCTGCACCTCGAACAGCATGCCGGGCTTCGGCTTGCGGCATTCGCAGTTGTCGTCCCAGTGATGCGGGCAGTACAGCACCGCTTCGATCGGGCCCCCGGCTTCCGCGGCCTCCCGCAGCATCCGCTCATGGATCGCGTCGACATCGGCCGCCGTCATCGCCCCGCGTGCGATGCCCGCCTGGTTGGACACCACCACGATGCGATAGCCGGCGCTGCCCAGCAGTCCCAGCGCTTCCAGCGCCCCCGGCAGCCAGACGAATTCGCTCCGGTTCCTGACGTACTCGGCTCGCGGCGGCTTCCGGTTCAACACCCCGTCGCGGTCGAGAATGATCGTCGCCCGCCGTGCCAGAAACTCTCCGGTGCGCCCCAGCCGCTCGATCGATCCCACGCTGTAGTAGCGGTGCCGGGTCACGTTCGCCAGCAGTTGCCGCCGTTCAGCAAGCCGCGGGTAGACGGCCTCTTCGAACAACACATCCTGCTCCGGCAGCAGGTCGAGCACCTGCCGGTCTACGATCGCGTACCCGATCTCCACTCCCCGCAGCCCCGGCGCGGTCCGGCTCCGGTCGAACACGGTCACCCAACTGTCCTCGTCCACCCGCACGTTGCTTCGCGAATAGCCGTCGTCGTTGCGATATACCGTCACCATGGCCGGCGGCAATCCCGCCGCACAGTAGGCGTCCCACATGGGCTCCATCCGCAGCGGCCAGTAGTTGTCGCAGTACAGCAGCAGAAAGCGCCGTTTCAACAGCCCGGCGTCCAAGGCCGACTTCATCCTCGTGGCTGTCAGCGCATCCGGGTCCGTCACCGTGTAGCGGATCTTCACGCCAAACGCGCTGCCGTCGCCGAAATGCTGTCGCACCACCTCCGGCAGATACCCCAGCAACAGCACGATCGATTCGAACCCCTCGTCACGCAGTTGCTCGATCAGGTATTCCAGAAACGGCCTGCCATGAAACCGGATCATCGGCTTGGGCCGGTCGAAGGTCAGCGGCTGCAGCCGTGTCCCCCGTCCTCCGGCAAGGATCACCGCCTGCCTGGGTCGTTCCACGCTCTTCATGTCTGGTTGTGTCTCCCGAAAGAAAGGAAGGTCAGCGTTTCGCTTTGTGGTAGTAGCTGGTGTAGTTGTGGTAGTAGCTCGACGCGCCCGCATTGCGCGACGGGTTCCAGTCCGTCAGAATCGTTCCCAGCACCACCGTGCCGTCCTGTGCGAACTTGCGCAGCGCCGCACGCGCTTTGTCTCGCTGCGTCTGTCCGGCGCGAATGGCAAAGATCACCGCGTCGACATAGCGCCCCATGATGCGTGCGTCGGAAACCTGCAGCATCGGAGGCGTGTCCAGCAGGATCACGTCGTAGTGCTCGCGGGCCCAGTCAATCAGGCTCTGCATCATCGGCGTGTGCAGCAGCCGCGCGATGTCCGTGCTGGTGTCGCCGCTCGGCAGCAGGCTCAGCCCCGCAATCGCCGTCGGCTGGATGATCTGGAGCAGAGACTCGGATACCGGCAACTCCTTCGACTCCAGGATTGTGCAAAGCCCTGCTGCGTTCGACACGCCGAAGATGTCGTGTATCCGCGGCCGCCGCATGTCCGCGTCGATCAGCAGCACCCGGTCGCCGCGCTTTGCCGATGCCACCGCCAGGTTGACCGCGGTGAACGTCTTTCCTTCACTCGGATCCGCGCTCGTCACCAACAGTACCCGCCGGCTCGATGATCCGTTGGATGCGAAGTTGATCGACACCAGCGCGGCGTGAAACGACTCCGACGTCAGACACGGCCCTTCATTCCAGGCCGCCAGTTCCAGCGCGCGCGGTTGCACCGAGGTCAGCATGCCGTCCTCTCCACGCTGCAGCGTCCGCTTCCGGCTGGTCATCGCAGGGTCTACATGCACGCTGGGGATAATGCCCAGTTCCGGCATACCCAGAAAGTCGCTTGTGTCGCCCGGCGCCGTGAACGCCCGCTTGCTGCGCTCCCGCGCCACCACAAACACCATGCAACACGAGAATCCGCCGAACATCCCCATTGCCAGCAAGATCGGAACGCTCGGCCGGATTGGCTTTTCCGGCGGCAGCGCGTAGTCCACCACGCGCGCGTCGCTGCGCCGCATCGCCGCCGCAATGCCGGCCTCCCGGACTTTCTGCAGCATCGTGTCGTACAGCGAGCGAATCGTGTCCACCTCGCGTTTGGCAACGTTGTACTCGATCGCCTTGCCCGCCTGCTCGCCCACCAGCGTGGCTTGCTGGTCATAAGCGTTCGACAGCAGCGCCTCGCGCCGCGTTGCTGTTTGAAACTCCGTCTCGATGCGCTTCAGGACGTTCTGCAGCTCGCGGTCCCGCGCGCTTTGCAGTGTCTGCAACTGCAGCCGCAGCCGCACCACGTTGGGATGCTCGTCGGTGAACGCCGCCCCTTGATCCGCCAGTTGCCTCCGCAACTCCGTCAGCTTCGACTGGTAATCGCGCAGCATCGGATCGCCCAACACCTCCGGCAATTCGTCCGGAGATTTCGCCTTCGCCTGCGCCAGTTCAAACGCGGACTGCTTCACCATGCGGTCTGCCTGCGCGTTCATCAGGTCCGTCTGAATCTGCCGCAGCTTGGCTTCCGCAAGGTTGCCCTGTTCGGTGAACGTCATATGCGCGCCGTGGGCCGAAGTCTGCAGCCGTTGCTCGGATTGCTCCAGTTTCACCTTCAGATCGTCCAACTGCCGCGACAGCCACGTGGTGGTGTCCTGCGCCGTTTGCCAGCGCGCTTGCAGGTTCTGCTCGATATACTGATCGGCCAGCGTGTTGGTGAACTTCGCGGCCAGTTCCGGCCACGTTGTCTGCACATACACCTCGACGATCCGCGTCATCCCCGACCCGCGGATCTTTACCGTGTCGGCCGCCATTGTCAGTGCTTCGGCCCGCAGTACCTGCACCTCCGGATCCAGCCCGATCCACGACTGCAGCGCTGCCAGCGGCGCCGGAACCTGTATCAGTTCACCCTTCGCGTTCTTCGACTGGACCGGGTTCTCCTTCAGTATCTTCACGACGCTAAGCGTCAGTGCGTTGCTTTGTAGCAGCTTGATCTGCGTCTGGACGTAGGTGTCCCCGGCATAATTGCCTGCTGTGGGATCCACTTTCCGCATGTCCAGAAAGTCTTCATTCACACCCTGCAGTTCCAGCGATGTCCTGGCCTCGTATACAGGGACCTGCCCCAACACATACGCCGTAGCCGCTGCCGCCCCAACCAGCGTGCCCAGCAGTAGCAGCGCTTTGTGCCGCAGCAGGATGTGAACGAACGCGAGAATGTTGTCGCGGTTCGCCGACCCATTCCCGTTGTCCTCGCGGGCATCCACCAGCCCTGCCGAGTACCGTGTAAATGCATCCGCCGCACGCTGCGGCATCTGTAGCCCAGGAGCCCGATAGGCGCTGGGCAGCCGGGTTTCTTCCGGTATCATTTGTGTTGTTCTCTCGCTTGGTTTGTTCCGCGCGGTCCCCGGCAGTTGTCGCCTGCTCTAGGGCCGCCCTCCGCGGAAGATCATGATCCCCGAGACTGTCTGCAAAACGGCCTCGGCCGTTCGTATCGCCAGCTTCTTCGAAGTGCTGTCCGGAATAAACAGGATGTCTTCCGGGTTCATCGGAACATCCTTGTCTTTGCCGCCAAGGATGCGCTTCAGGTTCACCGCCACCTCAACGCGTTTTTCCGGACCGTCCGGCCCGCCGCGGATGATCCGGGCATTGCTCGGAGCCGCCGTCACCGTCAGCCCCCCCGCCAGCGACAACGCCTGTAGCACCGATACCGTCTTTTTCCCGTTCAGCACGAACCCGCCGGCGCGCGTCACCTCGCCCACCACGTACACCATCTCCGCCCGCCGCACTGCGATTACGTCGTTGGCAAGCACCTTGGTGTTGTACTCCGGGTGATCCCCGCGCATCATCGCCTCCAGGTTCACCTCGGCTACCGTGTACTTCCCTGTGGGATCCACCTCCGCCATCGGCAGCGGCAGTGTCCCGTTCTCGATCGGCCGTGTGATCGTCACCGTCGGGCCCGCATCGTTCCGCAATCCACCCGCCTGCGCCAGCACTTCCAACAACGCCATATGTCCACGGATCTGGTGAATGCCGGGCGTGTTCACAGCCCCCATCACGCTCACCGGCTGGCTCCGGATCTGCATCAGTGTTACGTTCACCTGCGGATAGCGCAGGTACTTCCGCAGCCGAGCCACCAGCGCTTCTTCCACCTGTGTCGCGCTCAGCCCCCGCACCTGCACTCGCCCTGCCATCGGAACGTTGATATACCCGCCGGCATCCACTGTAACCGTCTTACCGCTATTCGCCAGATCCGGTATGTCCGCTGCCCACACCACCAGTTCATCGTCCCGCCCGATTAGGGATCCCGCAGTCCCGGCTACCGCCGCTGCAGGCGTCGCCATCGCGGGCGTCGTCGCCGTTTCCGCGGCTTTTGCTCCCGCAACGGGTCCGGTCTGCGCCGACAGCACCACTCCGCAACCCAGCAGCAACCCCGCAATTCCACATGCGCCATTCCTCACGCCGCACCTCCAGAGCAGACCTTTCACTGGCTGCTGTTCCCAATCTCCTCAGCCGCAAGCAACGACATGGCTACCCGCGCCTGCACTCCTTCGGTGTTCCCCGAAGACCATTCCAATGGCTGCAGAACCGTCTCTTCGTCCAACTGTGCCAGCACCGCACGCTGCAGCAGACTCACCGATACCACCAGCGCCCTCCGGCCGTCGTCCGCCATTAATATCCCGCGCGCCCCGCTCAACGGTCCGCTCCGGATCTCCACTCGGCATCCCTCCGGGAGATACTTCCACGGCCGCCGCGCCACGTCCGACTCCACCAGCCGTTGCAGCGACTCCATCTCTCCGGCATCCACCGGCACCGGCCGCCCCTCGCTTCCCAAAATGCGCACGACCCCAGGCGTAGCTACCATCTTCCCCACCGACTGTTCCGTCACGCGGCAGAACAGATATCCCGGAAACAATACCTCCGGTACTGCCGCGATCCGTCCCTTTCGCAACATCCGCCTCATGTACGACGGCAAAAAAACTTCGTACCCCTTTTGCGTAAGCAGTGTTGTGCACACCAATTCGGCGCGGGGCTTGACCTGCAGCGCATACCAGCAGTTCTGCATTAATTAAATTGCTCTCTCCTTTTCCTTAGCTGCAACAGATGAATACAAATTGAATTGCTCCAACGGTCCCCTTCCGCTGGGTCAAAGCTTGATGCAGTATGGAAATTTCAGGCTCTGGTGCAAAGCTGCCGCCATGAAGACGGGCTTTTCGATCCGTCTCCACTGCCCCACTTACAAAGCCCGCGTCCCCACTTATACTTGCTTTTGCGATGCTCTTGCAAGGTATTTGTAGCCCCTTTTCGCGCGTACCACCCGTGCCATGTGCCCTTTGCAACCGTACGGTCATCTCTGTTTCTGGCACACGTACAATTCGACCATGTCCTTCCGCTTGGAAGGTATAGTTCTATGCTCACCGCGCTTTTGGTGTTATTTTCCCACTGGTATCAGTCCGCAACTCCCGCATACACTAGGCACAGTCGCCTCACAATCCGCAGGAGGGAACATAAGTGTCTGTCAGACACGCGTTGGTAACAGGCTCGGGCGGTCTCATCGGTTCTGAATGTGTGCGCGCCCTTTGCTCAGAGGGATGGACCGTTACCGGTATAGATAATGACATGCGGGCTTGGTTTTTCGGGCCATCCGGCACCACGCAGCCCGTGGTCGCCGCGCTCCGGAGGGACTATCCGGCATATCATCACGTCGCGCTCGATATCCGCGACCGCCAGGCTGTCCGCGATCTGATCGGCGAGTTACGCCCCGCCTGGATCATCCATACTGCCGCGCAGCCGTCTCACGACCGCGCCGCTTCCATCCCCTATGAGGATTTCGACGTCAACGCCGGCGGCACTCTCAACCTCCTGGTCGCCGCCCGTGACTTCGTTCGTGATTCGCCATTTTGTTTCATCAGCACCAACAAAGTTTACGGCGATCGCCCCAATTCTCTTCCCCTGGTCGAACTGGAGACCCGCTATGACTACGCGGGCGAACTCGACGGTATCAGCGAGACGATGTCCATCGATCAGTGCCTCCACTCCGTCTTCGGCGCGTCCAAAGCCGCCGCCGACATCCTCGCCCAGGAGTTCGGCAGATACTTCGATATGCCGGTCGGCATCTTTCGCGGCGGTTGCCTCACCGGACCGCAGCATGCCGGGGTCGAGCTCCATGGATATCTCAACTACATCGTTCGCTGCGCGGTCTTCGGCATTCCTTACACCGTCTTCGGCTACAAAGGAAAACAGGTTCGCGACCAGATACACACTCGCGATGTCGTGCGTCTGCTCTCGGCGTTCTACCAGCACCCCTATCGGGGCGAAGTCTATAACCTTGGCGGTGGACGCAACAACAGCCTTTCGATTCGCGAGACCGTACATGCCCTCGCCATTCGCGGCTACCCGCTCCCGGTGCGTTATGAAGACCGCAATCGCGTCGGCGATCATATCTGTTACATCTCCGATTTATCCAAGATTCGTTCGCATTTCCCTCAGTGGCAGTTGGAGTATGGGATCGACTTGATCCTCAATGAGATCATCGACCGCTTCGATCGGGAGCTTGCATCCCAGCCGTCTCCACGCCACGCCCGGCCGCAGCCCGGCGTTTCCCTGGCCGCTGCCGGTTTCCCGTTGGGTCCGCCAGAGCGCCCGGTCTCCGATGAGTCCGCGGCTTAAACCACGAACGGAGCCTTTCCCCGAATGCGTATGGGAGCAACCTCAACGAAATCCCGTAGCGGCCCTACCCCGCTCCCGGTCGACGCCGGCCGCCCCAGAGGAACGGACGGAACCATCGGCACGGTGCACACTAGCGATGGCGATTCCCCGCAGCCGGTCTCCGGCAGCGGCCGCCGCACCAGGCTGTGGATCCTCTCCACGCTCGGTGTCCTCGTGCTCGCCGCGGCCGCCGGGGGTTACTATTATTGGGTTTCGCAGGGAAGGGGCATGCCGTTCGTCGTCTCTTACGAACCCGGACGCCTCGTCTCAGGAGGCTATTCCGGCTGGATCGGGATGCAGTTTACCGTCGGCGCAGCCCCCATTTCCGTTACCGATCTGGGACGCCTCTCGTTGGCCGGCAACAGCCGCAAACACACGCTCCAACTGCTCATCGCCTCCACCGCTCAGCAGGTCCCCGGCGCCTCCGTGGAGATCTCCATGAAGGGCAGCAGTCCCGGCAACTTCGTTTTCGGTACACTTGCCAAGCCTGTTCCTCTTCGCCCCGGCGAAACCTACCTGCTCGTCTCTTCCGAAAGCGTCTCCAACAACGTTGGCGACTACTTCTACGATGAACGTTCCCGTGTCGATACCGCCGCCGGCGTTCACGTCGAACATGCCGTCTATCTCGACGGCACCACCTGGAGACGATTAGGCCAGGAGAATGAAACCTTCGGTCCTGTCAACTTCCTTTATCTCGCGCTGCCTGCAGTGATCCGGTAACCGGTAGTCTCAACTTTGATGTTGTGAGAAGGGTGACTGAGCCGCGAGAGTGATTGTGAAAACTCACATTCCCTCACGGTCACGGCAATTCCCGCGAACCCCTACCAGTTTCCTGTCGTACACCCACCCTTGGCCGTTCTCTTGACACATCGCAGTGGCGATAGCAGAATCGGGAAGGCGTGCTCGCAAATCTGCTCGAGTTATTGACGCAGCCGGATACCGTCGACTGGCAGGCCGTGCTGGATTGTATCCTGTTGGAGGCTGCCTCGCCGTCCGGGTCCCTCGTCACCACTGCCGGTGTCGTGCTCGCCAGTTCCGGACCGCCCGCTTCTTCCTGGCAGCAACAGCTCGAACTGCGCTGCGCCGGGCTCACCTACGGCTATCTCCGCTGCAACGCCGCTGCTGCGCTACCCAATGCGCCATCCATCGCCGCTGCTCTCGGCCTTGCTCTCCGCTCTGCCGCCATTGATCAGCAGTCCGCCGATTTCCTCTCCGCCGTTACCCACGATGTCCGCGGCGGCCTCGGCCGCGCCGCCGGTTTCGCCCAACTCCTTCAACGGAAAGCCGTCGACCATCCGGAACTGGCCGAACTGGCCGGCCTCACCACTACCCATCTCGCCGATACCGAGCTGCTGCTGCGGGAGCTGTCCACCTATGCCCACTCCGGACGAAAGCACTCTCCGGTATCCAAATCTTCCGTTACCGCGATTTTCGACACTGTTGCCTATCTCACGCGCCGGCGGTTCGAATCTTCCGGCGCTACCCTCGTCCTCGAACCCGGCGACGGCGTCATCGCGGCCTCAGAAGATACAGTCGCCCAGTTGCTGGTCCGTGTCCTTGACAACTCTCTCAAGTTCGCCGGCGACCAGCCTCGCGTCCGCCTCTCCTCCGAATGCCGTTCCTCCCGCGTGCTGATCCGCGTTGAGGATTCCGGGCCGCCATTTAATCCTGCACATACAGAAACCATCTTTGCCCCGTTTCAACGTCTGCACAGCAAGCGCTTTCCCGGTCATGGCCTCGGATTGGCGATCGCCCGAAGAACTATCACGTCTCTCGGCGGTACCATCGTGGCTCAGCCGGCCACCCCAACCGGCCTGGCGATTATCGTTGAGCTGCCCGGCACAACTGCTTCCTAAACGCTTTTAAACGCGCAGGGAAGAAATTACCTCTCCGCCCTCCCAAAATCTACTAGCGCCTTCTTCCTTCTTGGCATGGCAATTGCCTTTGTCTTTCCTGCGTGCAAACTCGAATGCCAATGCTACCAATGATTCCATTTCAACCCGCCCCCGCTCCCATGGAAACTGATGCGTTCGCGACGGCGTTCCGTCACTGTTACCCCATGACCCTTCGCTTTCTCCTCTCGCGCGGCGCACATGCCGACATCGCCGAGGAGATCGCCCAGGCCGCCTGGGTAAAAGGCTGGGAATGCCGTGCGCAACTGCAGCGCCATCATATGGTTGGAACCTGGGTCAACAGCATCGCCAAGAATATGCTCCGGAACCGTATTCGCGCCGAGCAGAAACTGGATACGCTTTCCGAAGGCATTCAGCCGGGTATTTCTCCCTCTCTCGGGATCGATATAAAGCGCATTCTCAATCGCTGCGCCAAGCGTGACTCCCTCATCCTGAAGGGTTATTACGTGGAAGGGTATACGACGGAAGAAATCGCTCATCATGTAGGACTGACTCCCGTTACTGTACGGGTCCGTCTTCTCCGGTTGCGCCGCGCCTTGCGCACTCAGTTGAGTAAGCCGTCTACTGCCGCTGCTTCCGCCTCTGCCCAGTCGCCCGCTCTGCGCGCGGCCTGAACACTTACGCGCGGGCTGCCTTGCCGTGCAGCGGCTGGTTGCAACCCGCGCTTACGTACCCTCCTCAAAAGATAGACTCATCTGCTCCTGACGGCAGTATTCATCCCACGACAGGATCCCCGCCTGTTCGAGATGCTCCTGCCGCAGGCGCTTCCATGCCAGTTCCTCCAGCGCCTGCTCCGGAAGGCATAACTCCCGAAACTCTTTGCGGATCAAGACCCGCGACTCCACCAGCAGCCGCTGTAAGTCCTCTTCCTTGTAGTGATGCCGCAGCCATCGCATTATCTCCCGTTCGAGGTACTCTTCATACTCGAACCGCAGCCGGTCCCGTTGTAACTCCTGCTCGGCCTGCCGCGCCCGCACCGTCTCGTTCCCCTGCGACGCCAGCCGTTCCAGTTCCATCCGGCGCGTGGTTTGGAATCCGGCCGGTACCGGCACGTTGTTTTGCACCAGGTACACAAAGAACCCGCTCGGGTTGGCGATCGGATCCCGGCTCTGATTTCTCCGTGCAATCTCCGCATCCCCATACTCGATCTGGTCCCGAACCGCCTGGTCTTCTTCCGCTTCCAACAGGATCCTCCGTGCCCGCGCCGTCTGCACTCCTCTCGTGACCAGTGCTTGCAGCGCTCCTTCAAACTCCGCGTCGGCCGTCGGCCGCTCCAGCAACCGCGCCCGCCGGTCCGTCAGAAACCGCTCACCCGGCCGCATCACCAGTTTGTAGTCGCCTCCATCAGCCGTCCGCCGCACCTCCCACTCCTCCACAATCTGCAAGCGCACTAACTCTTCCAGCGACGGCCCCAGGATCTCTTTGATCTTCGACAGATGCTGATACCGGCGGATGCTCAGCAGTTCGCATAACGTGCTATACCGCTTCTCGATCTGCGGCATCGACGCCCGCCGCGCCGCGTAAAACCAGATCTGCATCAACGGCAGCAATGCCTTCGATATGTTCAATCGCAGGCTCCGGTACGCGTCGTAGTCGATCGGAAGCACATAACTTGCGTTCAGATTTTCCAACTGCCAGTCACTTAGCCATACCCAGTTCCGGTCGGCCTTGCTTCCGTCCGGCATCTGCCGCCCCACCGTCACCACCCGCGAGAATACCGTGAACGTGTCGCGCATATACTTCCGCGCCCCTGCAAAATACACCACCCCTTCGGACCGAATTCCTGTCAGCGTCATGCGCTCCAGCCAGTCGCCGATCTCCCGGTATCCCTGCCCCGATTTCTTTCTCCCCAGCAGCCGCAGCATCTGTGCGGACGTGAATCCCACCGGATTCGCGATCCGCCCCTCCCGCCATCGCATGTCCTGTACAATCTTCTGGAACGCGTAGTATTTGTCCTGGTCCGCTGTCGTCGGCAGTCCGTACCGCGCGTTGGGCAGAATCGTCGCTCGCGCCTCCGCCCGTTGCCCTCCCTGGTTGCGCACCAATACCGTCACTGTCTTCTCCGCCAGTGACTCCACCCGTTTGTGCGAGGGCGTGAAGAAGCCGAACGAATTCAAATTCTTCTCCACCCGCACGAGTTCCCCTCGATCGGATACGGTGAGGAGTTCCTGTTGACGCCTTGCTGACACTGCCATCGTTGGGGTCTGCCCAGCAACACTACTGCCAAACTTGGTGTCTTCCTTAAGTACATCCTCTAAAACATCTCTTTAGCGATTCATAACTACTGTACTTACAGCACTTTATCCTTACAGGTTTTCCGCCGCGCATCATCCCCTCCTCCGTCAGCCATCACCCGCGCTTCCGTCGCACATCGCCTGTTTTCCGTCCAACGTCACCTTCAGGGTGATGGCTGACGGAAATTTCCGTCGCACATCACCCTGAAGGTGCTCCAGACCGCGAATCCTCCCTTCCCCCGCCTTCCGCTTGCCCTTTCTGTCCCTCCCGCCTCCCGTTTCCTCCTGCTGGTGATGTCTGGCGGAAAGCTTCGCTGCTGTTTCTTACTCCCTGCACGTTTCCGGGCGTTTACTGTTCAACTTCATGCGTGGGTGTCTAAATTGCAAGATCATTACTGTGAAAAGAACGGCCCTGTTTGTATTCTTTGGATGTGCTGCGATCGCGGTTCCACAAACTCGTATGGGTGAGTCCGCTTCCGGATCTGTCCATTTGTTACATGCGGATCTTTCCGCTCTCGAAAGTAAGGAACGGCGTACCGATCTTGCTTGCGACGTGCAACCGGTTCCTGCTGCTCTCGGCTTCGAGCTCAAATTCGAAACCGGCTACAACGTAACGGTGACTCTCGACGGAATCGAGCGGGATCTTCGCTATGTGGTGATCTCCCGCATCACCGATCTGGACCGTCCGGATGCCCCTCCTGTTCATTTCAAGCAGCGTATTCTGGTGAGTGCCCCGCCGGAGCCGGTGCAGGACCGCGCGGTCCTTGCCCACTTCACCGGAGGCCTCTACGTGGGCCGCGGCCGCTATCAGGTCGATTGGCTGCTCCGGGATTCCGGCGGCCGCGTCTGCACCAACTTCTGGACCATCGATGCCCGCCTTTCCGACAAACACGGGCATGTTCAACTGCACATCCCGCCCGGCCATGTCGAATCTGTCGAAGCTGCCGAAGCCGGTCTTTCCGATCCGCCGCCCTCACCGTTCCCCGGCGGCGACGAGGCTTCCCCGCGTGCCATCCCTGTGAAGTTACTCATTAACTACTCTCCCGGCGATGGCGAAGCGCTTCTGGAAATGCTCCGCGCGATCTCCGGCGACCCCCGCGTCGGGGACACTTCCCTCGTCCTGTTTAACCTAGATCAGCGCCGTATCCTGTTGGAACAGTCCGGCGCCCCCATCGACTTTCCCGCCATCGAAGCAGCTCTCAAGGACTTTACCGCGGGCGTAATTGATGCCAGGGTTCTTTCCCTGCAGGATGGCGGCCTTGACCCCTTCCTGGCCAACCTTGTCCACACCGAGGACTCCCGCGCTGCCATCTTCATTGGTCCAGCCAACCCCACCGTCCAGACAAAACTTGCCGCCGATTGGGATGTCCCGCGGAACGTGTTTTATCTGCGCTACCAACCCAACCCGCTTCAGCCTGCCTGGAACGATGTCATCGACCGGATCGTCCGCCAGTCCGCGGGGCGCCGCTATTCCATTCAACAGCCGCGGGATCTGCTGGCCGCCTGGTCCGACATCATGACGCGCATGAGCCAGCCTCTGCCCCAATCCCGGTAATCCTGACAAGGCGGAGTAGAAAATTCTTCTGCGGGGTTTTCTCGCTCTCCTCTAAGTGCCCTGATTGCAACAGTTGTCCCTGGCCACCGGCGTGCTCTTTTTACTTCTTCTCAGCCCGATCGAGGAGTTTGCACGTCTATGCCAGACCCGCGCCAGTATCGCATTCTTGCTCTCGTCGCTAATTCCGAAGTGCAACAACTCATTCGTTCCGCATTGCTCCGCTCGCAATGGGACGTGGAGTTTGTGCCTTCCCTTCCCGCTGCCCTCGAGATCCTTCCACTGTCCGATGCCGCTGTGGTGATCTGTTGTCAGGAAACCCCCAGCGATCACAACTGGCGCCGCATTGCCCGGACCCTTTCCCATTTCCCCCGCCCGCCCTTCCTTGTGGTAGCCAGCCGTCTGGCTGACGAAGATCTTTGGCAGGACGTCCTCAGTGGTGGCGGCTATGACGTCCTCTCGCTTCCGTTCGACAAACGCGACTTGTTTCGCGTTTTAAGCCTTGCTGGTAGCTACTGGCGTGCCCGCAGTGCCACGCCGGTTCTGACGCACGAGCACGCAGTCGCTTGAGCCGCTGTGCGTCCCGGTCGGGCAAACGGGTGTTCCCTGCTATCGGAACACCCGTTTCCTGCCACTACTACAATCATGGCTGTGCTTTCTGTCCGACTTCCGCCACCACCACCGACGCCGCTCAGGTCGATCATTCCTCCTCCCCCACCTGTGGATGCTCCCTTGGCTGGTCTTCGCCGCGCCGGTCAGACCAACCGATGTAGGAGGGTTTTATGACTACGATTCTGATTGTCGAGGATAATCCCGCCGACGTCTTCCTCATCAAGGAAGTTCTCGCCGGCGCCGGTCTCACCGACCGCTATGCCCTCGAGTTCGCCGAAGACGGCGAGGAGGCCTTGCATGCGCTGTCCCGCCAATCCAACGGCGGTCCTCCCGGTCTGGTCCTGCTCGACCTCAATCTCCCCAAAAGCGGCGGGATGGAAGTGCTGCAACGGATCCGGGAGAACCCTGCCTTCGCCCGCACCATCGTCGTTACCTGGACTTCTTCTATCGCCCCTCACGAGGCCGAAGCTCTGCTCCGCCTCGGCGCTACCAGACATGTAATCAAGCCTATGCGGCTGGAGGAGTACGTACAGATCGGCACCTTGCTCCGCGATCTTCTGGATGCCAGAGATACCGCCGGCGCTGATTCAGGTCGATAGGGTTGTTTGACGAATAAATGCTCGCCCTCTTCCATTCTCCTTCGTCTTACTCAGGAGCATCCTTTTCTCCTTCGCTCATCCGGCCTGCCCTTGCCCATGCACTGGGCCTGCTCGCCGCTGTTGTCTCTCTCGCTGTCCTGTTGGGACGGCTCCTGGCTCACCCCTTCTCGGCCTTCTGGATCCCCTCCGTCCTCCCTATGGCGATTCCCTCCGCGCTCGCCTTTCTGCTCACCAGCACCGCCGTCATCCTCCAGGTCCGCCCCGACTCCCGCACCGTCACCCTCTCCCGCTGGCTGGCCTTTGCCTCCCTCATCACGCTCGCCTGTTTCCCGCCGCGCCATCCCTGGTCCATCAGCGCCTATGGAACCCCCGCCCCTGCCGCCGCTTTCACCCTGGTCCTGCTCAACTGCGCTGTCCTCACGCTTGCCTCCAATGTCTGGCTGGCCCAATGGCTCGCTTCCGGAGCCATCCTGGTGGGTTGCGTCGCGGCTCTCGGCTATCTGTTCGACGTCAAGGCCCTCTCCGACCTCTCCAGTTTTGCCGCTATGCCCCTTCCCGCGGTGGTAGCAGTCCTGTTGCTCGGCACTGCCCTGCTCGCCCTGCGCGCCGATGCCGGCCTCATGCACGTCCTCACCCACCCCGGCCCTTCCCGCATCCTCGCCCGGCGCTTTCTTCCCTTCGCCGTTCTTAGCTTCCTCGGCGTTCACTGGATTGGCCGCGTGGGCTTTCAGTACGGTCTTTACTCCGACGCCTTTCAGACTCTGCTCGTCACCATCGCCGGCATTGTCGCTATAGTCGCCCTCACCTGGCGCGCCATTCACCAGATCCAACTCGCCGAAGCCGATCGCAGCCGCGCCATCCTCCGCTTCCAGGCCGCCGCCTCCGCCGCCCAGGCCCTCATTTATGAATGGGACGCCGAGACCGGTCACGTGGAACGTATCTGCGGCCTGCGGGAACTCACTGGCTACGATGCCTCCTCCGTCCCTCCCAATTCCCACTGGTGGCGTTCGCTCGTCCACCCCAAAGACCAGGATCACCTCCAGGCCGTCTGGCGCCAACCCCGCCGCACCGGCGAAACCGTCACCCTCGACTACCGCCTCCGCAGCCGCAACGGCGCCTACATCCACGTCCTGGACTCCTTCCTCATCCTCGACACCAAGCAGGGCCTTCCCCGCCGTGTCATTGGCTCCACCATCGACATCACGGAACGCAAACGCAAAGAAGAAGAACTCCGCTCCTCCAACCAAGACCTGCGCCAGTTTGCCTACGCCGCCGCTCACGACCTCCAGGAACCCCTCCGCATGGTCGCTGTCTTTACCCAGATGCTCCACAACGGGTGGCGCGACCGCCTCGATTCCAACACCCAAACCTGGATGAACTTCGTCCTCGAAGGCACCCAGCGCATGCATTCCCTCCTCTCCGACCTCCGTGTCTATACCGAGATGGCCAATGTCTCTCCTACCGGCACTGTTCTTTGCGATGCCAATCACGCCCTCCATCTCGCCATCCGCGACCTGCAGCCACTCATCGAAGATTCCGGCGCCCGGATCTCCTCCGCTACCCTTCCCTCCGACCTCCCTTGCCGTGAAGACTACATCGTTCAGCTTTTCCAGAACCTGCTCAGCAATTCCATCAAGTACCGTTCCGCCGAGCCTCCCCAAATCCACATCAACGTCACCTCCGGCCCCGGCGAATGGGTCGTCTCCGTACAGGACAACGGCATCGGTCTCCACCCTCAGTACGCCTCACAGATCTTCGGTATCTTCAAACGCCTCAGCCGAAAAGTACCGGGCACCGGCATGGGCCTGGCAATTTGTGCCCGCGTCGTCGAGCGCTGCGGCGGCCGTATCTGGGTCGAATCCCAGGTGGGCCAGGGCGCTACGTTCAACTTCACACTCCCCTTCCACTAAGTCGTCGCATTCTCTCCGCTCCTCGCATAATCCCGCACACTGGAAACGTGCATGCTCCTTTGGTCTCCAGGAGAATTACTATGCGCATGAGCTTGACTCATACCGCTTTCGCGGCTACCGCCTGCCTGCTGGCTGCCTCGATGGCTTCCGCCGATGATCGCACCGTCGAAGTAAACCAGCGGCTCAGCGATGCTCATACAGCCCTCCGCGATATCTTCGGCAGTACCGACAAAGGCATCCCCATCGATCTACTGCAATCCGCCGAGTGCGCCGTCATTGTTCCCGGACTCAAGAAAGGCGCCCTCCGTGCCAACATAGCTGAGACACTCCGCCGGCCTTAATTACTGTGCAGGGCGAGAATGGAATCAGCGTGAGTACTCAACGGAAGAATGGTGTTGTTCCGG
>Ga0163144_10008571_pt1 | contig 22115 bp, 18 predicted proteins | sample OliLak19BULKMAT1_FD_123175 | JGI IMG/M metagenome (GOLD analysis project Ga0163144, IMG submission 123175) | Freshwater microbial mat bacterial communities from Lake Vanda, McMurdo Dry Valleys, Antarctica - Oligotrophic Lake LV.19.BULKMAT1 | ecosystem: Environmental > Aquatic > Freshwater >... | reverse complement strand
TAAAAGCAAAACCGCTTGGGGTTTTGCACTTAGCCCGGATAGCCAAAACGGTTGAATCGGTAGACTTGATCCGAGCACACCGTGGAGGGTCGCTCGCGAGTAGAGCATGAAATATCCGGGCTATCCCTTCTCCGCGCTGCTGGTGCCGAACACCTGCAGCGGATTTCCCGGGTGCCGGTTCTCGCCGAGAAACATCCGGGTGAATCCGCGTTGCACCGTGAAGCCAGATCCCGACACCAGAGAACGCGCCGCCGCATTCGGATGCGGCACATCGACGATGACCCGCCGCCCGCTCACGCGGCGAAAGAACGCGCGCAACAGATCATCCGCCACCGCGGCCTCCCGCGCGATCCACGGGCCGATCTGCACCGCATTCTGCCCGTCGCGCGCGATCAGGTAGCCGCTGACGCGTTGCGCCGTGTCGCGCGCGACGAAACAGTAGGCGAGATTCCGCCGGCTCATCGAGCGCAGCACGGATCCGCGCTCCGATCCGAATGCGATCGTGTCGAATGCCGTGACCTCCGCGAGATCGCCCTCGGTGAAGAACTGCACCGTCGCCGCCGTCGCCTCATCACCCGCCGGTGCGATGCCCTCGTAGCGCGACAACTCATACTCGTCGCGAAAGCCCATCGGCACGTAGACCTTTTTCCCCATCGGCGTGGCATCGAGTTTCACGCAGCTCACCCCGCACGCTTGCAGATGCGCGATCGCATGCCGCAGCAGACGCGTGCCGAGACCACCTCGCCGCGCGTCGGGATGCACCAGCACCATGCCGATCCAGCCGCACGTCTGCCCGTAGGCAATCGTCGTGGCGGTGCCCACGCGCGCGCCGGCAACCTCCGCCACAAAACACCCGTCCGGCGCAAACTCGAGATAGCCGAGCCAGTCGCGCGCGGTCTGGTTCCAGCCGGCGAGATTCTTGAGCTCCATGGCAAACGGCGCATCGGCTGTCTCCATGCGGCGCAACAACGGTTCGGGGTCGGGGGCAGGCATCTCGCCCACGGTGCCGAGCCGCCGCGCAACCTCAAGCCGCGCTTCGCCCGGGCGCGGCGCCTGTCCTCAACCGGCTTCGTCCGGCGCTGGCCAACGAGGGCCGTCCATCCCAAAGCCGCCACGCCCTCGAGGAGCAACGGCGCCGCGCGTCAGGGATGACGCGCGCGGCATCTCGCCTTCCGCTCACGTATCCCGATTCGCCGCCTCGGCATGCTTCAGCCCAAGCAGCACCAACTCCGGCACGATCTCGTCGAAGAGTTTCTCCGCCTCGAGCAGCCGCGCGAAACCGCCCGTGCCGACGACATAGGGGCGCTGCCCGCCAAACGCCTCGCGACTCAGCTCGCCCACGAGGTGCCGGATTGCGCCCGCGTGGCCGTGATACACCCCCGACTGGATGCTCTCAACCGTCGAACGCCCCAGCGCCACGGTCGGCCGGATGAGCTCGACGGTCGGGAGCTTCGCCGTGCGCCCGGCCAGCGTCTCGACCGAGATGCCGACTCCCGGCAGAATCGCGCCGCCGAGATAATCGCCCTCCGCCGTCACCACGTCGAACGTCGTCGCCGTGCCGCAATCGACCACGATCAGGTTCGCCGCCGGCCGCCGCTCGATCGCACCGATCGCGCCGGCGATCCGATCCGCCCCGACTTCGTGCGGGTTGCGATAGCGCACCTTCAAGCCGGTCTTCACACCCGCCTGGAGGATGAACGGCTCGGTGCGGAAATACTTCAGGCAGGCTCCACGGATCGGATACAGCGCCGGCGGCACGACGGAGCAGATCGCCGCCCGCTGCACCTCGCGCGGATCGACGCCGTTCTCGCGCAGCACCGCCGTGAAGAAGACGCCGAACTCGTCGGACGAACCGAGCGGGTGCGTCGTCTTGCGAAACTGACAGCGCAAGCCGCCGTCGAAGACGCCGCCGTGGATCTGGGTGTTACCGATGTCGAGGCAGAGGAGCATGGGAGTTAAGAGGTCACCTCGCGCGGAGCGGAACGGCTTCCCGTTCCGGACGGAACCGAAAGCGGTTCCGCTACGATTGCAGTCGATGGCTGCACCAGCAACCGTTCCAGCGCCGCCGCCAGTGCCGGGCGATCCGCGCAATGCTCGACCGCGCCCACTTCCCGCGACCAGATATCCGCCGGAAAAGCCGCACCCGCCACCCGCGCCGACCAATCGTTATGCACCACAAGATCCGCGCGGTCGGAGCCGAGCAAACCCCGCACCGCCGCGCGCGCGTCCTCCGCCGTCGCAGCGTTCGTGAGCTTGAACGCGACAATCCGCACGGCCGGGTGGCGGCTCCGCTCCCGCAGCGTATCGAGCAGCTTCGGATTTCGCCGCAGCCGCAGGACCGGCGCGATGTCCGAAGCCAGTTTCGGCGCACCCGGCGGCACCACTGCTCCGTCGACCTCCACCGCATGCACCGCAAAATCACCCACGGCGGCGGCGTGAATCACCGCATCGAATTCCTCCTCCTCCAGCCAGCGCCCCAGCGCCGCATCGAGATCGGCAAAGGTCGTGAACGTGTCCTCGCGCAACCGCCCGTATGCCCGCCGCGCGTGCTCCGCCCGCAACAACACGACTTCATGACCGCTCCGCGCGAAGTGCTCCGCAATCAACGCGCCGGTCGCACCCGTGCTCAAATTCGCGATCACGCGCACGCCATCGATCGGCTCCAGCGTCCCGCCACTCGTGATCAAGACCCGCAGTCGCCGCGCCGGCCGCACCAGCGCGGCCTCCACCGCCGCGACGATTTCGGCCGGCTCCGCCAGCCGGCCCTCGCCGACTTCGCCGCACGCCGTGCGACCCTCGCCCACCGCGAGGAAGCGCGCGCCCCAGCCGCGCAGTTGCTCGACCGACGCCACCGTCGCGGGATGTCGCCACATCGCCGGGTTCATCGCGGGCGCAATCACCAGCGGCTTTGTCCAGTCGTGCGCGAGCAGCAGCGCCCCCACGAGATCGTCGCCCAGCCCGGCCGCGACGCGGTTCAGCGTATGCGCCGTCGCCGGACACAGCACCACCGCGTCGGCCCAGCGATCCAGCTCGATGTGTTCGAGCGCCCCGCCCTCGGCAAAAAGATCCGTCGCCACCTTCTCACGGGTGAGTCCCTCCAGCGTGGCGGTGCCGACGAAGCGCAGGGCCGCCGGCGTCGCCACCGTGCGCACGCGATGCCCGCGTTGCACGAGTTGCGAAATCGCCTCGCACGCCTTATAGCATGCGATGGAGCCCGAGAGCAGGAAGAGGAGATTAGAGCCGGACATTGTCGATCAACCTCACGCCTTCGAGCCGCACCGCGCCTATCCGGACGCCATCCACGTCATCCACGTAGTCGACCTCGAAACTCTTGCCGCGCAGCGCCGCTGCTACGAGCGTCGGGGCAGCGGCGGAACGCAGGATCCGGGGAAAGGCCGCCGCCCGCACGCGCGCGATCGGCGAGAGCCGCTGATTGCGGGAGCTCAGGGCCAGGCCGTCGACCGCCCGCACCGTCGGACACGCGACAATGGCCACCGGCAGCAACAGCGCATCGACCATGCCGCGCACCAGTTGGAGTTGCTGCCAGTCCTTCTCGCCGAAATAGGCGCGCTGCGGCTGCACCGCGTTCAGCAGTTTCAGCACGACGGTCAGCACACCGTCGAAATGCCCCGGCCGATGCGCGCCCTCCCAGCGCAGGCTCTGCTCGTTTTCCGTGACGCGATAACGGTAGCGATCCGGATAAAGCTCCTCCGCCACCGGCACCCATACGGCATCGACGAAGGGTCGCGCGAGGTCGACATCGGCCTCGAGCGTGCGCGGATAGCGGGCGAGATCGCCGGGATCGTTGAACTGCGTCGGGTTCACGAACACGCTTAGCACCACGCGCTCGTTCTCGGCGCGCGCGCGCTCGAGCAGCGCGACGTGTCCCGCGTGGAGCGCGCCCATCGTCGGCACGAAGCCCACGCTCCGGCTGGCCCAATCGGCCCCGCCACGGACCGCCCGCCACTCCGCCAACGTCGCGCAGGTCTTCATCAGCCCAGCACCTCCGCGCGGGCGGGAAACGTCGCCGCCCGCACATCGCGCACGAAGCCGTTGATCGCTTCGCGCACCGCGTCGTGTCCGTCGAGATACCGGCGGACAAACCGCGGCTGGAATTGCGCATCGAGTCCCAGCAAATCCGACAGCACCAGCACCTGACCGCTCGTCTCCGCCCCGGCACCGATCCCGATCGTGGGGATGGCCCGCGCCTGCGTGATCGCCTCGGCCAGCGCTTCCGGCACGCATTCGAGCACCACGGCAAACGCCCCGACCGATTCCAGCCTCGCGGCTTCCCGCGCGAGGCGCTCCGCGTCATCGAGCGAGCGGCCCTGGAGCCGGTATCCACCGAACTGGTGCACCGATTGCGGCGTCAGTCCGAGATGGCCCATCACCGGAATGCCGCTGCCGACGAGGTGCGCGATCACCTCCTCATGGCCGGTGACGCCCTCGATTTTGATGGCCGTGGCTCCCGCCTGCATCAGCGCGCCCGCCGCCTCGGTCGCCGCGCCGAGGCCGCGGCGCACGCTGAGAAACGGCATGTCCGCCACCACGACGATATCGGGCGCCCCACGGCGGACCGCCGCGGTGTGCGTGCACATCATTTCAATGGTCGCGTGAATCGTCGACGGAAAGCCGTGCGCCACCATGGCCACGCTGTCGCCGACGAGGATCGCGTCCGCATCGGTATCGGCCACAATCCGCGCCATCAGCGCGTCGTAGGCCGCCAGCATCACGATCGGGAGTTGTTCGCGCTTGGCGCGGGAGAAATCGAGGATCGTCTTCACCGGGTGTCCGCAGTTTTCCCACGACGGAAAACCGGCAGGCCGGCGGCGATGGACAGTAGTGCTTTTCGCATGGCGATGAAGCCTCGTGGTCCGAGGAGGGAGGATGAATTTTGGCGTCCGGTCGCGATCGAGTTCGCGCCAGACGCCGGAAAGCTTGTGAAAATGCCCCGTTGGGCAAACGCAAACTGTGTCAGCGCGGGGTCAGCCGCCGCGAAAGCGCCACGGACCAGCCTCCCAGCACCAGGGGAACACCACGGCTCCGGTGCAAATGAAAGTGAAGTCACTTGCCCAACCAAGGCCACGTCGGTGCGGCCGACCCACCCCGCCTGTTTGTCACGTAATACGTGACAAACCGATCATTCTGTCCCAGCGGGGGCGGGCTCGTTTGTCACTTAATAAGGGACAAACCGTCGCGGCCGGACGGTGCGGCGGTGGCCGGGGGCATTGACTTCACTTTCCATTACACCCCCACAGTTCCGCGGCCCTTTTTCTTTTATTTCTGTTTGGCCGTTCTCCGGTCCTTGGTTCTTGGTGCTGGGCCCCGCCCCATGAACCGTCGCACGTTTTGAAATCCTCCGCCTTCACCGCCGGACTCGCCGTCACAGTCTGCTCCCGGCGGCGGGGCGACTGGCTGCCGAGCCAGCGCTCACCCGATCGTTCTTTGTGAACACGCAGGGCGTAGCGGGCGGTTGAGCCCAAGCCGGCCCGCGCGTTTTTTCGCATGCGCAGCCTTGTCCTTCGGCCGTGAGCGACTGACTCTTCCGGCACGTCATTCGCGCCCGCTCGATCGCCCTCGTTAACCCCGCCATGAATCTCACGCCCCCGTCGTTTTCGGCGCCCTTCATCTCCACCCGCCGGCCGGTCTCGCGCCGCCGTTTTCTGCAGGGCGCGGGGATTGCGCTGTCGCTGCCGTTTCTCGATTCGATGCTGCCGACCTTCGCGCGCGCCGCGACGTCGTCGAACCCCCTCGCGCCGCAGGCGAAGCCGCGCCGGATGTTCGCCATCTGCAACAATCTCGGCCTGCTCGGCGATCAGTTTTTCCCGACGAACGCCGGGCGCGACTACGTCCCCTCGCCCTACCTCAAGCTCCTCCAGGCGCACCGCAACGACTTCAGCGTCTTCAGCGGCGTGTCGCACCCGAACGTCGATGGCGGTCACCCGGCCGACGTTTGCTTCCTCACCGCGGCTCCGCACCCCGGCAGCAGTTCCTTCCGCAACACCCTCTCGCTCGATCAGCACATCGCGGAACACCTCGGCACGCTCACGCGGTTTCCGTCGATCACTCTCAGCGTCAACACCCGCTCGAAGAGCCTCTCGTGGACCGGCACCGGCGTCGCCATCCCGCCCGAGGAGAAGGCCGCGGAGGTGTTCAAGCAGCTCTTCCTCCAGGGCTCGCCGGCGCAGGTCGCCGCGCAAATCCGCAAACTGGATACCGGCCGCAGCATCCTCGACACCGTGGCCGGCCAGGCGAAGGAGTTGCAGCGCTCCGTCGGCTCCCGGGACCGCGATCGGCTCGACCAGTATTTCACCAGCGTGCGCGATCTCGAGCACCGCTTGAAGGCCTCCGCCGGCTGGGAGCAGAAGCCGAAGCCCGTCGTCACCGCCCCGCTGCCGATCGATCCCACCGGCCCCGAGGACTACATGAAGAAGGTGAAGGTCATGTATGATCTCGCGCGCCTCGCCTTCGAGACCGATTCGACCCGCGCCATCACGCTCATGCTCGATAGCGTGAGCACGCCCGTCCTCGACCTCGACGACGCGGAGATCAAGGACGGCTACCACAACCTCTCGCACCACGGAAAATCCGAAGAGAAGCGCAAGCAGCTCAAGACCATCGACGAATGGCACATGAAGCTGCTCGCGGGGCTGATCGGCGACCTGAAGGCCGTGCGCGAAGCCGAGGACACGATGCTCGATCGCACGATGGTCCTCTACGGGTCCAATTTCGGCGACGCCAACGCCCACACCTGCTTCAACCTGCCGACCCTCCTCGCCGGCGGCGGTTTCAAGCATGGCCAGCACCATGCGTTCAGCACGACGCAGAACTACCCGCTGCCGAATCTCTACGTGTCGATGCTGCAGCGCATGGGCATCGAGACCGACCGATTCGCCTCGTCCACCGGCACGATGAAGGGACTCGAGCGGGCATGAGCGAACGATCGAAGGCAGGGCGCGTTATCCCTGACGCGCCGCTCAAGGCGCACGCACGCGACAATCCACGGCGGGTTAAGGATAACCCGCCCTACCCCCAGGCCCGTGATCGCGCCTGCTTCTTCGCCGCCATCGTCACCTGCTGCTCGATCCTTTTCGTCCCTGTCGGTGGCGCAGCGCAACCCGCCCCTCTCCCGCCGCAGACCGCCGCGCTGATCGAATCCTACTGCGCCGGGTGTCACGACGACGTCGAGAAGAAGGGTGGGCTCGATCTCACGTCGCTGAAATTCGCGCCGGATGACCGCGCTAATTTCGCCCACTGGGTCACGATGCACGATCGCCTGCAGGCCGGCGAGATGCCGCCCAAGGGCAAGAAACGACCGGAGGCGAAGGAGCTCGAAGTGTTCGTGAAATCGCTTGCCACGTCCCTCACCACGCACGAAGGCGAACGAGTCGCGCGTGAAGGCCGCGCCACGCAGCGCCGGCTCAATGGCTATGAATACGAGAACGCGCTCCGTGATCTGTTCAACGCGCCGTGGCTGCAGGTGAAAGGTCAGTTTCCCGAGGACGGCGAGGCCTTTCGCTACAACAAAATTGGCGACGCCCTCGACATCTCGCACGTTCACATGGCGCGCTACATGACGGCCGCCGACTACGCGATCCGCCAGGTGCTCAGTGTGCAGTATGAGCGGCCCCCGACCACGACGACCCGTTACTACGCGCGCGATCAACGCACGCTCACCAACAAATTTGTCGGCAGCATCTTCAACTCCTCGCCGGATCGGATGACGTTTCCCGTCATCGGCCTCAACACCCCGCAGCCCGAGGTGCGCTGGCTGCGCGCGCCGTTGAGCGATCCGCAAAGACGCGACGCGGAGGCGATCGGCTGGGTTTCGAGCAACTACGTCACCGGCTTCACCTATCGCTGGGATCAGTTTCGCGCGCCCGTTGCCGGCCGCTATCGCGTGAAGTTCAGCGGCTACACGCTCTGGGTGCCACCCGGCGGCGTGCAGATGCGCTTCAACGGCGAGAATGACAAGAAGGGCACGCCGCGGCCACCGAATCCAAATGTTGGAGACTACGACAACGTGCAGCCCGGCCGGCGCCACGAGCCGATCACGGTCTACACCCGCAACGGGATCATGAATCGCCGCGTCGGCGAGTTCGACCTCACGCCCGAGCCCGCCGTCCACGACGTCGGCGAAACCTGGCTGCTCGCCAACGAGACTTTCGTGCCTGATGCCTCGCGACTCTACCGCTCGCGACCGAACAATTTCCGCAATCCGCTCATGACGCCCGAGGGCGTGCCCGCCGTCGCGTTCCGCTGGATGGAGGTCGAAGGCCCGCTCTACGACGAATCCACCCACGCCGGTTACCGCCTGCTCTTCGGCGATCTGCCGGTGACCAAAGCGGCCGCCGGCCAACCGGGAATCGCCATTCCGCACGTGCCGCGCGCCGATCGCCGCGACAAGACCGGCCGCAACGCCGGCCAACGCGTCGATCCCGTGGAGGAACTGCACGTCGATATCGTGCCGCAGGATCCGGCCAAGGATGCCGAACGGCTGCTGCGCGGCTTTCTGGCAAAAACCTATCGCCGCCCCGTGGTGGAAGCCGATGTGCAGCGCTTCCTCGCGTTGATCCACGAGCGGCGCGGCGCCGGCCTCAGCTTCGCCGAGGCGATGATCGCCGGCTACACCGCGGTGCTGGCGTCGCCGGGCTTCGTGTTTCTCGAAGAAAAACCGGGCCCACTCGACGACGATGCGCTCGCGACCCGGCTGGCGTTGTTTCTCTGGAACTCCGTGCCCGACGATGCGCTCCGTGCTCGTGCCGCGCGCGGCGAGTTGCGGCGCTCCGACGTGCTGCGGGCCGAAACCGAACGCATGCTCGCCGACGCCCGCGCGCAACGCTTCGCCCATGGTTTCCTCGATTACTGGATCGACCTCCGCAAAATCGAGGACTCCACGCCATCGACCACGCTCTACAACGACTACTACCTCGACGACGCGCTCACCGAGGCGGCGCAGGCCGAGTCGCAGCTCTTCTTTGCCGAGCTGGTCCGGCGCGATCTGCCGGCGCGCCACGTCGTAAATTCGGACTTCACCTTTCTCAACGAACGCCTCGCGTCGCATTACGGCATCCCGGACGTGAAGGGCAGCACGATGCGTCGCGTGGCCCTTCCCGCCGACAGTCCCCGCGGCGGATTCATGACGCAGGCCAGCGTGCTCAAGATTACCGCCAACGGCACCACGACCTCACCCGTGCTGCGCGGCAAATGGATCCTCGAGCGCATTCTCGGCATCGACATTCCGCCGCCACCACCCGTCGCCGCGGTCGAGCCGGATATCCGCGGCGCGGTTACGATCCGCCAGCAGCTCGTCAAACACCGGGAGGACGCGAGCTGCGCGTCGTGTCACAGCAAGATGGATCCGCCCGGTTTCGCGCTGGAAAACTTCGACGTGATGGGCGCGTGGCGCGACAACTACCGCGGCGTCGACAAGGACAAGAAGCCCGAGAAAGGCCTCGGCAAGAACGGCCAGCCGTTCGAATTCCACTTCGGCCTACCCGTCGATGCCGCCGGCGAGTTGCCCGACGGGCGTCCGTTCAAGGACATCAAGGAGTTCAAGCAGCTCCTGCGCAGCGAGGACCGGCTGGTCGCGCGGAATCTCGCGCAACAGCTCTTGGTTTACGCCACCGGCGCGCCGGTGCGCTTCACGGATCGCGCCGCCATCGAGCAGATCCTCGATCGCGCGAAGCCGGCCGACTATGGCGTCCGCTCCCTCGTGCACGCCATTGTGCAGAGCGAGGGGTTTCGGAATAAGTGAAGGTAGCGGCGGTCGTCTCCGACCGCCACACGCCCGATTTCCCGGCCGTAGCGGAGCCGCTTCGGCTCCGTCGGAACGAAAAGCCGTTCCGCTACGGGCGAAACCGCCCCCCCACCCTCAAAGCTTCAGCGCCCGGAGATACTTGAAACTGTCCGGAATGCACTGCAGCGGCGTCGGCGTCTCGTCTTCGAGAAAGTAGTGCTGAATGCCGATCTTCTGGGCCGCGCGCAGGATGCTCGGATAATCGATCTGCCCCTGGCCGACCGTGACCTTCGCCGTCGGCGGCGTGCCGCCCGTATGCACGCCCGTCGCGAAGCCCTTCAACATATCCTTGAGGTGCATCGTGACCCAGCGTTTCGGATACTTCTCAAGCAGCTTCACCGGATCCTGGCCGGCATAGTAGACCCAGAACACGTCCATCTGGAATGACACGAACTCCGGATTGGTCTCGCGCACCAAAATGTCGAATACGGTCTCGCCCTTGCCGGCGGACGTGGGCCGGAACTCGAGCCCGTGCGGGTGATAGCCGAAGCGCAGTCCCTCCTTCTTGCAGGCCGCGCCCCACTCGTTGAACTTCGCTGCCGTCTTCCGCGCGAGTTCCTCGGAAAACATCTTGTCGGCTCCCACCGGCGGATACGGCACGACGACGAACTTCACGCCCAGCGTCTTGGCCTCGCGGATCACGGCCGCTGCGTCCTTCTCGAATAGCTGGTAGCCGAAGTGCGCACTGACCGGCACGAGGCCGCGCGACCTCAACTCCTCCGCAAACTTCTCCGGCGCCATCGGCGGCGTGCCCGTGCCCGCGAGTTCGACCTCCTTCACTCCATACGATTTCGCCAGGTCCAGCGCGCCCGTCGTGCTTTCCTTGGTCTGTGCGCGCAGGCTGTAGAGTTGCAGGCCGAGATGGTCGCGAAAATCGGCGGCGTGCAACGCGGCCGCCGCGAGCGGAACCAGGGCAAATCGGAGGAGGTTTTTCATGGGGGAGAAAAGCAACTGTCGCGCGGGCCTCAGCCTTTTTGCAAGATGTGATAGTTGGCCATGGAGATGCCGCTCAGCATCGCGCCGACGATCCCGAGAAACCCCTGGTCCGTCCCGCAAAGGTAGAGGTTGGCCAGCGCGGTGCGGCCGTCGCGGATCTTCTGCGGCGCGCCGTAGATGGCGCCGTTGAGGTGCCCGGTGAACTTCGCAATCGTGCGCGGCGTGAACATGTCCGTCGTCACGGTCGCGGCCGACAGGGTCGCCTCCTCCACCCGCGGCAGGAAGCGCCGCGCGCTCGTCTGCACCGCCGCGAACCAGCGCTGCTTCGCGTCCTGATACGCCGCCTCCTCCAGGGCGAACCACGGCTGCGGTCGCGCGAGGCAAGTGACACGAAAGATCCCCTCGGGCAGCTCTCGCCCCGGACCGAAATCAAAATTGTTCGGCAGGCAGATCACGCCGCTCCGCAGATCGACCTGCTCGGCCGGACACGCGTAGTCGAAGCGGGCCGACTCGTTGAAAAAGACAATCGTATCGTCCCCCCACCCCAGCGCCGCCGGCTGCCGGTCGAGGATCGTGATTGTCTCCACGAAGGAATGACGCCCGGGCACATTCGCGCCATGCTGATCGCCGACGGCTGACTGCCGATCGCGGACCAACGCCTCCGTTTCGGGCGCGCCAATCGAGGAAATCACATGGTCGGCCGTGACCTCGGTGCCGTCATCGAGCACGAGCGCACTCGCCCGGCCTTCCCGTGCGATGATCCGTTGCACGCCGCATTTCATCCGCCGCTCGCCGCCCGCGGCGCGATATTTTTCCAGCAGCACGCGAATCACGACCCGCACACCCTCGAACGGCCGCGCGAACCCTTCGAGAAAGAGCGCCTTGAACATGATCACGAACTGGCCGAACTCCATGTCGCGCTCGCTCGCGCTGCCATAATACATCACCGGGCAGAACAGCATGTCCTCCAGCAGGGGATCCGTCACATGCCGCCGCACGAGGGTGCGGGCCGATTCGGGCGGGGCGGTGAGCGAAACGTCGTCGTAGGTGCGGATGAGCGCGACCAGGCGGCGGAAGCCGTCGATCTGCGCCGGAAATTTTTCTGCGACCTCGGCCTCGAACACCGCGAAATCGTTCGTGAACCGCAGCGAAGTCTCGCCGCGCGGTCCGAAGGCCACGCGCGATTGCTTCTGCTCGCAGAGCGCAAACTCGTCGCGTTCGATCCGGAGCTGGCGGAGCAGTTTCGTGAGCGGCGTGCCTTTGACGCCCGGCCGCACGAAGTTCGTCATCGCGTGGAGCCCCACATCGAATTTCCGGCCCGCGAGCGAATAGAAGCCATTGAGTCCGCCCGGCGCGTTGTGCCGCTCGAAGATGCAGACTTTCTTGCCAAAGTGCGCGAGCCGGATTCCCGCTGCGAGCCCCGACATCCCCGCGCCAATGATGGCAACATCGTAATGCGAAGCGGAGTTCATCGAAACTCAGCAGGAAGCCAGGCAGCCATGAGCCCGACCACAGAAGTTTGAATTCCTGGTTTCCGGGCTTCCTGCTTCATAAATCAAAAAGCCGCGCAGCGTCGCGCGGCTCCCAATTCCAAGAACGAGTAATTCGTCCGGCTTCAACCTTTCGCCGCGAGCGCGTTGAACTTCGGGGTCAGGTATTCGGCACAGCTATCGAGCGACGCCAGTTGCTGGTAGTCCGCCTCCGGCACTTCGATGCCGTGGCGTTTGCGGAGCTCCATGACGATGTCGAGGAAGTCCATGCTATCGAGCTGCAACTGGTCGCGAAGGCGGACGTCGGGCTTGACGTTGCTCAAGTCCTCATCGGGCGCGATGTCCGCGATGATATCGAGCACCACCTTCTTGGTTTCATCTTTTGTCATAGTCAGTTCCGGCGGAATTAGGGGACAAACCTCCGAACAATCAACGTGGAATTTATCCCGAGCATGCCGAAGGAATTGTTCAGGATGGTGTCCACTTTCGCAACTCTTCGGGGCTGATTCAGCACCAAACCCGGGATGGCGCACTGCGGATCGAGGTTATCGACATTGATCGAGGGATGGACCGTCAGGTCGTCGAACGACGGCAGGTTCCCCGCCAGCTCCAACGCCCCCGCTGCGCCCATCGCGTGGCCGATGTAGCTCTTGGTGTTGTTGATGAACGTGTCCGGGCAGCCCGCGCCGAACACCGCCCGGATCGCCTCGCACTCCTGGATGTCGCCGAGCGGCGTGGCCGTGGCATGCGTGTTGACGATGTGGATATCGCGCGGCTCCAACCCGGCGCGCTTCAACGCCGCGCGCACGCACTCCGCCTGGCGCACGGGATTCGGCAGCACGTAGTCGCTGGCGTCGCTGTTCACGTGGTAGCCGGCGATCTCCGCATAAATCTTCGCGCCGCGGGCCTGGGCATCCTCGAGCCGTTCGAGCGTGTAAAGGCAGCCGCCCTCGGAAATGACGATGCCATTGCGCGCGAGGTCGAAGGGCCGCGAGGCCTTTTTTGGGTCCTCGTGCGTCGCCAGGGCGTTCTGTGACTTGAAGCCGGCGAAAATTCCGAACGTGTGGATGCTCTCGCTCACGCCGCCGCAAATCGCGAAATCCACCTCGCCGAGCCGCAGCATCTGCGTGGCGTGAATCAGCCCCATGTTGCCCGCCGCGCAGGCGGCGCCGATCGTGTAGGCGGGCCCGGTGACACCGAGGTTGAGCGAGGCTTCGCCGGCGGGGTTGTTGGCGACGGTGCGGGGGTTGTGGTAGTGCGACCAGAACTTCGTGTCGTAGTTAAATTTCGAGATGTTGTGGATTTCGTTCTCGGTCTCGACGTTGCCGTGCTCCGTGCAGCCGATGTAGATGCCGACGCGATCCTTCGCCACGGCGTCCCACGCCACGCCACTGTCCGCGAGCGCCTCGCGCGCGCAGTAAATCGAGATGCTCCCGGCGCGCGTGCCGACGCGAACTTCCTTTTTCTTCTGATACTTCAGCGGGTCGTAGTGGCAGACGCCCGCGAGTTGCGAGCCCATGTAGCGAATCTCCCTCCGCTCGATCCCGGCCACGCCATCGAGGAGGTTCTTCCGAAACTCCGGCAGCGAATTGCCGTTGGGCGCGGTCAATCCGACCCCAGTGATGACGATGCGCGAGTGCTTCATTCAGGTGAAAACGGAAATCGCTAGCCAACCCGGGCCTGAAAGCAATCCCGCAGACCGGTCACCACCGACCAGAGACCAAAGACCAAAGACCAGTGACCAGAGACTGAAGACCAAAGACGAGGAATCGGAGACCGGGCGGAAATCTCATGCTCGCATTTTCCGCCTCCGAACTCTGGTCTTTGGTCTTTGGTCTTTGGTCTTTGGTCTCTTGTCCCATATATGAACGTTCTTGTCGTCGGCGGCGCTGGATACATCGGCAGTCATTGCGTGCGGCAGCTCATCGCTGCCGGCCATCGCCCCGTCGTCCTCGACAACCTCGTCTACGGTCATCGCGGCGCCTTGGCTCCGGGCGTCGCGTTCCATCAGGCAGAGCTGGGCGACGAGGTCACGGTGAGCCGCATCCTGCGCGACGAGAAGATCGAGGTGGTGATGCACTTCGCCGCCTACTGCTACGTCGGCGAATCGGTCACCGACCCGCTCAAATATTATTTCAACAACGTCGTCGCCACGCTGCACCTGCTGAGAGCAATGCTTTCGGCCGGCGTGAAGAAGTTCGTGTTCTCCTCGACCTGCGCGACGTTCGGCGTGCCTGCCTCCCTGCCGATCCACGAGAACCTGCCGCAGGCGCCGATCAACCCCTACGGCCAGACGAAGCTCGATATCGAGAACGCGCTCAAGTCCCTCGCGCACGCCGCCGGGTTGAGCTTCGCCGTCTTCCGCTACTTCAACGCCGCCGGTGCCTCCGAGGACGGCGCAATCGGCGAGGACCATTCGCCCGAGACGCACCTCATCCCCGTCGCGATCGATGTCGCCATCGGCAAGCGCCCGCACCTGCAGCTCTTCGGCACCGATTACCCGACCCCGGACGGCACCTGCCTGCGCGACTACGTGCACGTCGACGATTTGAGCCGCGCGCACATCGCGGTGTTCGAGAAGCTCGGCACGCCCGGCGCGCAGTTCTTCTACAATCTCGGCACCGGCACCCCGACCTCGAATCGCGCGGTCATCCGCGCCGTCGAAAAAATCGTCGGCAAGCCGGTAAACGTAATCGAAAGCCCGCGCCGCCCCGGAGATCCGCCCGCACTTTTCGCCGATTCTTCGAAGGCGCAACGCGATCTTGGCTGGACGGTGAAATTTCCGGAGATCGAGTCGATCGTCGCCACCGCGTGGAAGTGGCACGCGGCGCATCCGAACGGCTACGGGGATCGCTGAAACGCGTCGCCCGCCGCTTGCGCGGCGGGGTGCCGCGATCTCTGCGCTCACGCGCCGGGCTACAGGAAAACATCCCTACACCAATCCCAGCTTCTTCAGCACTTCCGGCGGCGGTCCCTCGAACTTCTCGATCGCGACATTCCCGGTGAACCCGATGTCCTTCATGCCCTCCGGCGTCGTGTAATAGCCGCCGGCCGTGAGATTCCGATAGCGCGTGAAGAACTGCGCCGCGGCGCGAAACTCCGGCTTCGCCTTCGGCACGAAGCAGATGTCGTCGCAAATCGCCGCCTTCTGCCGGCCGATCAGGTTGACGAAGTCGTTGCCGAAGCGCTTCTGCGCCTCCTGGTCGATCCAGGTCAGCCCAGCGAGCACCACCTTGCGATCGTCGTCATGTCCCGGATACGGCGCACTGATCCACTCGTCGATGAAATCGGGCACGTTCACAGTGGAGGCGCTCGGCCCCTTCGCGTCGGCCGGGATGATCACGTCGCACAACGCCGCCGCCGTGGCGCGCTGCGCGCTCGTGAGCGTCAGCGGCCAGACATCGCCCGGCTTGTAGACCTTTACGACATCCGGATCGGTGCCGTAACCCTTCGCGTTCTTCGGATCGGCGGGCGTCGCCCCGAAGGCATCGCGGTCGAGCAGCGCCGCGGACGCGGCGGCCGTCATCATCCACTTGATCGCATCGCGGCGATCCATCCGGGCGGGATTCGAAATCGGGTCGGCGGGCGTCATGTTAGAGATTTCCCTTTTTCATTTCGTCGAGCAGGTAGTCGCTGGCCCGCCACGCGAGCGCCATGATGGTCAGCGTGGGGTTCTTGTCGGCGTTGGAGCAAAACGGGCCGCCGTCGGTGACGAAGAGGTTCTTCACGTCCCACGTCTGACACCACTGGTTGGTGACGGAGGTTTTCGGGTCCGCCCCCATGATGGTCCCGCCTACCTCGTGGATAATCTTCCCGCCTGGCTCGATCGCCTTGGCGCCGTCGGCCTGCGGCTTGGCGCGGACCGTCCCTCCCATCGCCTCGATCAACGACGCGAAGGTGTCCTGCATGTGCTTCGCCTGCCGCGTCTCGTGTTCGGACCATTTCCAATGAAACCGCAGCACCGGGATGCCCCACTTGTCCTTCACCGTTGGATCGAGATCACAGAACGAATCGTCGTTCGGGATCATGTCTCCGCGGCCCGCAAAACCGATCATGGATCCATAATACCGCCGCGCGTCCTCCTTGAACTGGCGGCCGTAGCTGCCGTTGGTCAACGCCTCAAGCCCGGCGCCCGTGCCGAGGTTCGGCATCCGCCGCCCGCTCTCGAATTCAACGTGGTAGCCGCGCGCAAAGCCGAGCTTGCCCGCGAGCTGCTCCTTGTAGAGCCACCACGGCACGTAGGTGTGGCCGCCACCGGCGCCATCCTCGTTGTGCAGCGGCAGATTCTCGAGCGCGGGAATGTGGCCCTGCAACGAGGCGCCCACCGTATCCATGATATACTTGCCGACCTTGCCGCTGGAGTTGGCGATGCCGTTGGGAAAGCGCGCCGACTTCGAGTTGAGCATGATCCGCACGGACTCGGCGGAGCTGGCGGCGAGCACGATCACCTTGCCCTTCACCGTGTTCTCCTGGCCGGTCGTCTTGTCGATGTAGATGACGCCGGTCGCCTTGCCGCTGGCATCGGTCGTGACTTCGCGCGCCATCGCATTCGGCACGATGTCGAGATTGCCGGTCGCGAGCGCGGGAGGCAGATGCACCGTCGTCGACTGATAGTTCGCTTTGATCGAGCAGCCGCGGCCGCAGGGCGTCGCCCAGAAACACGCCTGCCGCGCGCGCATCGACTCGGCGAGGATGCGCTGTGCCTTCGGATTGTTCGGATGCAGCTTCGGCGGGATGCCGACCGCATCCTGCTTCATGCTGAGCACGGCGCGGTGAATGGAAACGACCGGCAGGCCCAGCTTCTTGCCGCGCGCGCGTGCATATTGCTCGCCGGCCCGCATCGCGGGCGCGGGCTGCAACACACCGGGCGGCGAGTCGGGCGTGTTCTCCAAGCCCTCCGCCGTGCCGTAGACGCCGACGAGCATCTCCACCTTGTCGTAATACGGCGCCACGTCCTTGTAATCGATCGGCCAGTCGAAGCCGAGGCCGTCGCGGCTCTTCGGCTTGAAGTCATACTGCCCGTTGCGCAGCGAAATGCGGCCCCAATGATTCGTGCGGCCGCCGAGCATGCGGGCGCGCCACCACCAGAATTTCCGCGCCGGATCGTCGGACGCGCTCGTGTAGGGCTCGCCGGGCACCTGCCAGCCGCCGTCAATCGTCGCGTCGTGGAACCCGAAAGGCTTGTCCGGCGTGCTCGTGCCCCCCAGTGGCGCCTGCGCATTCGTCTGGAACATCGGCGTCTCGGCCACCGGGTCGTAGTTGCGCCCGGCCTCGAGCATGAGGACCTTCGCGCCGTTCATCGCGCAAGTGTAGGCCGTCTGGCCGCCGGCGGCGCCGGAACCGACGACGATGACATCGTAACTGGGCTGCGTCTTACTCGAAGTGATAAGGGGCATGGGTGCGCGCGCGGGGTGGGTCCGGCCATCTCACGAAGCCGCTTCGCCAAAAGCAACCCGGCTTTTCCCGCGCGCGGATCCGCGTCCGCCCTCGGCTCAACCTCCGGCAAATTTCCGCACCGCCGCCACGAACTCCGCGCGTTTTTCCATGTGCGGATTGTGTCCGGAGTCGGCCATCGTGCGGATTTCTGCCGCCGGAAAATGCGCGCGAATCGCCGCGTGATCCGCGGGCTCGATGTAATTTGATTTTTCGCCCGCCAGAAAAAGTGTCGGCCCGGTGAAGTGGTCGCCGTCCGCGAGGGGATTTTTTTCGAGCGCGGGCAGCGCTGCCGTCACGACGGGCAGATTGATCTGCCAGAACCACGCGCCCTCCGGCGTGCGCTCGAGATTGGTCGTGAGAAACTTTCGCAGCGGCCAGCTCGGCACCCGGCCCTCGAAGCGCATCTCCGCCTCCGCCCGCGAACGGAGATCGCCGAGGTGCAGCTCGTTCATCGCCGCAAAACTCTGCCGGTGTCCCGGCCAGAAATAATCCCGCGGCGCGATGTCCACAACCACCAGCCGCTGGACGCGCTCCGGATACCGGCACGCGAGCAGCATCGCGATCTTACCTCCCATGCTGTGGCCGACCAGCGTCGCCCGCGCCAGACCTTGCGCATCGAGCCAGCCCAGCACATCCGCCATCATCTCCGGATACTCCATCGTGTCGGCATGCGGCGAACGCCCGTGATTCCGGAGGTCGGGGGCGAAAACCTGAAAATACGCCGCGAGATCGGTTCCGGCCGTCTGCCAGTTGCGCGAGGAGCCCAGCAATCCGTGCAAAAGCACGAGCGGCGGACCGCTGCCGCCGAGGTCGCGATGAGGGAGAGTCACGACCCCATGTAGCGAGTAGCGGGTAGTGAGTAGCGAGTAGATTTCAGTCCTCAGGCCCTGCGCATTTTTCTACTCGCTACCCGCTACTCGCTACCCGCTACTTTTCGCTCCCATGTCCGACGCCAAGCTCACGCCGATGATGCAGCAGTATTTCGCGGTGAAACGCGGACTCCCGCGCGACACGCTGCTGCTGTTCCGGCTCGGCGACTTCTTCGAGCTCTTCTTTGAAGACGCCATCGTCGCCTCCCGCCTGCTCGGCCTCACGCTCACCAAGCGCCAGGACCATCCGATGGCGGGCCTGCCGTCGCAGGCACTCGACAACTACGTCAACAAGCTCCTCGTCGCCGGCAAGAAAGTCGCCATCTGCGACCAGGCCGAGCCCGCCAAGGCCGGCAAGCTCGTCCGCCGCGCGCTCACGCGTATCCTCTCTCCGGGCACAACCCTCGCCGCCAACCAGCTCGACGCCGCGCGCAATCATTACCTCGCCGCCCTCTCGCTCGACAAACACGGCCTGCACGCCGCCTGGCTCGATCTTTCCACCGGCGAGTTCCGCGTCGCCACCGATCCCCAGATCGCGAATCTCCTCCCGGTCCTCACCGCGCTCGACCCCGCCGAATTGCTCATCATCGAGGGCGAGCGCGAACGCTGGGCCGCCGTGCCCCATGAGCAGACCGCCGTGCACGCCCTCCACGCGTTCTGCAGCGAGCGGCTCGCGTCCGAGCTGGCCGGATACCATTTCGACCCCGCCACCGGCGGCAAGACCGTGATGGACACGCTCGGCGTCCTGAACCTGCAGGGTTTCGGCATCGCCCACACCCATCCCGCCCTCGGCCCCGCCGGCGCGCTCGTCTACTACGCCACGGAAAACCTCTGCGCCAAACCCGAGAACCTGCGCGGCCTGCAGGAATATCGCAGCACGCGCACGCTGCTCCTGGACCCGGCGACGTTGCGCAACCTCGAGATCTTCTCCTCCAGCCGCGGCTCGCGCGAGGGTTCGCTCCTCCACGCGATCAACCGCACCGCTACTCCCACCGGCGCGCGCCTCCTCGAACGCTGGCTCGCTGCGCCCACCCTCGACCTGCCCGAGATCAACCGCCGCCAGGCGCTCGTCGGCGAATTGCTCGCCCAGCCCACCCGCCTCGCCGAAGTCCACGATCTGCTCCGCACCGTGCGCGACATCCCGCGCATTCTCGGCCGCCTGCAAAACCGCCTGCGCAATCCCCGCGAGCTCGGCGGCATCCGCGACACGCTCGCCCAGATCCCCACCCTCCGCACCGCCCTGGCCGGCTTCGGCCCCGACGCGCAGCTCTCCGCGCTCAGCGCTCAACTTCACGAACTCCCCACCCTCCGCCAACTCGTCGCCCGCAGCCTCGCCGACGAGCTCCCCAACGACCTCGCCGACGGCAACTACATCCGCACCGGCTACGATCCCGAGCTCGATCGGATGCGCTCGCTCACGACCGACAACAAGACCTGGCTCTCCGATCTCGAGCGCGCCGAGCAGGAACGCACCGGCATCCGCAGCCTGAAGGTCAGGTTCACGAACAATTTCGGCTACTACATCGAGATCACCAAGGCCAATCTCCACCTCGTCCCCGCCGACTACATCCGCCGGCAGACGACCGTCGGCGGCGAGCGCTACGTCACCGAGTCGCTCAAGCAAAAGGAAAAGGAGATCTTCCACGCCGAGGAGAACGCCCTCGCGCGCGAACTGGAACTCTTCAACCAGCTCGTCGCCGCCGTCCTCGACGAGTCCATCGCCCTCGCGCAAACCGCCGACGCCCTCGCCGAGCTCGACGTCCTCACCGGCTGGGCGCTCCTCGCCCGCGAATGGGATTACACGCGCCCCACCCTCGACGAAGGCGAGGCGCTCGACATCACCGACGGCCGCCACCCCGTAGTTGAACAGGTATTACGTTCTCCGGCTGCGACCCTCGCCCGCGGCACCAGCGCGGCCTTCGTCCCGAACGACACGCTCCTCTCCTGCGACGACGCGCAGATCATGCTGCTCACCGGCCCCAACATGGCCGGCAAATCAACCTACATCCGCCAGGTTGCGCTCATCACCTTGATGGCGCAGGTCGGCTGCTGGGTCCCGGCCAAGTCATGCCGCGTCGGCCTCGTCGATCGCATTTTCTCCCGCGTCGGGGCGAGCGACGATCTCGCGCGCGGCAACTCGACCTTCATGGTCGAGATGAACGAGACCGCCAACATCCTCAACAACGCCACCGATCGCTCGCTCATCATCCTCGACGAGATCGGTCGTGGCACCTCGACCTACGACGGCCTCTCGATCGCTTGGGCCGTGGTCGAGCATCTGCACCGCGCGCCGGAGCGCGGACCGCGCACGCTCTTCGCGACGCATTACCAGGAACTCACACAGCTCGATAAACACCTGCCTCGGCTCCGCAACTTCTCCGTCGCGGTCAAGGAATGGAACGACGAGATCGTCTTCGTGCGCCGCGTGATCCCCGGCGCCGCCGACCGTAGCTACGGCATCCAAGTCGCTCGCCTCGCCGGCCTGCCCCTGAGTGTCATCGATCGCGCCAAAACGATCCTCGCGAAACTCGAAAGCGACGACACGACCGTTTCATTGCCCGCGCCGCAGGCCAAGCCGAAGAAGAAAATCACCGTCACGCCTCCAGACGATTCGCAGCTCAACCTGCTTTGAGCGACACGACACGCGCGCCCGCTTTTCACTGGGCCAGCGTGAATCCAAGCAGCCGGGCCGCATCGATCATCCGCTTGTCCTTGCTGAAAAGCGGCCCGGACTCGACGCTCGCAAAAGTCGCGAGGTGCAACGCGTCCAGCGTCCGCAGCGGCACCCGCGGATGCACCTTTGCCATAATCTCGGCCGCATCGCGCACGATGACCCCGTCGAGCCTCAGCAACTCGACCACGTCGTCGAGGATATGCGACTCGAAGAGGTCCCATGTGCGGAGCCGCTGCTCAGCGGTAACGACGCCAAAACGCTCCTTGCTCAGGAGCGCCGACCACAATTCCGCATAGAGTAATTCCGACGACACGATTTTGTGCCCTTCGATGGCCTTCTCACACGCGGCTGAATCCACTTCGCGCGTGTAGATCTTAACCAGGACCGACGTATCGAGATACATCTCAATACCCGCTGTCCCGCGTCTCACGGATCTGCGCCGTCGAATCCGGGCCCATCGACAGGGTCGCGCGATGCGCCTCGATCGATCGCCACGGTTTGCCGCCCACGACGGGGCGATGACGAACAAGCATCGCCTTCGGCTCCCCATCCGACGTGATCACGATTTCCTCACCGGCTGCCGCCCGCGCGAGTAACGAAGACAGCTGATCCTTCGCCTCGCGCACCGACACGGTGGAACGCCCGCGCAAAATCTCCGCCGACGCCTCTTCCACCATCCCTGGAGTGAGCGGTTTTGGCCGCGCGCCTAGGCCTAAAACGAGCTTCGATTTCATGTGGCCAATAGTGGCCACATATCCAGCTTCGTCAAGCATTCGCTCTACTTTTAGCGTAACTACTCAGGTGACTACTTTCACCTTGGGTCGCCGGAATTTTCGACCACTCATGCACACGGATGAAAGGGAATGGTTGGGAATCAGAAGGTTTTCGCCTGCTCGATTTCTGACAGAATG
>Ga0163144_10008570_pt1 | contig 22119 bp, 18 predicted proteins | sample OliLak19BULKMAT1_FD_123175 | JGI IMG/M metagenome (GOLD analysis project Ga0163144, IMG submission 123175) | Freshwater microbial mat bacterial communities from Lake Vanda, McMurdo Dry Valleys, Antarctica - Oligotrophic Lake LV.19.BULKMAT1 | ecosystem: Environmental > Aquatic > Freshwater >... | reverse complement strand
ACGTTCTTGATGACGTACTTGAACGCCATGATGTTGTCGCCGGCGTGCAGCAGGGTGGAGAACTTGTAGTTGATCTCAGCCTGACCGGCGGTGCCCACCTCGTGGTGGGCGCGCTCGACCTCCAGCCCGATTCCCTCCAGCGCCAGCACCATCTGGTCGCGCAGGTCGGAGAAGTGGTCGGTCGGTGAGACCGGGAAGTACCCGCTCTTGTACCGCGTCTTGTAGCCGCGGTTGCCGCCCTCCTCGACCCGGCCGGTGTTCCACTGCCCCTCGATGGAGTCGATGTAGTAGTACCCGGCGTTCTGCTTCGTCTCGAAACGCACGTCGTCGAAGACGTAGAACTCGGCCTCGGGCGCCATGAATACGGTGTCGGCGATGCCGGTTCCCTTCAGGTAGGCCTCGGCCTTGGCCGCCACCTGGCGGGGATCGCGGCTGTAGGGCTCACCGGTGAATGGGTCGACGATGGAGTGCGTGATGACCAGCGTCTTCTCCGCGCGGAACGGGTCCAGGTAGGCCGTCGTCGCGTCCGGCATCAGCTTCATGTCCGACTCGTGGATGGCCTGGAAGCCGCGGATCGACGACCCGTCGAACATCTGGCCGTCGGCGAAGGCATCTGCCGTGAACGACGCCGCGGGAATGGTGAAGTGCTGCATGATCCCGGGGAGGTCGCAGAAGCGCACATCGACGAACTTGACGCCCTCGTCGCTGATGAACTTCAGGACTTCTTCTGGGGAGTTGAACATCCGAACTCCTGTCGTGGTAGCAAAGTTGCCGGGAACGGGTTGCTGCCGGGTTGGCGGACTCGGGGTGGCCAGACCGGGAACGCTAGGAGAGCACCGTATCGGCCGGGTCACCGCCGTGTTGCAGGCACGTGACGGATCACGGAGGGGGTTGCGGCCGGCTCCGACCGCCCAACTACCGTGCGACGCGTGAGCGCTGCCGGCCCGGACGGGTCCACTGCCGGAACCGCAGGATCGGCGAGGTGGGGCAGGCGGCTGATCGCCCTGGCCATCGACTGGCTCGCCTGCGTCCTCATTGCCGACACGCTGTTGCCGTGGGAAAGCGCGCTGATGCCGCTGCTCGTCTTCGGCCTGGAACAAGTACTGCTGGTCGGCACGATCGGGTTCAGCCTGGGTCACCGGTTGCTCGGGCTCCGGGTCCAGCGAGCGGGCGGCGGCCTGCCGGGCCCACTGCCCGCGCTGATCCGTACCGCGTTGCTGCTGCTCGTCATCCCTGCGGTGCTGACCGACGGCTCGGGGGTCGGGCTGCACGACCGGGCGGCCGGTACCCGCATCCTCCGGCGCTGAGCCGAGACCCGACCCCGGCGGTGAGGCCGTGATCAGCGGCCGCGGGTGGCCTTGCGGTCGGGCCGGGCGCGGTAGGGGTCGATGCCCTTCGGGACCGGGGCCCGCACGACGGTCAGTGCCGCCACGCGCTTGGCCACGGTCGTGACCTCGTTCGAGGTCAGCGCCCGCGGGAGACGGGCCATCCGGCCGGTGACCTTGCGCAGCGGTACCTGGTCCTCACCGGGGCCGACGTAGATGACGTGGACAGGTGCACCGGAGGCGACCCGGGCGTGACGCTTGCGTTCGGCCTCGGCCAGGCGCAGTACCCGCGGCAGCGGGCCCTCGGTCAGCAGCACGATGCCGGGCTTGCCGATCGCCCGGAAGACCAGGTCCCGGGTCTTCGGGTCCACCGCCACCGGCTCCTGCTCGACGCGCCAACCACGGCGGATCTGCTGCAACGCATACGCGGTGGCGCCTGGCTGGCCCTCGACCTGAGCGAACAGCGCCTTGTCGGCGCGCCTGGCGAGAATGATCAGCGCGACCAGGATGCCGATGAAGACCGCGAGCACCGCGCCGAGCACGATCGCGAGCACACCCTGGCCGCCGATGACGAACGTCGAGGCGAACGCAGCGCCGCCGGCCAGCAGGAAGCCGCCGAGCATCCACCACGACACCCCACGGTCGTAGCGGCGGGTCAGGCGGTAGACCTGCCACAGCTGCCGGTACCACGCCGGCTTCTTGGCCGGGGTCGCCCCGGCGGCGGACTTGGAGTCGCGGGCCATGTGGTGAGGATATGCCGCACCGGCGACCGCGATCAGCGGGCGGCGACCGCCTCGCGATACAGCCGGCCCGCGCGGTAGGACGACCGGACCAACGGGCCACTCATCACCCCGACGAAGCCGATCTCGCGCGCCTCAGCAGCAAGCTCGATGAACTCCTGAGGCTGCACCCACCGCTCGACCGGGTGATGCCGTGGGGTGGGGCGCAGGTACTGCGTGATCGTGATGATGTCGGTGCCGGCCCGGTGCAGGTCGTGTAGCGCCTGCGAGACCTCCTCGCGGGTCTCGCCCATGCCGAGGATCAGGTTGGACTTCGTCACCATGCCCGCATCACGGCCCATGGTCAGCACTGCGAGGGAGCGCTCGTACCGGAACGCCGGTCTGATTCGCTTGAAGATTCGGGGCACGGTCTCCACGTTGTGCGCGAAGACCGCGGGCGCCGCCTCGAAGACCTGGCCTAGCAGTTCGGAGTTGCCGGAGAAGTCCGGGACCAGGATCTCCACACCCACGCCGGGATTCACCAGGTGGATCTGCCGGATCGTCTCGGCGTAGAGCCACGCGCCCTCGTCGGGCAGGTCGTCGCGGGCCACGCCGGTGACGGTGGCGTAGCGCAGGCCCATCGTCGCCACGCTGTCGGCGACCCGGCGCGGCTCGGTGACGTCCAGCGGCGACGGCTTGCCGGTGTCGATCTGGCAGAAGTCGCAGCGCCGGGTGCACTGGGCGCCACCGATGAGAAAGGTGGCCTCCCGGTCCTCCCAGCACTCGTAGATGTTGGGGCAGCCCGCCTCCTGGCAGACGGTGTGCAGTCCCTCGCCCTTCACGAGGTCACGCAATTGGGTGTAGTTGGGGCCGGTGCGGGCCCGCGTCTTGATCCACTCAGGCTTGCGTTCGATGGGGACCTGGGTGTTGCGCGCCTCGATCCGCAGCAACCGACGACCCTCGGGAGCCAAAGTCACCCCCCCACGGTACGCCGCAGTGTCCGGCCTCCCGGCGACGGGTGAATAGGGTCGGCGCATGGAGCTTCGGGTGTTCACAGAGCCGCAACAGGGCGCGACCTACGACGACCAGCTGCGGGCGGCGCTGGTCGCCGAGGAGTGCGGCTTCGGTGGGTTCTTCCGTAGCGACCATTACCACGTGATGGGCGAGGGTGACGGTTCACCGGGTCCCACGGACGCCTGGGTCACGTTGGCCGGACTGGCGCGCGAGACGTCGACGATCCGGCTCGGCACCCTGGTCACCCCGGTCACGTTCCGGCTTCCCGGGCCGTTGGCCATCGCTGTCGCCCAGGTCGACGCCATGAGCGGGGGCCGCGTCGAGTTGGGGCTGGGTGCCGGCTGGTTCGAGCGTGAGCACACGGCCTACGGCATGCCGTTCGGGACCACCGGCGAGCGCTTCGACCGGCTGGCCGAACAGCTGGCGGTGATCACCGGGCTGTGGTCGACGCCACCGGGGGAGCGGTACTCCTTCGACGGGAAGATCTACCAGCTCAGCGACTCACCGGCACTACCCAAACCGGTCCAGTCGCCGGTCCCGGTGATCATCGGCGGTGCCGGCCCGAAACGCACTCCGGCCCTCGCCGCGCGGTTCGCCACGGAGTTCAACATGGGTTTCGCGCCCCTGGACCGGATCGCCGAGCAGTTCGGCCGGGTCCGCCGCGCGTGCGAGGAGATCGGTCGCGACCCCTCGAGCATCGTGTACTCGGCTTCGTTGACGACGTGCGTCGGCGCCGACCAGGCCGACGTCGCTCGGCGGGCCGCGGCGACCGGTCACGATCTCGACGAGCTGCGCGCGTCCGGTCTGGCCGGAACCCCGGAGGAGGTGATCGAGGTGCTCCGTGCCCATGCCGAGGCCGGGTGTGACCGGTTCTACGTCCAGGTCTTCGACATGACCGACCACGACCACCTACGCCTGATCGCCTCGGAGGTCATGCCCCACGTGTGATCTCGCCCAGCGCGGCGAGGATGTGGCTGGTGACCGCGCCGCGAGCGGCTGCGACGTCCACCCGCCGCCCAAGCTCGGCACTCAGTGACGTCACCCCGGCGTCGGGGATGCCGCAGGGGATGATCGGGGCCGCCCACGAGAGGTCACAGTCGCAGTTGATGGCGAAGCCGTGCATGGTGACGCCGCGGGCGACACGGATACCGATCGCTGCCACCTTCCGTTCGACGGCCTGTCCCGCGACGAGGGCGCTCGCCGGGTCCTCGCGCACCCAGACGCCCGAGCGGCCCTCGACCCGGCAGGTGGCCAGGCCGAGTTCGCCGCAGGCGTCGATCAAGGCGCCCTCGAGCCGGCGCACGTAGGCGACGACGTCGATCGGGTCCGGCAGGGCCACGATGGGGTAGCCGACGAGCTGACCCGGCCCGTGCCAAGTGATCTTGCCGCCCCGGTCCACGTCGATGACCGGGGTGCCGTCGGTGGGCCGTTCCTCGGGCAGGGTGCGCTTGCCCGCGGTGTATACAGCTTCGTGCTGCAGCAGGATCAATTGCGGCTTCGCGCCCGCGACCACCGCGTCATGTGCGGCGCGTTGCATCGCCCAGCCGTCGTGATAGGCCACGAGGCCGGATGGCTGGACCAGGCGAGGAGTCGAGGGGGCAGCGGGAGTCGTCGTCGTGATGCCGACAAGGCTATCTTGCGAGCCGTGACCGACCCCGATACCGCCGTGGCCGCTGCGGGCACCCGGCCGCGGCGCCCCGTCCGCCGGCTGTGGCTGGGGGCGGTGCTCGCGATCGTGGCGTGGCTCATCCTCGGGGGAGTCGGGGCCTCCTACCAACCGAGACTGTCGGACGTCCAGCAGAACGACACCGCGGCCTTCCTGCCCGACGGCGTGGAATCGACCCGGGTCAACGAGCTCGCCGCGGATTTCGTGCTGTCGGACACCTTCCCGGCGTTCGTCGTGGTCGAGGCGGACCGCGTGTTGACACCGGCGCAGCTGGCCGACGTGCAGGCCTTCGCCGAGGAGATCCCCGGCCTGCCGGTCGTCGTGGGCGTCGCCGATGACGAGGCGGACCGCCCGTCCGACGACCCGGCGGACACCACGATCGCGGACTACCTCGGCGAGACGCCACCCGGGGCCCCGCCGGTGGTGGTGGTGCCGTCGCAGGACGGTCAGGCGGCCCTGCTGTTCGTGCAGTTCGACGTCACAGCTTTCGAGACGCCGCTGGCCGACGGCTCCGATGCCATCACCAAGTCCGTGGTCGCGATCCGCGAGGCGGATGCCGACATCACCACGGGGGTGACCACGTACGTCGCCGGCCCGGCCGCGTCCATCGCAGACTTCGGGGAGGCCTTCGCGGGCATCGACGGTGTGCTGCTGGGTGTGGCGCTGCTGGCGGTGTTCATCATCCTGCTCGTCGTCTACCGCAGTCCGGTGCTGCCGTTCATCGTCATCTTGGCCTCGGTCTTCGCGCTGGCAGCCTCGAGCATCTTCGTCTACCTGCTGGCCGACAGTGGTGCCATCGACCTCAACGGGCAGTCGCAGGGGATCCTGTTCATCCTGGTCGTGGGCGCCACCACCGACTACTCGTTGCTCCTGACCGCCCGATATCGCGAGGAACTGCGGCTGCACGACAGCCGGTTCGAGGCCATGCGCTCGGCGTGGCGCCGAGCGTTCGAGCCGATCGTCGCCTCCGGGTTCACGGTCATCCTCGGCCTGCTGTGCCTGCTGCTGTCCCAGCTGGGCTCCAACCGAGCGCTCGGCCCGGTCGCCGGCGTCGGCCTGGTGATGGCCATGGCGTCGGCATTGACCTTCCTGCCCGCTCTCTTGCTGCTCCCGGCTTTCGTCATGGGGCTGCTGCTCATCGGTGTCCCGACTGCGGTGGGTGCCGCCATCGCGGGGTTCGCGCTCGGTGGCTCGGCCGCGACCGCCACGGGTGCCGGCCTCGGCGCAGTCGTGGGCATCCTGGCCACCGTCCTGATCGGGCGCCGGATGGCACGGCGCCAGCACAGCCGTGCCGACCACGGCGACGCGGTCGAGGCCGGCCGATGGGTGTTCTGGCCCGGTGTCCCGCATGTCGGTAGCCCGAGCACCGAGACGGCCGGGCGGTGGGCGCAGGTGGCGCGCTTCGTCGGACGGCACCCGCGCCGGATCTGGATCGCCACGGCGGTGGTGCTGGGCGCCTTCGCCGCGTGCCTGCCGTTCCTGCGCGCCGACGGCATCCCGCAGAGTGAGATCTTCCTGACGGAAGTCGAGTCGGTGACCGGACAGGAGGCGCTGGCCAGGCACTTTCCTGCCGGATCGGACAGCCCTGCCATTGTCATCGCCCAGCAGGAGCTGGCCGAGGACGCGCTGGCGGTGGCCCAGGCCGAGCCCGGCGTCGCGTCCGCGATCATCACCTCGCAGCCCGGTGACCCGGCGGCGCCGCCCGGCTCGGGCGATCCGCTGGTGGTCGACGGGCGGGTCCAGATCGAGGCGACCCTTGCCGATGCCAGCGACTCCCTGGCCGCGGAGGACACCGTGCGCAGCCTGCGCGCGGATCTGGACGAGGTGAGCACCGACGTCCTGGTCGGCGGCAACACCGCGGTACAGCTGGACTCCCTGGAGACGTCGGCGGCGGACCTCACCCGGATCATCCCCGCCGTGCTGATAGTGATCTTCATCGTGCTGGCGCTGCTGCTCCGCTCCCTGGTCGCGCCGCTGCTGATCATCGCGGCCAATGTGCTGTCCTTCGCGGCGACGCTGGGGGTATCCGCGCTGGTGTTCAACTACCTGTTCCGGTTCCCGGGGGGTGATCCGTCGATCGTGCTGTTCGGCTTCGTCTTCCTCGTCGCCCTGGGCATCGACTACTCGATCTTCCTCATGACACGGGTCCGCGAGGAGTCGATTCGCCGCGGCACCAGGCCCGGCATCCTCACCGGACTGTCGGTGACCGGTGGCGTCATCACGTCCGCGGGCATCGTCCTGGCGGCGACCTTCGCCTCGCTGGCGACGCTGCCCATCCTGTTCCTCGCCCAGCTCGCCTTCATCGTCGCCTTCGGAGTGCTGCTGGACGCCCTGGTGGTCCGCTCACTGCTGCTGCCGGCACTCGGCTACGACATCGGGCGGCGGATCTGGTGGCCGCATCGCCTCAGCAGGGCCGAGGAGTCCGCGCCGTTGAGGGAGCCGGAGCGGGACGCCGTCGGCGTCACCGGATGAGCGTGGCCGCCGCGAGGGCAACGACCAGCGTCACCTCGACGGCGGCACCGAGGACGTCACCGGTCAGACCCTCGATCCGACGGGCCACCCCGGCCGCCACGGCCACTCCGGCCGCTAGTGAGACGGCTGTGCCGGCGGCGGCCGGCCAACCGGCCGTCAGGGCGGCCACGAGGAGAACCAGCATCGTCACCCCGGCCGCCATCGGCAACGGCACCGTCCGCAGCACGGCGGCGCCGAGCCCACCAGGGCGAGCGGCGGCGAACAGCCGCGAGCACAGCAGCGGCAGTACCGCGCGCGACACGGCCCACGCGAGGACCACCGTCACCAGCAGGCGCCATCCGCTGTGAGCCTGCGACAGCTCCCCGATCAGGCCCGCTTGCGAGACGACGAGCAGGACGAGGGCGACCACACCGGCCGGGCCGACATCGCCACGACGCATCACATCCAGCGCTCGCTGCGGATCCCCACCGTGCGGGATCGCCGCCATCCCGTCGGCCGTGTCGGCAACGCCGTCGAGATGCAGGGCTCGGGTCGCCGCCGCGCCCGTCGCCACGGCCGCGACGCCGCACACCAGGCCCGGCAGCCCGACCGCCGAGGCAACCACGGTGACGCCCCCGGCCGCGAGCCCCACGAGCACGCCGGCCGCCGGCGCCAGCACCATCGCTGTCGCGGCCCGGCCGCTGGTGAGCCGCGCCGGGGGAGCAGTCGGCAGGACCGTCAGTGTGCCCAGGCACAGCCGCAGTCCGTCGACTGCCACCTCACGGCGTGGCATCGGCCGGCACCCCGGCGAGCACATCCGCCAGCGTGGCCATCTCCCGTAGCAGCGTGACGGCGGAGCGCAGGATCGGCAGCGCCAGCAGGGCGCCGGTGCCCTCGCCGAGGCGCATGTCCAGCGCCAGGATCGGTTGCAGCCCGAGGGCGTCCAGGGCCAGGCCGTGTGCCGGCTCGGCCGAGCGGTGCCCCGCCACCAGCCAGGCGGTGGTTCCGACCTCGCAGCGTGCGGCGGCCAGCGCGGCGGCCCCGGCGATCACCCCGTCGAGCAGCACCGGGGTTCGCCGCGCGGCGGCCTGCAGGCACAACCCCGCCAGAGCGGCGAGGTCGGCGCCGCCGACCCTGCGAAGCACCTCCAGCGGGTCGTTGCCGGCTCCGATCCGGGCCAGGGCCGCGGCGATCACCCGGCGCTTGCGCTCCAGGCCCGCGTCGTCGATGCCGGTGCCGCGCCCCGCCACGGCCGTCGCGTCCGCCCCGGTGAGGGCCGCGATGACGGTCGCCGAGGGCGTGGTGTTGCCGATCCCGAGATCACCGGTGAGCAGCAGATCGGCGCCCGCATCGATCTCGTCGTCGGCTACGTCGCGCCCGGCCGCGAATGCGGCGGCGAACACCTCAGGGCTCAGCGCATCCTCGGTGTCGAGCGGTGCCGACCCGCGACCGGCCTTGGCGTCGGTCACCTCTGCCGGGAGCAGCCCGGTGGGCCACTGCGTGTCCACGGCCACGTCGACCAGCCGGATCCGTACCCCGTGTTCGCGGGCCAGCACACTGGCGGCCGCTCCCCCGCCGAGCATGGTGGTCACCATGGCCGCGGTGACCGCGCTCGGGTAGGCGGAGACGCCACGGGCGGTCACTCCGTGGTCGGCGGCGAAGACGGCCAGGACGGGCCGCCGTGGCGGTGCAGCCTGGGCGTCGCCGCGGACACCGGCCCACCAGACGGCGAGGTCCTCCAGCCGACCGAGGCTGCCGGGAGGTTTGGCGAGGCCGTCCATCGCCGCTCGGGCAGCGGCTCGCGCGGCGGCGTCCGGCGGGCTGGCAACTGCGGCGACGGCGCTCATGATCGGCCTCCGGGTGGGTCGGCGGTGGCGTCGAGGGGGATGGCGCGGCCCGCGACGACCAGCAGCGCGGTGTCCGCAGTCACCCCCAGTTCGGCATTGAGCCGGCCCTGCAGGTCCCGGAACAGCCGACCGGACGCCGTGGCCGGGACCACGCCCGAGCCGACCTCGTTGCTGACCGCCACCACCCGCCTCGGAGTGCTCCGCCAGGCTGCGACCAGGTCCTCGACGGCTGCATCGACGGCCTGCAATGCGGCAGTGTCCGCGTCGGTCTCGCCGTCGGCCGCCCAGGCTCCCACGGCGTCGAGGGTGCGGGTCAGCCACAGCGTCAGGCAGTCGATGAGGACGGCCGGTCCTGGCGCCGACAGCACGGTGAGGAGGTCGATGGTCTCGATCGTCCGCCACCCCGGCCGCCGCCGAGCACGGTGCCGCGCCACTCGTGCTGCCCATTCGGTGTCGCCGTCGCCCGCCGGGTAGCCGGTCGCGACGTAGTCGACTGCTGCCTCGTGGCGCAGCAGCCGCTCGGCGGTCACGCTCTTGCCCGAGCGGGCCCCGCCGACGATCAGCGTGCGATGTGGCGGCGGGTCGCCCCCCACGGTCATCTCAGCACCGTCACGTCCCGCCTGCGCGCCGACGGCCGCGAGTCGCCGGTCGAGGTCGACGCCTGGCGGGTTGTGGTGCGACAGGTGCACTGCGACGACCCGGGTCCGCTCGTCGACGGTTCCGACGGCTCGCAACCGGGCAAGCTCGCACTCGAAGCCGACCAGGTCGAGGTGGTCGCCGGCACCGGCCAGATCGGCTCTGGTGCCGAAGGTCTCCTCCAGCAGGACGAGGTCGGCGCGCCGGCCTCGTAGCGCCGCGATGGTGGCTTCCGGCAGCGGGCCGGTGTCGGTGCCGTAGAGCAGGCTCGACCCGCTCGGCGACGTCAGGTGCAGCAGCAGCCCAGGGTTTTCACGGGTGCCGTGCGAGGCGCCCAACGGCAGGAGGCGGTACCCCGCCACCTGCAGCTCCTCACCTGGCACGGCCTCGACGAGGTTGATGTCGGAGGTGGGCCCGATCCACTGCCGCCACGAGGCCAGCGTGGTAGCGGAGGCGATGAGCTGCAGCCTCGGCCGCTCGGTGCTGTCGAGTGCTCGCGCCCACTCGCGGGAGAGCATGGCCAGCGGAGCGGAGTGATCCGGGTGATCATGACCGATCCAGACTGCCCGCAAGGTGTCCAACCTGGCACCGGCGCGCAGTGCCTGGCGGGGCGCCTCGGGTCCGCAGTCGAGCAGTACGGCGCTGTCGACGAGGACGGCAGTGGGGGTCCGGATCGTCGATGTGGTGGCGCACGACAGGCAGGTGCAGAACGGGTTGGGCCACCCATCCGCCGAACCGGTCCCCAGCAGGGTCAGCCGCACTGCCGACCCTGTGTTGATGCCAGGTGGGTCGGCGTCACGTGAGCCTGCGCGGATCGACCCGGGTCTCGACCGCGCCGCCGGCGCCGTCGGACTCGACCAGGTAGACGGCCGCATTGCTGTCCGGACCGCGCTCGCTGACGGCCTCGGCCATCGTCGTGCCGCGGTAGACCACGCCGGTGCCGTCGTCGGTGCACCACGAGGTGGGCAGGGTCGCGTCGGCGACGAGGCGATGCAGCAGGGGTCGCCGTTGCGCCTCGCTGTCGTAGTGCACGCCGTTGCCGTAGGGCAGCAGGGCCAACCCGTCGGTGACCGGCCGCAGGTCCGGGCCGTAGGAATCGGTGGTGCCGCCGACGTGCCAGCAGATCGACCCGGCACTGACGCCACCGAGGACGACCCCGGCGCGCCAGGCCGAGGCGAAGATCTCGCCCAGGCCGTGGGCGCGCCACACCGCGAGCAGGTTGACCACCGAGCCGCCGTTGACCCACACCACGTCGCTGCCGTGGATCAACCCGGAGACGTCGTCGACGCTGGGCATCGGGAACAGCGACAGCACCGTGGTGTCGAAGCCCGCCTCGACCCCGGCCTCGTGCACCCACGCGTTGTAGAACGCCTGGTCACCTCCCGCGGTGCCGAGGTAGGTCAGTCGCGGCGCTCGGCCGTGGACGCCGGAGAGCTCCACCGCGTGGGCAACGAGTGGGCCGAACGCCAGCCGGGTGCGCCGGCCGGCGACCCAGCCGCCGGACGTCGCCACAATCGTCGGCGCGTCAGCGGGCACCGGAGACCGCCGCTGGGACGAACCGGTAGTCCTCGTCGGCACTCGGGTGCATCGGGCCGAAGACATGGCGCAGGGCCGCCTGCGCGCCCCGCCGGCCGGAGACCAGAGCGCCCTGGATGGAGGGGGTGTCCCGGTGGTCGCCCACGACCACCAGACCGTCGCCAAGGTCGACGGGTGATCGCACGGGCAGCGGTGGCAGCGCAGCGGGCAGCGCCCACGCGATGACGTGCTTGGTCAGCAGCCGCCAACCACCGGGATCACTGCCGAGTACGTCGCCCGCCTGTCGTCGGGCCGTCGCCTCGGCCTCGGGTCGGGCGCCCAGGACGGTGGTCGCGACCAGCTGGTGGTCCGCTGCGGTCCCCGCCGGGACGTAGGACGGGGCACTGCGGGAGATGACGACCGTGTTGACCAGTCCATCGCGGCGGCGGTGTGCCCCGGTGCCGTCGACATGCAGGAAGCGGGCGAGCCCGGTGGGCGCGGCGGGGCCGTCGGTGATGTGCCAGAACGTGGTCAAGGCGCGAGCGGGCGCGGCAGGCGGCCGGTCGAGCAGCCGGGCGGTGACCTCGGCGCCGGTCGCCAGGATCACGGAGCGGCAGCTGATCTCACGGTCGGCGGCGGCAACCAGCCAACCGGTTCCGGCGCTGGTGACCCGGCTGACGGGTGAGGACAGTCGTAGCCGTTCGCGCACGGGGGCCGCCACGGCATCGGCGAATGCCTGCATGCCACCGACGGGCAGGCCCGGCGGGCCGGTGAGCGCCGCCTGCACGAACGAGCGGAGCACGAGGTCGACGTGGCGCCGCGATGTCGTCCCCTCGGCGTCGGCGAGCGTACCGGTCAGGAACGGCTCGAGGACCGCTCGGCGCAGCGGCCCGGAGATGCCGGCCCTGTCGAAGGCGGCATGCCAGCCGACATCCGGGGCGCTCTCCAGACGCCCCGGCGGCAGCAGCGAGACGCGCGCGACGTAACGGGCCAGCGCGGCGACCTCGCGGGGCGAGAGCAGCCCACGCGCCCGGGACAGGTGCCGCAGCGTCTCCGGGTGGCGCAGGGGGTCCGCCAGCAGGACGCGCCGGTCGCCGCCGAGGCGGGTGACGACGCCCACGCCGAGCGGTTGCAGCCGCAGCGACTCGACATCGACGTAGCGGCGCAGGGCCGGGTATGCCGGGTTGAGCAGCTGGAAGCCGTGGTCGGCGTACCAGCCGTCGATGACGTCGGTGCCGACCCGGCCGCCGACCCGGTCCTGACCTTCCAGCAGGAGCACGTCGAGACCGTTGCCGGCCAGGGTGCGCGCTGCCGCGAGACCGGCCAACCCTGCCCCGACGACGACGATGTCGGCCGCTTCGGTTCTGCCCGGTCCACGTGGCGATGAAGCGGTCACGGGAGCACGGTAGCCGCCTGTGGACGACGGGCGCGGCTGGTGGGGCTGGCGTGGTGCGATGAGGGCATGGCGGAACTGGGACGGGTGGGCATGACGGTCGCAGGGTGCCGGTTAGAGGCACTGGTCGGGCATGGCGGCTCGTCCGAGGTCTGGCTGGCGGTGGACCGGGCCAACGGCCGCCGGGTGGCGGTGAAGCTTCTGGCGGCGCCCCCGCAGGTCGGTGACCGGCTCCGGGTGCGGCATCCGCACCTGGTCGCGGTGCAGCGGATCTGCGAAGACCCGCCTGCGGTCATCATGGATTTCGCAGCGGGCGGCAGCGTGGCAGGACTGGTCGCCGTCCGGGGGCCGCTGGACGCGGGCGAGGTCGTGACCGTACTGGTCGCGCTGGCCGGCGCGCTGGCGGATCTGCATCGCGGCGGGGTCGTCCACGGGGACGTGTCCGGGTCCAACGTGCTGCTCGACGCCGACGGCCGCCCACTGCTCGGTGACCTGGGCGCGCTGCGGATAGCCGGGGCGGGCCCCGTGATGGTCACCGACGGCTACGCCCCGCCGGAGTCCGCCACCGGCGTGCCCGGTGGACCGGCCGGCGATGTCCACGCTCTGTGCGCGGTCGCCTGGCTGTGCCTCACCGGGGACGCGCCGGCACCCGGTCCGTCTCGGGCGCCGCTGTCGGTGCTCGCCGCCCAGACGCCGGCCGCACTCGTGGACCTGATCAGTCGCGGCGTGGACCCCGACCCTGCGCGTCGGCCGTCGCCTTCGGAGATCGTCGAGACGGTCATCTCAGCGTCGCCTGCGGCGCCGATCAGGATGGTGGCCGCGGCGATGCCGGCCGTGCCCGCGCCCGAGGCCGTCACCCATCGGCTGCGGGAGTGGTCGACGGAGGCGAGTCGAGCGGTGTCGCCGCCGGCGCAATCGCAGGTCGGCCGACTGCGCAGGCCGCGTGCCCGTCGCCGCCACCTGGGAGGCACCCGCCGGGTTGCGGTCGTGACCGCCGTCGGGGTCACGCTCGGCGTGCTGGCAGCGGGCGGGGTCCTCGCCTGGGACCGGTTCGATGCGCCCGCCGTGGTGCGGGGCGGCGGGGAACCGTTGGGTACGACGGCGCAGCACGTGCGGCCCGAGGCGCCGGGCGAGGACGAGATCGTGGCCGTGACCCGCGCTCTGGTGGCCGTTCGCACCACGGCCCTGAGGTCCGCGGACGCGACGGCGCTGGCTGCGGTCTATGTTCCCGGGTCCCCGGCAGGCGCTGCGGACATCGATTTCATCTCCGGCGTCATCACCGACGGGGTTGCGGCGGAGGTGTCCGTGTCCCTGGGGGCGATGTGGGTCGAGGAGGTGACCGCCGACTCCGCAGCCGTGGTCGTCGAGATGGCCACCGTGCTCGGGGCCGAGTCAGCAGAGGTGACTCCACAGCCGGTGCGCATCGAGCTCGTCACGACGTCGCAGGGGTGGCGGATCGCCGACGTCGGCGCTGCCGGTCCCGCCTGACGCACGGATGGCCGGCTGATTGGCTGACCGATGGGTCAGCGGTCGACCAGCCAGCGGCAGGCCTGATCGATATCGGTGTGCGTGAAGGCGAACCCCGCGGCCAGCAGCGCGTTGGGCAGCATCCGCTGGCTGCCGGTGACGTCCGAGGCGAATTCACCCAACGCCACCCGAAGCGCGAACCCGGGCACCGGTACGAATGCGGGGCGGTGCAGCGCCCTGCCCAGCGCGTCGGCCACGTCGGCGTTGCGCCGCGGGCTGGGGCTGCCCAGGTTCACCGGCCCACGGATCTCCGAGCGCAGGCAGAAGTCGATGGCCCGGACCTCGTCGAGCAGGGTGATCCACGGCCACCACTGCCGTCCGCCGGCGATGGGGCCACCGCCCCCCAACTTGAAGATCTTCAGGAGCCGGCCGAACGCCCCGCCGCGGTCGCTCATCACCAGACCGGTCCGCAGTCGGACGGTGCGGATGCCGGCGGCCTCCGCCGCGACGGCCTCCGCCTCCCAGGCAGCTACGACGTCGGCGAGGAAACCGCTGCCGCGACTCGACTCCTCGGTGAGCACCTCCTCGTCCCGGTCCCCGTAGTAGCCGACTGCGGAGCCTGACACGAACGCGGCCGGGGGCGCGGCCATCGTCGTCATGGCGCTGACCAGCGTGCGCGTACCCAGGACGCGAGAATCGCGGATCAGCGCCTTGTACGACTCGGTCCATCGCTTGTCCCCGACCCCGGCGCCGGCGAGGTGCACGACGGCGTCCACGCCGTCCAGGGCACCTGGCGCGATACCGGAGGCGTCCCCGGCCATCGGGTCCCACTGGACCTCCTCGGTACCCCGGCCCGGCCGCCGGACCAGCCGAACGATGCTGTGCCCGCCACGCACCAGGTGGGGCAGCAGTTCGGTGCCGATCAGACCGGACGCGCCGGTCACCGCAATGTGCATGTGTGCGTTACAACCCCAGCTCGGACTCGAAGGCGCCTTCTTCCAGCCTGGTCTTGACGGTGACGAGGAACCGGGCGGCGTCCGCGCCGTCGACGATCCGGTGGTCATAACTCAACGCCAGGTACACCATTGAGCGCACCCCGATGCCTTCCGCGCCGTCCGCGTCGGTCACCACGACCGGGCGCTTGACGACGGCACCGGTACCGAGGATGGCAACCTCCGGCTGGTTGATGATGGGGGTGTCGAACAGCGCACCGCGGCTGCCGGTGTTGGTCAACGTGAATGTGCTGCCGCTGAGGTCGTCCGGCCCGACCCGGCGGGCACGGGTGCGCTCGGCCAGGTCACTGATCCGCCGGGCCAGGCCGGCGAGGTTGAGGTCACCGGCGTCACGGATCACGGGGACCATCAGGCCACGCTCGGTGTCGACGGCGATCCCGAGGTTCTCGGCGTGGTGGTATGTGATCGACTCGCCGTCGGTGCTGGCGTTGATGATGGGGTGCACCTTCAGCGCCTCGACCGCCGCCAGGGCGAAGAACGGCAGGAACGACAGCTTCACGCCCTCGCGTGCCTCGAACGGGCCCTTGCTCCGGGCGCGCAACCTGGCAACTCGCGTGACGTCGACCTCGACGACGGTGGTCAGCTGGGCGGACGTCTGCAGCGACGCCATCATCCGGGCCGCGATGACACGGCGCGTCCGACTCATCGCCTCGGTGGTGCCGCGCTTGGGGGAGGCGTCGATGGGCTCTCGCGCCGCGGCGGGAGCCGGGGTCTGCTGGGCAGGAGGTGCCGTGGCCGCCGCGGCAGCAGGTGCCGGTGAGGGCGCCTGGGCTGCCTCCGCCGCCTGCTTGGCTGCCACCGCTTCCTCGGCCGCTGCTGTGACGTCCTGCCGGCGGACTCGGCCACCGACTCCGGTGCCGCGGACGCTTGCCAGGTCGACGCCCAGTTCCGTTGCCAGCTTGCGCACGATCGGCGTGACATAGGCGGTGCCGTCGCTGGGTGACGGTCGCTCGGCAGGGACAGCCGTGTCAGTAGTTCCGCCGGCAGCCGCCGGCGGCCCGGCCGGGGCCGGCGCGCTGGGTGTCGGGGGGGGCGGGTCCGGCACGGGCGCTGCCGCCGCTGCGGGCTCGGGGTCGGGTCGGGGAGCTGCCTCGGGACCAGGCGGGGGCGTGCCGACTGGCGAGCCACCGCCGACCTTGGCCAGCACGGCACCGACCGGCACCGTCTCGTCCTCGGAGACCACGATCTCGGTCACGGTGCCGGCCACCGGGGACGGCACCTCCGTGTCGACCTTGTCGGTGGAGACCTCGAGCAGCGCCTGGTCCACGGCCACAGCGTCGCCCACGGAGACCAGCCAACGGGTCACCGTGCCCTCGGTGACTGACTCGCCGAGGGCGGGCATGTAGATCTCGATGGCCTCGCCATCGGCGGCCTCGGTCGGGGGCGGGGCGTCGCCGGCGTGTTCCTGCTGTCCCGCGTCCGCGTGGTCCTGCTGAGCGGCGTCCTCGGGGGTGGATTCGGCCGGGGTGATCTCGGCCGGGGTGATCTCGGCCGGGGTGATCTCCTCGGCGACGGTGTCCGGCGCCTCGCGTGCGGCCTCGGGGTCCTCCGGTGTCGAGACGACCTCGGGCGCACCCGCGTCCGCCCCTTCGCCGATGACCGCCAGTTCCGCGCCCACCTCGGCGGTCTCGTCCTCACCGACGACGATCCGCTCCAAGGTGCCGGCGAAGGGCGAGGGGATCTCGGTATCGACCTTGTCCGTGGTCACCTCGACGAGCGGCTCGTCCACCTCGACGCGGTCGCCCACCTTCTTCAGCCAGCGCGAGACGGTGCCCTCGGTCACGCTTTCGCCCAGCGGCGGCATCTGTACCGATCGAGCCATTACTCGTCCTCCGTGCGTCGCATCAGGTCAGGGTCACGATCAGGAGTCAATCGTGGATGTGCAATGGCTTGCCGGCCAGCGCGAGGTGTGCCTCGCCCATCGCCTCGTTCTGCGTCGGGTGAGCGTGGACCAGCGCGGCGACATCCTCGGGGAAGGCCTCCCAGTTGACGATGAGCTGAGCCTCGCCGACCTGCTCGCTCATCCGGGAGCCGATGGCGTGGACCCCGACGACGGGACCCTCACTCTCGCGGACCAGCTTGACGAAGCCCGACGTGTCGAGGATCCGGCTCTTGCCGTTGGCGCCGAGGGTGAACTCGGTGACCTCGACGCGGTCCTCGCCGTATTGCTCGCGCGCCTGAGCCTCGGTCAACCCGACCGAGGTGATCTCGGGCTCGGAGTAGGTGACCTTGGGAATACCCGCCTCGGAGATCGGCGCCGGCCGCAGCCCCGCGATCTCCTCGGCGACGAAGATGCCGTGCTGGAAGCCGCGGTGCGCCAGCTGCAGCCCGGCGACGATGTCACCCACCGCGTAGACCCCCGGCACCGATGTGGTGAGGCGGTCATCGGTGGTGACGAAGCCCCGCTCCATCCGCACCCCGGACTCCTCGTAACCGAACCCGGAGGCGTTCGGCCCCCGGCCGACGGCGACCAGCAGCAGGTCGGCCCTGATGTCGGCGGCGTCCTCCAGGCTCACCGTCACGCCGGTGTCGTCCTGGGTCGCGCCAGCGAAGCGCGAACCGGTCGCCAGGGTGATGCCACGCTTGCGGTAGGCGCGCTCGAAGGCCGCCGAGACCGCGGTGTCCTCGGCCGCCACCAGCCTCGGCAGCGCCTCGACGATCGTGACGTCGGCGCCGAATGAGCGCCACACGCTGGCGAACTCGACCCCGATGACCCCGCCGCCCAGCACGATGACGCTGTTGGGAATCCAGTCCAGCTGCAAGGCCTCCTCGCTGGTCACGATCCGCCCGCCGATCGGCAGGCCGGGAAGTGACTTGGCGTAGGAGCCGGTGGCGAGGACGACCGAGCGACCGGTGAGCCGTCGATCGCCGACCGTCACGGTCGTGCCGTCCAGCAGCCGGCCGCTGCCCTCGACCATCGTGATGCCTCGCGACTTCACCAGGCCCTGCAGGCCCTTGTACATGCGGGTGACAACGCCGTCCCGGTAGGCGTTGACGGCGTTGATGTCGATGCCGTCGAAGGAGGCCTGCACGCCGAACCGCTGGGCGTGCCGGGTGGTGTCGGCCACCTCGGCCGCATGCAGCAAGGCCTTGGTGGGGATGCAGCCGCGATGCAAGCAGGTCCCACCGAGCTTGTCACGCTCGACGACAGCGACCTGCTGGCCGAGTTCGGCAGCCCGCAGCGCCGCGGCATAGCCACCGCTGCCACCCCCGAGAACGACGATGTCGAACTGGTCGCGGGCCGGATCGGCGGTCGAGGCGGTAGTGCTCACCGGTGAGGTGCTCCTTCGGGGCGCGGTGCGGTTGGGACGCGAGTCTGCGGTGTCGTTGATCTGCCGTGGTCAGTCAACCACTGCCGGCCGCCACAAGGCCTGGCGTCCGATGTCGTCACGGCGTGGCCTCCAACAGGCGCAGCAGCGTGCCGACCGGCACACCGGTGCCGCCCTTCGCAGTGACGTCCTCGGCGCCGCCCTCGTGGAAGGCGGGGCCCGCGACGTCAAGGTGTGCCCAGGGGATCGGCCGACCGCCGGAGCTGCCGACGAACTCCTGGAGGAACAGCGCACCCACGATCATGCCGCCCTCACGCTTGGAGGTGACATTGGCGATGTCTGCGACGCTGGAATCCAGGCCCGCCCGCAACTCCGTGGCCAACGGCATTCGCCAGGTCGGTTCCATCGCCGAGCGGGCCGCATCGGTGAGCTGCGTCACCAGCGCGTCGTCGGTGCCGAACAGCCCACTGGTGCGCGGGCCCAGCGCGACGGTCGCGGCACCGGTCAGCGTCGCCACGTCCACGATGGCGTCCGGCTCGGACCGTGAGGCGGCGACCAGGGCGTCGGCCAGCACCAGGCGCCCCTCAGCGTCGGTGTTGAGGACCTCGACCGTGGTACCACCGAGCACCGTGATGACATCGCTGGGGCGCTGCGCGCTGCCCGACGGCATGTTCTCCGCCAGTGCCAGGTAACCCGTCACCCGGACCGGCAGTCCCAGCCGTGCCGCGGCAGCCACGGTGGCCAACACGGCGGCCGCCCCGGCCATGTCACCCTTCATGGCCGGCATCGACGCTGGCGGCTTGAGTGAGAGGCCGCCGGAGTCGAAGGTGATCCCCTTGCCGACCAACGCGATGTGCCTGGCAGACCGCTTCGGGCGGTACTCGCACACCACGAGCCGCGGGCCCCTGCTGGACCCCTGACCGACCGCCACGAGACCGCCATAGCCACCGTCGCGCAGCGCGGTCTCGTCCAGGACGGCCACGTCGAACCCGGCGGCGTCGCCCTCGGCCATGGCCACCGCCGCGAAGGACGCCGGGTACAGGTCGGCGGGTGAGAGGTTGACCAGGTCACGTGCCAGCGCGATCGCGCCGGCAGTGGCCTGGGCGAGTGTGGCGGCCGCGTCCAGGGACTTCTTGGCGGTGCCGGCGGCACGGGCGGCCGAGGTGTCGAGAGTGATGGTCGACAGCGCCTGCCTCGGGGTGCGCCTATACCGGGTGAAGGCATAGGCACCCAGCAGGGCGCCTTCGGCCGAAGCCCGCACCGCGACCGCATCACCGGCCGGCAGCACCAGCAGGGCGCGGGCGATCCCGGGGATGCCGGAGACGGCCCTGGTCGCGGCGCCGGCCGCCTTGCGGATGGCGGCGGCGTCGACCGCGAGGCCAGAGTCGACGCCGTCCTCGCCGGCACCGACGTTGAATGTGGCGACGCCGACCAGCAGCACAAGGCCGGTGGGCAGGCCGGCAACCGACGGCAACCTGGCGGTCTCACCGGGGCCTGCGGTGAACCTCACCTGCGCAGCCGCCGTTTCGACCGCCGAGACCACCCGGCTGGTGAACGCTCCGGGCACGGCTACCCGCGCCGGCTGATCCCCGCGGCCCGCCGTCATGGCCACCACCACGACGTCGGCGTCGGTCACCGTACGGTGCGACAGCCCGAGGGTGGCGAGGGCCGGGCGCGTGAACGTCAGACTGTCTTCGTCGGGCGGCACGAGGCCTGAGCCTAGATGCTCTCGGCAGAGTCGACCGCCCCTGGTGCCGACAGCGCGGCGGCGGTGCGGATCGCGGCGACCGCGAGCAGGCCACCGGCCCCCGACCCTGCCGTGCTGGTCATGGCCCGAGTGATCGCGATCTCGTCCCACACCCGGTCGGTGACCGGATCGGTGATGCCGTCGACGCCCAGCCACCAGTGCCGCGACGTGGGCGACACCCGCTGGGCGAGCAGGGCGGCAGCGGCGGCCAGCGGCCCGTCGATGACGACGGGAATGCGTCGGGCGGCGGCCTCGACCAGGATCGCGACGGCGACGGCGGCATCGAGGCTGCCCAGTTGCAGCAGGTGATCGACCGCCGGCGAAGCGGCCCCGAGGCCCGTCAGCCGCGCCCGGCGCAGCCCGTCGCGCAGCGCGCTGACCTTGCGCATCCACGCGAGGTCGTCGATGCCGCTGCCGCGGCCGACCGCCTGCGTCGGCCGCAGTCCGAGGCTGGCGGCGACGATCGCGGCGGCGGTGGTGCTGCCACCGACCCCCACGGCGCTGAGCACCAGGAGATCCTGGTCGGCTGCGGTGCCGACGATGGCGATCCCGCGGTCGTAGGCGGCATCGATCAGGTCCGGGGTCAGGGCGGGCGCCTCGTCGAAGGCGCGACTGGTGGGACCCGCGTCCCCGGCGACGTCGACGTCGACGACCTCAAGGGACACACCCAGTGCTGCGGCTGCCCCGCCCAGTGGCCCGTCGGGGCTGCCGAGGCGCGGCACGGCGCGCGCGGTCCATCCCAATGGCCTGGCCGAAACCCCGCGCACCGCGATGCCGTGATCGGCTGCCAGCACCACGGCTCGGACCGCCACAGGGGGCACGGCAGGAGAGTGCCGGCACACGCCGGCCCACCAGACGGCCAGCCCGGCGGTCTCGCCGAGCTCCGCGGCGGGCACCAGCAAGTCCGGTAGGCGGCGACGTGTCTCGTACTCGGCCGCGCGGCTGGGCAGCCGCACTGTTCGCGCCCGCTCCCGCAGGGCGGCACCGGCCGCGGTCATGGTGGGCGCCTCCGTCACGGCGCACATCCTGCCGCTACCGTCTGGTCATGACGATCGAGCCGCTGCCGGGCCCGGTTCCTGCTCCGTCGTGGAGCTGGCGATACCTCGACTCCGACGGCCAGGAGGTCCCGATCGAGCGGCTCGCCGAAGCGGTCGCGGCCCCGCGATTCGCGGCGCAGGCCGATGCCGAGTCCTGGGTAGGGGAGTACTGGCGCGACCTGCTGGCCGCCGGTGTGGAGAGCGTCGCCCTGGTGGTCGACGGCGCAGCGGTGTACGGCCCGATGAGCCTGCATCCGGCGGCCGACTGAACGGTGGCAGAACGGGTGCCGCGAGTCGGCCGTCACGGGTGGCGGCGGCACCTCCGTCTCATCGGGGCGGTTGGCCGTGACGCACCTGCGGGTGGGGCCGCCGCATCCGGCGCATCTGGAAGCCCCGCATCACCGCGTAGGTGCCCAGGCCGCGCTCGGTGGCGCTGTCCTCACCGAACCGCTCGCGAACCTTGGCTTTCGTCGATCGCCCCAGCAGTAGCGAGTCCATGATCAGCACGCCGAGGATGAGGTAGAGCCCGACTGCCGACCCGATCTGCAGGATCGGATAGGGCAGGGCGCTGAGCAGCAGCACGACCAGCGCGATGGGCAGGAAGTACTCACCGATGTTGCGACGGCCGTCGACGATGTCGCGCACGAACTTGCGCACCGGCCCACGATCGCGCGCCGGGAGGTGGCGCTGGTCCTCGGTGCGGTGGGCTTCCAGCGTCTGCTGGAAGGCGGCCCGCCGGTCTTCCTTCGACCTGGCCGAGACTGCCTTGCCGCCGCCGACCAGGGGCGTGCGGTTGCCGGCCTGGGCTTGGGACCGCTTGGGCGTCGCACGGCCCTTCCCAACGGGCTTGATCAGCGAGACCGCTTCGGCAGGGGGTGGCTCCGCAGTCTTACGCCGACCGAACATGCTGGTGAGGGTACCCAGTGCGTGAGGTGCCGCTGTCACACCCCCTGGCGTGCGTTTGTCGACAAAGGGCGTCGTGGCGGGCCTCCCAGGGGTGCGTTTGTCGACAAAGGGCGT
>Ga0163144_10008569_pt1 | contig 22121 bp, 17 predicted proteins | sample OliLak19BULKMAT1_FD_123175 | JGI IMG/M metagenome (GOLD analysis project Ga0163144, IMG submission 123175) | Freshwater microbial mat bacterial communities from Lake Vanda, McMurdo Dry Valleys, Antarctica - Oligotrophic Lake LV.19.BULKMAT1 | ecosystem: Environmental > Aquatic > Freshwater >... | reverse complement strand
CTTCTTCGCGCAGACCTTTTTCGCAGAGCGCGGTGTAGAGCGCGCGGTCGCTGAGGTGATCGGTGTGCTGCACGTAGAAGCCGCGGCAGGCGAGGCTGTGCAGCAGCTCCCAGAGTTTCGCGGCGAGAGTTTCGTCGGTGAGTTCCGACGGCGGGAGCGGCGCGGCGCCTTGCGCGGCGAGCTGGTCGATGGGGCGCTGCCAGCCGTCGCGTTCGTGGTCGCGGACCTGCTCGAGATACGCGGCTTCGATGGCGGGCGGGATTTCCCCGGACTTCGTTTCGGTGAATTCGCCGCCGGTGGTCTCGGCGATTTCGTCGCGCAGATTCCCGATGCGGATGGCGTCGTCCACGTCGCTGAGGCCGAGCGGGTCGGCGTCGTCGCTGGGCGGTGTCCACTCGGGCGGCGGCTGCGGAGGCACGGGCAGGAAGCGGTCGCGATCGTGCGGCGGCGTGACGCGCGACGGGATCTGGCCCTCGGGAAACTCGCGCGCCCACTGCTGCCGCTCGGCTTCCCCGGCGTAGTAGCGCAGCCACGTTGGCGTGCCGTCGTCGGTTCCGTTGACCCGGTCGGACACATCCACGCGGAAGTTCGTCTCGGCTGTGGGCGGGCAGTCGGCGCAGTCTTCGCCGAGGAAAGTGTCGAGCCACACGTAGAGCGCGCGGTCGTCGAGATGGTCGGTGCGATTCAGGAAAATGCGCCGGCCCGCGAGCGCGTAGAGCAGCTCCCAGAGCCGACCGCGAAGCTGGGCGTCATCGACAGCGCCCGGCGCGAGCGGGGTGAAACCTTCGCGGGTGAGGATCGCCCGCGGGGGCAACCAGTTCGCGTCTTCCATGGGATCGAAAACCGCCAGCTCGTCCGTCTCCTCGTCCGCGCGTTTCCATTCTTCGCCTTCCTCATCCTCGGCGAGGCGTTGCGCGAGTTCGCCGAGATTCACGATCTGCACCTCGCCGGTGAGCGGGCCGAAGGTGCCCTCCATCCAGTCCATGTGCTCCTGCCCGCTGGCCTCGCGGCTGGCGCGGTATTCGTCGTCGGTCAGCGTCCACGCGGGCACGGAGATTTGCAGGGTGAAGTCGGCTGTCTGCACGACCACACGGCCGTTCCGCTCGCTGTACCATTCGAGATAGAGGCAGTTCGCCCAATGCCACGGGGCGGGCTGGCGCAGCTCGTAGAGCCGGAGGACTTCCTCCATTGGCACGTCGTGGACTTTCACTTTTTGCGAAGCCGTGATGTCGCCCACCCAGCCGCGCTGCCCGGCTGCGGGCGGGGTCGTCGTCATCGGCGGCGCGGCGGGGTTTTCAAACGTAAGCACGCAGCCCGCGAGGTCGGGCGCGCAGTCGCCGCGGAGGTCGAGGACGAGCGGTTCCGCGACGCCCGCGAGCCAGAGGCGGCCCGTCACGCGACCGCGGGTGCGGTTGTCGATCTCGCCGCGGCGGAGGTGTTCGTGAAAGCGCCAGGCCATGAGCTACGCGGGTTTGCCGCAGCACTTTTTGTATTTTTTGCCCGAGTTGCACGGGCACGGGTCGTTGCGGCCGACCTTCGGGGTCGCGCGGACGAAGGGGAGGGCGGGAGTGGCGTCAGCGGAGTCCTCCCCGTATTCCAGCCCCGAAAAGTTGGAACCAAAGACCAGCTTGCCTGCTTCGAGAAACGAGAGGCCGGTGAGCATCCCGGCCCGGATGGTTTCATTGGCGGCTTGGTCGTCATCATCGAAGTGGCGTATCCTTTCCTCCTCCGCGATGGCGTCGGCGCGCCACGCGGCGCGCTCGGGGAAATTCCACTCCGCCATCGTGGCGACCGTGGCGAGGAGTTGGTCGAGCGCCTCCATGAAACTGCCTGGCGGGTGGGGGACGATGATTTGGCGGACGGCCTCGAGCGTGGCGGCATCGTCGGGCAACATCTCGAGGAGCGAGAGGGCCATGTGGATCTGCAAGTCCGTGTCCTTTTCGCGAGCCACCAGGTCGCGCAGGAGGGCCACATTCTCCGGCCGGCGGAAGGAGGCGATGGCCCCGCTGGCGTAGTTGCGGAAGTGCCAGTCCTCGTGCTCCCAATCCGCGGCGAGACGCGCCGGGATGCCGGGGTCGCCGATGCGGACGAGCGCGGCGCGCGCCCGCTCGACCATGTAGTCGGCATCCACGCGCAGCCTCGCGATGAGCGCGTCAAGGGCTTCGTGGCAGCGCAGTTCGCCCGCGAGTTCGATGGCAAAAATCTCGCGCCAGTCTTTGATGGCTGCGTCGTGGAGAATCGCGAGCGCGCGGGGCGTCGCAAACTCCGGGTGCCGCGCGAGCGCCTCGGTGAGCCGGAAGACGAGTCGGTCGTCCTGCGCCCCCGCATACTCGCCCTCGCACTCCGCGGCGTGCGCCAGCAGCTTTTCCCAAAGCTCCTCGGGCGGCAGCGAGGTCAGGGCGAACCGTTCTTCCGCGTGGCACAAATCGGCGGGCGCGAGCAGGTGGCGCGCGTCGCGCAATTCGCCGATGTGCTTTTCCAGCAGGGCGAACGGGAGGCGCGCGAGGCGTTCGCACAAGGGGAACCACAACCGCGCCGGCAGACCTGTGCGCAACTCGTGAAAAAACCGCGCGAGCGTGGCCTCGGTATCCGGCAGGTCGTCGAGGTAATACAACGATGAGCCGACGACGGCTAAGCCGAGGGTATCCACCGCGGCCCACCAGTCGGCCATCGTGACGTCGCCGCGATCGTGCGCGTCGTGGAAAAAACGCGCGGCGGCCAAGCGGAGATCGGCGTCGGGATGGTAGAGGAATTCGCGGATGCGGGAGAGCGGCAGCATGGCGGCGAGAGTGGGTTTCCGGCGGCGCGGGAAGCAAGCGGGAAGGCGCTGGGGAGCGCGGAGTCCGGACGGGTCCAATTACTGCCGTGATCTCGACAACACGGGACGGATTTATCGGAACACGGAGGGGAAGGGTTGATCCGTTTCTTGCGCTTTTTCTAAAGAGCCAGATGCGTGTCGCAGTGAAGGCCCGGCGGCACGGGCAGGGGCGAGGGCGTGGGGTTTTCGATGGTGACTTCGCCTTGGAAAATGGTGTCGGCGCGGAAGAGGACCGGGCCTTTCACGCGCAAGGCGCGGCAGCCTTTGAGCGAGGGGACGCCGGCGGCGAGGGCGGCTTCGAGTTGATCAACGAGTTTGTAGTTCGCGTCGAGTTCGACGTGGGGCGGGATGCCGCGGAGTTCCGGGACGAGGGCGGCGGTGCCGTCGGGGCGGATGTCGTAGGCGTCGCTGCGGAGGGTCAGGAGGTCGGCGGTGGTCTTCACCGGGGCGAAGCGGCGGCGCGGGACCGCGACGGCACAGGCGTCGGGGAAGCACTCGATAGCGGCGCCCATGGCGGTCTCGAGCTGATAGACTTCGGGCGAGTTTTTGTCGCGCGGATCGACGGTTTTGAGGTTGCGGATGAGCGGGAGCGGGAGTGAGCCGTCGGACGCGGCGAGCGCGGCGCGCAGGCGGTCGAGGCGGAGCCAAAGGTTGTTCGTGTTGAAGAAGCGGTGGCGCGTGATGTCCTGAAAGGCGTCCATGTCGGACTCGGGGCACTGGGCGGATTCGCGGAGGAGAAATTGACCGCCGCGCCGGGCGAGGTGGCCGCCTTTGCGATCGCTGGGCGTGCGTGCGGTGACCTCCATCAGGAAAGGCGCGCCGCTTTGCGCGAACCAGGTGAGCAGCGCGAGGTCGAGGGTCGCGCCGAGGTTGTCGCTGTTCGAGACGAAGACGTAGCGGATGCCATCGGCGAGCAGGCGGTCGAGCGTGCCGTCGGTGGCGAGCACGGCGTAGAGGTCGCCGTGGCCGGGCGGGCACCATTCGAAGTCGCGATCCTTTTCCCACACGACGGGGCGCAGCGTTTTCACGTCCACTTTCGGCGTCTTGTTTTGCAGCAGCTCAATGTCGTCGGGGTCGCCGAGTTCGGGATATTTTGCCAGCGCGGCGCGGGTGTCGGCGCTGGTGCTGAAACTGTTCATCGTGAGGAAACGCATGTGCCCGCTGGTCTTCCGAAAGTGCAGGACCTGGCGCACGATGAGGTCGAGAAAAGTGAGGCCGTCGTGGACCGGCAGGAGCGATTTCGCTTTCGCCAAACCCATGCCGGTGCCGAGGCCGCCGTTGAGTTTGAGCACGGCGGTGGCGTTGAGGAGGGCGGGCTGCGGCGTGAGTGTGGCGGAGATTTCGGCGAGCGTGGGGAGGCTCTCGACGGGCTGAATGGCGCTCTCGGGAATTTGCCCACAGGCGGTGTCGGCGAGCTGGGCGTAGTTGCGCTCGAAGGCGCGGATCGCGGGCTCGCTGACCCCGGCGGCTTCCATCTTGTTGCGAAATTCGCGGATTGGCATGGGCGGCATGATGCGGATTCCCCGGCGTTTGTCAGGCCCGCGCGCGGGTAAAAGTGCGGACGTGGAGTCGTACGACGAAACTTGGGCGCGTCATTCGTCATTGCATCAGCCCGCCGCTGGCCCATCGCTCCACCTTTGCCGGGCCGACCATTCTCGCCCGCGACCTCCGTTGGTCCCGGTCCTGTTTTGCGCAGCGCCCGACACCGGCGGCAATGCGGTTTGCTTTCGCCAAACGGGTTGCCGATGGTCGCCGCGATGCTGCTCAAACGAATTCCCGCTCGCTGGAAATGCGCCGTGCTTTTTCTCGCCGCAGTCTGCCCTGCTCTTGCCGCCAAACCCTCTGCCAAAGTGAATCCGACCACTTTTACCAACCGTCTCGCCAAGGAAAAATCGCCCTACCTGCTCCAGCATCAGCACAACCCGGTGGACTGGTATCCGTGGGGGCCGGAGGCGTTTGCCAAGGCCAAGGCGGAGGGCAAGCCGATCTTTCTCTCGGTCGGTTATTCGACGTGTCACTGGTGCCATGTCATGGCGCACGAGTCGTTTGAAAACGCGGCGACGGCCAAGCTGATGAACGCGCTTTTTGTCTGCGTGAAAGTGGATCGCGAGGAGCGGCCCGACGTGGACCGCGTGTATATGACTTACGTGCAGGCGACGACGGGCGGCGGTGGCTGGCCGATGAGCGTCTTCCTCACGCCGGACCTAAAACCGTTCTTTGGCGGCACCTACTTTCCACCCGCGGACCGCGGCGGGCGTCCCGGTTTTCCGACGGTGCTGCAACGGCTGAGCGATGCTTGGAAGAATGATCACGAGCAGGTGGTCGAGGCCGCCACCGGGGCGATGAAGGCGCTCGGCGAATACACCGCGGCGGGCGCGTCGAAAAGCGAGGCGGCGGGCAAAGGCGCGCTGGCCGCGGGCTTCAATCAGCTCACGCGCAGCTTCGACGACGAGCTGGGCGGGTTCGGCAACGCGCCGAAGTTCCCACGGCCCGTCGCGCTGAATTTCCTGCTGCGCATTTACGCCCGCGAAGGCGCACAGACCAAGGACGGCAAGGCGGCGCTGGGCATCACGCTGCACACCTTGCAAAAAATGGCCGCGGGCGGCATGCACGATCATCTGGGCGGCGGCTTTCATCGCTACTCAGTGGACCGTTTCTGGCACGTCCCGCACTTCGAGAAAATGCTCTACGACCAGGCGCAGCTCGCCTGCTCGTATCTCGAAGCGTTCCAGATCACGCGCGACCCGGCCCACGAAAAAGTGGCGCGCGACATCCTCGACTACGTGCGCCGCGACATGACGGACAAAGGCGGCGGCTTTTACTCCGCGGAGGACGCGGACAGCCTCGTCGCGCACGGCCAGCCGGAACATTCCGAGGGCGCGTTTTACGTGTGGAAAAAGGCGGAGATCGACGCTGCGCTCGGTGCCGACGCGGCGAAGATTTTCAACCGCGTGTATGGCGTGGAGACGGGCGGCAATGCGCCGGATGGCAGCGACCCGATGGAGGAATTCAAAGGCGCGAACATCCTCATCCAGCGCCTGTCGCTCGCGGAGGCGGCGAAGCATTTCAAAAAGCCCGAGGCGGAAATCGCGGCCTCGCTGGCGGCGTCGCGCCGGAAGCTGCTCGACCTGCGCGTCCAGCGTCCGCGCCCGCATCTCGACGACAAGATCATCACCTCGTGGAATGGCCTGATGATCTCCGCCTTTGCGCGCGGCGCGCAGGTGCTCGACGATCCGGCGTATCTCGCCGCCGCGCAGAAAGCCGCGAGTTTCCTCCGCGCGGAGCTGTGGAAAAAGGGCGCGCTCTTGCGCAGCTACCGGCAGGGTGCGAGCGAAGTCGCCGGCTTCTGCGACGACTACGCCGCGCTCATCCAGGGGTTGCTCGATCTTTACGAGGCGGACTTCGACACCGCGTGGCTGCAATGGGCGCTGGAACTGCAAGCGAAGCAGGACGCGCTTTTCGGCGACGCCGAGCACGGCGGTTACTTCAGCGTGGAGAAAGACGCGCCGCACATCCTGCTGCGCATGAAAGAGGACTACGACGGCGCCGAGCCGTCGCCGAATTCCGTCGCCGCGCTCAACCTGCTCCGGCTCGCGCAGCTCACCGACCGCAAAGAGTTCCGCGACCGCGCGGAGAAAACGCTCGCCGCTTTCGCCGAGCAACTCACGAAGACCCCGACCGCGTTGCCGCAGATGCTCGTCGCCCTCGACGCCGCGCTTGCCAAGCCGCGCCAGATCGTCATCGCCGGCCCGCGCGACGCCGCGGCTACGCGCGCCCTGCTGCGCGAGACGCACGCGCATTTCATCCCGAACAAACTCGTGCTCCTCGCCGACGGCGGCGCTGGCCAGCAATGGCTCGGCGAGCGGCTGGAATTTGTGAAAACCGTGCGCCCGATTGACGGCCAGCCCGCCGCCTACGTCTGCGAAAATTTCGTCTGCCAGCTCCCGACCAGCGACGTGGCGAAGCTGCGCGCACTGCTCGCGAAGTGAGCCAGCCGAACGCGGGCGGTAGCGGCTACGCTCGCAGCGCGGCGAGTGTGCCGGTGCTGTCGCCGACGAGCGGCACGCGGACGTCCATGCGTTCGAGCAGGGAGGTCCAGAGATTGGTCACGGGCGTTTCGTCGGGGACGCGGACGTGGCGGCCGGTGGTGATGGTGCCGCCGCCGCGGCCAGCGAGGAGGATGGGGAGGTTGTCGTGGTTGTGGCGGTCGCCGTCGCTGTTGCCGCTGCCGTAGGCGATCATGCAGTGGTCGAGGAGCGTGCCGTCGCCCTCGCGGGTGGCCTTCAGCCGCTTGAGCAGGTAGGCGAGTTGCGCGACGTGAAATTCATTGATGGCGCGGATCTTTTGGATCTTTTTCGGATCGCGCCCGTGGTGGGAAAGTTCGTGGTGGCCTTCGTTCACGCCGAGGTCGGGGTAGCTTTTGTTGCTGCCTTCATTGGCGAAAACAAACGTGCAGACGCGGGTCACGTCGGCCTGGAAAGCGAGCACGAGCATGTCGCAAAGCAGGCGCAAATGTTCGGCGTAGTTGTCCGGCACGCCGGCGGGCGCGGCGACGCCGGGCGGGGCGTTGACTCCGGGGAGTTTCGCGGCGCGCTCCATGCGGAGTTCGAGCTCGCGGATGGAGGTGAAATATTCGTCGAGCTTCTGTTTGTCGCCGGTGCCCATCGTGGCGACGAGCGAGCGCGAGTCGTCGCGGATGAAATCGAGGACGCTCTTGCGCGCGAGGTCGCGCCGGGCGCGCTCGGGACCGCCCGGTTGGCCGAAGAGCCGGTCGAAGACGAGCTTCGGATTGACTTCCTTGGGCAGCGGTTGCGTGGAGGATTTCCACGAGACCGTGGAGCTGTACACGCACGAGTAGCCGGAGTCGCAACTGCCGGCCATGCCGCCCGCCTCGCCGCCGATTTCCAGCGAGGGCAGGCGCGTGAGTTCGCCGATGCGCTGGGCGGCGATCTGATCCACGGAAGTGCCCGCCCGGATGTCCGTGCCGTCCGTTTTGCGCGGATGCGCCCCGGTGAGAAACGCCGCCATCGCCCGCGCGTGATCGCCGCCGCCATCGCCGTGCGGTCGCGCCTTGTCCGCGGTCAGTCCGGTGAGGAGCAGGAGGTCGTCCTTCAGCGGGGTGAGCGCCTGGAGGATCGGCGGCAATTCCGTCAGCCGTCCGTCGGTGCCGGGCGTCCAGTTCGGCATGTCCTTGCCGTTGGGCACGTAGAGAAAGGCGAGGCGGTTGGGAACTTTGCGGCCCGGCGTGTTGGCGGCGTAGGCGCTGAACCGGCCCATCGCCTCCAGCCACGGCAGCGCGACGGCGGTGCCGAGGCCACGGAGCAGGGTGCGGCGGGAAAGTAGCGGCGTTTTCATGGCGGACTACATCGCACGTTTGCCGCCGCGCTCCAACTGCCAACGTGAGGTCCAGGCGCGGCCCGCTGCGGTTGGCGACGGCGGCTAGTCTTCGAGCGCGACCTGGCGTTCGATTTCCTGGAGCTTGTGCTGGGCGTTGGCGGAGTGCTTGGTGCCGGGCATCGTCTCGATGATCTGCATGAGCAGCGCGCGCGCTTCGCGGACCTTGTGCTGGTGTTTCCAATACACATCCACCAGCCGCGACGTGAGAAAGGCGGCGTCTTCCGCCGCCCACTCGCGGTCCAGCGCCTGTTCGAGGATGTCCGCGGCGGCATCGGGATTGTCGAGATGGTCGCATTCGAGGCGGACCACTTCACTCAGCGCCAGGGTGTCGTGCGGGTCCTTGCCAAAGGCGTGGAGATATTCCTGCACCGCCGTTTCGTAGTCGCCGCGGGCGATGGCGACGAGGGCGTCGGCGTGCGGCGATTTCTCCATCTTCTCGTCCGGCGCGAAGAAAAACTTCCCGATGGCATCGCCGATGGCCGGCATAACCATCGTGGCAAAAAGCACGCCCGCCGCGCCGCCGACGATGACCACGCCGCCGAAGTAAAGCACCACCTTGGTGCCGTCAGGTTTCTTGTTACCGTCATCGTCCACCCGCTTCATCTCGGCACTCGCGTAGGTGAAGATGATGAAGGTGAGCCAGGCGAGAGCGAGGGCGAGGAGGGGACGGAACAATCGCATGCCGGGATTTATTGCAGAGTCAGGAAAGGCCGCAAGCGCGGACGATCAAGCCGGTCAATTTCCTCGCGGCAACTGGCGCCGCGATGCCGATCACGGTGCCGGCAGGACCTCGCCACTGCCATCGACATGGACGACCACGCGTAGCTTCTCGCGTCCGGCGAATTTGTCTTTGAGGAGCACGGTTTTCGCCGGGGACTTTTCGGTGAGGCCAGCGTGATACGTGTAGCCCGCCGCTGCCTCGGGTGCGAAAGGCGAAGCGAAGATCGTGGCGTCGGGCAGGTAATCCGGGACGAGTGCGGCGAGGTTCTGCGGAAACTTTCCGTTGTTGTCCGCAGCGTAGAGTTTGCACGCCGTGCCGATTTGGCGGGCGTTGGAAAGCGACTTGGTGGCCTTGGCCTTGCCTCCGACTTTTCCGAATACCGGCAGCGCCACGCCCGCGCCGATGGCCGCCGGAATGAGCACCGAGGGCGCGAGCAACTGGCCGACGCCCTGCGTGCCCTTGCTGACCGCGAGCCAGCCGTTCGGCAAATGCGCGGACACCGAATAAGTCGTCCCGGGTTTCTGGCTGCCCATGATTTTCTCGAGCATCGCGAACTGCTCAGCGTTCGCCCCCGGCTGGCCTTTCAGCATTTCCCGCTGCACGCGGGCGAGCGTCTCGCCAAAGGTCGCGGTCATCAGTTGAAACCCGTTGCCCTGCGCCGGCAGGCCGCCCGACATTTTTGCAAACTGCTCCGTGGATTTCAGCCCCTTGCCAGAGGTTTTTGCGGCGATGATCGCGCGCACGAGTTGGTCGTCGGAGGCGAGGATGAGGTAGCCGCCCCATTGCGCGACGGTGGGATGCAGCTCGAGCGGCGGCGGCATCGGCGACGGGACGGTGCGCATGCGGAGGTCGTTTTCATCCACTTTCACCACGTCCTTGTTCGCGCCGAGGATCTCATCGATGCGCTTGAAGATGCGGTCGTCTTTGACCTGCACGAGCAGCGCCGCCCGTGGCGTGGGGATCGAAATTTTCTTCTCCGGCGCGGGCAGTTCCATCGGCTTCGCCGCGTCGAGTGTGACGATGAAACCGAGCGAGCCGCCGAGTGAGCCGAGCGCTTCGTCGAGCGTCATGCCCGCGGCTGCCGGAAATTCTTTCAGCGCCGCGTCGAGTCCCTTCTTCGCTTCGGGGATTTCCGATTGCTCGATCTCGCGGCGGAGAAACGCGACGATTTCCGCCAGATCGAAATCCGCAAAACCGGCGAGCGCGGTGTCGGCCGGGAGAAGGTCGAGACCGGCCAGCGGGTGCGCCGTTTTGCCGAAGGCCGACCAGAGCGGGCCGTCGCCTTTGCCAGCCCGGTGATGGATGAAGAACTTGCTGCGGTAGAGCCCCGGCTCGACGGCAAAGGTGCTGGCCCCCACGCCTGTGACTTGGTCCAGGCCGCTGCGCGTGTAGAGATTCGTCGCCAGCTTGAAGAGGGCCTCGGAGGATTTGGCGTCGTCCAAGCCGCCGACTCCAGGCGTGGCGAGGATGAGATCCCGCATCGTGCCGAACTGCGCGGCCATTCCGGCGAGCCACTTCTCCGTGCTCACGTAGGCGTAAAATGAGCCGCCCCGGTCGAGCTGCGCGGCGACTTCGTCGAAGCTGTTCGGCTCGGCCGCGACGGGTGCGGGAACCGGCCTGGCCGTCGGCGCGGTGGCGACTGGCGGCGCGGACGGTGGCGGAGGCGGCGCGACGGAGATGATGCCCGAGCCGTTGCTCGATGATGCCGGTTTGTCGCAGCCAGAAAGGCCGATGATCGCGAGGCCGCACAGGACGAGGGTCCGCCGCAGGAGCGAGGGAAGAGGTTTCAGGGAGACGGGCACTTTGGGAAGTTTCACGCGCGCACGGTGGCCGCGCGGCGGCTCGGTGTCGAGCGAGTGATAGGCGGTGCCGATTCCCGCGAGGCCCGCTCAGACTTTGGAGCCCAATACACCGCTGGCAATGTCCGCACGCCCGTGCTTTGAATACCCGCTCCCATCCGCCCATCCCGACCCCATGTCTGAAAATCTCAGTGCCCTCTCCTTCCGCAAAAGCGCGGACAAGAATCTCTTCGAGCGCATGGTCGAGGCTGCGGAAAAGACGGGCACTGCTGCTGCGCCGGAGACTGCGCGAGCACTCGGCGAGGAGTCGCTCTTCGGCGATGCGATCACGCTCGGCGCGGTTTCGTTTTACGATTTTCTGAAGAAGGAAAATGCGGGGAAGAAGGTGTTCATCTGCAACGGGTCGGCGTGTCTCGTCGCCGGGACGCAGGGGAAGCTGCACGACGCGCTCGGCACGTATTTCAAGGAGGAGGAAATCGGCCACATCTGCTGCCTCGGGCGGTGTCATCAGGGCGGCGCGTTTCAGTATGAGGGGAAGAACTACTCGGGGCAGGATGCCCGCCAGATCGATTTGCTCGCGAAGACCGGCGAAGGCGATTCCGCGGATCGCTACGCGGTGGTTTCCGCGCTGCCGGAGCCGATCCTGATCGCCGCTTTCCCGGGGATCGAAGCCTACTACGCCCCGCTGCGCGCGAGCTTCGCCGCCGGGCGCGATGCGATGCTGGGCGAGTTGCGCGACTCGAAGCTGCGCGGGCGTGGTGGCGCGGGGTTCCCCGTTTATCTCAAATGGCAGTCGTGCCGCGAGGCAGCGGGCGCGGTGAAATACATCGTGTGCAATGCGGACGAGGGCGACCCCGGCGCATACATCGACAAATATCTCATGGAAGAGCAGCCGCACTCGGTGCTCTTCGGCATGCTCGCGGCGGGGTGGTTCGCTGGCGCGCAGGTCGGCGTGCTCTACATCCGCGCGGAGTACCCGGAGTCCATCACGCGCATGAACGCGGCGGTGCAGGAATTGCGCGATGCCGGCTGGCTGGGCCGGGACATCCAGGGCAGCGGCTGGGACTTTGACATCAAGACGATCAAGGGCGCCGGGGCCTACATCTGCGGCGAGGAAACGGCGCTGCTCGCATCCATCGAAGGACAGCGGCCCGAGGTCCGCGTGCGTCCGCCTTTTCCCACGCAGGAGGGCCTGTATCGCAAGCCGACCATCCTGAACAACGTCGAGACTTTCGCCAACCTGCGCGCGGTGCTGACGCTCGGGGGAAAAGGCTACGCGACCATCGGCACCGAGCAGAGCACCGGGCCGAAGCTGCTGTCGCTGGACACGGCATTTCAAAAGCCGGGCATCTACGAAGTCGCGATGGGCACGCCGCTGGAGGAAGTTTTTTACGAACTCGCCGGAGGATTTCGGCTGCCGGTGAAAGCCGTGCAAGTCGGCGGCCCGCTCGGCGGGATCGTGCCGGTGGACAGGATCGCTTTCCTCACGGTCGATTTTGAATCGTTCAAAAACGCCGGCTTCCTGCTCGGCCACGCGGGCGTCGTGAGCCTCCCGGACTTCTTCCCGATGATCGAATACATCCAGCACCTTTTCCAATTCACCGCCGACGAGAGCTGCGGGAAGTGCTTTCCCTGCCGCCTCGGCAGCACGCGCGGCGCGGAACTCATCGCGAAGGCGCGCAGCGACAGCAGCTACAAGATCGACCGCACGCTCCTCGATGATCTGCTCGAAACGATGCAGCAGACCTCGCTCTGCGCGCTCGGCGGCGGCGTGCCTTTGCCGATCCAGAACGCGCTGCAATATTTCGGCGAAGAGATGAGCGCGTATTTCAAAACCGACCGCAAAACATGAGCGCGATTTTCGAGAATGCGTGTGCATCGGGTAGGGTGGGCCTCCGGCCCGCCGTGCCGGGCGTCCCCGCCCGGCACCCGGCGGACGTCACTCGACGTGTGTTCACGGAAAGACGTCCGAGAGTGTTCCGCGGGACGCGGAACACGGCAGGCGGGACGCCCACCCTACCCCGCACACATCGCTCGCGTTTGTCAGGGGCAATCCGTGATCGGAGAAATTCATGAGCGCCGTTCTGCCAACGATGGCGAAAGCTGCGAAGCATCCGATTTTGAAACCGGAAGTGCAGGCGACGATCGATACTGCGGTCGAGCGTCTCGTGGCGGAGTTTCAGCCGGAGCAAATCTGGCTCTTCGGGTCGTATGCGTGGGGAGAGCCGAGGGCGGAGAGTGATTTGGACCTGGTTGTCGTCGTGCCGGCGAGTGACGAGTCCTACTTGCGCCGCGCCCAGAAGGCGCAGATGTGCGTGTATGGCATTCCGATGGGAGCCGACATCATGGTTCCTACAAGGGCGGAGTTTGAGCGGTTTCAAACGGTGACGTCCTCGCTCACTTACAAAATCCTCAATGAGGGAAGGCTGCTCTATGGATCAGGCAACCATTGAATCCACCAATCGCTGGCTGACCAAGGCTTTCCATGACCTGCTCATTGCGAGACGAGGAAGCATTGAAGATGACCAGACTCTGGATACCTGCGTGTATCATTGCCAACAGGCTGGAGAAAAGGCGTTCAAAGCATTCCTCGTGGCACGGGCCGTGGCGTTTCCTAAAACGCACAACTTGATGGTGCTCCTGCCGATGTGTGAGTCGTTGGACATGTGCTTTCAGCAGAGGCAGGCAGAAGCCGCCCTTCTGTCTCCCCTGGCGTTCACCTTCCGATACCCCGATGACTTCGCGCCGCTGAATCCAACAAGCGCGCAATTCGACGAAGCTTTCGCCGCCGCGCAGCGCATCTACGATTTCGTCCTCTCGCTCCTTCCGCCGCAGACGCATCCAGCTTAACCTCCACGATCATGGTCCAAGACCTCGCCACCATCACCGCCTACATCGACGGCGCGCCGCACCAGTTCCAGGACGGCGACACGCTACTCAATTTCATCGACCGCCATCGCGGGCGTGGGCATGTGCCGACGCTGTGCGATGCGCCGCAGCTCAAGCCGTATGGCGCATGCCGCGTGTGCTCCGTCGAGATCGCGCTGAAGGCCGACGGGCCGCGGCGCGTCGTCGCGTCGTGCCACACGCCGCTCACGGCGGGGATGCACATTTTCACCGAGTCGCATAAAATCCTCGGCCTGCGGCGGAACATCGTCGAACTCGTGCTCACCGATCACCCGCTCGACTGCCTCACTTGCGAGGTGAACGGCAACTGCGAACTGCAGACCGTGGCGGCGAAAGTCGGCATCCGCGGCGTGCGTTATCCGGCGGGCAAGAACCACCTCGACCGCACGAAAGACCTCTCGCATCCGTACATGACTTCGGACCTCTCGAAGTGCATCAACTGCTCGCGCTGCGTGCGCGCGTGCGACGAAGTGCAGGGGCAGTTTGTGCTTTCGATGCACGGGCGCGGGTTCGATGCGCGCATCATCAAGGGGCTCGACTCCACGTTCGACGACTCGCAGTGCGTTTCATGCGGCGCGTGTTCGCAGGCGTGCCCGACCTCGGCGATTTCGGACATCTTCAAATCGAAGTCCATCGAGGCGACGAAGAAGACGCGCACGATTTGCACGTATTGCGGCGTCGGCTGCAACTTGGACGTGGCCACGAAGGGCGGCGAAATTTTGTCCATCCAGGCACCGCTCGACGCCGAGGTAAATCACGCGCACACCTGCCTCAAGGGCCGCTACGCCTTCAAATTTTACAACCACAAGGACCGCCTGCGGAAGCCGCTCATCCGCACCAACGGGCACTTCGTCGAGGCGACTTGGGACGAGGCTTACGATCACATCGCGGAAAATTTGAAGCGCATCAAAGCCGAGCACGGCGGCGATGCGGTCGCCGGCATTTCGTCGGCGCGCTGCACCAATGAGGAAAATTACCTCATGCAGAAATTCATCCGCGCGGCGTTTGGCACGAACAACATCGATGCCTGCGCGCGCGTCTGCCACTCGCCGACGGCGTGGGGCATGCAGAAGGCCTTTGGCACTGGCGCGGCGACGAACTCGGTCGTGGATATCGAATTCACGAATTGCATGCTCGTCATCGGCGCGAACCCGACCGAGGGGCATCCCGTGACGGGCGCGAAGATCAAGCAGCGCGCGATGAAAGGCGTGCCGCTCATCATCATCGATCCGCGCGAGATCGAGATCGTGAAATTCGCGAAGTATCACCTCCAGCTCCGCCCCGGCACGAACGTCGCGCTGCTCGACATGTTCGCGTATTACATCTGGGAAGCGGGCCTGGTGGATCGCGAATTCATCGAGAAACGCTGCGAGAACTGGGCGGAGTTTGAAGCCGGCCTGCGCTCGCTGGACCTCGACGAGCTGGAAAAAATTCACGGCGTGGATCGCAATCTCGTGCGCGCTGCCGCGCTCGATTACGGGAACGCGGAAAACGCGATGGCCTTCCACGGACTCGGCGTCACCGAGCACACGCACGGCTCGAAGACCATCATGCTCATCGCCGACATCGCGATGATGACCGGTAACATCGGCCGCCGCGGCGTCGGTGTGAATCCGTTGCGCGGACAGAACAACGTGCAGGGCACCGCCGACATGGGCTGCCAGCCGCACCAGGGCGCGGGCTATTTGCAGGTGAACGATCCGGCGAACCACGCGATGTATGAGAAGTTTTACGGCGCGAAAATGTCCGACCAGATCGGCCTCAAAATCCCGCAGATGTATGACGCCGCCCTCGCGGGAAAATTGAAGGCGCTCTGGGTCATGGGCCAGGACCTCGTGCAGACCGACCCGAATACCGAGCACGTCAAGAAGGCGCTGAACTCGCTCGAATTCCTCGTCGTGCAGGAGATCTTCATGAGCGAGACCGCGCAGTTCGCAAATGTCGTGCTGCCCGGCGCATCGTTCTTTGAAAAGAGCGGCACTTTCACCAACGGCGAACGCCGCGTGCAGCGCGTGAACGAAGTCATCCCGCCGCTCGCCGGCACGAAGACCGACGGCCAGATCGTCGTGGACATCATGAACCGCATGGGCGTCCCGCAGCCCGACTACACGCCCGACGGCGTGCTCGCGGAAATCGCGCGCGTCGTCCCGTTTTTTGCAGGCGCGACTTGGGAAGGACTCGGCGACAACGGCAAGCAGTGGCCCATCCAGGAAGGCTGCATCGGCACCGAAATCCTCCACACCGAAACCTTCAAGCGCGGCCTTGGCAAATTCCACTTCTTCTCATTCAAGGAATCCAACGAGATCGTGCAGCACCACGGCGAGTTTCCCTTCATCCTCACGACAGGCCGCGTGCTGGAGCACTACAACTGCGGCACCATGACCCGCCGCACCGGCAACGCGCAAATCGTCACCGAAGACCTGCTCGCCATCCACCCCGAGGACGCCGCGAAAAAGAAGATCACCGACGGCGATCTCGTGCGCATTTTTTCCGCCCGCGGCGAAGTACGGATGAACGCGAAAGTCTCCGACGAAGTGAAGCCCGGCATCCTCTACACCACCTTCCATTTTCCCGAGAACCTCGTGAACGTCGTCACCAGCAGCGAGTGCGACGAAGACACCATGTGCCCCGAATACAAAGTCGTCGCCGTGGACGTGGAGCGGGTGAGCGCGCCGGTGGTTCGCACCGAGCTATTGGCCCACGCGCGGGAAAGCTGAGGGTCTTCCCGTGGGGCAGTTTTCGTTTTTTATGGCGGGGTGGTCTCCCATGCAGCCCCGCTTTCTTGCGGCTGGGAATGCCTAGAGGATAAGATTTAGGACATCGACAGCAAAGGTGCTCCGCCTCACGATCGGCTAAATTCGCCCTCCTAATTCCGTCGGCGAACTACAACTTCAACTCCTTACCTGCCATGACCCAGTTATCCCGCCGTCACTTCATCAAAGGCTCGCTCCTCGCCGGAGCCGCGGTGAGTCTCAACCCGTCCATGCTGCGAGCCGCAGGCAAGGACATTCCGATTGGCGTCCAGCTTTACTCGGTGCGTGACGAATGCGGGAAGGACTTCGACGGTGCCTTGGCGCAGATCGCGAAGATGGGTTTCACCGCCGTTGAATTCGCGGGCTACTTCGGCTACCGCACGCGGCCCAAGGAACTCCGCCAGAAGCTCGACGACCTCGGCTTAAAAGGCATCAGCACGCACATCGGCACGGGCAACCTCCGGCCAAACGACCTGCCGCGGACCCTTGAGTTTCATCAAATCGTCGGATGTAAATTTCTCATCGTGCCGGGCGATGGTGCGTTCACCCATCCGGAAAAAAGCAAGGAACTGGCTGAGACCTTCAACAAGACCGCGGAGGTCCTGAAGCCGCTCGGCATGGCCTGCGGCTACCACAATCACACCCAGGAATTCACCAAGGTCGGTGACAAAACTTATTACGACTTGTTTGCCGAGCGCACGACCCCGGATGTGGTCTTGGAACAGGATTGCGGTTGGAGCGCCGCCGCCGGATTGCAGCCCGCGGCTATCATGAAACTGTATCCCGGACGCACCAAGCTCGTGCATTTCAAGCCCACCGTGGTCGGTGGCGACAAGACTAAGAAAGCCATTTTCGGCGAAGATTCCGTGGACTGGGTTTCCACTCTCGAGGCGTGCCGCACAGTCGGTGGCACGGAGTTTCTCTTGATTGAGCAGGAGGTGTATCCCGATGGCAAATCCCCGATGGAATGCACGGCGCTGTCTTTGGCCGGGCTGAAGAAAATCATGTAACGCCAAGGCGTAGGCCGTTGACGGTCACGGCGCGGCGCGGGTGATGAAGGATCGCGCTGGCGGTGCGTTTCCCAACGGCGGCAAATTACGACGCGAAAAGCGAGCGCGGGCGTTGCGAGTCGAGGGTGAGCCAGGCTTCGTTGCGGTCGCGGTGCATTTCGATGGTGCGGATGATTTGCAGGGCAAGGAGGATGCGGAAGCGCTGAGGTTCGTCGGGAAGGTCAACGGGGAGGCTGTGGAGCGGGACGCGGCGGTCGCGCTGGAGGCGGTGGAGGAGCGCGGCGGCGAGGGTGCGGTCGGCGCCTTTGAGCCAGAGCCAGGCGCGGAGCGTGCCCCAGATGCTGAGGGTGATGCGGGGGAGGGCGAGGAGGAAATCGGCGGCGATGGCGGCGGCGTTTTTGTCGTCGCGCGGGAGGGCGTGGGCGTGGAGGCGGTTGTCGATCCACGTGTAGATGAGCGCGCACAGTGCGGCGAAGGCGAAGACCACGCTAAAGCCGCGCGGGATGGCGAAGGTGGACTGCTCGGTGATGGTGCTGCCGAGGATGATCAGCCAGCCGCAGATGCCGTAGAGTAGCGACCAGAGGATGGCGGCGAAGGCGGCGGTGACCAAGGCGATGAGCAGCACCTGGCGGTTGTGCGCGGCGACTTCGCTGCGGAGGGCGCGGGCGGTGCTTTCGATGGTGGCGAGGCGCGGTCCCGGTGCGGTGAAACCAGTGGGGCGCATGGAGCAGCGGCGGGGAAAATGATGCGCGGCGCTACGAGGTGGAGCGGTAGCCGGCGGGGTCGATCTCGACGGCGGCGTAACCGGTGGCGCGGAGGCCCGCTTCGAGTTCGGCGCGGTGCTGCGGGAGGCGGGGCATTTCGTCGGGCGCGATCTGCACGCGGGCGCGGGGTGCGGCGGGGCTTTCGGCAAGGTGGCGCACGCGGAAGATGCGGAAGCCGAGGCTGCGGACGTGCGCTTCGCCGCGCTCGATCATCCCGAGCGCCTCGGTGGTGACGGGTGTGCCGTGCGGAATGCGGGAGCTGAGGCAGGGCTGCGCGGGCGCGTCGGCGGTGGGGAGATCGAGGGCGCGGGAGAGGGCGCGGATTTCCGCTTTCGTGAGGCCGGCGTCGCGCAGCGGGCCGAGGATGGAAAACTCCGTGGCCGCCTGCCGGCCAGGGCGGACTTGCGTCATGTCGTCGGCATTTTCGCCGTAGGCGATGGCGCGAAAACCGCGCTCCGCGGCGAGCGCGTCGAGCTTGGTGAAAAGCTCGGCTTTGCAGAAATAGCAGCGGTTCGGTGGATTGGTGGCGTAGTCGGGATTGGCGAGTTCGTCGGTGCGGACGACCTCGACGGAAGCGCCGATTTTTTCCGCCAGCGCGAGGGCGTCGGCGAGCGCCTGGCGCGGGAGGCTGGGGCTGTCGGCAATGACGCCGAGTACTTGCGCGCCCAAGGTGCGATGCGCCTCGGCGAGCAGATACGCGCTGTCCACGCCGCCGCTGTAGGCGATGACCAGCGGCGCATGCGCGCGAAGCTGGGTGCGGAGGTGCGTGACTTTTTCGGTGGTCATGGGGTGCGGAAAAATGGGCGGACGAAGCCCACGGTCCAGACACCGACGGCGGCGAGAAAAACGGCGATGGGCAACCACAGCTCGGGACCGTTGAAGCCGGCTGGCGTGTGGGTGTTGGCGCGGAGGATGAGGTGGTGGATCATCGTGAAAAAGGCGATGAGAATGCACGCGAGCCAGATCATCTGGCGCTGCACCACGGCGAGCGTCTGCGCGCGGCGCTCGGGGGCGAGCCAGTAGGCGCGATGTGGGATGTTCAGCCCCGCGCCGCCGAGCCGCGAGATGATGGCGACGACGCCCAGGATGGACAGCGGCACGCCCAACCCGAGCGCGAGGGTGAACTGCACATGCCCGGCTCGCGTCATCCAGCCGTTCGCGTGTCCGTCCGCCGCAAAGTGCGTGGCGAGACGCGCGGGGAGGTGGCTCGTGGTGAGCAGGACATCGGCGACGAAGGCCGCGACGAGGAGCCCGAGGAGGGCCAGCGGCAGGAGCAAGTTTTCGCTTTTCATAACAGACGGCGGAAGTGTCACGCAAAGGCGCAAAGACGCAAAGCGGATCGCACGCCAAACGGGGAATTCCGCAGGTGACGGCTACGGGGCTGTCTCTCAGAGGGGCTCGTGGAGGCGATGCAGTCCGCCATGAAAATCGACGCGCCAGCACGCTGCGAAACCTCCGCGCCTGCGAAGCCACGAAACCTCTGTCGTCATCCTGAACGGAGTCTTGGGAGGCTTTGCGAACCAAGACGGAGTGAGCCGAGTCCGCGAGACAGCCGCGCGGGCGGATGCGGGGAGGCAACGACCGCTGACTCTCCGTGGGCGGAGGCGGTGGAGGATGAAAATGACGAATGACGAATGTGGAATGACGAAACAAGCCCGAATGACGAATGACGAAAGCCGCGCGCGCCGCATCGTGCGGGCATCGGGCTTCGTCATTCGTCATTCGTCATTCGGCGCCATCACTTCTGCCGCCTCCGCCCGCGTTAGTGTCAGCGATCCTTCACTGCGTTTCGCCTCCCGCCTTCGCCCGCGGCGAAACTCCGTTCAGGATGACGGCAGGGTTTTACGAGGGGCGGCGGCTGCGCCGCTGCGCGAGCCGCGGGATGACACGCACGCTGATTTTCCGTCCACTTTTACAACTGCACGCGGCGGAAAATCTCGTCGAGCGGGAGCTGGAGGCCGATGAAGAATTCGCCGAACTCGGCGTATTGCGCGCTCACGGCGTCGAAGCGCATTTCATAGACGATGCCCTTCAGGTTCAGCGGGTCGTGCGCGAGCAGCGTCACGCCCCATTCCCAATCGTCGAGGCCGGTCGAGCCGGTAATAAGCTGGAGGATTTTCCCGTGCCACGTCCGGCCGATCTTGGCGTGCCCGGCCATGAGCTTTTTCCGCTCCTCGAAACTCAGCGCATACCAGTTTTGCCCAGCGGCGCCGCGGCGTTTGTTCATCGGGTAAAAACACATCACCGGCCACGGCGGGAGCACCGGGTAGAGGCGGTCTTTCATGTATTTCGCCATGCGCTCGCGGAAGGCGACGAGCTGCTCTTCGTGCTCGGGCGTGCCGACGGCGAGTTTGTCCTCCAGCACGAGCGACTCGGCGTATTCGGCTTCGCTCGTGGTGTATTCGCTGCGCTCGGTCATGGAGAGAAAGCTGTAGGTCGGCGACAGCGTGTCGGCGCCGAGCGCGAGGGTGAGCCGTTTTTCAAAGGCGTTCGCTTTTTGCAAGTCCGCGCAGAGCAGCATGAAGCCGAGGTCGGCCTTCGGCGAAACCATGGCGAAGGTCAGGATCTGCGCGGCTTCGGCGGCGCGGATTTCGGCGATGAGCGCGCTGAGGTTGGTTTTCGCCGCACGCTGCTCGTCGGGGCTGAGGAGCGACCACGCGCCGTGCTCGATTTGGTAGAAAAGATGGAGCACGTGCCAGCCCTCGGCGGGCACCACGGCGGCGGGAAAAGGTTCGTTCATAGGGTGGCGAATGTCGCCACCGCGCGCGCGAGGGTCAATCGGGAAGCCGCATCCGCGCATGCCACAAAAAGGAATTGCCACCCCGGCAATCGCCCTTATTTTGGCCGCTCCAAAAATCTATGGCTGACCACGCAAACAAATATCCTGAAAACGTAGCCGGCACGTTCTATGTGGACGACCAGTGCATCGACTGCGACCTGTGCCGCGAAACGGCCCCCGCGAATTTCACCCGCAACGACGACGGCGGGCACAGCTATCTCTACAAGCAGCCCGAGAACGATGCCGAAACCGCGCTTTGCAAAGAAGCGATGGAAGGCTGCCCGGTCGAAGCGATCGGCAGCGACGGACCCGCGTAACAGAAAGCGCAACGAATTGGGAGAACCCTCACCCTCACCGGTGAGGGTTTTTCTTTGGCCTGCCAGACCTGTCCCAGAAAATGGCGGTGGTATTTTTTCTTTCATCGAGAGCCCGTCCTCACCACCTTCGCCCACACTATGAAGCTCCTCCTCCACATCGCCCCGCTCCTCCTCGCCGCAGCTCTCGCCCGCGCCGATCTCGTCATCGAACAGAAGGTGGAATCCGCCGTGATGAACGGCAACGTCACCATGAAAGTGAAGGGCGATCAGGCGCGCATGGACGTGCCGAACCCGGTCGGCGGAAACGTCACGATGCTGATCAATTTCAAGAGCGGCGACGTGGTCACACTCATGCACCAGCAAAAGATGGCGATGAAGATGAGCCTAGCCGACGTGAAGAAGCAGGGGGAGGCCGGGCAGAAAGCGCTCGGCTTGGACCTCCCCAAGATGGACAAGCCGAAGGCGACCGGACAAAAGGAGAAGGTCGGCGAGTATGACACCGAGATTTATGAAATGAATCAGGGTGCCATTCAGGCGAAAATGTGGGTCGCGAAAAATTTCCCGAATGCACAGGCCATCAAGGATCAGATGCTGAAAATCAGCAACAGCATGGGCAGCACGGGTTTTGACCCGAGCAAGCTGGATGTGCCTGGGATGGTGGTGAAGAGTGAGACGGGCACGGCGGCCGGCAAGATGACCGTCACGCTCGTCAAGGCGAAGGAGGAGCCGGTGGACGAAAAGGAGTTTGCGAAGCCGGAGGGCTATCAGGAACTCGAAATGCCGAAGCTGCCGGCTGGTGGCGCGCCAAAGTAGCGGGAGGCTTTTCCGGGTTTAGCGTGGGTAAAGATCGGGCTTT
>Ga0163144_10008568_pt1 | contig 22123 bp, 14 predicted proteins | sample OliLak19BULKMAT1_FD_123175 | JGI IMG/M metagenome (GOLD analysis project Ga0163144, IMG submission 123175) | Freshwater microbial mat bacterial communities from Lake Vanda, McMurdo Dry Valleys, Antarctica - Oligotrophic Lake LV.19.BULKMAT1 | ecosystem: Environmental > Aquatic > Freshwater >... | reverse complement strand
CCGCGGCGAAGGACGATGGACACGGCGGGGGCCATGGCGATGCGAAAGAAGCCGCAGCCAAGCCCGTTGACCGCCGCGGCGTAGCCCGCCGCACGATCCCGAATCGCTCGCCCAGCGCACAGCCCAAACCCGAGCCCAAAAAAGACGGCGGGCACTAGAGCGGTGCCGGCCCACCCCTGACATCCCGGCCGCGAATGTGCCCAAGACCCGAGGACCTACGGTTGTCCCTTACCCATGAAAGCCGAAACGATCTGCAGACTCCTTCTGGCACGACATCGATGCATCCGCATCATCGGGGCCGAAGAATCTGAGTGCATCGAGGTCGCCGTCGAGGCTGCCCTTGCCCAGAACCTCGATCCCTATGTCTGGTCCGTCACCAGTGGCGTCCGCGGCGGCATGTTTGCTGATCGCGGCACCCGTCTCGACGACGGCGGCAACCCCGCGGCCTCGTTCGGCTGGATGCTCCGCAACCTCCCCCGCCAAAGTCTCGTGATCGCGCTCGACCTCGCGGACCAACTCACCGACACCGTCAACCTCCGCGCCTTCCGCGACCTTCTGGAATACTTCCATGCCGGTCGGCTGGGCGCCTCGGCCGTCATCATGATCGACCACCACGACCGCATCCCACCGGTCGTGGGGGGGTCCAGCATCCGGCACGAGATCAGTGCCCCCTCCGACGAAGAAATCACGCGGCTCATCCGCGAGGCCATCGGATTGGCCAGGCAGACCCGCAACGTGGACGGAAAAGTCACCACGCAGTTTCTTCACCTCTTGGTCCAGAACCTGCGCGGGCTTACCCGCCGACAGGTCCGGCAATCCATCACCGCCTGCATCATGGACGACGGAGCCCTCACCGAGAAAGACCTCGCCGTCGTGCAGGCCACCAAGCGGGGCCTGCTCGAAAATGCCGGGGTGCTCGAGTTCGTTGATGCACCGGCCAGTCTCGACGACATCGGCGGGCTGGTCGCCCTCAAACAGTGGTTGCGCAAGCGCGAAAGCCTGTTCGGCGATTCCAAGGTCGCGCCGCCCCGAGGGCTGATGCTCCTGGGTGTTCAGGGTGCCGGAAAAAGCCTCGCCGCCAAGGCTATCGCCACCGCTTGGAAGCGGCCCCTGATGCGGCTCGACCCCGGTTCGTTGTTCAACAAATACATCGGTGAGACCGAACGCAACCTGCGGGATGCGCTCAGCCAAGCCGAAGCCATGGCACCGGTTGTCCTCTGGATCGACGAAATCGAAAAAGGGTTCGCCTCGACCTCGGGCGAGGGCAACGACGGCGGGGTCGGCCGCCGCATGTTCGGAACCCTCCTGACGTGGATGCAAGAACACACCGCGCAGGTGTTCCTCGTGGCCACCGCCAACGACATCGAGGCCCTTCCCCCGGAACTGCTGCGCAAAGGCCGCTTTGATGAAATCTTCTTTGTGAACCTTCCCCTCGGACCGGTGCGCCGGCAGATCTTCTCCATCCACCTTCGCAAACGAGGTCAGCCCCTCGAAGGGCTCGATCTTGATGCCCTCGCCCACGCCAGCGACGGCTTCAGCGGAGCCGAGATCGAGCAAGCCGTCATCAACGCCTGCATCGATTCTTCCTTCTTCAAGAAACCAGTCTCCACCGACCTCATCATCGAACAACTGCGGACCTCACCACCCCTCAGCGTCACCATGGCCGAAAAAATAGCCTGCCTGCGCAAGTGGGCGGTCGGCCGATGCGTGCCGGCAGATTGAACGCCCGAAAATTTGGCGGCCCCGGGCGAAGGGTTGACGCCCGAAGGTTTCAACCTTGACGCTGTGCCAGATTCCTCTCCCGCACACCGCTCTACGATCCCTCATGCGGCAGCGCCCTTTGATCGCGGTTTCCATGGGCGATCCACGCGGCATCGGAGCCGAAGTCGTCGTCCGTGCCCTCGCGAACCCAAACGCCCCACACTCCGCATCCTTCGTCATCTACGGTGATCCCGAATGCCTGGCCGCAGCCGCGAAAGCCGCCGGGTGTCCTCACTGGGATCGATCGGTCGCCGCCATCCACGTGGCCGGTGCAGACGGTGGAACCCTGCTGACCCATGTGGGCGCGGGTGAGGCTTCCTTCCGCTGGGTCGAGGCCGCCGCCCGTTTAACCCTGTTGCCGAGCAGCGATTCAGATCACGCCGATGCGCTCGTCACCGCACCCATTTCCAAAGCCGCTTGGTTCGCAGCGGGCCACGCCTTCCCCGGGCACACCGAGTTGCTCGCGGCCATGTGCGGAGTGCCCGACGGCGACTTCGCCATGATGTTTCACGCCGCAACAACCCCCACCGAACCGGGGATCAACGTGATCCTCGCCACGGTTCATGTGCCTCTCGCACAGGTCGCGAACCTGGTGACCTTTGATCGCGTGCTCGGCACCATCCGCCTGGCAGCCCAAGGCATGCGCGAGATCGGTGTCGCCAATCCCCGCCTCGCGGTGTGCGGTCTCAACCCACACGCCGGCGAGGACGGCTTGCTGGGGAGCGAAGATGCCGAACGAATCGCGCCGGCGGTCGCCCGGGCGAAAGCCGAAGGCATCAACGTCTCGGGCCCGTTCCCCGCCGACACCATCTTCCGGCGAGCACTCAACGGAGCGGGCCGCACCGCCGATTTCGATTGTGTGGTTGCGATGTATCACGACCAGGGCCTTGCACCTCTCAAGACGCTCGCCATGGAACGGGCCGTCAATCGAACCGTGGGCCTGCCCATTATCCGCACCAGCCCGGATCACGGGACCGCATTCGACATCGCGGGCAACAACGCGGCCGACCCTCGCAGTATGATCGCTGCCCTGCACCTGGCCATCGGCCTCGCCGCAACCCGACTCCACGCCTGACGACCGCGTCTTGGCTCTGCGGAACCCGACGTTCAGCCGATCGTTGAGATCGATCCGCCCGGCAGACCCTAGCATCCGCGATGCGTCAAGCCAGCGAACCAGCGCGGGTGGTCATTGTCGGTGGAGGGTTTGCGGGCCTCGCGTGCGCCCGAGCCCTCGATGGGTCGTGGGTCTCCGTCACGCTCGTCGATCGTCGCAACCACCATCTTTTCCAGCCGTTGTTGTACCAAGTGGCAACCGCCGCACTCTCCCCCGCCCACATCGCTGCGCCGATTCGGAGCGTGCTGCGCAAGCAGCGCAACTGCCGCGTGCTGATGGATGAGGTGAACGGCTTTGACCTCGCCGCCCGCACCGTGGTCACGCGGTCGGGCCTCATGGCCTTCGATGTGTTAGTGCTTGCGGCCGGCGTCACCCATTCCTATTTCGGGAATGATGCGTGGGAGCCGAACGCCCCCGGCCTGAAGACCATTGAAGACGCCGTCGAGATCCGGCGGCGGTTACTCACCAGTTTCGAGGTGGCCGAGCGAACCTCCGACGAGCCCGAACGCAAAGCGCTGCTGACGTTCGTGGTGGTGGGGGCGGGGCCCACGGGTGTCGAACTCGCCGGAGCGATCGTGGAAATCGCCCTCTCGACCATGCCGCGCGAGTTCACCAACATCCGACGCGATTCCGCCCGCGTCGTGCTCGTCGAGGCCCAGCCCCGCCTTCTTTCCGGAGGTTTCCCAGAGACGCTCAGTGATCGGGCACTCTCCGACCTCCTCAAGATGGGGGTTGAGGTCCGGCTCAACACGCGGGTCACGGCCATCGATGCCTTAGGCGTCACCGTGCAGACGCCCGAAGGCCGCACCGAACGCATCGACTCCCGGAACGCCATCTGGGCCGCGGGTGTGAAGGCCTCGCCCTTGGGGTCGCTAATCGCAACCGCCGCTGGGCTCGAGCCCGACCGTGCGGGCCGCGTGCACGTCGATGGTTCACTCGCGCTCCCGGGCCACCCCCACGTGTTCGTCATCGGCGACCTCGCAACCGTCAAAACTGACACCGGCCTCACCGTCCCCGGCGTCGCCCCGGCAGCCATGCAAATGGGCCGATTCGTGGGCCGACTGATCGCAAAGGAAATTCTCGGCACACCAGCCGCGGGCCCGGACACCCCACGCGCAACCTTCCAATACCGCGACAAAGGCATGCTGGCCACCATCGGCCGGGCCCGGGCCGTGGCCTCGATCGGTGGGCGAAACTTCGGCGGACCCCTCGCCTGGGTCCTGTGGGCCGTCGTCCACATCGCCTTCCTCATCGATTTTCGATCCAAACTGTTCGTGCTGCTGGAGTGGATCTGGGCCTACCTCACCTTCCGCGGCGGAGCCCGTCTGATCACCGAGAAACAGCGCTGACCCTCCCCGCACGACCGGGCCCCCGGCATTTCATCGTCAATCATCCATACCATCGAGCCTTGGCCCCGCGTGACGGCATCCTCCTGCTCGCCAGTTTCTTGTGCGGGTCGATTCCGTTCGGGCTCCTGCTCGCGCGGGCCAAGGGCATCAATATCCGGGCCATCGGCAGTGGCAACATCGGTGCCACCAACGTCGGCCGGGCGCTTGGCCAGAAGTTCTTCATCCTGTGCCTCCTGCTCGATGCCCTCAAAGGCCTCATCCCCGTCTTGGTGGCCGGTTGGGTCCTCGGTGGCCTAGGGGATTGGACACCCCCGGTTCAGGTGTCCTGGCTGTGGCTCGGTTGCGCAGCATGCGCAGTCCTCGGCCACGTCTTCTGCCCTTGGCTCAAGTTCAAAGGCGGCAAAGGGGTCGCCACCTCGCTCGGGGCGTTCCTAGGCGTGTTCCCCGTCATGACGGCCGCCGTGCTGGGCGCCGCCGCCATCTTCTTCATCGCGTTGCGGACGACCCGCTACATGAGCCTCGCTTCGATCGCCGCGGCTGCCGGTTTGCCCGTGTGCGTGATGGGCGTCCACATCCTCGGCTACGTCCACCGAATCCGGGAATCCCGATTACCCTTTGACCCATCCGAATGCGTCCATGCGATTTTCGGCACCGGAAGGCCCTTTGTGGTCGTCGCGGCAGCCATGGGCCTGCTAGTCATCTGGGCACATCGCGCCAACCTGCGGCGGCTGAAAGCAGGGACCGAGCCGCGCTTTGGGGCAATTCGCCCGTCGTGAGGGTTTCCCATACCCCCCTCAAAGGGTGTCACATTATCGGACTACTTGGGCGTAGCGGGTGATGCTTTTTTCATTCACATCCGAGCGCGGACCGATTGCAGAGGGTGACGGCATGAAATTCCCTTCATCCGGCAAAGCGTTCGAGGCTCGCGTTCAGCGGCGTGATCGGACTCCCTGTTCTGGGGAGTGGTGTGAAAGTGATCCACCTGTTCCGACGGAAAACCTTGGCGAGGTGATGTGATGTTCGATCAGAGGCAAGATTGGGTGAGGCGTTTCCCGATGTTCGACTGGCGTGGGCTATGGGCCCGACGCGAGGGAGCGACACCGATGCACACACTCAGGCTTCACCCAACCGACCCCATCAACAAAGACCGCCCGAGCGCGGAGGGTCCGTTTCTGTTCCCTGTCCGGCGTGAGAAGCGCCCGGTGGCCCTCAGGCTCGCGAGCGAGTCCATCGGCAACGTGGAGGCCGCCCTCGCCCAGGTCGAGCGAAACTTCGCTCAACTCCGGTCGCTGGCCGAAGACCACGACCGCCCACGCGCTGCCTAAGGCCGATCCCGGTGAGACGCGCTACTTCTCGATGGGCAGGCCGTCGGGCGTCAAGAACTCCGGCACCGGCAACACAAGGTCCTTGGATTCAAACTCCTTGATCTGTTCGACGATCTGCGCCTTGTCGCCCACGAGCACAATGACCGCCCGGTCAAACGCGATGGCCTGCGATGCGAGCGTGTTCAGGTCCTTCGCCTCGCCCCGGTTCATGGAAGCAAAGTCCCGGGTCAGCGTTTCAAACGGCAACCCCGCCGCGATCAGTTCCGAAGCCGCATCCAGCACGCCCGAGACGGATGAAAAGCCCCGAACGGCGTCGTTCCGAACGGTTTCGCGGGCCTTGGCGGCTTCATCCACCGAAATGTCACCGGCCAGAATGCGTGCGAACTCCTTGAAAAACTCGGAGAGCGCGGCACCGGTCACCTCGGCCTGAACGCTCGCACCGGCGCTCAGCACGCCCAGCGAGGGCTGCATTCCGAAACTCGATCGGGCTCCATAGGTGTAGCCGTGGTCTTCCCGAAGGTTCTGGTTGAGCCGGCTGGTGAAACTGCCGCCAAAGATGGTGTTGATCATCCCCAGTTGAATGCGACGCGGATCTTCAAACGCGGCACCCGGCATGAGAAACGTGATCATGGTTTGGGTAGCGCCGGGCCGATCGACAATGATCAGCCGCTGGGCGTCGGCGGTGGGAACCGTGAAATCGGCGTTCGAAGTCGCCGCGACGTCGGCCACCCGACCCGCAAAGAGCGGTTCAAACACCGCCCTTACGTCGGACTCGGTGAGATCTCCAGAAAGCAGCAGCACAGCGCTGTCAAGTGCGGCAAGCCCGGCATGGCGAGCTTTGACTTCGTCCAGCGTCATCGAGCGGACCGATTGCGGCGTGCCAGATGCCGGTGATGAGTACGGGTTCTTGGAACCCAGAAGCACCTTCATGCCCACCTTCCGCGCGATCGAACGGGGCTCATCATTCTCCTGTTCAAGCCCTTCGACCGTCACAACCTTCACGCGGTCAAAGTCCTCCTCATCGAGCGCGGGACGCATCACACAATCCGCGAATAGTTTCGCAGACTCCGCAAACGTCCGCTTAAGACCAAGCAGCGAAACCTCAAAAGTCTCTTCATCCGCCTGTGCCCCGACCGCAGCCCCAAGGGCCTGCAGCCGCGACGTGAACGCGGCAGAATCCAGCCCACCCGCACCTTCCGTCAGCATCGAGGCGGTCAACGACGTGAGGCCCGGCCGGTCCGTCGGGTCGAGCGCCCCGTTCCCCGATATCAGGAGTTTCGCCGCCACCAACGGCAGGTCGTTCCTCGGCCACAGCAGCACCGGCAAGCCGTTGGCGAGCGTGAAGGCGGTGGGGGCCGGAACCTTGAACGTCCCCGTGCCAGCCGCCTCAGGCCGCACATCCCGCGGCGAGGGGCCGCGCTCCGGGTCTTCGGGCAACACCCGGATGATCGCCCGCGACCGGGGTTTCAGAGTCTCAGCGACTACACGACTGATACTTTCCGGCGTTGCAGAGCGATAGCGGTTGAGGTCTCTTTCCAGCCCGTTGGGGTCACCAAAGAAATACTGGTACTCATTGAGTTTGTCCGCCTTGGCTTCGATGGATTGCAACGACGCCAGCACGGCCAACTCCAACGCGTTGACGTTGCGCTGGACCTCGGCACCCTCCGCCAGCGTTGCGCTCAGCAGCGCGACCTCCGCATCGATCGCGGCCTCGACCGCATCCAAGTCGGCCTCCGGTGTGCAATACGCCTCGATCGTAAAGAAGGAGCCTACCGGCAACGAAGTCTGTGAAGCGGTGACCTCGATGCAGGAACGATCTCTGACGACGAGCCGCTGGTACAGCCGCGAAGAGTTCCCGTCTGCAAGAATCCGGCCCGCCAGCCCCAGTTCGGCGTCCCCATTGCCGAAAGCGGCAACGCTGGGCCACCCCATGATGATCTTCGGCAACTGCACTTTGTCGATCATCGTGACCCGTTCGACGTGGTCGAGCGTCGAGTCTGGAACCGCCCGACGCGGGGCTTCCCCGCCGCGGGGCAACGTGCCGAACAGATCCTCGATGAGCGGCTTGATCGTGCCGGGATCAAAGTCGCCCGCGACCACCAGCGAGGCGTTGTTGGGCGTGTAGAACGTGGCGAAAAAATCCTGCACGTTCGGCACGGTCGCGGCGATCAGGTCTTCGTGCGAACCGATCACACCAAGGTGCATCGGGTGGCCGGTCGGGTAGAGCAGGCGGTACAGCGCCTCGCCGGCCTTGCCATACGGCGCGTTCTCAACCACCTGACGCAATTCGTTCCGCACCACGTCGCGCTGCTTGCCGAGTTTCTCATCGGTCATGGTGAGCGCCATGTCCTCAAGACGGTCGGCATCGAGCCAAAGAAGCGTCGGGAGCAGTTTCGACGGCCCCCATGAGTAATAGTTGGTCCGGTGGAAGTCGGTGCTCGCGTTGTTGGCCCCGCCCCCCGTCTCCATCAGCACATCAAACTGGTTCCCCGGCACCCGCTTGGTGCCCATGAACATCAGGTGCTCAAACAGGTGCGCGAAGCCGCATCGGCCCGGTGGCTCATCCTGTGAGCCAACGCGGTACCAGATATTGACGCTCGCCACCGGCAGCGCGTGGTCCTCGTGCAGGATCACAGTCATCCCATTCCGAAGTTGGTACGTCTCGCACACCATGTTCTGGCCGCGGGCCGTGGCGAACGCGAGGAGACCGGTCACGACGAGGATGAGTTTCTTCACAGCATGAATGGTACGGACATTCGCGCCACCGTCGGAATCGACGCGAGGTCGCAGCACCAAGTCACGGTCTATATTGCCGGCCCCGCGGTCCGCCGCGGCAGTCCCTCACATCCCAAAACTGGTTCACAAAGATGAAGCCGATGCACGAGTCGGTGCAGATTCCCGCAACATTGGCCGAGTATCACGCCCTCTGTGCCGCACGCGCCGCCCTCCGGGCCGCACGCCCTTCGCCCGACACTATCGCCGACATCCGAAGTGAAACCCGCTTCTTCGAACCGATCCAGAACGCCGACCCGGTCGCCTCGGTTCGGCGCTTCTCCATGGACGCAACGCCGGGCCGTCCCGACATCACCGTCTTCCAGCCGCGCGACACGTCTTCCTTGGCCGCGGGTTGCGTCCTCTTCATACACGGCGGGGGCTGGGTCACCGGAAGTGTCAACCAATACGGAACGCTCATCGCACGCCTGGCTCAGCGAGGGCTCACGATCGCGGCCGTCCACTACCGCCTCGCTCCCGAACACCCCTTCCCGGCCGCACTCGAAGATTGCCTCGCCGCCGCCGCCGCGCTGCACGAACGCTTCGGAACGCTCACCATCTGCGGTGATTCCGCCGGTGCGAACCTCGGCGCTGCCGTCGCCGCCGAGATGCCTAGCGCCTTCGGACGCGCGGCCTGGCTCTACGGCGTCTTCGATCTCGCCCGACTACCTCCCGACCCCGTGCTGTCGCTCATGGCCGACTCTTACGCAGGCCCCGCCGACCGCGCCCATCCGCGCCTCAGCCCGCTCCAGAGCGCCGACCGTCAGCCCACCACACTGCTCGTCGCGCCCAGCGAAGATCCGTTACGTCCCCAGAGTACTCGCATGGCGGCGGCACTGGTCGCCGCTGGCGTCGGCGTCGTGCTCGACGTCGTTCCAGACGTGTCACACGGCTTCCTCCAGTGTGAACTCTTCGAGGCTTCTATTCCCGCCATCGACCGCATCGCCGCGTGGCTCAGGCCATAGCGATCCGTCAATCTCAAGCAAACCGTCGCTACCCCGGAGCGTCAGCCGCCTTGATCAACCGCCGGAGCCGCGGCATCAGTTTGCCCATCCCCTTGAACGCGATGTAACTCCGCCTGAACTCGTGGGCTTCCATCGCCGGCGACCCCATGAAACTCGCCCCCGCCGGTACATCGACACCGACGCCGGAGCCGCCGCCGATGCGGGCCCCATCGCCGATCGTGAGATTGTCGGCGATCGCGGCCCGGCCGCCGACCACCACACCGTCACCCATGGTCACGCTGCCCGCCAGCCCGCTCTGCCCGCACAAAATGCAGAACCGACCGAGGACGCAGCCGTGCCCGATCTGCACGAGGTTGTCGATCTTGGTCCCCATGCCCACGACAGTCGATCCAAACTTGGCCCGGTCGATGCACGAGTTCGCGCCGATCTCGACGTGGTCCTGCACCACCACATCGCCGATATGCGGAACCTTGACCAAACCGCGCGGCCCGGGAACATACCCGAAGCCATCGGCCCCAACGACCACGCCCGCGTGCACAATGCAGTGAGAGCCTATTCGGCACCGATCCAGAACGCGCACGCCAGGCTCCAGCCGTGTCGCCGCGCCCACAACCGCGTTCTCGCCAAGATGCACCTGCGCCACCAGCACCGACCCCTCGCCCACGGCTGCGCCGGCCCCAATTGTGCAACACGGCCCGATGTGCGCTGTTTCAGCGATGAGGGCCGAGGGATGAATCACCGCCGATGGATGAACGCCGGGACGCCGGACCTCGATCAACACCGGCGCAAACCGCGTAAGGACCGCGACCAAGGCGAGTTCAATGTTGTCCACCACCAGAAGCGGGCGTTTGCGGGAATCGCCCTCATACACGGCTTCGGCATCAAGCCCCGGCGCAACCAGTGCTGCGCCGCCTTCGCTCGCGATCCACTCCGCGACAAACCGCTGCGAGCGCACGAAACAAAGGTGACTCTGCGTTGCCGTCAGGAGCGCTGCAAGGCCATCGACCAGCCGCGAACCGTCACCAATCAACCGCGCGCGGGTGAGTTCGACGAGTTCATGGATCGGGACGGGCGTGCCCAAAGGGTGGGATGGTTCCGGTCTAGGGGTTGCCGCCCGAAGAGCCGACCCCGGCCTTGTACTCGTTGTTCATGATCGTCATCAGACGATCCGTGATGTCGAGCGAATCCGCGGCAAACAGAATCCGCTTGCTCTCGATAATCTGGTTGTATTCCTTCAGCGTCGCGCGGCTGGCCGGCAACTGAATGGCCCGATCGTCCAACAGCACGAGGTCGAAGTTTTCGCGACGCGAGAACGCTTGAATCGTCGTCTCCACCTTCGTGTAAAGGTCCCGGATGATCTCGCCGTTGTCGAGGTCGATAAGCCGCTGGTACGCCTTGCCTCGGGCCTCGTACAACGCTTCCAACTCAAACCGATCCGCCAACTTCTGTGTCCGCTCTTTCACCTTCTCCATCGGAATCACGTTCTTGAGTTCGTTGTCGATGCTCTTCATCTGCTCACTGAGATCCGTCAGTTGCTTCTGCAGACCGTCTTTGCGGGTCCCCAATTCAGAGTTCCGCGTCTTCAGTTCCTCCAGACCGTTCATGAGTTTAGCGAGGTCCACCAGCGCAATGTTGGCCGGCGCAGCGGGCGCAAAGGCCCGCGGCGGCGTCGCCACCGACTTGGAAATCGCGAACCCGCCCACGGTGGCAAGAGCAAGACACAGTGATGGAACAAGCAAACGATTGATGTGCATGGATCAGGGGCCTCAGGGTTCCAACCCGGAGGCTTCCGGGTTAGAGACGACAAGTCTAGTGGGCTTCCGACACCGACGGATCGGCGAAACCCTCTCCAACCCTTCCCTGCCTTTTAGCACCCCGCCTCGAACGCCCCGAAGAACGTAATGACATCGTCGGAATCGCTGTCGCCGTCGCCATCAACATCACCCTCGCCCGTGTCCCAGCCCGTGAAAAACGCGATGATGTCGTCGGAGTCGCTATCCCCGTCATTGTCCCAATCGCTCGCGCAGTCGCCCGGCAGGCTTTGCAGATACGCCAGTGCACCCGGGGCCTGCACGTTGCCATACCCGAACAAATTGTCCCGGCCAAGGTCGCCCAGATCCTGCGCTGTGCTCTCGAGCGCAGTCCGCACTTCCACCGCCGTGAACCGCCGGGGCAGCATGTTGCCGATGACCAGCCCCGCCACACCCGCCACGTGCGGTGTCGACATGCTCGTCCCGCTGTACGCCGCATATCCATGACCCGTGATCCCGATGGTGATCGTCGTCACCACACCGCTCGAGGCCTGCAGCGCGTCCCCGTCCGTCTGACTGATCCCCAGCACGGGCACCGCGAACGAGCCGTTCAGGGTTCCGTTAAAAAGACCACCGTTGTTGTTCGACACAATCACCCCGATCGCGCCCGCATTCATCGCGTTCTGCGTCCGCGTCGCGAAGGTCACAGCGTTGCCACGCCGACAATGGGCAATCTGCCCGCTCACCGAAGACGGAAAGTCCGCGGCATTTCCACCAAACCCACAATAAATCGCCTGACCCGTCACCACCCCGTTGGCGCTCCCCGCGAGTGCCCGCCCCTCGCGCGGCGTTCCGTCCCACGTTGCCGATCCCGCCACGATCGGAATCGTCGAGAGAACCCCGACGCCCGGCCCGGAAATATCCACCGTCGCTCCAAAGTTGGAGAACGACGCCCGGTTCAGATTCGAATCAATCGCGGCCACGCACAACACCGATTCATACGAACCGGGATAACTCGGGACGTCCGAGTTGGCGTTGCCCGCCGCCGCCACCACCACCGCGCCCGCATCGGTCGCCGCCTGGCACACATCGCTGCCCGCCTGCGACGCCCCGCCGCCGCCCAACGACATCGAGATGACATCCGCCCCGTTAAGGGCAGCCCACTCGATGCCCGCGTTCACCCCGACGTCCGAACCCGACCCCCCATTGCTCAGCACCTTGCCGATCATCAAGGAAGCCTCGGGAGCCACGCCCACCACGCCAAAATCGTTGTCGAGGGCCAAGACTGTTCCCGAAACGTGCGTGCCATGGCTGTGCAGATCGTCAACCAACTCACCGGGAATGAACGACTCGCTCAAAAACACCGCCGGAAGATCCGGATGCCCGAAATCAACACCCGTATCCAAGACGGCAACCACCGCGCCGGACCCCTTGCCCTGCGGCCACACGGTGGGAGCACCCACCGAAGGAATCCCATATGGCGTTTCCTGCACCATCACATGGCGGTAATACACGACCTCCGCGTACGAAACCGCCGCATCTTGATTCAAAGCCGCCACCGCCACACCAACCGTCCCCGCAGGAACCTCGATCGCCATCAACCCGGGAACCAACTGAGACTGCCACGCCACCCGGTCCGAGCCAACCCGCTTCATCGACTCGGTCATCGCCTCGACCGTCGTTCCTGCCTTAAAACGCACCCAAACCTGCGAGAGGTGCGTGGCACCATCCTGAAATCCATCAAACACCGTTGAGTCCGAGAATGTCGCCACATGCGTTGGACCCTGAGAACTGTCCGGGGCCGCCATCACGAGGGAAACCATGGCCAAACCGGCGCAGGCCGACAGAACTCGGCAAGAAACATAATTCATATCAAACCCCCGAAATCAGTGCAAAACCCAGGAACCGCCCGAACGGACGGCGGCGAATGTCTACCCGCCAATCACGGGCAGCAATACGCAATTCGTGTAGCCAGCGCGGCGGGTTCGGTGAAACTTCAAAATCCGCAATTTCGCGCGATCCGGACGGCGATTGGGGGCGTTCACCACCCCGACCAACCCGACTCGGTCCAACTCCGGCCAGACCGTCGTCCGTCCTCCCCGCCACCTCACTCCTTCAAACCCGCCCCCGCCATCCCCGAGATCAACTGCCGCCGCGCCAGCAGGAAAACGAGAAACACCGGCCCGATCACCATCGTGCTCGCGGCCATCAGCAGGTTCCACGGCGTGTTCCCCGACTTGCTCTGGTACAACTGCAACCCGAGCGCCAAGGTGAAGTCGTCACGATGCGTCAGAAAAATCAGCGGGGCCAAAAAGTCGTTCCACACATAAATGAAGTGGAAGAGCGCGACCACCGCGAGGGCCGGCCGCGACAACGGCATGATGATCCGCCAGAAAATGCCCCAATGAGAGCATCCGTCGATGGTCGCCGCCTCATCCAGTTCCTTGGGGATCTGCATAAAGAACTGACGCAACAGAAAAATGTTGAAGGCCCCGCCAAACCACGCGGGAATCCACAAGGGTTTCAGCGAGCCGATCCAACCCAATTTCCCGAAGATGATGTAGAGCGGTCCCATGATCACCGGGAACGGGATCATCATCGTTGCCAGCAGTAGCGCGAACATCGCACCCCGCCCCCGAAACCGCAGCCGCGCAAATCCGTACGCCGCGATCGCGCTGCTCAACACCATGCCGACGACGCTCAGAAACGCCACAATCAGCGTGTTGCGCAGATATACCGGGAAAAAAACCGCCGGATCGTTCCACACATCCGCGTAGTTCTTCGCCGCCTGAGCCATCACCCCCGGCCCAGCCACCACCAGCCCCGGCTCAACCACCACCTCACGCCCGCCCGCGGCCGCCGACGGCGTCAGCACCGAAGTCCACACCATCCACACCAAAGGCGTAAGAAAGAGCAGCGCACCAACCCCCAGCGCACCAAGCGCAGGCAAACTGGCCGACTTGCGGGAACGTTCACTCACAGCCGTCAAGATAGCAGCATGAGGGTCTAGGCATCAGGCACTCGGGATTGGGAATCGGCCAGCCATCGCCCAGCACCCAGCGTTTAGTGCCCATTCCCCCAGTGCCGATTGCCTCCCCTAATTCCTGCTCGCCGCCCACCGCCGATCCCACTCCCACGCCGCATATGCAACCGCCGGAAGGAACATCAGCGCCATCGTCGCCGCGAGCAAACCCGTCCCCAGCCTTGAGGCCACATCCGGGCTCAACATCAGCCACACCAGCGCAACCCCCGCACCAATCGAGGTCAAACCCACCACGCTCATCGCGATCCTTCGAACCGTTGGCTTCACGGGCAAAACTCCCACAAACGAAAAAACAGGGCGACCCACCGGCCGCTGCCCGACACAACGACGACACCCGAACGGGCGTTCGAAGGATCGAAGAGTACCGAACATCCACCTTGAATCCAGCCCGACCCCAGGTTTTCGCCCCCAATGAATCCCATCCCCTGCCTTCATGAGTACTTAGCGTCGCCAACACACCAGCAACTTCCGTCCGAACCGACCAAACACCCGATTTTCAAACCCCGCTTTCTTGGGTCCCGTTTGTGATTCCGCTTCCGGGGCGGTATTGTCCGCCTCCCGTGCCCCGACTTTCGCCACCGAACCGCCGTCCCTTCCCTCCACGCATTTCTCGCGCGCTCAATCTTTTGCTCGCCGCGGCTGTCTCTGGCGGCATCGTCGGCGCGGCCTCAGCGTTCGCCGCAACGCCGTCGCCGGCCAAGCAGCCAGAGCCCGGTGCGCTGCCCCCCTTGCCGGGCCAACCCGCCAAAAGCCCGGCCCTGCCACCCGGTCAGCAACAACCAGCAACTCCAACGCCTAACCCGCTCGCCGAACCGGCCCCCGCAGCCACACCCCCCACACCCCGCGGCACCGATCCCGAGCCCATCCCGGCCGAACTAGAGCCTTTTCAAGGCCGCCCGGTCCGCGTGGTCTCCCTCAGCCACCCCCCCGGCGAGGCCAACCAAGAACCCTTCTCGCCCCGCATCGAGCAATTGGTCCGCAATCAGTTGCGCCTGCGCGAGGGCGGCGCGTTCTCCGCTGAGTTGGTCTCCGAAGACGTCGCACGCCTCAACCGCCTCGGTCGCTTCAAGCGGGTGGAATCGCGCGTGCAGCAACTCGCCGATGGCGGCGTCGAACTCGTCTACATCCTTTCGCTCCAGGCCATCGTCCAGAACGTGCAATCCGTCGGCAACAGCCGCATCGCCGATGAACAGATCATCGCCATGGTGGGGCAGTTGGAGGGCACCCCGGTCGATCGAACGCAACTCGATCGAGCCTGCCGCCGCATCGAAGACGCCTACAAAGACAAGGGTTACTACAACGCCCTCGTCACCGTCGACGACACCGAACTCGCCGCCACCGGCATCGTCCTCTTCCAGGTCCGCGAGGGCGAACGAACCCGCATCTCCGACATCCGCTTCGAGGGGAACAACTCGTTCCACTCCGATGAACTCCAGTCGGAAATCGAAACCAAGGAAGCCTGGCTGCTGGAACGCGCCCCGGTCGATGCCGACCTCATCGCCGACGATATCGGAACCCTCATCCAGTTCTACAAAGACCGAGGTCGCCTCGATATCCGCGTCGATCGCATCATCACCCCCAGCCCCAACGGCAAAGAAGCCGTCCTCACCTTCGTCGTCGAGGAAGGCCCCGTCTACACCCTCCGCAGCCTCAAAATCAGCGCCGCCCAGGACGACCGCAACGTCTTCAGCGCCGACCAGTTGATGGCCCTCATCTCGGTCAAGCCCGGCGACGTCTACTCCGAAGACCGTATGAAGAAATCGATGAAACTCATCGAAGACGCCTACGGCAAACTCGGTTACGTCGATGTCGAAGTCCGCCGCCGCGAAATGCGCGACACCGCCGAGCCACTCGTCGACACCGTCGTCGTCATCACCGAGGGCCAGCGCTTCCTCACCGGCGAAGTCCGCATCCGCGGCAACCGCCTCACCCGCGACGACGTCGTCCGCCGCGAAGTCCAGGTGCAGCCCGAACGCCCGCTCGATCAGACCGCCATCGATGAAACCGAACGCCGCCTGCGCAACCGGGGCCTCTTCGCCTTCCAGCCGCCCCCCAAAGTCACCATCCAGGCCGAGGACCCCGCCAACCCCGGTTATCGCGACGTCCTGGTAGAAGTCGAAGAAACCAACACCGGCTCCATCAACATCGGCGGAGCCGTGAACTCCGATGCGGGTGTGCTCGCCACGCTCAGCGTCACCCAGCGCAACTTCGATGTCACCGACACCCCCAACTCGTGGTCCGAGTTGTGGGGCGGCGACGCCTTCCGAGGCGGCGGACAAACTTTCAGCATCACCGCCCAGCCCGGCACCCGCGTCCGCAACTTCTCGATCAGCCTCGCCGATCCCACCGTCAACGGCTCCGATTACTCCGGTTCGGCAAGCGTCTACTTCCGGCAACGCGTCTACTCGCCCTACACCGAAGAACGCATCGGCACCCGCCTCGCGCTCGGTCGCCGCTTCGGAACCCGCTGGAACCTCAACACCCCGCTGCGCATCGAGAACGTCGGCCTCGACGAGATCGACGAAGACGCACCCGTCGACTACTTCGATGTCGAAGACGACACCCTCCTTCTTGGGCTGGGCGCCAACATCAGCCGCTCAACCCTCGACGACAGCATCCGCCCCGGCTCGGGCACCGTCACCGAGTTCGGCGTCGAACAAGTCGCCGCCGATTCCAGTTTCCAGAAACTCCGGGCCGAGTGGATGGGTTTCTACACCCTCCGCCAAGATTTCTACGAACGCAAAACCGTCCTCAACATCCGAACCCGCAGCGAATGGATCCCGCAAGACACCGAAGAAGTCCCGTTCTATGAACGCTACTACCTCGGCGGTCGAAACTTCCGTGGCTTCGATTTCCGCGGAGCCTCCCCCGTCGGCATCCGCAACGACAACGGCGAAGTCGGCGAAGACCCCATCGGCGGCAACTTCCTCTTCTTCCTGGGTGCCGAAGTCGAGCAACCCATCTATGAAGACCTTCTCAGCATCGTCGCCTTCGTCGACTCCGGCACCGTCACCGCCGAGCCGGGCTTCGATGAATACCGCGTGAGCGTCGGCTTCGGATTCCGCATCTACATCCCCGCCCTCTCCCAGGCCCCCCTCGCCTTTGACTTCGGCATCCCCGTCCTCAAAGAAGACACCGATGAGACCCAACTCTTCAACTTCTCGATCGATGTGCCGTTCAACTGATCGCACCCCGCCACCCCAACCGCCGTACGCGGCCGCCCCGGTGTTCCTCACATGCCCACTGCCTCCTCAAGCGGCCCTTTCAACCCTTCGCTCGCCCCCGGGCTTGCCAGCCTCCGCAAGGTTCTCGATGAAGCCGGCTACCTCGTCAACCGGCTCGGCGCCACCGGCGTCATCCCAACCGGCAATGTCGTCCTGCCCAAGGCCGAAATCCTCGTCCGCCTGAATGGGTTGGGCAAGTTCGAAACACTCGCACGCCTGCTCGCCATGGGCGATGTACTCCCGCGCCAAGTCGCGGACGACGCCCTCGCGCCCCTGGGCTGCGCTCCGCTCCTCGCGTGCGGGTTGCTCCACGAAGAAGGCTCAAACGTCCGGGCCGAGGCCGCCCTGGTGCCCGTTGCGCACCTCCTCATGCTGCGCGACCTCCACGGCAACATGCTCGGCGGAACCGTCCGCGACGACCACGTCTTGGGCGTCGGGCTTTCCTCTCTGGCCGTCAACGAACTCACACCCCGCCGAAGTATCGCCAAAGCCCTCGACATCGGCACCGGACAGGGCATCCAGGCCATCGGCGCTGCCACCCACGCCAAATCCGTCGTCGCGACCGACGTCAACACCCGCGCCCTCCGCTTCGCTGAAATGAACGCAGCGCTCGCGGGTTGCACCAACATCGATTTCCGGCTCGGCAGTTTCCTCGAACCCGTCAAGGGCGAGGAGGGCACGTTCGATCTCATCGCCTCCAACCCCCCCTTCGTCATCCGCCCGCCCGACAACGTCGTCGGCTTCAGCGCAGGGCTGGTGGGCGATTCCGCCGTAGAACACCTCGTCCGCGAGTCTCCCAAGTTCCTCGCCGAAGGCGGCTACGCCGTCTTCCTCGCCAACTGGCACCACACCAACGAACAAGACTGGTCGGCCCGGCCGCGGCAGTGGTTGGCCGCTTCCGGCTGCGATGCCTGGCTCATTCAGTTTCAGGTCCGCTCCCCCAAGGATTACGCCCTCCATTGGATCCGTGAAGTCACCGAATCCGAAGACGCCGACCTCACCGAACTCGACCGCTGGACGGCCTATTACGACTCCCTCAAAATCGGCACCATCAGTTTCGGCGCATTCCTCATGCGCAAACGCACCGGCGACAACTGGCTCCGCGAAGACGCCATCCCCAAGGAAATGCGCCGCGGGGCCGCTGGCCACCAGATCATCAACATCTTTGAGAACGAGACCGTGCTCCGGTCGCGCCGCCCCGAAGACCTCCTCAAACTCAAACTCCGCGCCGCCCCCGGCATCTTGGCGGGCAAGACCGAAACCCTCGCCCAAGACGGCTGGAAGGCCCTGGCCCACGACATCAGCCACCGCCAAGGCTTCATCATGCCCCTCGCCGTGGACGATGCCCTCTGCGACCTCCTCGCCTCCTGCGACGGCACCAAGCCCGCCGCTGACGTCATCGCATCCATGGCCATCAAGTCGGGCGTCAACCGCGCCTTCGCCCTCACCCACGGAGCCCAGGCCGTGGCCCACCTCATGAAGGCCGGCTACCTCATCGCCTGATGCCCAGCACCCGCATCCCATGCGATATTTGTGCAGGCCAATCGCCGCACAGCACCCGGGTCATGGAAGTGTTCCGATCGAAGCCCCAGCAGCGGGCAGTCTCGTAGACTGTCCCCAGCATGACGCCCCCGCCGCCCCCATCGCCCCTTCCCACCACCCCCGTGGCTTCCAACCGCGTCCTCTCACGCATGTTGGAACGCCTCTTCGCTTCCATCGCGTCCGGCCCAAGCCTCAACTGTCGCCCCCACAACAGCCGGCAACGCCTCGACTTCACGCAACTCGCCAAACTCGGCGACATCGCTCCCGAAGCCGCCCTCCGAGCACTCCTTTCAACCGACGCCGCGGCCACCCTCCTCGCCCGCCACGCGCCACCCCCCGGGTCCGTTTCCGCCACCCGTTTCGGCAAACGCAAACGCCCCGATCCCAGCGCCACTGATTTTGATTCCGAGATCCCCCCCTCGGCCGAGGCCTTGGCCGCCGAAGCCTTGGCGGCTGCCGACCTCAAGGGTGCCGAAGCCGCGAAGGCCGATTTGGAAGCTCGCAAGCGGGCCTTCAGCGAGCAATCGGCAATCTTGGGGAAAGTCCGGCTCCTCGTCGACGAAGCCAAGACCTACGAAGACGACACCGGCGTCTACGTCCTCAACCTGGGCTATCCGTTGCTGTCGCTGCCCCCCGGTGCGCTCGGCGGTGGTGCGGGTGTCGGCACCCGTCGGGTGCTGGCTCCCATCGCGTTCATCCCCGTCTCGGTCACCGTCAAGGCCGGTGCCTCGCCGTCCATCGAACTCGCGTGCAAGGAAGGCGAGATCGATCGCATCATGCCCAACGAAGCCCTGCTCGCCTGGCTTGAACAGCAAACGGGCAAGCCCATGCCCCCCAACCTCTTTGAAGACGATGAAGGTGCTGCGCCGTGGAAAGAAATCTGCGGCGTGGTCGCGCACGTCTGCGCCGTTCTCAACACCGCTGTTCCAATTGAGTTTCAATCCGCAGAAAACACATTGCCCGCCGACGTTCCCACAACCAGCCCCACAGCCAGCCCCGCGTCCCCCACCGCAACCATCCCACCAACCATCCCGTTAGTCCCCTCACCCCGCGCCGACGATGCGCCCGAGAAGCCCAGCATCGTGGCCTCCGCAGTCCTTGGGCTGTTTCCGATGGCCAACGAGGGCCTCCTGCGCGACACCCAAGCCCTCCTCTCCGCTCCTCCACCCGCGGGCCCCTTGGAGGCCTTCGTCAAAGCCGGAGTCAGTTTCGATGAACCCCCAACCCTGATCGAACCCGACGCCGAACCAACAAGGCCAGTCCGTCCCGCGCCCGGCCCACGCGAGCGGCTCATTACCAGGGCCGATCCCTGCCAAGCCCGCGCGGTCGGTTTGGCACGCACCGCCCGAGGCTTGGTGGTCCATGGCCCGCCCGGCACCGGCAAAAGCCAGACCATCACCAACATCATCGGCGATCATCTCTCCCGCGGCGAACGCGTCTTGTTCGTCTGCGAAAAGCGCACCGCCCTCGACGTGGTCGCCAACCGGTTGGAAGGTCTCGGCCTCTCATCGCTGTGCGCGGTCATTCATGATCCTCAGCGCGACCAAAAAGACCTGTACATGGCCGTTCGGGCCCAGATGGAGACGCTCGCCGAAACCTCAACCCATCCCAAAGCCGCGGAACAGGTCGCAAAGTTCGAGGCCGAGAAAGCCGAGATCCACACCGAACTTTCGGCCTTCCATCACGCGCTCATGGATGCGGGCGGCGGCGGTGGCGGCGGAGAAGGCTCGCTGTCTCACCTCGTCGGAGAGTGGATCGAGACCCTCGGCCAACGCATCGGCGATGAAGGTTCAGTGACGCTCGACGACGCTGCCCTCGCCGCCGTCAGCATCGAAGATCCCGAGAAACTCGGCCACACGATCACCAACCTCATGACGCGGGCGGCCGACGTCGATTTCCCCGGCAATCCGTGGACCCCCGCCGCGGGGCTTTCGCTCGACGCCCTTCTCGCGCAGCCGCTCGACGGTTTGCGTTCAAGGCTCGGAGCATTCGCGCAGGCCGCTGCCGCCGCCGATGCAACGCTGCTTCCGGGCGTCATCATCGATCCCTTTGAACCCGCCGTAGACGTGTCCGCACAGGCCGCCCAACGCACGGCCCTGGCATCAGAACTGGAATCAGTCGTCCGCGAAGTGCCGGCAGCGTTCCGAGCCCTTTGGGCCACGAAAGACGTTTCAGCAGTGGCCCGCGCCGGGCGAGATGCCGCCGCCGTCTTGCCCGCCGCCGACGCCATGTTGGCCTCCCCGCCCGATCGTGAATTGCTGGCAATTCTGCAATCCGATCCGCCCAACGCGGCCGCCATCGGCACCCGGCTCGCGGCCCTCGACGCTTGGATTCCCGCCTCCAAGGCCTGGTGGGGTTTCCTCGCGTTCGGCAAAACGTCCGCCGCAACCGCAGTGCTCAAGCCCCTCGGACTTTCCACAACCACCGCCTCGGCCGAGCGGGCCAAGGCCCTCTACACCTGGCTTCGCGGCGGGACCATCGTGCGAGGGTTTCTCGATCAACTGCTGGGCCGCCCGTTCGAAAAGGTGATTCCCACCGTCGACGAGGCCGAGGCGATGAAGGCACACGCGCGCACGGCCACACTGCTCAACACATCGGCCGCGGCCGGCGCATTCGATCGCATCCGCGCGGCTCTCTTCAGCGGCGACATCTCTGCCGTGGTCATCGGGCTGCGTGCCGCCGGGCCCCGGGCCGCTGCATTGGTGGCATTAGAGGCCGCCGCGAACAAGGTCGGCGCATTCCGCGCGAGTTGGCTCGCCGATCAGGGTGCCAAGTGGCGGCGGGGCGGCCCGGCCGAGCCCACCGCCCGTGAACTCGTGTCGGGCGTCGTTTCGCTGGAGGGTGTGCTGCGGGTGCAAGAGGCCCTCGCCGCAATGCCCCCAGACCTCTCCAAAGCCGCCGGAGTGTTGGTCGAGTCGCGCACCGAACCCCACGCCGCGAGCCGCCGCATCCTCCGGTGTGTCCTCGCGGGCGAACTGGCCCGCCGCATCACCTCAAACAAGGTCCTCCGCGGCTTAGACGCCGTACGCATCGAAGAACTCTTCACCCGTTCCCGCGACCTCGGGCTTCGCCTCCAAGACAAAGTCCGCGACGCCACCCTCCACCTCTGGGTCGAGCGTCAGAAGGCAAGGCTGCTCGCCTCCACCCAAAGCAAGATGAACAGCCTCGGCGCTTCAACCCGCCAACGCCTGACGACCCGCGGCAAGAACGCCATGCGCCTGCGCCAGGTCCTCGCCCTCGGCCGCTCCACCGAGGGCGGCGACCCCCTCATGGACCT
>Ga0163144_10008566_pt1 | contig 22124 bp, 26 predicted proteins | sample OliLak19BULKMAT1_FD_123175 | JGI IMG/M metagenome (GOLD analysis project Ga0163144, IMG submission 123175) | Freshwater microbial mat bacterial communities from Lake Vanda, McMurdo Dry Valleys, Antarctica - Oligotrophic Lake LV.19.BULKMAT1 | ecosystem: Environmental > Aquatic > Freshwater >... | reverse complement strand
TTCCGTGTAGCCGTACATCTTCTGCGCGCCCTTGTTCCAGGCTAAGATCCGATCGTCGAGGTCGCAGATGATGACGGCGTCGTTGGAGTCGAGTACCGCGTTCGCGAGCCGAAGCACCTTCTTTTCCGAGAGCTTCCTTTCCTTCTCCGCCAGCTTCTGCGCCGTGATGTCTCGTTCCGTGGTGGCGAACTCGACGGGCGCGCCGGTATCGTCGCGCAGCAGGCTGACGGTGAGCAGCACGTCGAGGATCCGGCCGTCCTTCGTGCGCCGCGTCGTCTCTATCGGCGGCGCTTTCTTGCCCTGAGCGGCCATCCGCAGCAGCTCCGCGGTCCGAATCCGCTTATTTCCCGGGGTGAGCTTCCCGATGTTCATCCCGAGCGCCTCCATCTCGGAATAGCCGTACATCTTCTGGGCGCCCTTGTTCCAGGCGATGATGCGGTCCTTGAGGTCGCAGAGAATGACGGCGTCGTTGGAGTCGAGCACCGAGGAGGCCAGACGCTCGACGGTCTTCTCGGACAGCTTCGCTTCGCGCGCGGCCTGGATCTTTTCCGTGATGTCGCGCTCGGTCGTAGCGACCTCGACGGGCTGGCCATCGTCGTCGCGCAGCACCGTGACCGTCAGCATGACGTCGAGGGTCCGGCCGTCCTTGGTGCGGCGCCTCGTCATGATGGGCGCCGCCTTCTTCCCCTGCTGCGACGCAATCCGGACGAGCTCGGCCGCCCTGATGAGCTTGCTCTCCGGCATCCGGAGCTTGCGGATGCTCATGCCCAGGGCCTCGGCCTCGGTATACCCGTACATCTTCAGCGCGCCCTTGTTCCAGGCGATAATCCGGTCCTTGAGGTCGCAGATGATGACGGCGTCGTTGGAGTCGAGCACGAGGGTAGCTAAGCGCAGGACCGTTTTCTCGGAGAGCTTTCGGTCATGGATGTCGATGAGCGCCAGTACCGCGCCCTCGGTCCGGCTCTTCTCCGTCTTGCTCTTGTCGGTCAGGTAGGGGCGCAGGATCAGGTAGTACCAGCGGCCCCTGGCTTGGACCTCGAGCGTCTCGACGTGGCCGGTCTTGACCACCTTGAGCAGCAGCTCCTTGAGGTTGGTGAGCTCCAGAGGGAGCTTGAGCTCCACGATGGACTTCCCGAGCTTGTCGGCGGAAAGATCCAAGACCTTCTCCGCCGACGGCGTAAAGCGGTGGATCTTCAGATCCTGGTCCAGGAGCACGACCGGGATGTTGATGTTGGCGAGTAGGTTCGAGAGGTCGTTGTTCGAGCGCGTGAGGATCTGGTTGCCGCGCAGAACCTCCTCGGTCGATGTCGTGAGCTCCTCGTTCGTGGCCTGGAGCTCCTCGTTGGTCGCCTGCAGCTCTTCCTTCGTGGTCTCGAACTCCTCGTTGATGCACTGCAGCTCCTCGTTGCTCGACAAGAGGGCCTCGTTGGAGGACTTGAGCGTGAGGTTCGTCGCCTCCTGCTCGTCGATGATCGACTTGAGGTGCGATCCGGAGGCCTCTGAAGTCCGCTTGAGCTCGATGACGCGCCGTCCGCTCTTGAGCCGCCGCGCACCCACCCTTTGCTCGCAGCGCTCCTCGAGCTCCTCGAAAAGCACGAGGAAGTAATCTTTCTGTAGTCTTCCCGCCTTGATCGGCTGTACCTCGATGCGTCCGCGCCTAGGGACCGCTCCCGCGGCTGGGAGCGCGACCTCCTTGGTCACGGCGCTGCCCGACTTCTTCGAGGCTTGGATGGCCGCCCGAAGCTCGAGGAGGAGCTCGCCGGACACCATCCGGCGCAGATTCATGCTCGGTACGCCGGGCGCGGGCCGCAGATAAGGCGTGGTGTTTCCCAGGAACCTCAAGATCTCGAGCTCGGCGTTGACGACGACGCCGTTGGGGACGTAGCGGACGGGCATGACGGCGTCGAGCTTGCCCTGAAGGTCGACGGCCTCTTCGACGGGCCGGATCGCGCCCCGCGCTCTCCTCTCGGCATCCTTGAACGCGGCACCCGACTCGAGAGAGCGGGCCGGAGTGGAGAAGCCGAGCCGGGCGACCGCGCTCTCCGTCCGCACGAAGAAAACCTTGTCCTTCGCTCCTAGCGCGGTGAAGCGTCCCGAGTAGTCCCCGACGGATTCCGTGTTCCCGAGCATGAGAACACACTGAGGCTTCAGGGCGTACTGGAAGATCTGCAGGACCTTTTCCTGCAGCGGCGCCCCGAGGTAGATCAGCAGGTTTCGGCAGCTGATGAGATCCATGCTCATGAACGGCGGGGCCTTCGCCACGTTGTGGGCCGCGAAGACGCAGCGCTCGCGGATGACGGCCGCGACGCGATAACCGTCCGCCGTTTTCACGAAGAATCGGCGCAGGCGCTCGGCCGAGAGGCCCGCGATCATCTTCCTCGTATAGAGCCCGGCGCGCGCCTTCTCGATGTTGGCCGGGTTGACGTCCGTCGCGAAGATCTGGAAAGACGCCGGCGTGCCGAGCGCCTCGACCATGTTCATCGCGTGCGAGTACGCCTCCTGGCCCGTCGAGCAGCCGGGAACCCAGACGCGGATCGGCGCGTTCGTCGGCCGGCTCTTCAGTATCCGCGGGTAGATCCGGCTCTTCAGGGAACGGAAGGATTCCGGCTCCCGGAAGAACGACGTCACGCTGATCAGGATCTCCTGAAAGAGCTGCTCGACCTCTGCGGGGTCCGCCTTCAGCAAGGCCAGGAACCTCTCCGGCTCATGCACGTGCCTGAGCCCCATGCGCCTTTGGATCCGGCGGCGAAGGGTGTTCCGCTTATAGAGGGCGAACTCGACGCCTTTGGCGGCGCGCAGGACCTCGAGGATCTCATCTAAGGTCTTCTCGGCTTTGGGCAGACCTCCGCTCCGCTTCCCCGTCACCCGGCCGACGCCGAGCCTGGCCCCGATCTCCGACGGCGCGAGGACGTAGTCCACGCAGCCCGCGGCGATCGCGGAATGGGGCATGCTCAGGTAATCGGCGGTCTCTCCGTCCTGCGCGAACGTGGCACCTCCGTGCGCCTTGATCGCCTGCAGCCCCAACGTCCCGTCGGTGCCCGCGCCCGACAGGAGGACCCCGATCGCCTTCTCGCGCTGGTCGGCGGCCACGGACAGCAGGAACTTGTCGATGGGGTTGCGCCGGTCGGCGGCCGCGGGCGCGGAGAGGCGAAGGACGCCCTTCTTCATCATAAGCGTCCGGCCGGGCGGAAGGACGTATATCCGGTTGGGCGCGATCTTGTCGTTCGACTGGATATCCGCGACGGGGAGCGCGGTACAGCGCCCGAGGATCTTCGCTAAGTGGCTCTTGAACTGCGGCGCCAGGTGCGGGACGAGCACGAACGCCATGCCCGGGTTCTCGGGGAGGGCTCCGAGAAGGTCCTCGAACGCCTTGAGTCCTCCCGCGGAGGCGCCGATCGCGACCACGGGGAACGCACGGGCCTCGCGTATTTTGCTCACGCGTCAGTGTAGCTTTTTAACGGGCTCGTCGAGGGGAACCCCTTGAGCGATCAAGAGGTCGCGAACGTCTTGGATGATCGGGAATATCTCCTGGTTCCAGTCGCCGCCCTGCTCGTCGTGGGCCTTCTGCTCGAGCTCCACGATGTCGCGGTCCTGCTTGAAGATCGCCTCCGTGAAGAAGACGATGAACGGCCACAGCGCGTGGATGAGGCCCGGGATCGACGGCTTGCGGATCATCATGAGGCCCATGCTGTGGTTGGCGCGCTGCTCGCGGTCGGTCGGCGCGTACGAGAGCCAGAGGTCCAGCGCGGGCGTGTCGTCCTCGGCGCTGATGAATGTCAGCGTCTGATAGGGGTACTGCGTGCGGATCGTCATCAGGTCGTGCTCGCGTTTCTTCTCGACCCCGTCGCCCGTCGCGATGATGAACTTCTCGCCGAGGGACTGCGTCCCGCTGACGCGGTCGAACCGGTACACCGCCTCGACCCAAACCGGCCCCTTCGAACGCTCCACGAGGACCGTCTTGATCCCGCCCATGAGGCTGCGGTGCAGGAACTGGTGGTTCATGTCGAGCAGGTTCTCGTGCATGAACGAGTAATGGCACTTCACCTCGCGGTCGAGGTAACGCGTCTTGTAGGCGTCATCCATCTGGCCCGGGATCAGTGGAAATGTCTCGAAGCCCGCCGCCGAGCGGTCGCCCGGGTAGATGAACAGCAGGCCGTAGGCCTCGCGGCAGGGATAGCCGCGCACGCCGTTGGGGCGCGTCTGGCCCTTCCCTAGATAGGGGACGTCGACGCAGGCGCCCGAGGCGCCGTACGACCAGCCGTGATAGCCGCATTTCAAGGCGTCGCCGCTGACCGTCCCCGCGCTCAGGGGCACCTGCCTATGCGCGCAGCGGTCCTCGAGGCCGAACAGCGAGCCCGCGAGCGTGCGGACGATCACGACTCTCTCGCCCGCGAAGGCGACGGCCAGGGTCTTGCCAGCCTTGAGGCTCTTCGACCGGGCGACCGGATACCAGTGGTCGCGGTGGATTCCGGTGCGGCGCAGGTCGGGGCGGTTGCCCTCGCGTTCTCCCATTGGTCAAATATGACTTGTAAAGTATGCCTCCGCTATGGGTTCGGCTCAATACGGAAAGCTACTCGGGTCGGTAAGTAGAACTCCGTATTGGTCCGGAGGCCCTTCATCGTGCATACTACGGGGAGTTCCAGAATGCGACCGCTCACCCTGCTGCTTTGCCTGCTCTCCGCCCCCCTCGCGGCCGCTCCCCCAAGGAAGGAGCGCCTGCCGTCTGGGCTCGTCATCGCCTCGATCAAGATCGAGACCCACAACGTCTTCGATACGGGCGTCCCGCCAGAGGACAAGCTGATCTTCAAGGCCGCCAACCGCGTCCACATCAAGACCCGGGACGCCGTCATTGAGCGCGAGCTGCTCTTCGCCGTCGGCGAACCTTATGACGCCGCGCTGATCGAGGAGACGGAGCGAAACCTGCGCGACCTGTCCTTCATCCGGCGCGCCAAGATCTCGGCGGCCGTCAACGCCCAGGGCTCGGTGGACGTCGTCGTGCGCACCTACGACTCGTGGACGCTCGAGGTCGTCGCGAGCTTTAAGCGCGCGGGAGGCCAAACTGGCATCAAGGCGGGGCTCGCCGAGCACAACATCATGGGCCAGGGCAAATCAGGCTCCGCCGTTTACAGCCGGGACGGGACCGCGGGCTCGCAGGCGTTCAGCTACAAGGACCCGCAGTTCCTCCGTTATAAGCGCTTCGTGTACACGATGTCCGCCTTCCGCACTGCGGACTCCCAGTCCTACTCGCTCGGCTTGAACCGCCCGTTCTACGCCTCGATCGCGCAGCGCGCGTACGGCGGGGGCGTGACCTACGCGGTCTCGAAGGTCGGGGACTACGATCGCCGGACGGGCGAGGCAGCCCTCAACTACGGCATCGCGTTCGCGACCTCCACCGAGCGCACGCGGCGCGTCAACTTCGGAGTCCTGACCCACCGCGCCAAATCCGACGGCCCTTACCCGGACGTCAAGCAGCTGACGTTCCTGAAGGCCGGGATCGAATGGGAGGAACTGGACTTCTTGATGGTGCGCCGCATCCAGAACTTCACGCGCGACGAGGACTACAACCTCGGGCTCGGCGTCTCGCCCACGATCGCATGGGCGCCTAAGATCAACGCGCTCGGGACGACGCAGGCGCAGCTCATCCCGAGGATCGACGCGCACAAGGGCTTCACGTGGGCGAACCAGCTTCTGCTCCTAAAATCCGGCTACGGCTCGAAGTACGTCAACGGACACAACGGCAACCGCGTCGCCTCGTTCGACGCGTCGTATTACCTGCGTCAATTTCGCTACCAGACCCTGGCGGTCCACACGGGCGTCAATATGGGCTGGATGCTGGACGCGGAAAACCAGATCGTCCTCGGCGAGATCAACGGCCTGCGCGGCTACGGCCTGGGCGAGTTCAAGGGCAGCAAGAGCGTGCTGTTCAACATCGAGGACCGCGTCTACGTCTACGACGACTTCCTTCGCATCATAGACGTCGGCGCCGTCGTCTTCTTCGACTCCGGCTATGTCTGGCCCGCGGCGGCCGGCGCGAAGCTGCGCGACCTCAAGAACAGCGTGGGCTTGGGCCTGCGCGTGGCGCCGTCGCGCTCCGGCGGGAACAGCCCCGTGCGCATCGACGTGGCGTTTCCCCTCAATCGCCAGGGCGGCGGCTCGCGCTGGTCCCTGTCGATCCTCGCCGGCCAAGCGTTCTAGGTCCCCCGTACTACTACCGGCTTCGCGGGGACAACTCCTCATATACCTTTGCCGCCGCCCGGCGTATACTCGGGATACGTTCAGCCGCTACCCAGGGGAAACAACATGAAAACGAAAGACGGGATGATCGGAGCCGGGATCGGCTTGGCCGCGCTCGCCGCGGCCGGAACCTATTTCCTGTACGGAAAGCGCGGCGCGAAGAACCGCGAGACGATCGCGGGCTGGGCGCTGCAGCTGAAGGGCCAGGTCCTTGAGAAGATGGAGAAGATGAAGAACATCGACGAGAAGGCCTACAACGAGCTCGTCGAGGAAGCCGTCCAGCGCTTCGGCCGCGTGAAGAGCGTCAGCGCCGCCGAGCTTAAGCTGATCACCGCCGACCTCAAGAGCGCGTGGTCGCACATCGACAAGCAACTCAAGTGATCATATGACCAACAATCACTATAAAGCCGCCGACGCGATGCCGTTTCTAAGCGACATCAAGAAGATCCGCGAGCGAGCGCGTCAGCACATCGAGGAAGGGGCGGTCACGGCGGGCTACAAGGCCGACCGCGAGACCGTGATCAAGGTCCTCAACGAGGCGCTCGCAACCGAGATCGTCTGCGTCCTGCGCTACAAGCGCCATCATTTCATGGCGAAGGGCATCCATGCGAAGGGCGTGGCCGCCGAGTTCGCGCAGCACGCGGCCGAGGAGCAGGCGCACGCGGACCTTCTCGCGGAGCGCATCGTGCAACTGGGCGGCGCGCCCGACTTCTCGCCGGCCGGCCTAGCTATGCGCAGCCACTCCGAGTACGCGGAAGGCAAGGATCTCACGGAGATGATCAAGGAGGACCTGATCGCGGAGCGCATCGCGATCGACAGCTACGGGGAGTTCATCCGCTACATCGGAGACAACGATCCCACGACCCGCGTGATGCTCGAAGGCATCCTCGCGAAGGAAGAGGAGCACGCGGACGACCTGTCCTCGCTTCTCAAGACGAAGGACCTCTAAGGAACATCATGAAGAATACCCCTCGCTGGATCGCGATCTTAATCCTCGCCGCCGCCGTCCTGACGCCTAGCCGCGCCGCCGCCGAGGAATCCCAGATCGCCGAAGGAGTTTCCCTCGGCGGCCGGGCCATGTACTACCGTCCGAAGGACGCCGACGGCGGCTCCCTCTCCGGCGGCGCGCAGCTGCGCATCCACATGTCGCCCATGTTCGCGCTCGAGGGCTCGATCGACTATCGCCAGTCGAAGTTCGGCGAGACGGTCGTCGACGTGTATCCCGTGCAGGCGTCGCTGCTGATCTACCTGCTGCCCAAGTCGCGCCTGACGCCGTTCATCCTCGGCGGCGGCGGCTGGTACTACACGCACGTCCGCAAGCCGCACGAAAGCACGCAGTACCGCTTCGGGCCGCACGCGGGCGCGGGCTTGAAGCTGTCCGTCGACCGCAACTGGTCCATCGACGGCTCGTGGCGCTATCTCTGGAACCGGGACATCAACTCCGAGGACGCCGCGCATCCCGCGGGAAGGAATTTCAGCGACAACGGATTCATGTTCACGACGGGGCTCAACTATCATTTCTAACCGAGCGTAAGGAGGAAGCATCATGAAGAACAAAATCGTCACGGGTTGCTTGATGTTTCTTTGGACGGCTGTGTCGGCGGCGGAGCAAGCGCCGCCGGCGCAGCGGACGCCGACGGCTCCTACCCGGCCCGCGCCGGTCCCGGCGCCCGCGCCTGCGACGCCGGTACCCGCTCCGGTCACGGCGCCGCCCGCGCCGGTCACAACGCCGCCCGTTCCGGTCACGGAGGCGCCCGCGCCGATGAACGTGCCTCTAGTTGCTCCCACGGTGCCGTTGCTGCCGTCGGCCTTTCAGCAGACGACGCCCCCTCTCCTCAACACGGGGACTTTGGCTCCGAGCGTGAGGCCCGTCGACCCGCCTCTCGGCAGCGAGCTGAGCGCTAAGGTCAAGGAAGAGCGCCGGCGCTACGTCGAGACAAGCGCCTCGGCCAAGCTCGAGTTCGAGGCGCGCCAAGCCGAGGAAAAGAAGGATTTCGACGAGACGCCCCGCGACACCGGTTTCTGGGAGACTCGCCGGCTCAGGCGCGAGTTCCGCGCGGCCCAGGCCAAGAGCCGCCTCGAGTTCAATGCTGAGCAAGAAAAGAAGCGCCAGACGTATGGCTGGCGCTAGCGTCAAGGCTTGGACGTAAAGGAGACTATATGAAGCAATTCTTGCTCGCCGTTGCGATGGGCGCCGCGTTCGTGGCCCCGATGCCTTCTCGCGCCGCCGAAGAGGCGAAGCCACCCGAGTCGAAGGGCGAATACGCCAAGAAGGCGCACGCCGCGATCGACGAGCTCAGCGTGAAGATCGACGCGCTCGAGGTCAAGGCCAAGAAAGCCGGCGCCGAGGCCAAGGAAGGCCTCGACGAGAAGCTAGACGCGCTCAAGGCCAGGCGCAAGACGGCCCGCAAGGACCTTTCGAAGCTCAAGCGCACGAGCGGCAAGGCCTGGACGAAGTTCAAGGCCGGCATCGACAAAGGCATCGCGGAGATGAAGGAAGAGCTGTCCAAGGATTAGCCTTTGCGCTCTCGAAGAAAGAGCTCGCCAAGGATCAGCGGTATTTTACGCGGCGAGCCCGGGCCTGAGACTCTTCAGGCCCGTTTTCTTTGCCCGTCCGCTCAGTCCCGCTCGACGTTCACCGCGCCGAAGTTCGCGTTGCCGAGGAGGTTGTACGCGACGCCGATCGTCTCGACGAGTTGATGGCGGGACGCGTTCCTCGCGTCCGCGTAGCGCGCCTCGCGGTTCGTCAGCAGGTAGTTGATCCCGACGGAGTGCCGGCCGAATAGCCTCACGTAGAACGACGAGTTAAGACGGCCGATGGTCTCGCTTCCGCTGGACCGGCTCGCGCCCGTGCTCGAGATGTAATAGCCGCGCGCGGTCGTATCGAGCACGGCGCGCTTGCCGAAGATCATGCGCAGCGCCAGCAGCCCCTGTGGAGCCGCGCCGTAGTGGAAGTCCGCCTCGTCGTTCGCCGGCGTGATCGTCCCGGCCGTACCGTAGCCGACGCCGGCCAGGGCCGTTCCTTGCAGCGCGACCCTGCGCGACATCCACCACTGAAAGGTGCTGCCGAAGGAGGCGGCGGTCGTCGAGAAGCGGAAGACCTGAGGAGAGTAGTAGTCGAACGTGCCGTAGAGGCCCCAGATGCCTTGATACGCGTCGCCGAGCTCGTATTTGTGGCCGTAGAGGAGCCCGCGCGTCATCAGATTGGCGTAGTTCGTGCGGGTTTCGCGGATCAGGTTGAACTCGAAGCTGAAGTAGTCGAAGGGCCTGAGGTAGAGATAGCCGGGCTGGCCCGGGAGCCCGTACGCCATCGAGAAGTCCCCGCCCACCGCGTTTCGGCCGGGGGCCACCGCGCTCCCGGGGTTGCGGACCTTCGTGAGCCGGCCCGCTCCGGCCTGAACCTGCGTGAAGATCGCGGCGTTGCGGCTTTTCAAGACCGGAGTGTAGCGCTCGCCGAACAGGAGGCGGTTGAGCCCCGTCGGAGGCGAGATGATCGTCGCGCCGAGCTCGCGCCAGAAGCCGGGCGGGCCGTCGCCCCCGCCCTCGAGCACGAGGTTCGCCATCCGGAACAGCGGCTCGCCTATGAGCGCGCCGCCGTTGCCGCTCGCGACCTGGTCGTTGATGGACGGGTGGCTCGTCTCGCCCGCCATTTCCCAGATGTAGCTTCCGACGTTCGCGTAGATCAGACCCTCCCAAAAGTTCAGGCCCGACGCGCGAGCGAAGCCGTAGTACATGGCGCCCTGGTACGGGTGTCCGACCTGGTTCACGACGAAGTCGTCCTGATCCACGACCCAGGGGCCTTTGCGGACGTGGTTCTGGGTCGACTTCCAGCCGGAACGGTATTCGTCGCCGTAGATGAGGCGGTCCGCTCCGTTGAGCCCGAGTTGAAACAGCGGGATCTCGAGCGCGGGGATCAGGTAGCTTTTGCGCTTGGGCGGCTCGCCGGGCAGAACGCGGTTCGGGGTGGTGGGCCCGACGTTGTCGGACGTGGCCTTCGTCGCCTCGGTCACGGTCTCCACGGTGGTCGTGGAGGTCAGGACGTTCGGGATGATCTCGGGCACGGCGGCGCGCGCGCCCGAGGAGAGCAGTAGGATCAGCATGGCGGGATATCTCATTTCTTCTCGGTCTCCTCGATCATCTTTTCCTCCGCGGAGGTGAGCGGCTCATACCCGCGAAGATAGTTCCAGCCGTAGCCCCATCTAAATCCGGCGGGCACGTACGGCCCGCCGCCGACGCGCGTGCCCTTGAGCATCCAATCCACGAGGCGGGGCTGCCCCGTCGCGGCGATGCACGCGCGCATGTCTAGGTCGGCGCCCAAGCGCTGCGCCTGCGTCCCGCCGGTCCAGTAGCGGCGGTCGTGCGCCTCGCAGCAGTTGAGCCAGAGATCCTTCTCCTTCATCGTGCCGTCGGGAGAAAGGCTACAGCCGTCCGTCGTGTACGGCCGCAGGCGGTGCCTGCCGGCGCAGGCGGCCAGGGCGAGTACCAGGAGCCCCGCGAGGGCGCGCCGGCTAGAAAGCTTTGACATAGGTGAGCCCTCCGCCTTGGGGACCCGCGCTCGGGATCAGGTAGCCCAGATGATTCTCCTTCCTGGGCCGGAAGTGGAGCAGCTTCGGCATAAAATACCCGGTCAGGGTCCCGATTGCGGCGCCGACGATAACGTCCGAGGCATGGTGGTTGTTCGCGACGACGCGCAGGACGCCGACGGCTGACGCGAGCGCGAGCCCGGAGCCGCAGGCGATCTTATCGCCCGCCCCGCCGTAGAGGTCGAGAGCCTCGTGCTCGGCGCAGACGAGGGACGCGGCCGCGAACACGTTGGCCGTATGCCCGCTCCAGAAGCTCTTCGTGCAGTGAGAATCGTACTGGGAGCCGGGATCGCAGACCGAGCCCTCGGGGCGGTTTCGCGGAACGAGGTTCGAGACGCTCAGGTTCAGGAGCTCGTTGACGGCGAAGGTCTCCGCATTGATCAGCGAGAGCTGGATCGCGGTGTCCTTATTGCCGCCGGCCCAGGTCTTGAGCGGGCCGTCGACCATCGAGTAGGCGATCAGCGGGAACGCCAGGATGTCGGACAGCGCCTTCGCGCGGTCCTTGCCCGCGTCCGAGCGGGCCACGAGCGTATTCCGCGCGGCCTTGTCGAATAAGATCGGGCCTTTCCAGATCGCCGATTTCGGCGGAGGTACCAGGTAGAAATTGGCGGCGGCGCCGCCGAGCGAGAGCGCCGTGACGGCGTACTCCGACGTCCGGAAGCGGGGCCAGTTCTCGTCCCAGGCGTATTTCTTCACAGCCTCAGCAGCGCCCGCCGAGGACGAAAGGAAGAGGAGCAGGGGAAAAATGCGCTTCATCAGAAGGCCATCGTGAAGCCGCCGCCGCCCGGCATGATGAACGGGGCGAACGCGTAGCGCTTGGGGTGGACCTTGCCGCGCTGCTGGATGACCGCGCGTCCGGACATAATCCCGAGGCCGGCGCCGAACACGACGTCGGACAGGTAATGGCTTTGGCCTTCCATGCGCGTGAATCCCACGAAGCTCGCGAGCATCAGCGAGGGAACGCCGACCCCCCAGCCGTATTTCGACGCCGCCACGGTCGCCAAGGCAAACGACGCGGACGTATGGCCCGACGGGAACGCGGCGCGGTCGGTATGGTCCGGGCGCACGCGGTTGACCGCGAGCTTGAGGGCGGCCGTCTGGATTCCCGCGAGCGACAGCGCCTCGAAGCCCAGCAGGCCGAACTCCTGCGCCTCGGAGGCGCGGAGGTAGGTGCCAGAGATGTAGGTCGCGCCCATCACCGGAAAGAGGTACACGGGATACCCGAGCGCCGAGCCGAAGTCGACGGCGCGCTTGCCGAGGGGACGGCGCCGGTTCAAGGTCTCGGCCAGATGGAAATCGTCGAAGTACGTCCGCGACCCGTAGCGCGCGATGCTCGCGGCGCCGCCGGCCACGACCAAGGTCAGCAGCCCCTCGTTTCTTCCCTGCTCCTTAAAGGCACCCCACATGTCCTTGGGGAATTGCTTGATCCCGCTGAAGTCCGCGCTCGCGTTAGCCGGCGCCGCTGTAGACACGGACGCGGCGAAGGTGCCCGCGGGAAGGAGCAGAACCAGCAGCGGCAGGATGAACCCTCTCATAGCTTGGCGGCCGGTATGAGCCGACGCGCGATCCAGATGAGGGCCATGGCTTCGAGGAAGCCGACGAGGATCGCGGGCAGGATGCCCCCCCCGGGCCAGACCCCGAGCGCGGCGAAGGTCCAGCCGCCGAACACTCCGCCCAGGACGCCGAGAAGGAGGTCGACGCCGATGCCGTAGCCTCCGCCCTCCATGACGCGGTCCGCGAGCTTGCCCGCGATCAAGCCCACGACGACGAGATAGAGTAGATTCACAATGCGCTCCTTCCGCGCAGCATGTGATGCAGGCCGCTCTTCGGATCGGACGGATGGAAGAACGGGATCTGGGCGCGCTGGAAGTCGAACTGGACGAGCATGCCGACCGTGTGGCCGCCCATGCCGCGCTCCCGGCGCGCGTTGATACCGTACCCATAGCTCGCGAGGACCTGCCACGCCTTCGAGTGCGAGAGGTAGGCGATCCCGCCGCCGACGCCCGTGTGGGATTTCCCTTTCTGATCGTAGCCGGGCGCGTACTCGACGAGGGCGCTCGCGACCGTCACGCTCGTGGTCCAGGTCACGCGGTCGCGGCTCATCGGGATGATGTAGGTGCCGCCGATGAGCCCGAAGCGCCGCGCGGCGAGCTCCTGATAGTAGTAGCCCGGCAGCGAGAGCGGGAACTCGGCGGCCATCGGCAAATCGCCGCCGAGGCGGTACGCGCTGAAGCGGTCCGCGCGCAGGCTCGTGCCGCCGCTGACGACCGCGACGAAGCGGTTCGCGGACTCCTTTTCGTTCCAGACCAGCAGCGCTCGGCCCCACAGGAGCTGGGAGTTGCCCTGGATGCGCCGGTCGCCCGCGTAGCCGTAGGACATCGGATCGAGGCGGTAGCGCGCCTCGTACCAGGTGGAGAGCTCCATCGCGACGTTCGGGCTCAGGAACGGCTCGCGGCCGCCGAAGCGGACGCCCGCGCGCGTGTTGAACTCGGTCTGGGGCTCCGGGATCGCGAACAGCGGATCCGTCGTCTTGTCGCGGACGAACTTGGCATAGTGGCCCTCGGCGCGCAGGATGCCGGCGACCGGCACCGGGCCGATCTGCGGAAAGTCGTGGTACGCGCTCACGGAGCCGCGCACGCCGTCGCCCTTGAAGCTCTCTCCTTTAATGTACCGGCTCTGCCGGATCTCGGTGTGGCTGTCCGCGAACGCGCCGCCCGCGAGCCCGATGCCCAAGTCCGTCTTCGCCCCGAGCGCCTTCGCAAAGGCGAGCTCGGAGTCAGCGTAGCCGGGCGCCAGCACGAGGCGCAACGAGCGCTTCGGCGAGAAGAAGTTCGGGACGTTGAGGTGATAGTACGCGTACGCGGCGAGCGGCCCGCGCCGGTCGAGCGCCTGATTGAGGCCGACCTGGATCAGCTGGCGCTTCTCCGGATCTATCTGGGCCAGCGCCGGAGCCGCCGCCGCGCAGAGCAGCAGCGCGGCGAGCGGCGCCCGGCCAAGGATCGCACTCATCCGCTAGACCTTGCGCCCGCTCGCGACGCGGAAGATGACCATGATCAGCGCGACTACGATAAGAAGATGGATCAGGCCGCCGCCGACATGCAACGAGAACCCTCCGAGCCACGACAGCAGCACCAACAGGATCAGGATATCAATGAGACCCATGCGTCCTCCGTGCGACACGAGGATGATACCCCCGGACGGGGGGCCGCGACTATGCGTAATTCTACGGCCCGCGTTCACTTTCCCTTTCCTTGGGCTTCACGCGTTGTTTCATGGCCGAATCCCGGCCGCGGACCTACGCTATGCGCATGGCCACTCAATCGACGCGGACGGACGCGGAGCTTCAAGCGATCATGTCGGCGCTGCTCGCCGGTGGCGGCGCCGCCCCGCGCTGGCTCGAAGCGGAACTCGCAGCGGCGCCGGCTCCGCGCTCCGCCGTGAAAGCGGATCCCGACGCCTATCGCGGCCACATGGCCGCGGCGCTCTCGTTCGGGGGGCTCGTCGGGGGCTTCCTCTGCTGCGTGAATCTGATCGACGACATTCAGTTTGCCCCCGCGAAAGCCGCCGTGCGCGCGGCGGCCGTGGATGGGGACGCGCTTGAGGCGATCGCGATGGTCCAGGATTGGACGCCCGCGGGCGACGAGAAGTCGGTCCTTCAGCGGCTCGCGGCCGAGGCTCGGAACCCGTCCTATCCGCGCGCCTGGAGCGCCGAAAAGACCGAAGGCGACTCCTACCTAGTGATCTTCCGCGCGCCCGCCGGCTTTCCGGTCTACGCGTTCGAGGTGAGCCTCGAGTCGGAGGCCGTGCAGGCGTCGCCGGAGGCCGTGGAGCGTCTCACAACGCTGCGCATGGCCGAGGCGACGGAGCGCGAAGCCCTCGCGGCGCGCGTGCTCGCGAACGCCGAGACGCAGGGCGTCGCGGCGCGCGCGCCGTAAAACGCGTAAAAGCGACAGCGGTGTCAGGCCGCGCGAGGCCTGACACCGTAGTCACCGGTGGGTCAGATGATGGTCGTCGTGCTTTCGCGTGGCTCTCAACTTGTTCGTGACGGAGTTGCCCGCCGCGATCCCCGCGATCGCAGTCACGACAAACAGCACGATCGCGACGAAGAAAAGACCCTTCGCGATGCCGGCGGCCGCACCCGCTATCCCGGTCAGGCCCAACGCGCCCGCTATCAGCGCGACGACCAGGAATGTCAGTGCCCATCTCAGCATAACGCCTCCTTGGTGCACCTTCAGTGTAGCCCCGGGACGCGCACCGCGCCGTCGTAGAGATGTAACGGTTGTGTATACTCCATTTCGATGGCGACCCTCGACAAGTACGAGCTCTACGCGCGCGCGGTCCAGCATCCCGCCGAGGACGTGCGTTTCTTCCGCGAGCTGTTCCGGGAGCTCAAGGGGCGGCCGCCAAAGCGGCTGCGCGAGGATTTCTGCGGCACCTTCGCGGTCTGCCGCGAGTGGGTCAAGCTCGGGCCCGGATACGAGGCGCACGGGCGCGATCTCGGCCGCGAGCCCCTGCGGTACGGGTCCGAGAAGCACCTTCCGGGTTTGACGCCCGATCAGCGCGCGCGCCTGACCGTAGAGCGCCGGGACTCGCTGTCGCCGGGCGGCCCCGCCTGCGATCTGATCCTCGCGCTGAATTTCTCGTATTTCACGCTGAAGAACCGCGCGCGCCTCAAACGCTACCTCGTGAACGCGCGCAAGAGCCTGCGCCGCGGCGGAGTCCTGGCGATGGACGCGTTCGGCGGCCCGGGCGCCCAGCGCCCGAACCGCGAGAAGACCGACCACGGGGATTTCATCTACTTCTGGGAGCAGTACGGCTTCGACCCGGTATCGCACGAGGCGCGCTGCGCGATGCACTTCAAGCCGCGCGGCGGCCGGACGACGCGCGACGTCTTCACCTACGACTGGCGGCTCTGGACGATCGCGGAGACGAGGGACTTGATGGCGGAGGCGGGCTTCAAGAGGACCTCGGTCTATTGGCAGTGCGAAGACGGACGCTTCGCGCGCGACGCGAACGGCGGCCGCGAAGAGGTCTGGGTCGCGTTGCTCGTCGCCGAAAAATAGGCTACGGCCAGAGCACGGCGATCGCGCAGGACAAGCACGCGAGCGCTGCCAGCGGCAGCCCTACCCGCGCGGCCAAGGTCCGGCGCGAGACGACGGCCACCAACGCCGCCTTGAACGCCGTGTTCGAGGACGCCGCGATGAGCGCGAGCCTCCAGGCCATGTCGGCTTCGAGCGCGCCGTTGCGGACGAGCCGTGCGGTCGAGAGCGTCACCGCGTCCACGTCGGTCAGGCCGGACACGGCGGCGATGAGCCACTCGGAGCCGGCCATGCGCTCATGCCCAAGAGACATCAAAAGCCCGATGACGGCGTAGCCCGCGCCGAAGCCGACCGCGGCCGGCAGCCCAACCGGGTTTTTCGGCTCGACTCCGCCGCCGCGCCCCTCCTTGGCCGAGCGCCGGAAGACCGCGGCCGAGAACAGCGCGGCGGCCAAGCCCGCGAGGCCGATCGGAAGGGCTCCGCGAGCGAGCGCCGCGGGCGCGACCACGCCCAACTCGCCCATGATCCGTGCGAAGACGACGGCGCACGCGAGCGCCACGATCCCAGCGGCCATGGGCGCCGATGACGGCTCCTTCGCCGCGTGGCGCGACCAGCCGAACGCGGTCGCGGTGCTCGAGATCAAGCCGCCGAGCAGCCCCGCCGCGAGCATGCCGCCGCGCTTGCCCACGAACTTGTACGCGATGTACCCGGAGAGATTCAGCCCGACGACCAGGACGACCATGAGCCACGCCTCTCGAGGGTTCAGTGTCCCGTGCGGCCCGTATGCGTGGTTCGGGAGGATCGGAAGGATGATCATCGCGATGACCGAGAACCGCATGATCGCTCGCATATCGTCCTCGCCCAGCTTGTCCACGGCCCCGTGCAGCTCGGGCTTGAACTGAAGCAGCACGGCGACCGCGGCGCCGGCGATACCGGCCACCGCGAGCGAGCCGTCCGCCGCGTAGGCGCCGATGAGATAGGTCGCGAGCAGCGCGGCCTCGCTCGTGACGCCGTCGTCGCCGGCCTTCCGGGCGCCGAACGCGACGGCCGCCACGGCGAGAAGCCCCGCCGCGACGGGCCACGGGGAGGGGCCGGAGAGGAAGCCCGCGAGGACCCCGAGCAGGGCTACGAGCGGGAAGGTGCGCACGCCCCCCAGGCGCGACTGCGCCTGCTCGCGCTGCATGCCGATCAGGGCGCCGAGCAGCACGGCGATTGCCAGGCGAAGCGCCGTCTGCTGGTCTTGGGGATCCAAGAGGCTATCGTAGCAAAGGGCGCCAAGGTTTCATAAAATCGGGGCAAGCTGCACACAGGAGATCCCATGCCCAAAGCCCAGGCCCGTCACATCCTCGTGCCCTCCGAGGCCGAGTGCGCGAAGCTGAAGAAAGAGATCGAGGGCGGCGCGAAGTTCGCCGACCTCGCGAAGAAGCATTCTAAGTGCCCGTCGGGCAGCGAAGGCGGCAACTTAGGCGAGTTCGGCCCCGGCCAGATGGTGCCCGAGTTCGACCAGGTCGTCTTCAGCGCCCCCGTCGGCTCGGTGCAAGGCCCGGTCAAGACGCAGTTCGGCTACCACCTCATCGAAGTCACCAAGCGCGCCTAAAGGGCCAAAATAAGTTCATCGGGCGTCCATGGACCCGCCTTCCGAGACCGGCTACAGTGCCGCACAGCCGGTCCCGGGAAAAGGGCGCGTCCGGCACCGCCGTCGACGCGACCCTCGAACGCTGGCCCGCGCCCGCGCGCGCCGTCGCGCGCGCGATGATCGCCGCCTACGGGCCGCCGACCCGATTCGACAACGCCTCGCTGGTCTGGCTCCACCATGGCCCGTGGGAGAAGGTCGTCGCGTACCGCGACGGCTGGCCGCAATCCAGGGTCCCCGAGGCTCAGGATTACCTGAGGCAGGTGATAGGCTATCGGGTCCCGCCGGACAAACTCGAGGGGCTCCTTCGCTTCGACCCGCGCATCGAGCCCAATCCGGCGACGAACGAGCTCGCGGCGCTGTCCTCGAGCGAGAGCGACAACTTCCTTCTGCTGAACCTCGCCGACGACATCGTGACTGAGAAGCGCACGGTCGCCAACGCGCGCGACTTTCGCGACCGGACGAAGATGCTCTCCTCGGCGGGCAAGTCCTCGCCCTATACGTCCGGCTTCCTGTTCGAACCGCCGAACGAAAAGACCGTGACGCCGGACTAAAGGAGCTTGGCGTCCATCGTGATCTTGGCGGCCGCGCCCAGCAGGCGCGAGATCGGGCAGCCGGCTTTCGCCTTCTCGGCGGCGGCCATGAACGCCTCGGGCGTGGCCTTGGGGACCTTCGCGGTGACGGTCAAATGGACCCCGGTCACCGTGAAGCCCGCGTCGGTCTTCTCGAGCGTGACGGCGGCCTGCGTCGAAATCGCCTCGGGGGTCAGCTGCGCCTCGGCGAGCTTGCCCGAGAGCGCCATCGAGAAGCAACCGGCGTGGGCGGCCGCGATCAACTCCTCGGGGTTCGTGCCCTTCTCCTCGCCGAACCGCGTCGCAAAGCCGTAGCGCGCGTTGACGAGCACGCCGCTCTCCGTCGAGATCATCCCTTTGCCGTCCTTGAGACCGCCGGCCCAGACCGCCGAAGCGCTTCGTTTCATGTCATTTCCTCTGTTTGAGCTTGCGCGGCAGCGCGTCGATCTTCGCCGCGAGGATGAAGTCGTTCATCGAGAGACCGCCGATCGCGTGCGTCGCGAGCTCAACCGCCAGATTGCGGTAGCCGGTCAGGTGCAGGTCGGGATGGTGCCCCTCGGACTCGGCCGTCTGCGCGACGTCGTGGATGAACTCGATCGCGGCGGGAAAATCCAGCATCGAGAGCTCGAGCCGGATCGCCTTGCCGCCTGAGAGCTTCCAGCCCTTGAGCTTCGACGTGAGCTCCTTCGCCTTCTTGAGCGTCAACGGCTTGACCCCGCCTTCACACGGCTCGCATTTCTTCGTCGCCAGTTCGTTCATGTCCGGAATCATAGCAAGGTCCTATTGTGTAAGATTGACGTATGAAAGCCATTTTCGCTCTCGTCCTGCTTGCGTCCCCGTCGTACGCCGCCGTGCCGATTCCCGGAGAGAAGGCTCCCGAATTCACGATGGCCGCTCAGGACGGCAAGAACGTGAGCCTCAAGGACTTTCGCGGGAAATGGATCGCGCTCTACTTCTATCCCAAGGACTTCACGGGCGGCTGCACGATGGAGGCGCACAGCTTCGAGAAGAACCTCAAGAAGTTCGCCGCGGCGAAGGCCGTCGTGCTCGGCGTCAGCACGGACACCGCGGACTCGCACAAGGATTTCTGCGCGAAGGAAGGGCTCAACTTCAAGCTTCTGTCCGACGCCGACGCGAAGGTCTCCGAGGCCTACGGCTCGTTGAACGCCGAGCGGGAGCATTCGGCGCGCAACACCTTCCTCATCAAGCCGGACGGAACGATCGCGAAGGTCTGGCTCACGGTGGACCCGGCCGGCCACGCCGACGAGGTCCTTAAGGAAATCCCCTCCGCCCGCAAGCCGAAAAAAGCCGCGAAGTAGCCGCTATTCGCCGCCTTTCGTGTCCTCGACGTCGGGATCGGCGACCGTGGCGTCGATGGATGAGTGCGAGTTCCCGCGGAACTTCTCGGGTTGGACCTCGTTGAACGTGTCCGTCAGCTCCTTGTCGAGCGGCGCGTCCGAGGGGCGGGTCTCCCCGCCCACGGATTTCTGATCCCCGATCTCCGTCGTTTTCCGGTTCTTCGGTTTCATCATCTGATTGTAGCCTCCCGGGCGTGTCCGCTTCGTGGCGCGCGCGTCACGATCAAATGATACGCCTCCTCCCCAGGCGCCGGCTATTCGTAGATATACCGTTACGTATCCGTCATGGCCCTAGATGGCCGCGCGGGCTATTCTCTAATTCTCGAACCCGAGACAAGAAATGTCGGGACCGGCCCTCAGGCTAGCGCCTGAGGGCTTTGTGTTTTGAGGTCCGAAAGGCCTATGAAATACCCGGGTCTTTTGGCCCCTTTTTGCTTGCTTATTAAAATCCAGTTATGCGAGGATGGACCCGTTAGGAGGTGGTGGAGCGCCGCGAAATCTTCTTACCGGACACCAAGAACGATGAACCGGCCTACATACCCATCCCCGAGACCCTAGCGGGCGTTCTAGACCCCATTCTGGCCCGTTTAGAGGGGTCGCAGGACTTTGTTTTCAGGTTCGCGCGGTTTACTCCGCGATGGGGTCGGATAAAAACCCAAGCGGGTCTAGAGGATTTTCGCTTCCACGACCTCCGCCACACCTTCGCGTCCTACATCACCATGGCCACGGGCGACCTGGCCGCGACCCAGCGTCTCCTACGCCACAAGATGCCGACCATGACGCAGCGCTACACGCATCACGCGCCGAAGTTCCTCAGAGGCATCGTGAACCAGCTCGATATTTCCTGGGGCCCCCTCAGCAAGCCAGCTCCCGCATCGGGCCCACTGCTCCTTCCTGCACCACCATCCTTCGTTTAGCCCGCACCAGACTAGACGATAGTGCGACTGCTATAATGACCTGCGCGGTATGAAATTTGCCCTGATTAACAAAGAGCGTCGCCAAGCTGAGCCAGGTCTTACGGGCGAATGCCCTTTTGATGGGCAATCGATGATCGCGAAGTGCGGGAACCGCAGAGCCCGGCACTGGGCACACAAGCGTGGCCTATCCTGCGATCCATGGTGGGAGAATGAAACGGAATGGCATCGCGCCTGGAAGGATCAGTTTCCCTTGGATTGGCAAGAGTACGTCCACCATGCCGCAAACGGAGAGCGGCATATTGCTGACGTGAAGACCCGGGATGGGTGGATACTTGAGTTTCAGCACTCTCACATCGCACCGGAAGAGCGCCGCTCTCGCGAAGCCTTTTATCAGAGTCTTATTTGGGTGGTGGATGGAACGAGGCGGAAAAGAGATGTCGCGCAGTTCACGAGAGCGTGGGCTAGCGGCGAATCGCCTAATCCACTTTCAAACAAGCGAAGAATCCCTTCGCCTAAGGGCGCACTGCTAGAAGAATGGGCTGGAAGCCCGGCGCATGTCTTCTTTGACTTCGGAGACAATCAGGCGCTTTGGTGGGTTTTCCTTGCCAGTGACAATACGCGCGCATACATTCAGCACGTTTCGCGCGCACAGTTCGTCAGAATTCATCAAAGCACTGGGCAACACGAATTTGATTCGCTCGTGGGGAACTTCATCGCGTTCGTCGCCCAATACGAATCGCCACCGCAGACGATTCGACCTCGCCAGTTGGTAGAGACTCCTCAACAGCCGCAGCGCTTGCCGATGATTCGGAGAACCTTTCGGCTTTAGTGCATTCCAGTGTCCCGCATGACTTGGCCCCAAATTGGCCCCACAGCCTTCGCCAGCCGCGCTACTGACTGGCCCAATCCTCGACGGGCGAGTAGTCCGCGCCTCGGCGAGCGCTACCCCATAATTTCAAGGTTACACCCCCAGAATTTCTCGATTTCTCGACGAGAAACATCATGGCCCTCATAACCTTGAGGTCGCTGGTTCAAATCCAGCCCCCGCAACCATTTCGCGTAGTTTCTCGTCGAGAAACCGACAAAAACCCTGGTCCAAAAGGCCGGGGTTTTTCTTTTCTGGAACCCCGCTAGACCACAAGGTTAGTCGAGGTCCAAAATGAGAAAAACGCTGCTCGTGCGCACCGCCGCAAGCTTTGAAGTCACCTTAGGCTCCGCCTCCGAGGCCTTCCGTCTGCGCTGCCAAGCGCAGAACTTGTCGGCCGGAACCGTCGGCTGGTACCGCCAGCTCTTCAAGCTGTTCTTCGCTTACCTGGAGACGCAGGGTGTCACCACCCCGCGCGCCGTCACGCCGACGCTCATCCGCCAATACTTCGAGCACCAGCGCGAACGCGGCAACGCCCCCAACACCGTCGCGCGCATCTACGGCGGCCTGCGCTGCTTCTTCGGCTTTCTCGCCCGCGAGGGCTTGATCCGGGAGAATCCGTTCCTGCTCATGGAGAAGCCGCGCATGGAGCAGAAGCTCATCAAGCCCCTCTCCATGGACCAGATGAAGCTCCTGCTCACCCAGCCCGACCAGAAGCGCTACGACGGCCAGCGCCTGTGGACCATCATGGTCGTCATCCTCGACACCGGCCTGCGCATCTCGGAACTTCTCAGCCTGCGCAAGGACCAAGTGGATTTCACCGTCGGCGTCATGCGCGTCATGGGTAAGGGCGCCAAGGAGCGCGAGGTCCCCTTCGGCACCAACGCCAAGCGCGCCCTGTGGAGCTACATGGCCCGCCGCGG
>Ga0163144_10008562_pt1 | contig 22129 bp, 17 predicted proteins | sample OliLak19BULKMAT1_FD_123175 | JGI IMG/M metagenome (GOLD analysis project Ga0163144, IMG submission 123175) | Freshwater microbial mat bacterial communities from Lake Vanda, McMurdo Dry Valleys, Antarctica - Oligotrophic Lake LV.19.BULKMAT1 | ecosystem: Environmental > Aquatic > Freshwater >... | reverse complement strand
CCCTTCCGTCCCTTCCGTCCCTTGCGTCCCGTCGTCGTCCTCCAGCTGTGCCTGGTGCTGGCGGTCGGTCTCGCCTGCAACGCCCGGGCCGATGCGCCCCGGCCGACCGTGCTCGCGTTCCACGAGCGCTTCATCGCGATCGATGGAGCCTGCGGCTGGCCGAACCTGAGCCTGCTGCCGGACGGACGAATTGCCGCGATCATCTGGCCGCTCACCAATCATGGTGTCACGGAAGGATCGGCCGAAAGCTGGCTCAGTGATGATCAAGGCTCCACGTGGCGCAAAGCCGGCGTGCCGGTGCCTCATCAACCGGGGACGAACCGGATGAATGTAGCAGCAGGAGAAGTTGACGGCAGACTCCTGGCGATGGTGGGGGGCTGGGACAAACGCCGGCCTTACACAGGAGGCAAGAGCATGAGCTCCGAAGGCGCGGCTGAACGGGCGCGGCTGGGAGCGGTTACCATCAACCCGGTTGTTGCGTGGTCCGGCGATGGCGGAGAGAATTGGCGCCACTTCCCCGAGATGCAATTTCCGAAGCGCCCCGCGAACCGGAGCTTGGTGCCCTACGGGAGGGTGGCAAAGCTGGCGGATGGCCGATACGGGGTGTGCCTCTATGGTGACGGCGTATTTTATTTTGTGAGTGACGATGGCGGGGCGAACTGGACGCGTGCCGGCACGATTGTGAGCACCCCCACGACGCACAATGAGACCACGTGGGTGCAGCTCGACAACGGTGACCTCTACGCGGCCTCGCGTACCTACGGGCTCCAGCGGCTCGAGGGTTTCCGTTCCCGCGATGGTGGGCGAACCTGGACCCCGGAGGATCCTCTGACGATGGCGCTGCAGATGCCGGGTGACCTGCTCAAACTGCCGGATGGTCGTGTGCTCCTGTCCTATGGCGCGCGCAACCGCGGGCTCTACGGCGTGTGGGTGCAGGTTGGCGATCCGGAACTCAAGGCATGGTCGGCTCCGATGCTGCTGGTGGATTTCGAAGGATCATCCGAATTCCAGCGCGACCCCGTGCCTTCGAGTGACGGCGGGTATCCGTCGACCGTGCAGCTCGCCGATGACACGTTCGTAACCGCCTACTACAGCCGCGGCGTGCCCGCGCACCAACGGTACCATGTGGGTGTCATTCGCTGGAAACTGCGCCCGAACGGTCTGCCAATCCTGACTCGTCCCACCTCATGAAGATGGTCGTGGTCGGCGGTGGTCTCGTGGGACTTGTATTACCAGCCCGGCTCGCTGAAGGTACGGATGGCACTTCCCGCACGAGGTTGCCGATGCCTTCATCGCGCAGCTCCCGCCCTGCGTATCGCAATCCACTTAACCGGCTGGTGAAGTAACGCCGCCGGCGCCGCCGGCGCGTCGCCCTTCAGAAGAGATGGCCGTCGTATCCCCGCCGTCGGGCAGGCACGGTCAGTCACCAGGCTGCCGGTGTAGCGTGGCCGCCTCGTGAGCGGAGGCGCGGGCGATGTCCTTGGCGGTGGAGAACCAATACGCGAGCAGCATGACGAGCCCGGCAAGCACATAGAGGAAAGAAGACGCGCCGAAGATCAGATTGAGTCCGAGGTCCTGCTTGAAGATACCAGCGAGGAGCACCCCGACGCCACCCGCGGCGGAACCGCAGGTATTGAGAATACCGATAGCAGTGGACCGGTATTGAGGAGGGACCACTTCACAGATGATCGGGTGCTCGCTGGGCACCCCGATCGCGCGGATCGCGGAAGAGAGGGCCATCATGACGGCGACCAAGGTGAAGGTCGGCGCACCGATGAAGAAGAACAGGAAGGGCGCGCTGATGATGAACGACAGCCCTTTGATCAGCACCCGCCCCCGGGTGTCGTGCTGAATGGCCTTGTCGGAGAGCCAGCCGCCAATCGCGATGCCGATAAAGACGGGGCCTTTGTAGAGGGCGACGCCTGCGAGACCGGCCGCCCCCAGCTTCATGCCATAGTTCTCCGAAAAGAAGAGCGGCAGCCAGGACAGAAAGATCCACGCCGCCACGCCCGCGACCATCGCGCTGAGCAGGAGACAGTGGAAGGAGGGGACGTTGATGAGGTAAAGCCACGCTTCCTTGGCGACCCCGGGAGGGCGTTTTCGAGGTACGGCCGTCGGCTTCGGCGTAGCCGCCGGGACCGGCGCGTCGCTGAGAAAGAACTTCGAAAGAAGTGCCAAGACCAGTCCAAGGCCCCCGAGCAGCCAGAAACCGAGCCGCCAACCGTGATACTCCGCCAACATTCCGGCGGCCGAGCCGCCGAGGACCAGCCCAAGATTCAGGCCGAGCATGTGAAACCCCATGGCCCGTCCGCGCGAGGCCGGCCCATGGTGATCACCGAGCAGCGCTCCGGCGGCGGGGAGGTAGAAACTCTCCGCGATGCCCAACGCGGTACGGAGAATCATCAGGGTCATCACGCTTTGCGCCAGACCGGTAGAAACCGTGATCAAACTCCATCCGACCAGGCTCCAAAGGACGATTTTGCTGCGCGAAAACCGGTCGGCGATGTTGCCGGCAAACGGCGAGGCGATCGCGTAGCTCCAGAGAAACAACATGCCAAGCAGTCCAATCTGGACATCCGTCGCCCCGATGTCCGCTCTGAGCGGCGGAATGACGGACGAAAGCGCCGTGCGATCCGCATAGTTTAAGCCGGCCGCGAAGAAGAGAAAGAGCGCGACGCGCCAGCGTTGAGAAATCATGAATTAGGACGTGGGCGGACGACGGAGACTCAGGAAGGGAGCCGGGCGGTTCACGTCGGTTGTTCCTCCGGTCAACGTGTATACAAATCCAAGCGGTCAATGCAGGGGTCAATTCGAATATCGAGAGCCGTGCGCTTTGCTTGTGGGTTCCGGATGGCCCTAAAAAAGTGAAGAGCGGAAAATGTTGAAATTTTCGTGCTCAATTCACTTGACCTTAAACTGCGATACTCGTGTATACACGGTCCGGATGGTTTGATCAAGGGGTTTGGTGGCTTTCCCACTGAACCGGCAGGTGGGGGCGAATTGACGCGTCTTCACCAGCCGCCCTCCTTCTTTCCACGGCCGTCCGACAATTCCCCATGAGAATCACTGATGTTCGAACCGTCCTCCTCACGGGACCATCGACCAACGATCCGTACATTCAAGAAGCGAGAAAGCGCCGCAGCGCAGCCTTCATCGAGGTCATCACCGACGGCGGCCCCGTTGGAATCGGCGAGACTTACGCCGGATACTTCTGCCCTGAGGCGGTGCCGGCGATCGTCGAGTTTTTCAAGCCGATCCTGGTGGGGCAAACCGTCGATGACATCCCGGCGCTGTGGCAGCGAATGTATCATTGCGGCAATTTCTGGTGTCGCGTCGGCCTGGGTGTGATTGTGCTCAATGGAATCGAGGCGGCGTTGTGGGATTTGAAAGGCAAGCTGCTGGATCAACCGGTCCACGCCCTGCTCGGCGGATCCAAATTCGAACGCCTGCCTTGTTATGCGACGGGCGGACCGAGCAACTACCCTAAGGAGCGTCTGGCGCAGAAGATCGATTTCTACCTTTCGCTCGGGTTCCGCGGACTCAAGGTCGGAGCGGGCAGCCGCTCGGCGGACGGTCGCTTCATCGGAAGGACGCCGGCCGAAGCGGCCGACTTTGAGGCCGACAAGCTGGCTTTCATGCGTCAGCACGCCGGGCCCGATGTCTGGCTGATGATGGACGCCCACATGGGCAACAATCACTCGTTCACCTGGACCACGGAAATCGCCATTGCCGTGGCCAAGGCCCTCGAGCCCTACCATCTCCTCTTTCTTGAGGAACCGCTTCACTACACCGATCCTTGGGGTTATGCCGAGCTCTGCCGGGCGACGACCACCCCGATTGCTGGCGGCGAGTGCTTGACCGCGTTGTACGAGTGGCGGGTGTTTGCCGAGCAGGACTCGTTCGACATCGGGCAGCCGGACGCCTCCTTCACGGGCGGATTGAGCGAATTCATCCGGGTTGCGGAGATGTTGGAGAAACGGGGACGAAACGTGGCCACGCACGCCTGGGGCGCGGGTGGCTCGCTGATGCAGAATGTACACGCCGGGTTTGCGGCTGCCAACACCTGCATTCTGGAGATGCCTCCAGCCTACGCCGGCCTCCACTCCGAGGTGATCGACGGAGGTTTGGTGCTGAAAGACGGCTACGCGCTGCCTCCCGACCGCCCGGGGCTCGGCATTGTCCTGACCGATGAGATCAAGCGTCGTTATCCCTTCGTTCCCGGCAGCGGGGAATTCAACAGCGTGCCCGGCAAGATCCTGATCCCGTAAGTTGCCTGCCATTCCCTCCCGAATCTTCCCTGCATTCCACGGGCTTGGATCTCCGGTGCCCACATCCCACTCCCTGTTCCCTCCACATCCCACCCCCCTTGAATCCCATGAACCGTGCCCTCTTCTTCCGCCGTTTCGCCCACTCCGTCCTCCGAGCCGTCTGCCTCGCGCTTGCGGTCCCCGTCCAGTCCGCACAGACGGACGGCGGAACGTTCCAGCCGCTGATCGATGAGACGAAAGGTGTCACCCTCTTCGCCTTTGACAACCTCTCCATTCCATTCACGCGCAGCCTGGCTCTGGAGCTGAATCCGCCCGAAAAGTACGCCGGCAATCCGGTTGTGGCGCGCGGGCCGCGCAGCGCGCCGGACCACTGGGGCGTGCAGTTCTACGGTTCGATCATCCGGGTGGACGGCAAATTTCGTTGTTGGTACGCGGCGCTGGATGGTGCCCGCGGCGAGCAGGGCCCGGCGAATCCCTCCTTTTGGCGGGTCGCTTATGCGGAAAGCTCCGATGGCGTGACGTGGGTAAAGCCGAATCTGGGGCTCGTCGAGTATCAGGGCAATCGGAACAATAATCTCGTTCTGGTTGAACCGGTTCTGGGTCCGATCAACCTCAAGGTGCTGTACGAACCCGAGGATCCGGATCCGTCGCGCCGGTATAAGATGGTTGGACACATTTATTGGATGAAGGGCACGACGCGCCATGGCACGCTGGTGCCGTTTGCGAGCCCTGACGGACTTCGTTGGAAGACGCTCATCCCGGTCACGCCTGACAATGCCCAGATTCCCGCGCACCAGCTCATCCTTCCGTCGATGCACGTCGAGCCGGCGGGCGGGCTATTCAAGTGGCAGGGGATGTACTATTCGTCCGGACAGAGCCCCTATGACGGTACGCGCAACACGCATGCCCGGGTGGTGCGCCAACACCGCTCGCGCGACTTTGTTGAATGGTCTCACACCGCCAATGTCGCCTACACCCGCGAGGGCCAACATCAGATCCTGCCCAATGGGAACGACGGTCGTCAGGCTCATGAGGGCATCAGCGTCTGGAACCGCGGCAATGTCCTCGTCGGTCTGACCGGACTGTGGCAGGGTGCAAAGACCTGGCCGGGCGTCACCATCGACCTCGGCTTGCTGATCAGCAATGACGCGATCCTCTTCCGCGAGCCGATGCCCGAGAGGGTTTTCATCCCGAATGGTCCCGACGGAACCTGGGATCAAGGCGGCCTGATGCAGGGAGAGGGTTTCGAGAATGTCGGCGACAAGACTTACTTGTACTATGGAGCGGCCGATCCGCGCACCTGGACCGCTGGCGACAAACCGATTCCGGCGCGGGGTGGAATGGGTCTCGCGATCCTGCCGCGTGACCGGTTCGGCGACCTGCGCGTACGCGATTATGGCGAGGGTGCGAGTGAGTTCATCACCACCAAGCTGGCGGCGAAGGACGGGCAACGGATTTACCTGAACGCCGCCGGCCTCGGTACCGACTCCACGTTGAAAGTGGAACTGTTGACGCACGACGAACGCCCGCTGCCCGGCTACTCAGGCTCGGACGCGGCGGTCGTCCGGCGCAGCGGATTCCAGGTTCCGGTGGTCTGGCGGGGCCGGGAACCCCTGCATGGCTTGCCTGAGGGGTATCGCGTCAAAGCGACGTTCGAGGGCGCGAAGAAAGAGGACATCCGATTCAGTGCGCTCTATCTCCAGTAGCCTTCCGGACACCGCGTCACTGCACTCGATCCCGGGCGTTTCCGTCGCGGAATTCAAGCCGGTCGCGGAGTCTTCCGGACTTCGACGGCCTGCCGAAGGCCGGTCTGTCCCCGCCGACTGGATCTGCGAGGCCGGCAGGGGCTATTTCCGTCGGCTGACCCCTGGCGTCCGGGTTCTTTCGCTCCTCATGCGTGGCGGTTGCGTCGTGGGGGCTCGGGGACTGGGTATCGCTGTTGCGAGTTTTGGCGCGGCCGGGCTGGAAGCAGCCGGCGCGGTTGAGGAGTTCACCGTGCACTGCGAGGGAGGGGCCCTGGTTGTCAGCGTTCAATCACCCCCGGCGGATCGGCTGGCGGCGGAGCCGCTGCTGCTCCTCTTCTTCAGCGCCGACCGCATGTCATCCCTGCCCGACGGCCGTTACGGCGCGCCCGGACGCCTGTTTATCGAGCAAGGCCATCGCGTAGCCAGTTTCGATCTGCCGGCGCATGGTGAGCGGGTTGATCGCCATGGCAGCGGGATTTCCGGTCTTGCCGCACGGGTTGCGGCGGGCGAAAAGCCGTTCGACCTCTTCGTCGCCGAAGGGCGAGCCGTCATCGACGCGTGTATCCGACGCGGGCTGGCGGGCGAGGGAAGGGTGGTGGTCGCCGGTGTCTCGCGCGGCGGCTACTGCGCCTTGCGGCTGGCGGCGGCGGATACCCGGGTTGCCGCGGTCGCGGCACTGGCCCCGGCAACGGATTGGGCGGAGGTGACGGAGTTCACGGCGTGGAAGCACGATCCTGCAGTCATGGCGCTGGCGCTTCCTCGATTCGCCGATCAGCTCGCGGGCCGGCGAATCTACGTCGCGATCGGCAACCACGACCTCCGGACGGGCACGGACGCCTGCACCCGATTCGTCCTGGCTGTGGCCGAGGCTGAGCGCCGGCAAGGTCTGAACCGGTCGGGAATGCGCTACCTGATCGTGGATGATTCGCCCGGGCATGGCCTCGCTGCCAGGTGGCGCGAGGAAGGTATGCGATTCCTCATGGGAGCGCCGCTTCCGTCGCCGCCAGCCTCCGCCCCATGATTTGCGCCGGTTCATGATCCCGTTCTTCAAGCGTCCCAGCCTCGCGTCCCTCGGCTCGACCGACGGGTGTCTGGCTGATCCTCGTCGCCGCGGCCTTTGGCTGTGAGTCCAATCCTGGGTCTACCACCTTATGAATCCTCATCCTTCAAACGTCCTCCTGTCTCCCTTTGCCTGCGCCCGTCGGCGTCTCGGGCTTCTCGCATTGTTCGGCGTGGCCGCGGTCACCGGTCGCGCGCAGGCGCCCGTCGACATCGGCTCCCGCCTCGAACTTTTCGTTGACCGGCATCTGACCGAGAAGATGGAGCGGGTGGAGTTCCGCCTGCACGCGCCCGTCAAGGCCCCGCGTCCCAAGTCGCCTTTGCCTGAAAGGCACATGGTCACGGTCATCAAGGATGGCGATCGTTACCGCGCCTGGTATCGCGGCAAGGATCCGAGTTACACGGGAGAACAGCACACCGGTAACCCCGGCGAAACCGTGCACTACGCGGAGAGTCGCGACGGCCACGAGTGGGAGTTCCCCAACCTGGGCCTGCATGAGGTTGGAGGCACGCGTGACAACAACGTCGTCCTTGCAAAGTGGCCCCCATTCCTGACCAACTTCATGATCTTTTTGGATACGCGTCGCGACGTGAAGCCGAACGAGCGTTACAAGGCGCTCGCGGGTTATCCGGGGCCGGGAAACAAGACCGGTCTCGACAAGCCGGGGCATGGACTCTTCGCCTTCGTTTCGCCGGACGGAATCCGCTGGACGAAGAAGAACGAGGTCATTCGTTTTCGTCCCGAGTGGCGGCATGCCTTCGACTCACCCAATGTCAGTTTTTGGTCGGAGGCGGAACAACTTTATGTCTGCTATTTTCGGACCTGGACGGAGGCCGGAAAAGTGCGCAGCGTCAGCCGGGCGACGTCGCCCGATTTTGTCACTTGGAGTGATCCGGTGGAGATGCTGCCGAACCTGCCGGGCGAACAGCTCTACACCACGATGACGCATCCTTACGTACGCGCTCCTCACGTCTATATCGCTTTGCCCACACGTTTTGTCGTCGGACGGGGCAACGCTCCGGAGTTCGATTCAAAGGACCGCAATGCGACGGACATTCTCTTCATGTCACTCCGCGCGGGTGAGACCCGGTACGACCGGACCTTTACCGAAGCGTTCGTCCGTCCCGGCCTGGATCCGGCGCGATGGGGCAACCGGGCAAACTATGTTGCGCTCAATGTGCTTCAGACCGGGCCGGAGGAGCTCTCCATCTATCATCGCAGCGGCGACCGCTATGTTTTGCGTCCGGATGGGTTTGTCTCGCTGCATGCCGGCGCCGAGGAAGGCGAATGGCGCAGCAAGCCATTGGTCTTCTCGGGTCGCGACCTCGTGCTCAATCTGAGCACGGGTGCCGCGGGCGGTGTGCGGGTTGAAGTGCAGACCGGTGAAGGTGTGCCGATACCCGGTTTCACGCTCGCGGAGGCCGAGACGATTTACGGCGATTCACTGGAGCGGGTGGTTCGTTGGAAGGGTCCGGACCTCGCCTCGCTCGCCGGCAAACCGATCCGTTTGCGTTTTGTCCTGCGGGAATGCGATCTTTATTCCTATCGCTTTCGTTAACGTCGGCTCTGGTGCATTGTTGACCTGCTACACCAGCGGCAGCACCCGCGAGGCGATCAGCACGAGGGCCAAACCGGCGATTGACAGCACGGAAAGCGTCACTGTCCAGCTCTTGAGGGTTTCTTTTTCCGTAAATCCGCTGAGTTTGCTCACGACCCAGAAACCGCTGTCGTTCATCCAGGAGAATCCGAAGGCACCGAAACCAATCGCGAGAAAGACGTACATCGGGTTGAAGGGCAGTGCCGCGCTCGTCTGGGGATCCATCAGCGGCCAGATGATCGCTGAGGTGGTGAGCATGGCGACGGTTGCGGAGCCTTGGGCGATGCGCAGGACGGTGGCGGTGACCCAGCTAAGGACGAGGATGTTGAGGCTGTACTGCTCAGCGACCGCCTTTACCGCATCGCCGACACCGGCGTGCCGGAGCATCCCCCCGAAGGCACCCCCGGCGGCAGTGATCAGGATGATCACGGCGCCGGTACTGAGCGGAGCCTCCAGGAGCGTGCCGACCTGGGTGAAGCTGAGCTTCTTCTGCCGGGCTAGGACGCCGACGGCGAGTCCTGCGCCGATCAGCAGGGCGATGTTCTTGTTTCCGATCAGCGAAAGCGCGCGGCTGACGGATTCGAACGATTCCTGACCACCCAACCATGCGACCGCACTGGGGTAGCCAGCGAGGACCTTGAAGGTGGAACCGGCGCCGATCATGGCAATGGGCAGGAGGACGGGGACAATGCTCCAGAAAAAGGAAGGCAACGTGCTTTCCGGCCGGTTGGCGATCGCCTCCAGATCGCTCAAGGGCGCACCCGGCGTTTCGCGCAGCGGCACATCCATGCGTCGGTCCAGCCAGAGGATGAACGCATAGCCGATCAGACAAGGGATCAGTCCGGCAGCGACACCCCAGAAGAGCGAAAGTCCCGGATCCACCCGCAGGTTGTCGACCATCGCCAAGGGACCGGGATGAGGCACGGTCAGACTGTGGGTCATGACTCCGGCCGCGCAGATGGCCATGATGTAGAGCAGATAGCTCTTGCCCGTGCGCAGACGCAGCGCCCGCGCAAGGGGCACCATGAGCATGAACATCGTGTCGAAAAAGATCGGGATGGAGAGGAAGTAGGTGCTGACCAGCAGCGCCAAGCCGGCTCGTTTTTCGCCGAAGACAGCGAGGAAGCGGCGCACCACCTTGTCCGCTCCACCGCTCTCCATCAGGCAAAGCCCGATGATCGAGGCGAGGCCGATCGAGATGGCGATGGCGCCGGCGGCACCTCCGAATTCGACGGCGGTCAATTCAACGGCGGCCACCCAGGAATTGGCCCGTGCATCGGCCCGCATCGCGGCGGGCAGGCGTTCAATCGCCGCCGGAGAAAACTCGGTGGTGAGGAACCCTGCGAGGAAGGCCGCAAGGATCAGGGCGAGGAAAGCGTGCATCCGCAGACGCGTGATCGCGACGATGATGAAGACCACGGTGATCGCGAGGATGGCGAACGGCCAGTAGTTGGCAGGCGTGGCGGCGGCGAGAGGGAGCAGCATGGGGAGGGGCGGGCCCGGAAGACGGTTCCGTTAGGGTGACACCAGCGGAATTCCGCGTGCGTGCCAGCCAAATTTTTTCGGGCGATTCGCGCTCGGTGGCCGGACCGTCAGAGGGGTTGCTCCCGGGAGGACTTCGCGGACGATTTCCAAAGGTCCTGTTCACGGTCCGGTTCGGCGGCCGGCTTAACAGAGCGTCGCCAAGATAGGCATGTCTAATATTTCACGACGCTGTGCTTGGATTGGGTCGTCAGCGAATCCCGTGTGAAACCCACCCCAGCAGGCCGCAGGCCAGGACCACGGGGACGACGCCCCAGTTGAATTTCGTCAAACCAACGAAGGCGACCAAACTCACGCTGAGCGCGAAGAGGTCGATCGCTCCCCCTTCCGGAACCAGGACGCTGAGAGCAAACCAGACGGCGAGATTGAGCACTACACCCACCACCGCAGCCGTAACGGTTGAGAGCGCGGAGGTGATCAATCGCTGTCCCCTCAGCGCTTCGATGTAAGGGGCACCCGTGAGAACAAAGAGAAAGCTGGGTACAAACGTGCACCAAAGCGTCACCACCGTCCCGAGTGTCGCTGCGGTCAGGGGGCTGAAAGGCTCCGGGTTCGACCAGGCACCGAGAAAACCCACATACTGCAGGACGAGGATCAGAGGTCCGGGCGTCGTTTCCGCCAGGCCGAGGCCGTCCAGCATCTGGGGAGCGGTCAGCCACCCATACGTCTCAACGGCCTGTTGCGCGACGTAAGGCAAGACCGCGTACGCTCCGCCAAAGGTCACGACCGCGGCCTTGGAAAAGAAGAGGGATTCGATCGCGAGCACATGATCGGACCCGAGTGCAAGGTGCAGCACGATCACGGGGAGCGACCAAAGGGCCAGCCAGATGCCCGCGGTCTGCAGGGTGCGTGACATTGACGGAGCCTGGTGGGCGTGGGGGGCCGCTTGGTCATCGATCACCGGGCCGGCTCCACGCGAGCCGCCCGCGTGGGCAGAGACGACAAGAAACCGGGCGGGTCGGAGCCGCCCGCCGACCAGTCCGATCAATCCGGCGCTTGCGATGATCAAGGGAAACGGCAACCGCAGGAAGTAGATCGCGACGAACGCGGCGACCGCCACCGACCACATGACGGCGTTCTTCAGGGCCTTGGCACCGATCCGGAGAACGGCGGCGGCGACGATCGCCATGACGGCGGGTTTGAGCCCGGAAAACACGGCCTCGATCGCCGGCAACTGGCCGTGGGTCGCGTAAATCCAGCTGACGGCCCAGAGCAAGCCTGCGCCGGGGAGCACAAAGAGGATCCCTGCGACAATGCCGCCCCAAGTCCGATGGAGCAGCCACCCGATATAGACCGAAAGCTGCTGGGCCTCCGGACCGGGCAGCAGCATGCAGTAGTTCAGGGCGTGCAGAAACCGGGCGTCGCTGATCCAGCGCCGTTTCTCCACCAGCTCCTGGTGCATCAGCGCGATCTGGCCCGTGGGCCCGCCGAAGCTCAGAAGACCGATCTTGATCCATACGCGGAGGGCTTCGCCGAAGGTCGGCGCTCTGGCCGGAGCTGCCCCGGTGTCGGATGAGTGGTTGGCCACGCGCGAAAACAAATCCGGGAGGTCAGGCGGCGCAATCGTGGAAACAAAGGACGACGGCCCGAACGGTCACGCCGGCGGTTCGGACGGTGGTGAACGGGGAGTGACTCCGAGCACGTCGCGTTCGATGGTCGCGCAGAGCTCCTCGATCGGCAGGTCGTTGTGGTCGTTCCCAAAAGGGTTCTCGATTTCAACGCCGATTTCCTCGATGCCCAGGAGGATGTAGGAAATGAGCAGCATGCAGAGGACCGTCAGCCAGCCGAACGAATCCACGAGCACGAAGGGCATGGTGGCGAGGTACAGGACCAGCGCCCGCCGCAGATGAACCACGTAGGCGAATGGGAGCGGGGTGTTCTGGATACGCTCGCATTCCCCAGCCTGGTTGACCAGGCTGCCCACCATCCCGTCGATGTAGATGATCACCCGTTCGGCGTAGGTGCCGTCCCGCCGCTTGCTCATCAGGAGCAGGCTGATCTGGCAGGCCACGGCCATGGGCACATGCGCCGTGGCCAGAACCTCGGCAACCGAAGCCGGCGGGAGACGCTTCTCCAACGGACCGAGCCCCCGAGTCTTCCGTAGCGCGTGCACCGCCGCGTAGGGAAACGTGGCGGTCCAGAGAAGCAGGGACTCGAGCACGTGAGGCTGCGGCTCAAGCAGGGTGCGCGCGGCGCGCGCGAGATTGCGTGAATCGTTGACGATGCGCCCCCAGGCTTTGCGTCCCTCCCAAAAACGTTCGTACGACGCATTCGTCCGAAAGACCAGCAGCAGGCCCAGGGCCAGTCCGACGAGAGTATGGACGGTTGACGGGATTCCGACGGGTTGGACTTTCCGGTGGACCAGGACGATCGCGGCCGACCAAAGGACCACGAGGACGACGCGCAGGATGATCTTCGGTGCGATCGATCCATGAATCGCGAGGAGTTGGGAGGACCAGCGTTTGGGGTTGTAGTCAACCATGGGGCAGAACAAGCGAATGAATCAGGGCGACCCCGGCAGTGCCAGATCTTCCGAACTTTTCGAGTCCGTTGTCCTTGTATCACGCCTGCCCAATCTGATCATAAGTTGATATCTTAAAATAACTTGCATGTAGGAGTATAATCAGAAATTGGACAAAACGACCTTTCACCTGGAGGGGCCCTCGGCCGCGCATGGGCGTAAAACTGACCCGATCCCAAGAGTGCCTTCAGCCGACGGGTGCAGTTGTATTCGGGGTCGCGGACCCCGCAGAGATTGGCATCGCGAGGAGAACGCGGAGGATGAAAGCGGAGATCAAGAAGAAGGGCCGCCTTGAGGGCGGCCCTGGAGAGGAGCGAAGCTATCGGGCCGAGGAGGGCCCGGCTCAGTTCGTGATGTCGAACGTCGTGCTGCGCTCGCGGATCGGAAGGTACGTCTTGTACCATTCCTTCTGCGCATCGCTGCCGGAGTAGTCTTTGAGCGCTTGTTCACTGGCGAACTCCATGACGAAGGCATTGGCGGCGCCGCCCTGGACCTTGACCGTCTTGGTCCAGATGCGGGTGATGCCCTTGAAGCTGGAGGGCAGGGCCTTCACGCCATCGAGGGCGGCTTGGATCTGTTCAGGGGTGGTGCCGGCCTTCCAGGAGACGGTCACCACGTGGATCACGGTCTTGGGAGCGGTTTGGGCGGACAGATTGGCGGCTCCGAAGAGCAAGAGGCCGGCCGTGACGAAGGTGAGGAGGATCTTTTTCATACGCTGTGTTTCGTTTCCGTTGTGGGTTCCAGCTCCCTGCAATGTGTCAGGGAGGTGTTTCAACCCCAAGGATGGCCGACTCCGCCCCCGGGGTGTCAAGGGCGGAGTAGGCGGGCTCGCGAGCCCGCGGGCTACTTCGCGAGGTACCCGCCGTCAACCACCAGATCGCTGCCCGTCATGAACGAACTGTCATCACTGGCGAGGAATGCCACCGCGGCGGCCACTTCTTCGGGGCGTCCCTGCCGCCCGAGAAGATGCATGGCCGAGGCCCGGCGGTCCTCCTCCCCGATATCGAGGCCGAGCTTGGCGCAGGAGTTGACGAAGGCCGACGTGTAGATGTAACCGGGGCAGAGGCTGTTGACGCGAATGCGGTGCGGCGCGAGGTCCTGAGCCCAGCATTTTGTCAACCCCCGGAGCGCGAATTTGGTCGCATTGTACGTGGAGAAATTTGCCTGGCCGACGAAACCGCTGACGGAAGAAAAATTGATGATGCTGCCCCCACCGGCCGCCTTCATCTGGAGGACGATCTGCTGCGTGACGAGCGATGTGCCGATGACATTGACCGACAGGATCTCCGTCCATTCGCGGGGTGTCGCTTCGACGCCGCGGAAAATGAAACGCGCCGCGCAGTTGACGAGGATGCTGACGTTCCCCCACCGCTCGCGGATTCGGAGGCAGGCCGCCGCGACTGCGTCTTCCTGACTGATATCGACGGCCTGGTGAAACACGCCCAGGCCGGCAAGGAAACTGTCGGTGTCCGGCTTGAGGTCGAACGACGCGACCCGGCAGCCTTCCTCCACCAGGCGCTGGATCGAGGCGCGGCCCAGATCCCCCAGTCCGCCGGTGACCAACGCGATCCGATCCTTGAGGCCTCTCATGGCAGGATGGCAACGGCGCGGATGGGGGAACCGTCGCGGCCTTTGAAGTTGAGGGGGAAGCCGCAGAAGGTGAAGCGGTCCGGCGCCTGGTCGAGATGGGCGAGGCCCTCGACAACCACGATCTCGGCCTCGCGGGCGAGCAGGATGTGGTGGACCTCGTACCAATCGCGGCCGGGTGTCGGTGTATCCATGCCAAGCAGCCGGATTTTGCGGGAGACCAGGTAGCGGGCGGCCTCCTGCGTCAGGCTGGGAAAGTCGGAGAAGTACCCGGGCTGGCCAAACTGCCGGTGCCAGCCGGTCTCATAAATCACTTTTGCGCCGGGCTGGAGGAGCACCTCATGCGCGGCGAAGTCCGCGACGTGGATCTCTTCCCGGGCCTGCTTGGGGATGCGCAGCAGCACGGCCTCGCCGTAGAACCAGTCGAGTGGCATCTGATCGATCGTCCGGCCGTCGTCAAGAAAGTGATACATCGCATCAAGGTGCGTGCCCTGGTGGGTGGCCATGGTGACCTTCGTCATGTTGTACTTCTGCGACGCGATCGATCCGTGGGGGGCGATGCTCAGCCGCGGATCGTTCGGGAAATTATCCTGGCCCTGGACCAGCGGGTGGGAGAGATCGAGCAAGCGCATAGGTGGGAGGGGAAGGGTGAGGGGGCGGGGCCTTCTGACCGGGATGACCGAGCCGGTTCGGAGCAAGCCTGCCGGTTCAGGCTGCCGGCGACGGAAGGAATGCCCGGTTGACCACATGATTCAGCGATGGGGCGTTGGGGCGCGAACTGCGGGGGGCCTTAGGGAAGAATCACGGCCTTGAGATCGGTGTCGCCGGGGTGGAGCATGCGTTTGAAGACCTCGACTGCACGATCGAGCGGTTGCGCTTCAATCCAGGAGGTCACGTCGACCTGTCCCGTGCGCATGAGTTCGAGCGCCGTGGCGAGTTCCTCCTTTTTGGCGGCGTAGGTGCCAAGGATCTGACGTTCCGGAAGGGTGACCTGATAGGAGTCCAGTTCCATCTTGTCCCCGTGAAGCCCGATCCAGACCGCGGCCCCGCCGGGCCGGAGCGAGGAGATCGAGAGACGCTTGGTGGTCGCGGAACCGGCTGCGTCGACCACGATGTCGACCCCATCCCCCTCGGTCCACCGCCGGGCTTCCGTGGGCAAATCCTGATCCTGGGTGCACAACGTGCTGACGGCTCCCAAGCGGGATGCGACGGCCAGCCGGCCGGGGGAGAGATCCGCGACCATGACGGAGGATCCCCGCATGGTCTGAAACGCTTGCTGACACATCAGGCCGATGGGCCCCGCACCGATCATGAGCACCGTCTGGGCCGGCAGGTGGCGGGTGAGGTTGACGATGTGGACACCATTGCCCAGCGGTTCGGCGAGGCAGGCGGCTTCCGCGCTGAGCTCCTCCGGCCACGGCAAGAGAACGTCCGCCGGGACGACGACAAACTCAGCGAAGGCTCCCCCGCGATGCATGCCGAAAATCTGCCGATGGGCGCACAGGTGGGTGTCGCCGCGTGTGCAGCGCACGCAACGTCCGCACGGCACGAGGGCGTTGCTGACGACGCGTGAGCCGGTCAACGCCTCGTCCACCCCGGGACCCGTGGAATGAACGACCCCGCAGAACTCATGACCCATGACCAGCGGCGGCTGGCGTCGGGGGCTATGAGTTTTGAAGGACTCGAGCTCGCTCCCGCAGAGGCCGCAGGCCGAGACGCGCAGGATGACTTCTCCGGAGCCCGCCGTCGGCAGGCCAAGATCGGCGAGTTCAAGATGGTCGAATCGGGGGTAAAGCAGGGCCTTCAATTGAAGCAAGAATCCTTGTGCGATCAGCCGCGTCAATCCCGGCGATCAATCGGGCGCGCGATTGAAATTTCATTGTGGCACGACTGCAGGCCTCACGAAAGGGCGGCTTTCGACCTCAGTCGGCGGGCGCGTTCCTAGGCCGACGCACCGATTTCCTGAAGGTCGGCGCGGACCGTCTGGTAGCTTGTCGCAAAGCTCTCAATACGAGGATCGGGGGACAGTCCGCGGTCACGGCACCAGGTGCGGTAAAGCTCGGGCCACCAGTTCTCGTGGCGAGTCCGGCCGTCGCGCTGATAGCTTTCCCAGTCGATCAGGACCTTGGTCCAGCAACGGTCGCCAAATGCGATCGCTTCGCGCGGATCTCCGATCTGCTTCACATACCAATCGCGGCCGATGCGTGCGTGCAGGACTTCATCGGCCCAGTCATAGTCCTGAATGAGCGCCGCAAAGGGGTCGCCGGAGGCGAGACCCACCTCCCATTCGAAGCGTTTGCCCGTCTTGGGCATCAGTCCCTGTTCGATGTAGTACAGAACCGCATGCCGCTCCAGGGGAGTGAGCTGCGTGTTGAGGGCGAGTGACCAGGTGAAGTTCACCCGGACCAACTCCCGCCAATCGAGGCCCGCGTGGATGAAGCCGACCTCGCCCATCATGGCGTGCCGGGCCTCGTCCCACAACTGGCGGGTCATGTCGACCGCGTAGTCCCACGGTTTGCCGGTGGTCTCGGCGATGATGGTGGCCATCATTTCCGGCACATCGATCTCCCGCAGACGTTTGTAGAACATCATGAGGGTTTTGGGGCCGGGTGGAAATGACTCGTCGTAGAGAAAGGCCTCGGCGTGCACCCCCATGTTGTAGGGGTCCGGGAACCGGTCGTCGCGGCGGGGAACCGGATCGAAGACCGGTGTGGGAGGCGATGCCGGCCGTTGAACGGGGCCGGGCGCGGCGGGGAGGCGGCCATCGAGACCTCCTGCCTGGTCGAGCAACCGTGCGAGCGTTTGCCGCCAGACGACGAGACCGGCGTGGGTGTCGGTGGAAACCAGACTGGTGAGGGCACCCTGGCCGTAGGTGAGCATCTCCTCGACCTCAATGAGCGCAAAACGGCAGAGACGGAACGAGGGATGATCGACGAGCCGGTTGGTTTCGCGTTGATGGACGCGCAGGGCCTCGGCGAGGGCGGGCAGCGCCTGATCATAGAGGCCGACGAGCAGCGCTTCGGTCGACGGCGCGGCGAGCACTTCGTCGAAAAAGACGTCCAGGGCTTCGTCCGGCACCACGTCGAGACCGAGAGGAGGCTCCCGCATTTCGCCGATGCGGGTGCGCCAGGCAGCGGCATGCTCCGCGCAGTAATGGGCGTGCAGACTGAAGGCCATCTTCAGCTCGTAGAGCGGTTCCGCGGTCAGACGGCGGATGAAGATGCCGTGCAGGCGCCTGAAGGCCCAATGATGCCGCTTGAGCCGGGCGACACACGTTTCGATGGAAAGTCCGGGCTGGAGAGCCTCGTCGAAGCTGGCAATTCCGGCGAGGGGAGGCAGGTTGCGGTGGGAGGAGTAGGCGGAAGGGTTCATCGGGGTGACGCGAAGTGAATCAAACCCGGCGATTGCCAGGCTTGGGCGGCTGACTGCCCCTTAACTGGGTTCCGATCGACCCTCTCGGGTCAATCTCGGAGTGAATGAGGGAGTCACCCTCTCTGGCACGCCTGCACCGGGCGGCGGTTTCAGGCTGTTCCCTGGAGGGAGAGGACCAGGCGGGTCAAACTGCGGCGGACAAGCGCCCTGGCCTGCGGTATTTTGTAACCGTTATGTTCCTGGGGAACCGCTTCCCGCAGGAGCCGTTCGGCCGCCTTTTCGAACTGGGCGTCGGTGGGTTCCGCCCCTTCGAGGGAGGTGTTGGCGGCCTTGACCTCCCACGGTGTGGGGGCGATCGCGCCGAGGACCATCCGGACATTGCGCAGGCGGCCCTTATCCAGCCGACCAGAGACGGCGCAGCTCACCAGCGCCCAGTCGAACGCACTGCGTTCGCTGAGTTGTTGGTAGACACTGCCGACTGCCGGCTGGACCGGCAGTTCGATGTGGAGGATGAGGTCCGACGGAGCCAGGGAGTGGTGAACCTTGGCATTGGACCACGCGGCGGAGAAGAGCTCGGCGAGGGTCAGGGTATCGGTTTTTTTCGCCCGACGAACGACCACCCGCGCGTCGAGGGCGGCAAGCGCGACGGCCAGATTGGAGACACAGGGGCTGAGGCAGCGGCAGCCGGTGAAGAGACTGTGATATTTGTTCATGCCCCCGCGCGCGAAACACTGGGACCCCCCGCGCTTCAGGCACTGAACATCCCGGTGGCGGTAGTACCAGCAACGCGAGTGCTGGGCGAGATTGCCTCCCACGGTGGCGACCACGCGCATCTGCGGGGACCCCACGTCGTCCGCGGCCTGGGCGAGTGCCGGAAATCGCTGTCGAAGTTCGGGATGGCGGGTGAGCGTGTCGAGGGTGACATTGGCGCCGATCCTCCAGCCAGCTTTGCCGGGGAGGATTTCGCCTGTTTCGGGCAGCTCCTTGATGTTCACCAAGCGGGCCGGCTCGGTGAGCCCTTCCTTGATTTGCCCCAGCAGATCAATCCCACCGGCGAGGTAGCGACCGTTCTCGCGAACCGATTCCATGGCGTTTTCCGCGCTGCGGGCGGTCACATAAGCAAAGGCGTTCATGTGTGAGATCCTCCGGCGGTGCTCAGGACGGGAGCCAAGGTGGGCAGGGCGGCGAGTTGAGTGAACGCCTCGTTTTGTCGGGCGGAAGTGAGAGCTCTGGGTTCGCCTCCGGGCACTTTTCCGAGGGCGGCAAGAATCTTGTCCGGAGTGATCGGGAGACTCGCCACGCGGATGCCGAGGGCATTCGCGATCGCGTTGGCGATCGCCGACGCGGTGGGAATGGTGCAGGGCTCACCGACGCCGATCACGCCACGCTCGGGCATGTCGAGGAGCAGGATGTCGATCGGCGGAATGTCCGCGAAACCCGGGAGTTTGTAGGTCTCGAAGTTGGGGTTGAGCATGACGCCGGTGCGTGGATCCATCAGTCGCTCCTCGTAGAGAGCGTAGCCGATTCCCATGATCACGCCGCCGTTGATCTGGCTTTCGCAGGTCAGGCGGTTGACCACGGTCCCGCAGTCCTGAACGGCGAGGATATTTCGGAGTTTGATGAAACCCGTTTCGGTATCGACTTCCACTTCGGCAAATTGCACGCCGCAGGCGCCGCCGGTGGAGAGCCCTTCGCGCCACTTGCCGCGCACGACCAAGGGCGCGGCACCGATTCGCTTGCAGGCGTCTTTCCAACGATTCCCGCGAGGATCTTCAATCCCGCTCACGGTGCGCAGCTCGGCGAGCACGTTTTCGCAGGTATCGAGCACCGCCGGCGAAACCGAGGCGGTCGTGGTGCTGCCGCCGCTGGCACCTGAAGGAGGAAAGCGGGTGTCGCCGATCCGCACGGAAATGAGCTCCCGTTCGATCCCCAGTATTTCCGCAGCCACCACCTGGACCACGGTCCTTGAACCGGTGCCGAGGTCCTGGGTGCCGACGCGCACTTCGAGCGTACTGTCGTTGTTGACCTGGATCTCCGCCTGAGTCCCGCGGCCGCCGCTCATCCAAGCGGCACCGGCGCATCCGACCCCGACCTTGACCGGTCCAGGGGAAGTGCCCGGGGCGCGGAACTTTTTTGCCCAGCCGAACCGCTCGGCGCCGAGTTCGTACTCGCGTCGTCGCAGTTCCGATGGGTCGTTCATCAATCGGATCGCCACGGGGTCAATGCCGAGTTTGGCCGCGAGATCGTCGAGGATGCTCTCCATGCCGAAGGACGCCACCGGGTGCCCGGGCGCGCGCATTGCACAGGAAGCTCCGGCATTGATCGCCACACTGCCTTGCTTCACCCGGGTGGCCGCCGGCCGGTAGATGTACGGGGCAGGAAAAGCCGCTCCGCCGCTGCCGCCCGCATTGGAGACTCCCGTGCTGTGGCCAGGGGTGCCAATTGACTCCAACTGAAAGGCCGTGAGTTTGCCGCTGGCGTCTGCACCGAGCTTGATTTTTTGCACTGACGAAGGCCGGTTGCCGACGGCGAGCGACTCCTCGAAGCGGGTCAGGACCAAGCGCACCGGAGCCCGGGCCGCACGTGCCAGTCGCGCTCCGAGCACACCCTCGGCACCCGGACTGAATTTGGAGCCGAACCCTCCACCCATGTGCTCGCAGAGCACCCGGACCTTGCTTTGCGGAATTCCCAGTTGCTTGGAGAAGGCATCGCGCACCCCGAACACCCCTTGCGTGGAGGACCATGCGGTCATCTCATTGTCCTCGTCCCATTGCACCACGTGCCCGTGTGTTTCCATCGGATGGTGCAGCTCAACCTGCGTCCGATAGGTGCCCTCGACCACCGCAGCCGCGTTGGCGAAGGCGGCGTCGACCTCCCCGGTGACCTTCTCGGCGCCTTCGCCGAGGTTTGCCCGATCCGCCACGACCCGCGGTGCGTCGCTGCGGACCGCCTCGAGCTCATCGACCACAAACGGCAGCGGCTCGGCGTCGACCGTGATCAGACGCAGGGCGTCGAGGACGGCGTTGCGACTCGTGCCGGCAAGGGCGGCGATTTCGTCGCCGTAGTAACGGGCGAGAAACGGTGTCGGTTTTGCCGTCACGCCCGCCTTGATACCGGGAGCGGCGAGCGCGCGGGACAAGTCGACCGACTTGATGCGGGCGGCGGGAAGCGTGGAGCGCAGGATGGCGCCAAAGAGCATGCCCGGTGGAGCAACATCGGCGGTGTAGCGGGCGCGGCCCGACACTTTGACAGGGCCTTCGAGGCGAGGCGTCGCCTTGCCGAGGTACTTGGTTTCTTTAGGCCAGGCCATGGTCGTGGACTTGCAAAACGTGGAGGGACTCGGTGACCCGACCGCCGGTGGCGTCGAGTGCCGCGGCGACAATCCGCGGATGGGAACCGCAACGGCAGAGATTGCCGGCGATCGCGGCGCGGATGCCGGCTTCGGTGGGATGAGGCGTCCGCCGGAGCAGCGCCGCCAAAGTGATGATCATCCCGGGCGTACAAAAACCGCATTGCAGCCCGTCCTTGTCGACGAAGGCCTGCTGAAGGCGCGTGAGTTCGCCTGTCCGCGAAAGGCCTTCGACGGTGGTGATCTCCGCACCCTGGGCCTCGATGGCGAGCAGCGAGCACGCATAGATGGCTTTGTCACCGAGGAGAACCGAGCAGGCGCCGCACGAGGCCCGATCACACGACTCCTTGGGCCCGGTGACTCCCGCGTGCAGGCGCAGGGCTTCGAGCAACGTCGTGCGCGGCTCCAAGGCCAGCTCGCGGAGCTCGCCATTGATCGTCAGCCTCATCCGGACCGCTCCAGGACCTTGAACTGACTCCGCGCGGGCATCAGCGAGCCCCTGGGCGACACCTTGGGTGCCGAGGGTGGCGGCGGATACCGCCGTCGTTCCCAGGCTTTGCAGGAAAGTCCGGCGTGAGACTGCGGATGAATGGATCGAGTCGGGCAACGCTGACCGCGCGCCATGCTGACCGCTTCCGAAAAGACGACGTTTCATAAGGGCGGTTGAACGCTCGCGAGCCTAGGCGCGCGCCGCGAAGAAACAACGCCGCCCTGTAGCGGAGACTGGTTAGTTCGCTGCCAACTAGAGCCGAACGCATGCGCTAATACCCCGCGATGCCCGCGTGGAGCGCGTGGAGGGACGTCGTCCGCCAGACTGAGACGGCTCTCTGCCGTTGTCGGCGGTCCCGCGAATGCGGGACTGAGGCCGCGGGGATTGACATCACGATGACAAATCGAGTTCGGAGGCGGGACCCGTCGGTCCCGTCGCGGCCTCAACGAGACCGCCTACAACGGAAGCGGGACCGATCGGCCCCTTCGCTGCCTATTGGTAGGAAACTGCATCTTCAGGGTTCGTGCCGGGAGGGTTGCAGCTGTTCCGGCGTCGGCAGCGGCACCGACAGGGACACGGCAGGCGGACTCTATATCTT
>Ga0163144_10008561_pt1 | contig 22131 bp, 26 predicted proteins | sample OliLak19BULKMAT1_FD_123175 | JGI IMG/M metagenome (GOLD analysis project Ga0163144, IMG submission 123175) | Freshwater microbial mat bacterial communities from Lake Vanda, McMurdo Dry Valleys, Antarctica - Oligotrophic Lake LV.19.BULKMAT1 | ecosystem: Environmental > Aquatic > Freshwater >... | reverse complement strand
TATCGGAACCTGTTTTAAAGCCGTATCGTGGAGAGGTCGTCACGTACTATCCGGCTGTGGCGACATCGGAGCAGGAGTTGTACGCGGCCGTCGCGCAGGTCACGCAGCAGGCGAATTTAGTCACAGACCTCCTGATCCAGTGAAATCGATCTGACCCGAGTTTGAAGATGAGCGTAAGGCAGGTACCGGGGAGGATAGTCTACGTCGCATTGAGTTCAGTGAGCAATAATTCGATGGCCTGATCGTGGGCTGCGAGCGTGAGATGGTGGAGCCGAACGGTCAACGTATTGGCGGTCAGGCCGGGCGTGAGATCGGCCTCGGTCTCGAAGATCTGACGCAGCAGGCTCCGTTATCGTCAGGGGGGGCGAGATGCTCCGGAAGCAGCGAGGCCATAGATGCGGCTCGTCCCGCGATAAACGTGAGGAGAACTCAAGCGGAACAAATGGAGATCGTCGTAGACGCGCTTGGCCTGTGCTGTGATATCCGCGGCCTGCAGGGTGAATGGCGTATTCGGATTGGGAATCGCGACATGCGAGTGGACATTGATGAGGGTAGGCTCGGCATTGGTTACGGGGAGACTCTGGGGGATCAGTACTTCGCCAGTCGTCGAGTACGGGGATGTTCGACAGAGTAGCTGGTTCGTAAAATTCGAGCCGTTAACGGGGCCAAACGATTCGCCCCTAATGGCGGACAAAAGTGCAGATTGGCTATGGAGCGTCGCGGGTTCGCCATAGCCAGAAGTGCAAGTGTAGCCGGAAACCGTCGGGCGCTCGATTCCTGTCTTGATTGTTACGTCGCTCTGCTGGAGTTCTTTTGCTGCCATCTTGGCTCGGACTTCGGCGAGTAGGATCCAGGAGAAGAGGGAGTGTATGCGATTAAACGCGCTTCCACGGGAAAGTCTCTGACGTTGAGTTCCTGCTCGATCTCAAAATCGGTAATAGTCAAATTGTTTGTCTGTGCCGTTGTTATGAGCTTGTCGACCAAAGCGAGATATGGACCAAACCCACCCCAAGCATCAAAGAGGGGATTGATGGGCGAACAATTGTAGGAATCGTCTAGGCCGAGGTTCTCGCGTGCGCGGTCCGGATAGTTGTTGTCTTCTGGGTCAAATCCAAAGGGCAACCACGGATAGAAATTGAGTTCGCGCGAGGCTTGAGGGCAGGTAGGCCGGGGCATTGCCAACATTTTGGTCAGCGGTCCGGACCAGTCCCCCATTAGGACCGGCTGGGGAGTCACCCGTTCGATGCCATAGGAACGAAGATCTTGCAAGAAGAACTTCAGATTGTTTTCCCATTGCCCCAAGATGCCCCCTGTCGAATTGAATACGGTGCTGGAAGCACCACCCATGAGGCCAAAGAAGAACCGGACTCCCTTGATACCTATGGCGGAGTAGTTGTTCGGATCGTAAGGCGGGCTGCTTGGATTGTTGTTGAAAAGGGACTTCACGCATTCGCGAACCGTCCAATTGAAGTTGCGGCAACCCGGCAAGAGGATGCCCTGCGCAGGGCCAGGCCACTATTGCCCCGTCGGCGAGTTTGCGGCGCAATAATGATGGAACGGGATCCCCCCAAGGTTGATTTCCAAGGTCGTATTGCTAGACAGAATTATTGGCGCAAGGCTGCGGCCAGGCGGATAGGTCGAAGCGAAATAACCGGTCACGTCGACTTGTGCCGTCATGGCCGTCGTGACATCTGTCCGCATCCGGAAGGCTCCGTTCGGATCGGCAGACAGGATAGCACCGTTGCTACTAACCGGCGGGTTGGGTATCAAGCCACCCGGGGTTGGCTTGGTATTGAGATTCAGCAAGGACGCGACAGGCTGGGCACCCTGTGGCCAGACGGCCCAGAATCCCAGCGCCGTATTGGTTGGCCTTACTGTAACGTTGGTAGCGTATGCGGGCGCGACAGGCAGTCCACAATTCGATCCAGGCAAATTCACTATGCTCGCAGTGGTCGAGGGATTTACTGACGGAATGAGTCTGCAGGGGTTCACCGTTGTGAGGGTCATCCCTGGGCCGGACGGCGGGGCTCTGTCATGATCACATCAATCGATCCGCCACCCGCCCGGACAAGGGCTCCATTCGATTTGATGATTCCATCGAGGTCATTGAGTGTCGAAACCGGCGTTCTCACGGCACCTGTCGGATATACGGACATGTAGGTGAGGAACTTCTTTTCAACGGTGGGATTTGTGCCCACAACGATGGTCGTGGGGATCACCGTCAGGTTGAGATAGTATGCAACAATATTGCCCGGGATCGTGCCGCACGTGCCGCACCTAGAAATCGAGGCAAGGGTAGTGGTCGGGGCTGGTCGCTTGGCCCTGAGTTTCCAGGTATTCGTCCTCCACCGTTCGAAGGCAAGGCCTTGCCGGGCTCGTTGGTGTTGTAGTAGGCGGTCAACTCCGCGTTTGGCAGCCGAGTATCTACCAAACGGCACGACGGCGTTGGAACAAATACCATTCCGTCCGGGTCGCTAGAGAAGAATCCAGTAACGTCAATGACGCCATCGGTGGCTTGGTCTGCAAACACTCGTATTTTGCCAGTCGCATCAACTGGAACGATGGCGTTGTTCGAGGCTACGCCATAGATGGCACCCGCATAGAAGTAGTTTGTGGTTGTGGCAGTAGAAGGAAATAATGGACCATCGCCTTGATAGACAGTGACTCTCGTTGCGCCAGTCGAAGAACCCGCTGGGGCCACGACTGTGACGTTGGCAGCGATTGCTTTGGCAAAAGGCGGTATCGGGCAATTGGACGATGATAACGTCAACTGTCTCGATTTGGTGGCTGCCAACGAGCCAACAAACGGTGCTATGAACACTGGGTTGTAGTAGCTGCCGCCATTTGGTCCTGAACCCGGCTGGGAGAGGCTGACGCGCGTGTCCATGAGCCTGCATGGTTCCATTTATTTGAATCGGAGGTTGGATTCGAGAACCTGACTTTGTAATACTTTGCAAAAAAAACAGACGAATAAAAGGAAAACGTTTTTGTATTTCCAAGCATGCTTGAAGACCACTCCTTTCGCTCCCGCAAGTCAAGGGGCTTTTCCTTTGGTGTCTTTTCCTTTGGTTTCCGGAGCCATCGCATGCGGGGTCTTCTACCGTTACACTAGAGGTTCAACCTCATGCAAAAGTCCATTGCCCCGGCCAAGGCATTGCAAGGCTCGATCTCCTTGCCCGGCGACAAGTCCATCTCTCACCGCTATGCGATGATCTCCGCCATCGCCGACGGACCCACACGCATCAAGCGCTTTCCCGCCGGTGGCGACAATCAGTCCACTCTGCGTTGTATGGAACAGCTCGGCATTCAAGTCGAGCGCCTTCCAGAAGAAGTTGTCGTCCACGGCAAAGGACTCGACGGCCTCCGCGCCTCCACGTCCGATCTCGATTGCGGCAACTCCGGATCCACCATGCGAATGCTATCGGGCATTCTCGCGGCGCAGCCGTTTTCGACCACGATGTTCGGTGACGAATCGCTGTCGAGCCGCCCGATGGATCGCGTCATGAATCCGCTGTCGCAGATGGGCGCGAAGTTTTCCGCACGTGACGGACGCTTTCCTCCATTGCGTGTCGATGGCGGCAAGTTGACCGCCATGCGCTATGCACCGCCCATGGCGAGCGCACAGGTGAAGAGTTGCGTGCTGCTGGCGGGCTTGTATTGTGAGGGCGAAACTGTTGTCGAAGAGAAGATCCGCACGCGCGATCACACAGAAATCGCCTTGCGCGAATTCGGTGCGGACGTTACCTCTATCGGCAATACCATCACGCTGCAGGGACGTCCCAACCTCACCGGCAATCGCGAACTCACCGTGCCCGGCGATATTTCGTCCGCAGCCTTTTTTCTAGTTGCCGCGCTGCTGCTTCCCGGTTCGCAAATCACGATCTATGGCGTAGGACTCAACCCTACGCGCAGTGCGCTGCTCGACTTTCTCGCTTCCATCGGCGCGCAGGCCAAGATTCTCGACATGGGCCAAAGCTGCGGCGAAATCGTTGGCGATATCCAGATGAAGTACGCGCCGGTCAGAGGCGGCTTGCTCGAAGGCGCGATGACAGCGGCGTTGATTGACGAGATCCCTGTGTTGGCGGTGCTCGGCGCAGTGAGCGAAGAAGGGCTCACGGTGAAAGACGCCAAAGAACTGCGCGTCAAAGAGACCGACCGTATTGCGACTGTGGCGGAGAATATGAAGCGCATGGGCATCGAAATCGAGGTCGCGCCCGATGGCTTCCACATCCCCGGCAAGCAGAAGTTCAAAGCCGCGCAGTGCGATTCGTTCCACGATCACCGCATCGCGATGGCCTTTGCGATCGCTGGACTCGCAGCCGACGGACCCACGCTCATTGATCGAGCCGAGGCGGCCAGCGTGTCGTTTCCAGAGTTCTACGACACGATCGAACAGCTTTCTTCTTAAACCGATGGACAAAGATCTGGTGCTCGCGGGCTTGGCCCATGACTTGAACAACGTCTTGCAGACGGTGGCTCATGTTGCGGATATCCTGTCTACCGATCGCCAATGGTCCGCGGAATCCGATCTGCTCATTCGGTGTGTCGATCGCGGGCGGGCAATACTGGAGAGTCTGCAGGAAGAGCCTTCTGTTGTGGATCTGCATGAGGTTGCAAAGCGCGCGGCGCACGGCGCGGAACCACTCGCTGTCCGCATCGAGATCCCCCATGAACTCCAGTTTGTCGGCAAGCCTCTGGCGTTCGAGCGCGCCTTGCTCAATCTGCTGTGGAACAGCGCCCGCGCAGGTGCGAGCGAATGCCACATCGTTGCGGAAAAGCAAGACGGCAGCTACCGGATCGAGGTCGCGGACAACGGACCGGGCATTCCCGAAGCCGATCTTTCTAAAGTTTTCGCACCAGGATTTTCCACCACCGCCTCCACTGGCTTGGGCTTAAGAATCGTGGAATCGATTGTGCAGAACCATGGCGGCAACATTGCGGTATTCAACCGCGGAGGCGCATGCTTCCAGATTAGGATTCCCGCATGACGAAATACCTCTGCATTCACTCTCACTTCTATCAACCGCCACGCGAGAACCCTTGGCTGGAATCGATCGAAATGCAGGATTCCGCGTATCCATATCACGACTGGAACGCTCGTATCGACGCCGAATGCTACGCGCCGAATACGGCCGCGCGCATTCTCGATGACAAAGACCGCATCTTGCGCATTGTCAATAACTACGCGTGGATGAGCTTCAACGTGGGGCCGACGTTGTTGAGTTGGATGCAGATGCACTCGCCGGAATCGTACGCGTCGATCCTCAATGCAGATCGCGAAAGCCGCAAGCGCTTTTCGGGACACGGCAGTGCCATCGCGCAAGTCTACAACCACATGATTATGCCGCTGGCGAACCGCCGCGACAAAGAGACGCAGATCTTGTGGGGCATCGCCGATTTCGAACATCGCTTTGGACACAAGCCCGAAGGCATGTGGCTGGCGGAGACCGCCGTGGATATCGAGTCGCTCGACCTCATGGCGAAGCACGGAATTCGCTTTACGATTCTCAGCCCCTATCAGGCGAAGAGCGTTCGCAAGATGGGCACGCAAGGATGGCTGGACGCGCGGGGCGGCGGTGTGGATCCGCAGAAGCCGTATCGCGTCGCGTTGAACGAGGGCCGCTCGATCGCGGTGTTTTTTTACGATGGTCCGGTGTCGCAAGCGGTGGCCTTTGAGCGGTTGCTCGAAAACGGGGAGAGGTTCGCCAACCGTTTGTTGAATGCTTTTTCCACGACAAAGCAGGAACCGCAGCTTGTCCACATCGCGACCGATGGCGAGACCTACGGTCATCATCACAAGCATGGCGAGATGGCGCTGGCGTATGCGATGGAACACATCGCCCGCAACAAACTTGCCAAACTCACCAACTATGGCGAGTTTCTGGAACGGTTCCCGCCGCAGCACGATGCGGAAATCGTTGAGAATTCGGCCTGGAGTTGTTCGCATGGAGTCGGACGTTGGAATCGCGATTGCGGCTGCAGTAGCGGATCGCACTGGGGCTGGAATCAACAGTGGCGCGGGCCTCTGCGCGAGGCTTACGATTATTTGCGGGATGCGATCGAGCCCCAGTTCGAGAAGCTGGCGTGCAAGCTGGTAGAGGATCCGTGGGCGGCGCGCAATGCGTATGTGCGGGTGATGCTCGATCGTTCGCCAGAATCGCGAGAAGACTTTCTCGCCACACATTCGCGTGGAAAACTCACGTCGGCACAGCAATCTCAGTTGTGGATGCTACTCGAAATGCAGCGCCACCTCATGTTGATGTATACGAGTTGCGGTTGGTTCTTCGATGATCTTTCCGGCATCGAAACCACGCAGACGATGCAGTACGCAGGCCGGGCGCTGCAGTTGTTCGAAGATCTCACCGGCGCTTCGCCGACAACGGTTTCGGCGGAATTCGTAGCGCGCCTCGGCAAGGCGAGGAGCAATGTCGAAGAGCTGGGTTCTGGCGACGCAATCTACCTGAGTAACGTGCTCGCCTCGCGCGTGGATCTGCCGAAGCTTGCCGCGCATTACGCGATTAGCTCGTTGTTCGAAGCGTACGACGCGCGCGCCAAAATTTACTGCTTCACTTGTGACAGTGTGGAACGGCGCGATTCCAAAGCGGGGCGTCTGCGCGCGGCGACTGGCCGTGTGAAGCTGCGTTCGGAAATCACCGGTGAGGAAGGCGAGTACGCCTATGGAGTCGTCCATTTCGGCGATCACAATATCACCGGTGCGGTGACGCTGCTGTCGAACGAAGTCTGGTATCAAAAGGCGCAAGCCGCTGTGCATGCCGCCTTCGAGAGCGCGGATATCCCGGCGCTGATCCGCATGCTCGATCGAGAATGGGGTGGCGCGGATGCTTACACCTTGCGTTCGCTCTTTCGCGACGAGCAGCGCAGTATTTTGCGCAGCGTGTTGAAAGAGACCCTTGAGGAATCGGAAGGCGCGTTCCGGCGATTGTACGATCAGAATCTGCCGCTGATGCGCTTTCTCGGATCGCTGAAAACGCCGCAACCGCGCGTCTTTGAATCCACCGCCGCCACGGCGCTCAACACATTGTTGAAGCGTTCGTTGGCGACGGCGGTTCCTGATTCGGCAAAGATCGCGACGCTGCTCGAAGAGGCGAGGTCCGCACGCGTGGACCTCGATTTCACTACACTCGAATATCAACTGCGCAATCGCATCGATTCCGCCGCCCAGACGTTTGCCGCGCAACCCAAAAGTCTTGAGGCGCTCGATCAGTTTCTGAATTGGGTGCGCTTGCGTTCGGCGATGCCGTTCCGAGTGTATCCGTGGGCAGCGCAAAATCGCTGCTATGCGATCTTGCGCAGCCATTTTCCAAAGCAATTGAAGAAGGCGTTGGAGGGCGACGAGCCCGCAACCCGGTGGGTAAAGCGGTTTCGCGAACTCGCCACGGCGATCGGTGTATTTGTGGCGGAAGAATAAATGCCTCACGACAGCAATATTGCTTTGGCGATGCTGCTGGTGTTCGGTGGCGCGAAGTTGCTTGCCGAGATTTTTGAACGGTTGAAGATGCCGGGTATCGTTGGGGAGATTCTGGCGGGAATGTTGCTGGGACCCTCGGTACTCAACTGGGTGAAGTGGGATGGCACCCTCAGCGCGCTCGCCGAACTGGGCGTGATGTTTCTGCTGTTCCGCGTTGGCCTTGAGGTCAAAGCATCCGAACTGATGCGTGTTGGCAAGACGGCGGTGGGTGTGGCCATGCTCGGCGTGATCGTGCCTTTCGTGCTGGGCTGGGGCATTCTGCGTCTGTGGAACGAGAACAATGTGACAGCGTGCTTTGTCGGTTCCGCCATGGTGGCGACCAGCGTCGGCATCACCGCGCAGGTGCTCGCCGCCAAGGGTCTGCTGCAAAGCACATCGGCCAAGATCATTCTTGCGGCAGCGGTGATCGACGATATTCTGGGCTTGCTTGTTTTAGCCATTGTCAGCAGTGTCGCTAAGGGGGATGTGAATGTCGCGGGACTCGTCACCACCGCCGTGCTGGCGGTTGGCTTCACGCTGTTGATCGCGCGTTGGGGGACATCCGCCATGGGCCGCCTCATGCCGCGCATCGAGGCTACGTTAATGTCCGGGGAAGTGCAGTTCAATGTCGCGATGGTGTTGTTGTTCGCGCTAGCGTTAGGCGCGGGTTATGCTGGCGTGGCTGCAATCGTTGGCGCGTTTCTTGCGGGTATGGCAATCGCAGAGTCGGTGGATCATCGTGTGCACGATCTCGCGCATGGCGTGACGGAGTTGCTGGTTCCTTTCTTTCTCGCAGGCATCGGCATCCAACTCGATTGGAAGACGCTCACCGATCCGTCGACGCTGGTGTTGGCTTTTGTGATTCTCTTCGCAGCGGTGTTGTCCAAGTTCCTTGGCTGCGGACTCGGTGCCTGGTCACTCGGCAAACGCACCGCGATGCAGGTTGGCGTGGGCATGATTCCGCGCGGCGAAGTGGGCATGGTGGTGGCGCAGATCGGCATGAGCATGGGTGTGATTCCGCCGCATGTTTACGGGGTGGTCGTCTTCATGGCGATTGCCACAACAGTGGTGGCTCCCCTGCTATTGACGTGGGCGTTTCGAGGGGAAGTGTGCGAGGCTCCGGTGGAGCGGTTCCAACTGGGCTAGTATTGTGTCCGGATCTTTGTAGACTGCAGATGCGCGACAACAACTTTCCACTTTTCGGACCCATACACCTCGCGATCCTCGCGTCGATTCCCCTGTTTGCTTGGCTGCTGTCTTCGATCGCGCGCAAACGCCCGGCGCTGGCGACACCGATCCGCATCACGGCCGGATCTCTGCTGCTCATCAACGAACTGATCTGGTATGCCTTCAAGGCCCACAAAGGCTGGTTCTTGTCGGCTGGCGATTTGCCGTTGCAACTCTGCGATCTGACTCTTTGGCTGACCGTGGTGGCCATGATCTGGCGTGTGCAGTTCGCCTTTGAGTTCGCGTTTTTCACGGGGACGATCGGTCCGACGATGGCCGTGCTGACGCCGGATTTGTGGGAGCCGTTTCCGAGTTATCCGACGGTCTATTTTTTCCTCGCCCACTGCGCCATCGTGATTTGCGTTTTGTATTTGTGGTTGAGCAAGACGATGCGACCGCTGCGGGGATGTTTGTGGCGCGTGATGCTGGCGTTGAATGGCTATGCGGTTGGCATCGGACTCTTCAACTGGATCTTCAACACGAACTACATGTATCTTTGCCGCAAGCCTGCGAGCGCCTCGGCGTTAGATTATTTTGGTCCGTGGCCGATCTATATTCTCACCGGGGAACTATTTGCTTTGGCGTTTTTCGCGCTGCTGTGGCTGCCGTTCCGGAAGGCTAGTAGAGAAGCGATTCCAGATCTCGACCGCCATACACCACTCGCATGATCTCTATGGCATCCGGCCCCTGGTCGTAGTAGATCAGATACTTTTCGAATGGTTTTTCGACACGCAAGGTTCCAACTTTTCGAAGAGCGATCGCGGACTGCGATTGCGCCAACCGATCGCCGGTTGGCTGGAAATCAATTCGAAGCTTGCGAATACGCTGTCGATGAAGCGCACTCCGGTTTCCACGCCCGCGCGTTCGGCGAGACCGTCCGCGATGTCATCGATATCGCGATCTGCCGTTGGCCGGACCAGATAGCCCGGCGTCACCCCTTACTCTTCTTTTTTCCGTGCCGGGCTATAAGCTGGCGGCGCATGTTTTGATGTGCGCCGGTGTCACCCGAATCGGATCTCCAGATTCAATTGCCTCAAGAAGGAGCGTGTCCAGCCGAGCCTGGGCTCTCTGTTGTTGATCGCGTCGCAATAGCTCTCTGAGATACTCGCCGGGAGTGCTGTAGGAACCGCCCGAAACTTGATCTTCGACGTAGTCCTTCAACGCCTGGGGTAGTGACATGTTGAGCGAAGCCATCGGCATAGTCTCGGTATAGAGCGACCTTCAATAACTGTCAATTGATGAAGGTCACGGATCATAGTTGATACAGCATGAAGTACACGATCACTCCAGTGACGCTCACATACAGCCAAATTGGAAACGTCCAGCGCGCAATCTTGCGATGCCGCGCGAACTGTCCCTTCCACGCCCGCCACAGCGTCACGCCCGCCAGAAACGGAACGAGCGCCGCCAGCACCACATGCGTGATCAGGATGAAGAAGTACACGGTCCGAATGAAGCCCTGCTTCTGAAACGGCACCGAACCCACTTGCGCGTGATAGACGAGATAGCTGATCAGAAACAACACCGACACGGCAAACGCCGCCAGCATCGCCTTCCGATGCGCCTCCCGTTTTCCAGCGCGGATCAGTCGGTATCCCACCACTAACAAGACCGTTGCCGTGGCGTTGAGCGTTGCATTCAACGCAGGCAAATCGCGGTAATCCATCACTACTCCTTCACCAATCGCTTGGCGTCTTCGATCAACTGCACGATCCTCGATGGTTCCGAAGACCCGTAATACCCGCGGATCCGCGACTGCTTATCCACCAACACAAAGCGCGTGGAATGTTCCAGGTCTGGAGCCACATCGCCCAGCTTGAAAACATCCTTGCTCAAATGATGCAAGTCTTCACGCGATCCGGTCAGAAAGTACCATCGCAAAGGATCTGCCCCGAACTTCTTTCCATAGTCGGCGAGCACCCGCGGCGTATCGCGCGCAGGGTCGACGGTGAACGAAACCAGCTTGGCCTGGTCGATTCCCACCAGCCCTTCTTGCACACGCTTCATGTGCTGCGTCAGGCGAGGGCAGGGTCCGGGACAGTTGGTGAAGATGAAGTCGGCCACCCAGACTTTGCCGCGCAGTTCGATCGCGCTTGCAAAAGCGGCACCGGTTTCCCGGGTCAGTTGGAAGTCCGGGACGTTGCCGAGATCGGGCAACGGAGGCTTCGGCGAAGGACACCCGGCCGTGAAAAGTAAGAGGCTAGGAAATAGCGCGATCCGCAACCAGAAAGGCATAAAGAATGGGCAGGTACACCACCGACGCGAGCAGTACATTTCGGGCGCGCTGCTTGGAACGGTCTTCAAGAACGCGAGCGCAGAAGAATGCGAATCCGAAGCCCGCCAATTGCGCTCCGATCAGATAGAGCGGTCCTGTCAATCGAAACAAGCTGGGCATCAGCGTCAGGGGAACCAACACCAGCGACAGCCAGAAGATGCGCTTGGCGGTGGATTCGCCATCGGGTTCCACAACCGGAAGCATCCGGATGCCCGCGCGCGCATAGTCTTCGCGGTACATCCAGGCGATGGCGTAAAAGTGCGGGAACTGCCACAAAAACAGGATCGAGAACAGCAGCCAGGCTTCGAGATTGAGCAGGTTCGCGGCGGCCGCGTAGCCGATCAGCGGAGGCATCGCGCCGGGAATCGCGCCGATGGTCGTCGAATGAGGGGTCACCTGTTTCAATGGCGTGTAGGCGAAGAGATACGAGACCACGGTGAAGAGGCCTAGCAGCGCGGTTAAGCGGTTGGTACCGATCCACAATTCAACCGCGCCAGCTACGATCAACGTCAGGCCAAAGAGAAGGGCATTGATCGGTTTCATCCGCCCCGATGGAATCGGCCGATCCTGCGTGCGGTGCATCTTCGAGTCCGCGATACGTTCATACCATTGGTTCAACGATGCAGTTCCGGAGGCGAGCAACAGCGTTCCCAGGATGCAATGGAACAGCGTCCACACGTTCCAACCCACACGTAGCGCGCCTAGATAGTAGCCAATGGCAGTGCTGAGCAGGATCAGCCAGGTGACGCGGGGTTTGGTCAGTGCAAGATAGTCTTGGATCATTTAGACGGCAACTTCGTTCGCGGCTGCGCGGCGAACTACTGCAGCGGCTGGTTGCACGAATCGGCGCACCTGCACCGCCGTGTAAATCGTCGAAGCCAGCGCGACGGCGCCCAACGCGGTATGGGCTACGGTCGCCAGCACCAGCATCGGCGAAATCACCTGCGTTTCGATCGCTTCCGATCGCGTCAAATAGGCGGCGATACCGAGCAGCAACTGTCCGGAAATCACGCCGATCACGGTGAAGGCCGCGCGGTTCAACGCGCCATGCTTCGGATACTGTTGCAGAATCGAGATCGCTTCGTAAAGCACTGCCGATGCCACGAAGATCGCTCCGATAATGTGCGGAATCACGCCCGCGGCCTTGTGGCGGAACGCCGCACCCAGCGCCAACTGCGCGAGCACCATGACGGGAACCACAACGGCCAGCGAGCGAAACGACGGGAATCCGGCGTCGGGGACGACATCGCCGTCTGACTTGCCTTCTACCCAATCGCGGCTCAACAGCAGCGTAAAGACAACGGTGAGAGAGAAGAAGAGCTGCGCCAGACAGGCATGCGCGATGCTGACGTACTTCGGCAATTGATAGAGCACGGTTAACCCGCCCAGAACGCCTTGCGCGATCACGGAGGCAAGCGCGACGAAGCCGAGCTTCTTCACAAAGGAACGCTTTTCGGTGAAAGCCATCCAGATGCAGAGCACAGTCGTGAGAAATCCGACGGTGGTCGCCACCATGCGGTGACCATGTTCGTAGAAGACGCCACCTTTCATCTCAGGCATGAGTTTGCCATAAGATAGCGGCCAATCCGGGACGCTCAGACCAGCTTCGTTGCTGGTTACCGCCGCTCCGGCGATAATCAAAAACAGCGTAGCAGCCGAAAGAAGTATAGAGTAACGGTGCAGCCAGGCTTGGTACATATCGGGTGGGAAGAACCGCAGCGGGAAGCGGGCGGTTCCGCGATCTCCTCTATTGTACTCTGATTCCTCAAATGGCATCCTTGAACTAAACATGTGGGCTCAAGTCAAAGATCTGTTCGCCAATGGCAATCGCGCGTTGAACCTTAGCGGTATTTTCAACGCCGGGCTCTTCTTGATTTGCCTGGCGCTCAGCTTTGTCGATGAACGCTCGGTCGCAGGCGTAAATCCGTGGCTGAAGCCGATGAAGTTTTGCCTCTCGGTGATGATCTATTGCTTCTCTCTATCGATCATCCTGGGCCTTATCGATGGCTTCGACAAGATGCGCCTTTGGATCGGCCGCTCTGTTGCCGGCCTCATGCTGCTGGAACAAGCCGCCATCACCCTGCAGGCCGCCAGGGGCGTGACTTCTCACTACAACACCGATACCGCGATAGATGGGCTGATCTTCGGCGCTATGGGTATGGGGATTGGCCTCAATACCGTTCTTGATTCCCTGGTTTTCGGCTTGATTGTGCTTGTTCCGCTGGCGAGCGTGCCCACAGGTGTTTTGTGGGGAATTCGCTTTGGACTCGTGATGTTCATCGCCGCCGGATTCGAAGGCGGCACCATGATCATGAACCAGGCCCATAGCGTCGGCGCGCCAGACGGCAGCCCAGGAATCCCCTGGGCGAACTGGAGTCGTGAGCACGGCGACTATCGGGTCGCTCACTTCATCGGGTTGCACAGTCTGCAGATCCTGCCGATGATCGGCCTGATCGTGGACAGGCTTTCGAAGTCAAACGTTGTGCGCGCCATCGCCGTTTCGGCCGTCGCTGCCGCTCTCGCGTGGCTGATGTGGATGCAGACCCAACTTGCCGCGTCCGGCAAGCCGTTCATGAAGCTGTAGCTACTACTTCTTCAGGTCGTTGTAGCGGCGCGTGCCTCCACGATCTTCTGAATGATCGTCGCAGGCACGCCACCAGCGGACCTCTGGAATAGAACGCCGGAAGCCGATAGCCGATGGTCTCCTCCGCCTCTTTGGGCGCGGCAGCGCGTATCGCTTTGCGCACTTTCTTCAATGTCGCTCTCTGCGGTTCCGGAACTTTTGCAAGATAGGCTTCCACAGCTTCGTTTCCCGGTCTCTCGATCATTTTGGATTCTCAATCGTCCAGGCCCGCATCCAGGCGAGAAACCGCCGCGCGTGAGCATCCAAGTTCTCGATGCCTCCTCCGCCAAGCAGCGGAGAGCACATCTCATACGCGACACCACCGTCGTAGCCGCTGGCGCGCAACGCCGTTAGAAAGCTCGTGTAGTCGATGAAGCCCTCTCCCATCCGAACGGCCTGTGTCCACGCCTTGCTCTCTTCGAAATTGACAACGTTTGGCTGGTATTGGAAACGAGGCCGCAACTGGTAGTCGGCTACAGTCGTGTGGCAGGTCATCGGACCCAACTTGCTCGCTGCCGCCGCGAGGTCCGCGCCTTGCAACGCCGGAGTCCACGCGTCGAACATCGCCTTACAGGCAGGATGATTCACGGCCTCGATGAGATCGTGCAGGCTATCGTGATGTGAGGCGAGATCGTGATGGTTCTGGACGCCGATGGTCACACCCACATCGCCCGCACGTATCGCGCACTCACGGATTGCATCCACCGTGTTCTTCCAAAGCAGCGAGTACCCCACTGAAGGATGCTCGTAGGCCGTGAAGATGCGCACCATCCTGCCGCCGCCGAGGTCCGCTGCCAGACGCGCGAGTTCCGCAATGTGCCCGATTTGGATCTCGCGATGCGGCACATCGCCATGCTCGGCGTCGGCTGAGAAGTTGTTGTACCCGGCAATCACATGCACGCTCAGGCCCCGTTTTTCGATCTCGTCTCGAAGCCGCAATCGCGCGTCGGCAATGAAATCCAGAGGTGATAAATGAGGACGCTTGGCCATAAGCATCACTGCAGGAAACCCAAGTTCCGCAGCCTTGTCGAGAAACTGGTGTAGCGTCAAAGCCGCTTGGCCGGGCCAAACGCCTGCGTAGCTGACCGAATGAAGAACCGGGATCATTCTGAGCATGATATCCGATGCGGCGGGTGTCGCGAGTGGTCCCGCCGCATGACCAGCGTTACGTTGACTTCGGCGCCCGGCGCTGCCGGAGCCTCCATCCCATCGCCACAACGCCCAATGCGGCGGCCGCGAAGGTGGAGGGCTCTGGAACATCGCTGACATCGCCCGCAAAGAGAACACCGCTAAACCCGCCAGTGTTTACCACGTCCAGCCGGATCGTTGTCGGGCCGGCCGCAAGATTGATCGTTTGTAGTGTGGGAAGGTTCGAGAAGTCCCCTGCGAGCAGACCCACAAACGTGAACACTGGAGATACTGCGTTGTTGATGTAAACCCGCAGTTGGTTGTCGGCCAACGCCCGGAATGTGAGCACGGCCGAAGCGCTGTTGTTGAATGTATAGGACAGGCTGTAGGTTGTGGGCGGCAACGAATTCGCCGTTGTGGTCGAAACCCAGGCGCTGCCCGCAGGCGGGTTCGCCCACACGGATCCATTCGCAACGGTAATCGGATTGGTGATCACCTGCGCCGGGCCACTGCCACCCGCGGTGATGGTCCAGATGGGATTGCCCCGTACCGATGTTTGCCGCATTTCCAAAGGCTGCGAGTAGCAGCGCCGGAAAGAGGATGCTCTTGTTCATTCTGATTTTCTCCTAGTCTTTTCTGTGGCGAAAGCTCGCCGCGCCCTTTATTGCGTAGGACTCTCGTACTAGCTAGGGGTCATATTGCTTTTGAACTCGCGACCTGTAACGGAGGCTCCCAACTTTTGGTCTAATCAAGAGTGGCTTTCGGTCTCACCGAAACCTCAGGTTTTCGGAACCACAAACGTCAAGGAGAATGATCGAGAATGAAAATTTACCTCATGAGCTGCCTGCTGGTAGCGGGGACCATCTTGGCCGCTACACCCGACGAAGCCGCTTTGCGTGCCGCGATGAAGTCGATCCAACCCGCTCATGGCGCATTGGGCAAAAAGATCGCCGCCAAAGATGCCACTGCGGCAGCCGATGCCAAGCAACTCGTCAGCCTGTTCGGCGCGTCCACCAAATTCGCCAAGGCCAAGAAGTGGGAAGACGGGATGGGTTTCAACAAGACCGCGATCTCCTCTTACAAAGCGATTGCCAAGGCCGCCATGGCGGGCAAGTGGGATGAAGCCAGCAAAGCCCATCAGGATGCCAGTGGAACCTGCAAGGGCTGCCATTCCGCACACCGCGGGCCTAAAGGCGCCGACGGCGTTTATCCGATTCAGTAAGTCATACTTCTCAAGGGGCCACGCGTTCTGTGTGGCCTTTGGTTTCCCCATGGATCTTGGATTCAAAGACCGCGTCGCGATCGTAACCGGCGGAACCCGCGGTATCGGACTCGCCACCGCCAGAGCTTTGGCTCTCGAAGGTTGCCACGTCGGCGTTTGCGGACGCTCTGTTGATTCTCTGCGTGCCGCCGATGCCGAAGGACTCTTCGCCTGCCAAGCCGATCTGAACGACGAACATCAAACCACGGCCTTTGTGGACAGCGTCCACGCCAAGTTCGGGCGTCTGGATATCCTGGTCAACAACGCGGGCGGTAGTTTGGGCGGCGGAGGATTTCAAGTCTCAACGCTCGATCAATGGCGTCGTGTGATGGATATCAACCTCTTCTCAGCCCTGGTCGCCAGCAAAGCTGCGGTTCCGCATATGCAGCAGCGGCATTGGGGGCGTATCATTCATATTTCCAGCATCTGGGGCAAAGAAGGCGGGGGCGGGGCAGCATACAATGCGGCCAAAGCGGCTCTCATCAGTTTGTCCAAGGCGATGGCCCGCGATCTCGCCAACGACGGGATCCTGGTGAATACCGTCGCTCCGGGTTCTGTCCTGTTCCCCGGCGGGGGGTGGGACAAGCGGATGCAAGCCGATCCGCAAGGGATCGCTGCATTTGTTGAACGCGACCTGCCGCTGGGACGTTTTGGGCGCCCCGATGAAGTAGCGCGAACCGTTGTCTTTCTCGCCAGCGAGGCCGCCGGCTTGATCAGTGGTTCGTGCATCGTCGTGGACGGCTGCCAGAGTCACAGCAATCTATAGTTGCGACGAATCTTTCTGAGCCTCTCTTTGCTCAAAGTCTAGACTCCCAGCAATCCTACTTCGAATCCAAAATAAAGGTCGGTGCCAACCCGACGGCACTCACAAACCCCGACGACGTCTCGGCTGTCAACCAACTTGACGCCCCATGCACCTTACCCAACGACGAGTGCGGATGCACACCCACGTTCAGTTCTTTCATCTGCACCGTTCCATGCTGCAGCACCGGGAACTCAGCCGTCGCGGCCTCCGTCACTTCCTGCGCCACATACGGATTCCGGATTGCCTGCTTCAAGGCCCGATCCCACGACGCATCGTCCATGCGCGCGCCTACATATACAGGAGACTCCGACGAATCGTCGTTTGGCTTCAACACCAGCGTCTCGCGGTTGGTCTTGACGAAATCGAGCAGGTCGATCTGCGAACCTTTATGAGTGGTATGCCCCGATCGCACGACGCGGGTCCACGGCACGAATTCTTTGATCGCCTTGCGCTCCACTAACGGGAACTTCTCGGTAATCGCCTCGTCGGTTAACAGGTCGAAGATCGCCTTCTTCTGCGCCAGTTCGGCGCGGAAGCTGTTCACGATGCAAACCGCCTTGTCGCGATAGGCACGCACCAGCGGATGTCCCAGGTCGAACCGCACCAGAAACTCGTGCACTTTCATCTTGCGATAAATCAAATCAATCGCGAAGTCACCCTTGCGCAGCACACCGTTCTTGTATTCGAGGTGCTCGGGTGCAACCACTTCGGCCGCGCAACCCTCTTTGCGAAACATCTCCGCCACAGCCAGATTCTCCGGCGCCGCGTCTTTCTGAAACGGCTGCCGGAATTCGAGAATTGCGATGTTTGGCTTCTTGTTCTTCGAGCCGAATTCCTTGTGGGCCTTGAGTAGCGATTGCAGCACAAACTTGCCGCTGCCCAGTTTGGTCAGAGAGTACCGCTTGCGAAACTCCTTCATGGGCGGCGAGTCGTAGAACATGTTCGAAAGAGCTTCCGAATACGCAATACCCGCCGGGGTTTCGGCATTGTAATCGGTGAACCGCATCGTGCCGTTGTTGAGGCTGGTATCGAGTAACTCGGTCACCGACAGAAACGGATAGCCAGGATCGATCGCCGCCAGCATCTTCTCAGCCGGCAGCAACTGCATACGGTTCATCAACTGATGATTGCCGAGTGCTAGCTCCTGCACCCGATGAATGGCCGAGTACAAGGACTCCGCGCCTTTCACCATATTCTCGTACTGCCGTTTCGTGATAAAATGCGGCCGCAGGATCGGCGTTGCCGGGCGCGTACCGAGCAGGAGATGTTCCTGCTTCATCCGCTCCTGAAGCGCTTCCGCCCAAGCTAGGTCCTTATAAGCTTCTGATTCCAAAAGCCGATGGAAACGCGCGATAGCATCGCTAAGTTGCGACATCGTGTCTGTGGGTACTTCCTTGACTTGAGTATCGCACGCTCATATCCGTTTTCTCGCGGTTCTGTCTGTAAGTTGTTGAAAAAAGACAACTTAAATTCTTGACAAAATCCGTGTCACGATAGAGTTAACACATGGCGCCTAATTGTACCAGACTCCTCACCCCGCTTGTGGCCGCTCTCTTCGCCACTACTCTCGCAGTCGCCGACGACGGAATGTGGCTGCTGGATCGTTTCCCGAAAGATCTCGTCCGCAAGCGCTACAACTTCGAAGTCACCGATGCGTTTCTCGAAAAGATGCGCCTCGCGTCCGTACGCTTCAACAGTGGTGGCAGCGCCTCTTTCGTCTCTTCCAAAGGACTTCTGTTCACCAATCACCACGTCGGTGCCGACTGTATTCAGAAGTTATCCTCAGCCAAGAACGACTATATGGCCAATGGATTCCACGCTCGCACAGAGGCTGAGGAAAAAGCCTGCCCCGATCTGGAAATCAATGTCCTGATCCGCATGGAGGACATTACCGCCAAGGTTGAAGCGGTGCAGGCCGCCACTCCCGCCGAGCGCAACAAGGCACGCAAGGCCAAGCTCACCGAACTTGAGAAACAGTGCGTTGACGCCAGCGCAGGCAAAAATTCCTGCGAAGCCGTCACCCTTTATTCTGGCGGCATGTACAAGCTGCACGAGTACCAGAAGTACACGGACGTTCGTTTGGTCTTCGCGCCAGAGTACTCCGTGGCCGCCTTCGGAGGTGACCCCGACAACTTCACCTTCCCACGCTACTGTCTCGACTTCGCCCTCTTCCGCGCCTACGAAAACGGCAAGCCCCTGACGTCCAAGAACTTCTTTCCCTGGGCGAAAGCAGGCGTGCGCGAAGGCGAGTTGACGTTCGTGCCTGGCAACCCCGGATCCACGGGTCGCCTCGATACCTACGCCCAGCTTGAGTATCAGCGCGACGTGCAGTATCCGAACGCTCTCTCAATGCTCGACGGCATCATTGCCTCTTTGAAAGAGTTCGGCAAGCGTGACACAGAATCCAAACGCCTCGCCGATGGCGAACTGCAGTCGTACCAGAACTCCTACAAAGCCTATGACGGTTTCCTCCGCGGACTCAACGATGCCAAATTGATGGACCGCAAAAAGGCCGATGAAACCAAGCTTCGCAGAGCGCTTGCCGACGATCCCGCCAAGCAAGCGGAATACGGCAAGACCTGGGATGAGATTGCCGCCGCGCTTGCAGCCTGGCGTCCGGTGATGAAAGAGTTTTATGCGCTCGAACGGATCCCAGGCAACTCGCAGCACGTTCACCTCGCGCAATCCGCCCTGCGTCTGGCCGTCGAACGCGCCAAGCCGGACGCCGAGCGACTCCGCGAATATACAACCCCCGCGATTCCCGCCGTCGAACAGGATCTGTTCTCGCCCGCCCCCATCTCCGATGCCATGGAAGAGGTCAAGCTCACGGTCCTCTTGAAAGAGATGAAAGAACGTTTGGGCACAGATCATCCGGTGATGCGCGAAATCCTTGGCGGCCGTACGGAAGCCGCCACAGCCAAAGCCGCCATCGCTGGATCCAAGATCAAAGACATCGAGTTTCGCAAGAAACTCGCCGCCGACGCTGCGTTCGCCTTGAAATCCGACGACCCGATCGTACGCATCGTGAGAATCATCGACGAACCAGCGCGCACGCTCCGCAAGCGTTTTGAAAACGAACTCGAAAGCACGCTCATCGCCAATGCCAGCAAGATCGCCCGCGCGCGGTTGGCAGCCTATGGAGACTCCGAGTATCCCGACGCCACCTTCACGCTCCGCGTCACCTTCGGCGACGTTCGCGGTTATAAGGATGCCTCCGGCAAGGCCGTGCCGTGGGCCACGGAACTCGGCGGTATCTACGGTCGCGCCACTGGCGTCGAACCTTTCGCGCTGCCCAAGTCCTGGATCGCTGCGAAGAAGAAGCTGAATCTCAAGACACCCTTCAACTTCGTCAGCACCACCGATACCCACGGTGGCAACTCCGGCAGCCCGACGGTCAACACCAAGGGCGAGATCAATGGCATCCTCTTCGATGGCAATATCGAAGGGCTTCCGAACCGGTTTGTCTTCACCGATGAAACCGCCCGCTCGGTGCATGTCGCGAGCCAAGGCATTGTGGAAGCACTGCACAAGGTCTACAACGCCAAGCGGATCCTCGCCGAACTGGGAGTGCGTTAGTTTTTCCGCATGTCCTCGGCCACTCTCACACAAAGTCTTCGCCTGCTCTCCGATCCAGGACGCCTGCGCCTTGTCCTGCTATTGGAGCGTGAAGAACTCTCCGTCGCGGAACTCCAGGACATTCTTGCGCTCCGCCAAAGCCGCATTTCCACTCACCTCGCCCAACTCAAACAAGCGGGACTCGTAGAAGATCGCCGCAGCGGCAAGAACGTTTTGTATCGCAGCAAACCCGGGTCGGAACGCCTGCTGGCAGTGTTGCGGGCGGAATCTTCGGCTGAGGAAATCGAGCAGGACGCGCGTGCGCTCGAACACATCCTGCGGAAACGCGCGGACAAGGTTCGCGCCTACTTCGACAATCTCGCCGGAAAGTTCGGCAAATCGTATGTTCCGGGTCGCAGTTGGAAAGGCCTCGCCGAAACTCTGCTGAAGCTCATTCCGCCAATGATCATCGCCGATCTCGGCGCGGGAGAGGGCACGATCTCGCAGTTGCTCGCACAGCGCGCACTGCATGTGATCGCTGTGGATAACTCAGAAAAAATGGTCGAGTACGGCTCCGAACTCGCTCGCAACCACGGCGTCCGCAACCTGGAATACCGGCTCGGTGAACTGGAGAATCCGCCCATCGATCCTGAGTCGGTGGATCTTGCGTTTTTCAGCCAGGCGCTGCATCACGCGATCCATCCGCAGCGGGCAGTTGAGGCGGCCTGGCGCATCCTCAAACCCGGCGGACGCATTGTGATTCTCGACCTGCGCAAGCACAACTTCGAGCAGGCCCGCGAACTCTATGCAGATATCTGGATGGGCTTCTCAGAGGTGGAGTTGAGCGATTTTCTCGCCCATGCCGGATTTGCCGACATTGATGTGACGGTGGTCAACAAGGAACACGAACCGCCGAATCTGGAATCGGTATTGGCAATCGGCGTGAAGCCTTAGCGCCAGCCGAGCGGGCGCGGACGATCGCCTTCGATCCACTCGTAAGATTTTCCGGCTTCCAGATTCCGCTCCTCATCCACTCGCCCACTCGGCCAGCGGACCACCACCCGGCTTGCCATCCTCGCCAACCCCATGCCGAACGTTGGCGAGCGATCGCTCGACGACAAGTAACTTGATCCGCTCTTCACCATCTGCAACCGGGGTGCCGCGCCGGAGCCGTCGAACACCTGCACCGTCGCCATCGCGATTCGACTTGCGTCCCAGTAACGAAAGTGAATCGGCCGGTGCCCGCAACCACTACAGAGCTCTTACCAGTTGCGGCCCTTTCGGGGGGGTATTCGTTGTGGCTACGTATCTATGCGCTTCAATGAAGCCATCGCCGAGCATCTGGATTGGGGGTGGCTAGTCGGGAACATATCGCTGCATGTGTACGTCAGCTTTTCGCGGCACTGCCTCAACGTTTGGACGATTTCAGCCACTGCGATGCTTCCGGTCTACAACGTCCCCGTCGTGGACGCGTTTCGAACTTTCATGGCCTGCCCACCGCCGAACATTGCAGCGACGCTCCATCAGATTCAATCGGTTGCGGCTGGATGAGGCGAGTGTCACACGGCAACCATCCCTCCTGCTCTGGTGTTCGGGTATTATGGACTTATGGCGATGCGGAAAATGACTTTCAGCGTACCAGAACCATTGGCGGTGCAGTTTCTCCGCAGGGTTGCCTCACGCGACCGTTCGCGCTTCGTGAGTGAGGCACTGGCTGCGCGACTCGAAGAGCGCGACGCCGCGTTGATCCGCGCCTGCGAGCTGGCGAATCAGGACATGGATCTGGCCG
>Ga0163144_10008560_pt1 | contig 22132 bp, 19 predicted proteins | sample OliLak19BULKMAT1_FD_123175 | JGI IMG/M metagenome (GOLD analysis project Ga0163144, IMG submission 123175) | Freshwater microbial mat bacterial communities from Lake Vanda, McMurdo Dry Valleys, Antarctica - Oligotrophic Lake LV.19.BULKMAT1 | ecosystem: Environmental > Aquatic > Freshwater >... | reverse complement strand
ATTACAGCAGTTGCTCTAGGACAGGCTACTGTTATTGCCCTCACAGGTGGTGTTTGTCCTTACGATTTGATAATCAATATCACCGTATCGGGTACCTCTTCCATCACTGCCGGTGCTGACAACGATTTTGCAATCTACCCCAATCCAATAAAAGATGGAGTGCTGTACTTTACTAAAATATTGACTGGTAGCGTATTGAATAGCGCTGGAACTAAGGTAAAAGCTTTCGAAAAAGCGTCAACAATAGAGGTTGACGACCTTCCTAAGGGGCTTTACTTATTGAAAGTGGAAGGCAAAGGATGCCAAAAGTTAATTGTAGAGTAAACGCAAGATAATTAATTGAAAAAGCCAGGCTTTACCGTCTGGCTTTTTTGTGCCCTTGCAGCAATCACTGAATTTTGCACTATAGCCACCAAATAAGAAATAATGGTGTCGATGCCCATGCATTTCCACTTGCCTACATACCGGCATTGTTGCTAGCAAATGTATCCGCTTGATTCACATCCCCTGTCTGGTAGCCTTTTTTAAACCAAAACATTCTTTGCTTTGAAGTGCCGTGAGTGAACGCATCGGGCACTACGTATCCTTGGCTTTGCTTCTGCAACAGGTCATCTCCTATGGCATTGGCGGCTGTGAGTGCCTCTTCAATATCGCCTGGTTCTAGTATTTTTTTCATTTTCTGGGCATGATGTGCCCAAACACCGGCATAAAAATCTGCTTGCAATTCAAGCTTTACAGAAAGTGCATTTATTTCAGCTTCGCTTTTTCCCTCTTGCATTCCTCTCACTTTTTCCATCGTACCGAGTAAATTTTGAATATGATGGCCTACTTCGTGGGCTACCACATAAGCCATGGCAAAATCGCCCGGTGCTTGGAATCGCCTTTGCAAATCATCGTAAAAACTTAAATCAATGTAAAGTTTGCTATCGAGTGGGCAGTAAAATGGGCCTGAAGATACGCTTGCACTCCCACATCCCGACTCTATGCTTTGGGTAAACAGCACCAGTTTTGGCTTTGAATAAGATTCGTTGTATTGAGATTGAAAAATTTCGTCCCAGACATCTTCTGTGTCCTTCAAGACTACAGACACAAATTTAGCTTGGTTATCTTGTTCCGGAGTAGTGCTGGTAGCTACTTGCTGTTCCTGCTGCTTGTTGGTAACGTTTGATAAATATTGAAGCGGGTTTACTCCAAAAAGCATGGAAATGACGACCATGATAACTGTGCCAATGCCCCCGCCTATGGCCAAAGTGCCACCGCCAAAGCCCCTTCTGTCTTCAACATTTCCACTACTTTCTCTACCAAACCAGCGCATCTCTCAAATAATTTTAAATTGATTGAATTACTAAAATGGTAAAAATCGTGCCACACCTTTTCGAATAATTTCTGAGAATATAAAGCACCAATCCAATTTCTTTTAGTTATACAAAACCTCCTAATGTATCCCTAGGCCTTTATTAGGTGGATACTGGATAATCGAAATTGCACAGCTTGACTACATTGGCACCAAACCATAAATAGCTGTGTGCATGCTTCGCTAACAAAAAGCAATAGAGAATACCTACTTTAAAAAAAAGCATTCCCGAAAGCATGGCTTTTTTTGAATCATTTTGCTTAGTATTAAGTTTCTATAGCATCTGTTCCAGCTTCCCCATTTTGCCATAATACAAATACCCAATGAAAGGCTATCGCTTCGAAGAATTTAGTGCCCAAGAAGGCAAATCACCATTTGAAAAATTGCTCGACATATTCCTGCAAATGATGAACATCACTTCGGGCAATGTGGCAGAAACATTGGATTGGATGAACGACCTCGACCGCCAATACAAATTAACTAGTGACGACTATGGTATGGGGGACTTTATTGAAGACCTAAAACGCAATGGCTATATCAATGAGGGCGAAAACGGTGACCTGCAAATGACCCCCAAAAGCGAGCAGCAGATCAGGAAAAAATCGTTTGACGATGTGTTTGGCAAAATAAAAAAATCGAAGCAAGGCAACCATAAAACACCATTTACTGGCATAGGCGATGAAACCAGTGCCGATATGCGCAGCTTTCAGTTTGGCGATGCCTTAGATCAGATTTCGATGACCGAATCGATAAAAAATGCGCAGGTAAACCATGGCATCAATGAATTTAGCTTGGCTGAGGGCGACTTAGAAATAATGGAAAAGGAACAGAAATCCCAGACTTCTACCGTTTTGATGATCGATATTTCGCACTCCATGATTTTGTATGGCGAAGACCGCATTACCCCAGCAAAAAAAGTGGCCATGGCCTTGGCCGAAATGGTGAAGATCCAATACCCCAAAGACACTTTAGACATCGTAGTGTTTGGTGACGATGCTTGGCAGGTGACGGTGAAAGATTTGCCTTACTTGCAAGTGGGACCGTATCATACCAATACAGTGGCAGGTTTGGAGCTTTCGATGGAGCTATTGCGTAGGCGGAAAAACAAAAACAAACAGATATTTATGATCACAGATGGCAAACCCACTTGCCTGAAAGAAGGAATAAACTATTACAAAAATAGTTGGGGCTTGGATAGAAAGGTAATTAATAAAACATTGACTTACGCTGCCCAATGTCGCAAGCTCAAAATTCCAATTACCACTTTTATGATTGCCTCCGACCCTTATTTGAAGCAGTTTGTACACGAGTTTACAGAAGTAAATAATGGCAAAGCCTATTATAGCGGGCTAGACGGCTTGGGAAGCTTTATATTTGAAGATTTCCAGAAAAACAGAAGAAAATCGGTGTAGCAGAGGAAAACGCTGCCAATTGTGATATGTTGTCAGCGTTTTTGATTAAAACTTCAAGCCCAAATCCAGACACAAAATATTGTTCTTCAAAGTGAAGTCGCTGTTTTTGATATAATCGTTACTTACCCTATTGGCATTGAGCAAGCCGTGCATATAGGTTATCCCTATCACCAGTTTCATTTCATTGGCGAGTTCGTATTCCATACCCCCCGACCCCATGACACTGAGGTCGATCAAATTCAGTTCTGAGTTGTAGCGCGTTACAGGCTGGCCGACAGATTTTTGAAAACTAGGCCTACCGTCTACTGAAGCCGCGGTCAGAAAGTTTATTCCCAGGCCAGGGCTCACATAAAGTTTTAGATTGTCTACTACTTCATTGCTTATTAACTTTATACCCAGTGGAATTTGAAGTATTTGTGTGTCGAATTTTCTATTTATCTCCTCCACATTACTCTTCTTGATTAAATAGGTAGATGAACTAAAGATATAGTTTAACCCAAAGGTGAAAGCCACATTTTGGTTTAAATAATAATCTGCAAATACGCCAAAGCCGATGCCGACTTTCGCACCGTCAGATTTGAAAGTATAGTTTTCGGTAGAGGAAACACTGTAAGAATCGGGGCTCACCCTGCTCCAACCTATGGTAGGAAATACTTTCAAGCCAAATTTCAATTCATTTTCTTGCGCTTGAGCTAGGCAGGCGATGGCTAATGCCACAATGCATATCTTTGATTTCATTTGTAAAGGTTTAAATTCGCCCCAAAAATACAGTATTATGAAGTCATTTTCAGTTTTTATCTTGCTATTCATCGCAGTAGCAACCGGATGCAACGAAAGTAAAACAGACAAAACGAATGTTGCAATAAGTGATTCGATAATTGTAAAGGAAAAGGTGATCCCTTTAGATTTACAAGTAATAAGGATAGAGCAGGAAATGTGGGCGAGCAACTCCCGCAAAGGGATTGCCAAATTGCTTGACAAATACCCAGAATTTGCAAAAAAATTCTTAAAGCGAGCCGAATATCCAGACGATAGCATTTTAGTAAACGCATTTTACCAGCTTTCCCAAAACAAAACCATTGACAGCATATACAAAATTTGCAACAAAGAATATGGCGATTTCTACGATCAAGGGTTGCAATTTCAGCAGGCATTTCAACTGTTGGCTAAGCAAGATCGCAAGTTCGTATTTCCTAAAATATACACAATTATCACAGGCATGGGCAACGATATGCTGGTAAACGACAGCATGATAGTAGTGGGGCTAGAGTTTTTCTTGGCTGAGAAAAGCCGCTACAAACCCCAATTGCCGTTGTATATGCTAAAGCGCTACAGAAAGGAATATATAGTACCGATGGCGCTTGCTTTTATGTCGGGCAAATACAATGCAACCGATTATCTCGACAATTCTTTGCTTGCCGAGATGGTTTTCTATGGCAAGTCTTACTATTTTCTTGAAAAATTATTGCCCGATATATCCGATACATTGATTGCAGGTTACGACAAGGCTGTGCTGGCAGATGTAGAGAAAAACCAGAAGCTGATCTGGGCTCATTTTATCGACAAGAAACTGTTGTTTGAAACCAAAAATGAAATAACCAACCGCTACGTAGGCGAAAGACCTACCACATTTGAGATCGGCAACAATTGCCCCGGCCGCATAGGTCGCTGGCTGGGCTGGCAAATTGTGAGAGCGTATGCAGAGCGAAACCCCAAGCTAAGCTTGATGGATATCATGAAGGAAAAAGATGCGAGAAAGATCTTGAATCAGTCGAGGTATAAGCCAAAGAGGTAGTTTTAATTTTGGGGAATATGCACTGGCTTAACAAAACCTCAAATAGTAGATTAGTCCTTTATTGTTGAGAAGTTGTTTTCTGTTTTTTGAGCGATTAAGTGCATTTGACCGTTACTTTTAAATTCTGCGTAACTTTCAAATCAACACGACTGCTGTTTTTCAATCAAAAATAGCCATTGTGCGAATCTGACGACTACTTTTTTTGAGCTGTCCCGCAGCATTTATAGCTCCTTTTTCATTCCCATGAGCTGTCTGGTCACATTGAAATTGAATTGCACTGCTTGCCTGCCAATTCTATTATTTATTTGGGCAGTACCCAATTCGAAGCTAACTTTGCACCGCAAATAGCTATACTAATCTATTTGCCATGTCGATACAAGCCAACCCCAAAATACTGTTTGAAGCCCTCACCTACGATGATGTGCTTTTGCTACCCGCTTACTCTGAAGTGTTGCCCCGCGAAACCGACACTTCGACACTCTTGTCCAGAAATATAAAGCTCAACATCCCGCTCATTTCCGCAGCTATGGATACGGTGACCGAATACCAAATGGCCATAGCCATGGCACACGAAGGCGGCATCGGGTTTATTCATAAAAATATGTCGATCGAAGAGCAAGCCAAACAGGTTCGCAAAGTAAAGCGAGCCGAAAGCGGCATGATACTCGACCCCATCACTCTTTATGACGATTCAGTACTGGGCGATGCCCTCTCCATCATGCGCGAGTTTAGAATTGGAGGCATACCGGTAATCAATAAAGAAGGGACTTTGGTCGGAATTATCACCAACAGAGATATTCGCTTCGAAAAAGACAACCAGCGGCCTATAGCCGAAATAATGACGAAGGAAAACCTCGTTACTGCTCCAGAAGGTGCACGGCTAGAAGAGGCAGAATCTATTCTTCAGAAATACAAAATTGAAAAACTACCCATTGTAAATAAAGACCGCAAGCTGCTCGGCCTGATTACCTATGGCGATATATTGAAGAAAAAAGACCGGCCCAACGCCTGTAAAGATGAATTTGGCCGCTTGCGCGTAGGGGCTGCCGTGGGTGTGACACCCGATATTCTCGACAGAATTTCTGCACTAAAAGCAGCAGGAGTAGATGTAATAAGCATCGATACCGCCCACGGGCATTCTAAAGGAGTGATCGATACGGTGAAAAAAGTGAAACAGCACTTTGGCGATTTGCAGGTAATAGCCGGAAATATAGCCACAGGCGATGCAGCAAAAGCCCTAGTAGATGCTGGAGCCGATGGCATAAAAGTAGGCGTAGGCCCTGGCAGTATTTGCACAACAAGAATAGTAGCAGGCGTAGGCGTGCCGCAGTTATCTGCCGTTATTGAAGCAGCCAAGGCCATAGTAGGCTCGGGCGTACCTATCATTGCCGATGGCGGCATACGCTATTCGGGCGATTTGGTGAAAGCCATTGCCGGAGGTGCTTCTTCTATCATGATTGGCTCGATGCTAGCTGGCACGGAAGAGGCCCCTGGCACTGTCACCATATTTGAAGGAAGGAAATTTAAAGATTATCGGGGAATGGGTTCGCTGGAGGCGATGGAAACTGGCTCGAAAGATCGTTACTTTCAAGATGCCGAAGATGATGTAAAAAAGCTCGTTCCCGAAGGAATAGTGGGCAGAGTGCCCTTCAAAGGCTCAGTTGACGAAACTTTGTACCAGATGGTGGGCGGTTTGAAGGCAGGTATGGGCTATTGTGGAGCCAAAACAATTGAAGACTTGAAACATGCCCAGTTTGTGAAAATAACCACAGCAGGCGTAAAAGAAAGCCACCCGCACGATATTCAAATTACCAAAGAAGCACCAAATTACAGTAGGTAATGCAATCAAAACTTTATTGTCGCAGCTTCAATGAGCTGTTATTATCATAAGGAGACCATTAATTAAAATATTTTCATCACACACGATTTTGGTTTTTTTTGCCGCACTATGCCAGCCATTCAAATAACACATATCACAAATTTGCAAGCTTCCGAGCCTACCAAATATACCCAAGCTGATATTGCAGATGATGAAATGCTGCTGAATATGGGTCCGCAGCACCCTTCAACACATGGCGTGCTGCGATTGGAATTAGTGACTGACGGAGAAACAATAGTAGATGTAGTGCCGCACATTGGCTATTTACACCGTTGCTTTGAAAAGCATGCCGAAGCTTTGCCATTCAACCAAATTATTCCGTACGTAGATAGGCTCGATTATGTGGCTTCGATGAATAATGAACACGCCTATGTGATGGGTGTTGAAAAAATGCTGGGGATAGATAAAGAGATGCCTAAAAGAGTGGAATATATTCGGGTGTTGGTATGCGAACTCAACCGACTGGCTTCGCACTTTGTGGCCATTGGCAGCTACAGTATTGATATAGGAGCGGCAACCCCTTTTTTATGGATGCTCAGAGACCGAGAGCACATATTGCGACTTCTCGAATGGACAAACGGAGCCAGAATGCTTTATAACTATATATGGATTGGCGGTTTGTATTATGATATTCCGGTAGGCTTTGAAGAAAAATGTTTGGAATTCATCCAGTACTTAACCCCTAAACTGCTGGAGACGGAACATATATTGCTTGAAAACAAAATTTTTATAGGCCGTACGGCTAATGTTGGTGTATTGCCGATGGATCTGGCTATTAATTATGGTTGCTCAGGGCCCGTGTTGCGAGGCTCGGGGCTGAAATTAGATCTCAGAAAGGTAGACGGCTATTCGGTTTACCCAGAAATTGACTTCGACATACCCATTGGGCATGGCAAAGTAGGCACAGTGGGCGATTGCTGGGACAGAACTGATGTGCGCATGCAGGAATGCAAAGAATCGATAAAAATAATAGCCCAATGCGTGCAACAGCTGCTCAAAGCCCACAGACGAACTACCGATTTCGACCCGCAGGCCTTGGTGCCTAAGCGAATACGGGTGCAACCGATGGAATTTTACAGCAGAGCCGAAAACCCGAAAGGCGAATTGGGATTTTATTTTAAAACCGAAGGCAGGGGCGAAGTTCCATTTCGTTGTAAAGCCCGAGGCTGTAGTTTTGTAAACCTCTCGGTGATTCATGAAATATCAAAGGGCGCATTGTTGGCCGATTTGGTATCCATTATAGGCTCACTCGATTTCTTGATGGGTGAAGTAGATAGATAAATGATAAGTAATGCGTGATTATTAACGATCGATGTGATTTGTATCATTTCATCAACTTTTTGTGCAAGCACATTTCATGCAGCTTGTCCTCCGCCATTTTTTGGTACATTTACTTGTCGCAACAGGCGCACCTTCCAGCTATCTCCAATTTGAGATAATTTGTGAATTAGGTGAAATATAAATATACTAAATTTGATTTCAGTAAAGATTAGGCTTTATGGCTTTTAACAAAACTACATTGCTGCTAAAAGTAGCCTTCGGGGAAGAAATAATAGTAGAAGCTGCTCAGCTAGATGGCTTGATGCCTTTTGCTGTCATTGCCAAACAAAATCTGTTGAAAGTAGCGGAGTTTTTACACAGCCATACCGATTGCTATTTCGATTATTTGGCCTGTGTAACTGCCATCGACAATGGCGCGGAAAAAAACACCCTGGAGGTCATTTACAATCTGTATTCCATTCCTTACGATGCCAAATTTTGCTTTAAGGTGAAATTAGATAGAAATGCAGAGGGGCAACCAATGCCCGAAATAGAATCTGTAAGTCATATCTGGCGCACAGCCAATTGGCATGAAAGAGAGATATTCGATTTGTACGGCATAAAGTTCCTAAACCATCCCGATCTGAGAAGAATTCTTATGCCAGCAGATTGGGAAGGGCATCCGCTGCGGAAAGACTACCAGTTGCAAAAATATTACCATCAGATTAAAGTAGAATATTGAAAAAAGTGCACAGATTGAAGTGTCTCGCACAACATCTAACATATAACTTTCAGCATTTAAAATTTAAGACCTAACATCTAAAGTCTCTTGATTTCTATTCAGCATTATCTTATCTTCTCTGCATTTTTATTCACCATTGGCTTGGCTATGGTGCTCACTAAAAAGCACACCATATTGATTTTGATGGGAATTGAACTAATTTTTAATGCTGCAAACATCAACTTGGTGGCATTTGGGCAAGGCGATCCCTACATGAAAGGACAAATGTTCACGTTGTTTGTAATAATGATAGCGGCTTGTGAAACGGCAGTGGCATTGGCCGTAATTTTAAATCTATATAGGCACTTCAAAACTACCGACCCAAGCTTTGCAAGCGAAATGAAAGGCTAATTTTGTGTTTGACAACTAAATTTGATTTTATAATTTAAATGTCAGATTAGTAGGGGAATAATTAGTTTGAAACCTAGCACTATTCCCTTTCTGGTATGTGAATAGCTAGTGGTATGCTACATCGCTTACCGACACGATGATTATTTATGAAAAAATTAAAGCCTGACATTCACTGAAACCTTGTGGGGAAAATCAAAGTATGCTGTATAATTATTGCTCACCCTTTATAAATTGCTCAACCCATGACAAAAAATTTACCACAATCCTTCACTTTAAGTTTGGCTATATGTTATGTTTTATTTGCGTGCAACGATCAAAAACAAGCCATAAAAGGAAATAGAACAGTGCAATCGAAGCTTGCACAAGACAGTGTATACAACCAAACACCGCTTGTTTTATGGTTTACAACCCCTGCCTTTCAGCAAGATTCTACGCCTTATGCCAATGGGGCATCTACCCATATTCACGGCAACCCTGAGGGCAAAGGCTGGGACGAAGCCTTACCCATCGGAAATGGAAGGCTGGCTGCGATGGTGTTCGGTGGCATAAGTCGCGAACGAATTCAGCTCAATGAAGAATCGCTTTGGTCGGGCAAAAAAGTAGATATAGGCAGCCCCGAAACGGCCAAAGACTTAAACGAAATCAGAAAATTGATATTTGAAGGCAAACAAGAAGAGGCACAGTTGCTGGCCGAACAAAAGCTAACTGGCAAACCACAAAACATTTCTGCCTACCAGTCGCTAGCAGATGTGTTCATCGACTTTCCAGATGCAGATGAGAAATCAGAAATTACCGACTACTACCGCGACTTACACATCGATTCGGCATTGGCAACGGTGCATTACCGTGTGGGAGAAAAACTGTACACCCGAGAAGCCTTTGCCAGCTATGTTGATGATATTATTGTTGTCCGCATTACTTGCAATTGGCCCAATAGCGTCAATGCCAACATTTCTTTGACCAGAGAAGCTGAGTCTGAAACGTTTCGCAGCCCTTTCGATTCTTCTTTATTGATACAAAGAGGCATGTTGAGCGACAATGGTTTGCTATTTGAAACCCAATTGAAAGTAGCACACTCGGGTGGCGTAGTAGATAATGAAACCCGCAAAATTATCTGTAAAAATGTAGACACACTCACCCTTTACATATCGGCAGCAACTAATTATAACCACAGCTCACATGCGCTATTTGCCAAACAAACGCTTCTGCAAGCCATGAGCAAACCATATTCGCAGTTAAAAGCCGACCATATTGCCGATTACAAAAATCTATTCTACAGAGTAGCTTTTAATCTCACCTCTGCCGACAAGGCTTATGATTTGGCTACCGACAAGCGCATTCAGAAAGTGAAAAATGGCAATTCAGACAAGTACCTCACAGAGCTGATGTTTCACTATGGCAGATATTTGCTTATTTCTTCTTCAAGGCCTGGAAGCTTGCCAGCCAATATGCAAGGCAAGTGGAACGAACATCTGAATCCGGAAAACGGGAGCGGGTATAAAATAGAATGGACATTGCCATTGGTGTATTCAATTGCCGATGTCACTAACTTGGCTGAATGTGAGGAACCTTTAATGAAAATGATAGATACTTCAGCCGCTTTTGGGGCTGAAGCTGCACGAAAAATGTATGGCTATAATGGCTGGGTTGCGCACGATTTCTTAAGTGTTTATGGCAATAATTATCCAACTACGCACCAGTTGGAATCTATTCCGCCAGTTGGTGCCGCTTGGCTGGTAACAGCGCTTTACGACAGCTATTTGTTTCACGGAGATAAAACATTGCTTAAAACCAAGCTTTTCCCATTGATGAAAAATGCGTGTTTATTTATGCTCGATTATTTGGTAGCAGTGCCCAATGGCACTAATAATGAAGGAAAGTTGGTAGTGTGTCCTTCACTTTCTGAGGAAAATGAGTTCGAAAAACCCAATGGCAGCAAAATAAAATTATCGTACGGCTCGGCCATGGATCAGCAGCTGGTTTACGATTTGTTGAGCAGTACCTTGGGTGCCATAGACCAACTTTCTTCTAAAAACATAAAATTTGAGCCACAACTCAGGCTTAAAATTGCTGACGCCATTGGCAAATTGGCTTTGGCACCAATAAATGCCAAAACGGGCGAATTGCAAGAGTGGCTTGAAGATTATATTACTGCAAAAACAGAAAAAAACTATGTATCGCAACTTTATGGATTGTATCCTTCATCGCAAATAAGCCGCAATCTCGACCCAGCACTTGCCAAAGCTGCCGAGCAAACCCTTATTAATGAAGTGCCTAGGCTAAAAAAATCGAGCCATGGCAATGCTTTGGCTGCCATTTGGTGGGCAAGATTGGGAAAACCTGATGAAGCCCTCAAGTATCTCAATAAGCAAATAAGTGAATCGACAGCTCCGAATTTACTCTCTAGCAATCCACCGTTTTTCATTGATGGCAACATGATTTTTACCAGTGCTGTGGCCGAAATGCTACTACAAAGCCACGAAAATATTCTTGAATTTCTGCCTGCCGAGCCTTCCATTCTGGGCGAAGGCTATGCCAAAGGGCTGCGAGCCAGAGGCGGATTTGTATGCGACATCACTTGGGGCAAAGGCAAAGTAAAGGCAAATTTGACTTCCAATTTGGGAAATGAGTGTGTGGTGCGCATAAAAAGCAAAGCAGTGATTACCAGCAACAATCAAAAAATAGCATTCCAACGAAAGCAGCCCGATTTGGTGAGTTTCGAAACAGAAGTTGGAAAAAACTATGAAATAACCTACAGTGGAGGCATTACAGAAAGCAAAGCGGGGGGCGATAAAAATGGGTTGGGCATCGATTTGGGCATCGATTTGGGAATAAAATTGTTTTAGAATGCCAAGAAATAATTGCGGAAACCACTAACCCCCATCTATGAAACAGAATAGGGGCTAAGTAAAGCCAGCTACGTGGCCGTAAAACGTGAAAAAGCTTATTTCTGCGCTACCTTTTCTTCCATGTATTTCTTGTAGTTGTAGGCGTACCGCAAATCTGAGTATGAATATTCATCGCCAAGTATTTCTTTTAGGGCATTAAACAGCGGCTGATTTTGCTTTTCCGCCATTTCAAGTATGGTTTTCAGCTTCTCTTCGGGCAACACGGCCAATATGTCTATTTCGCCAGTAGAAACGTAGTGTGCAAAATGGCCTTCAATTGTACCTATGGACAGATTTCGTTCTGTAGCAATTTGCTCAAAAGTCATTCCCATTCGGTGCATATCCAGCGATATTTCTTTGGTATTTTTCTTCGGACCCTCTATGGCTTTTTTCTCGTCTAGCTTTTGCTGCAAGGCTTCTATTTCGCACAGTCGATTGGTTTTGTCGAAGCCTTCGAGCACCGAATTTTTATCAAATTCGGTCTCATTCACTATAGATTTCACCAAAATCAAACCTCTGTTTATGTTTTCTAGCTGTCTGAAAAAGCCGCTTTCTAATTCTGACAATTCACCCAAGTAAATTTTTACCTTGTTGTCGGCTTTTATTTCTAGCTGCTTGTTAATAATCTGTGTAGAGAAGGCCTTGAGCATTGGCGAAAAATAGCGTGTGGCTGCATCTACACGCTTCAGCAAGATTTCAAAATAACCCTCTTCTTTGGCTGTCAATATTTGATACACTTGCCTCAGAAATTTTTCGGCATTTTCGCGTAACGATTCGAAATCGAGCCTGATTTGTGCAGCCCAAGGCAGGTATCTCTGCTTTGCAGATTGGCTTTCTGATTTGTTGTAGGTAGCCAGATGGTCGCCAATTTCAGTTTGTAACGCATTGAAATTGAAGGCTTTGAGTAAATAATCTTTGGCAAATGAAACTGTTTCTTCAGAGATGAGACTGTCTAGATCCCCTTGCCTTTTTTTGGTATTTCCATAATCTAAAATGGTTTCATCTTGCGAAGTATTCAGCCTTACGGCAGGGGCTGTTAGCACCAAGCCATCTAAAGATTTGAGCCTTGAAAGTGCAACATATACCTGACCTGGAGCAAAAGCAGCATTGATGTCGAGAATGGCTTTTTCGAAAGTGAGGCCTTGGCTTTTGTGAACGGTGATAGCCCAAGCCAGCTTTATGGGAAATTGCTTAAAAGACCCCATTTCTTTTTCCTCTATTTCATTTGTGGCGGCATTGAGTTCGTATTTTATATTCTTCCATTCATATAATTGCACCTGCAACAATTCAGGGCTATCGTCAAATTTTACGAAAATACTGTTGTCGATCACCTTCTCGATTTTGGCCAGCTTACCGTTAAAGAATTTTTTCTCAGCATTAGGGTCGTTTTTTATAAACATAATTTGAGCCCCTACCTTCATCTCCATATATTTCTCTACAGGATAGGCATATTCGTTGAATTCGCCAGTGATCAACGCATGAAAATAGTGCGACTTCACATGCAAATCGTCTAAAGCCTTTTTGTTTATGGCATCGGCTTTGGTATTGTGGGTGGTGAGGGTTATGTAATTTTCGCCCTCAGCGGGCATGAAATTGGGTTTGTAGTGTTTGTTGAGAAGCTCCATGTCATCTTGCTCCACTTCATTATTTCTAAAATTATTGAGCAGGTTAATAAATGTTTTGTCGCTTTGTCGGTATATCTTGTCGAGCTCGACATAAATGGGTTTGTTTTCGAGCAGCACTTGTGCATCGAAAAAATAGATGCTTTTGTAATAATTGCGAAGCAACTGCCATTCTTCATCTTTCACCACAGGTGGCAATTGCAGCAAATCGCCTATAAACAACACTTGCACACCCCCAAACGACTGCTGATTTCGCCTTACAAACTTCATCACGGTGCTGATGGCATCGAGCAAATCGGCTCGCAACATACTTACCTCGTCAATTATCAGCAGCTCTACAGCCTTCAAGAGTTGCCGTTTTTTGCCATTCATCTGAAAATCTTTGAACAAGCTATCTGGGTTGTTTACCCTAAATTGCAATATGCTATTTACTTGAAATGCTCGAGAAGGCACAAACGGCCCAAAAGGGAGCTGAAACTGAGAATGAATAGTAACGCCACCTGCATTGATAGCAGCAATGCCAGTGGGAGCTACCACAATGGTTTTTTTGTGGGTTTTGTGAATGATACTCCGTAAAAAAGTGGTTTTGCCTGTGCCTGCTTTGCCTGTAAGAAATACGTGACGGTTGGTTTGGTTCACTATTTTTGCAGCATAATCAGCAGGAGTGGGTATTTTGTTGTCTGTTTCGGCCATGGGGGAGTAAAATTACTGGTAAGGTAAGCAGTAATTTACTATTGTGAAAATGAAGCCATTCGAATTTGAGGCTCCCGAAAAAATGGCACTAACGCTGAGCCGCACAACACCGCTTGACTTTTTTAACTTTCGAATAGTGGGAGATTAAAAAGTAAAAATAAAGCCATGTGAACTATTACCTATGTTTTATGTATGTGGTTAGTAGTGCCAGCCGCAAATGTGCCCTTTTCAAAATCTTGATAGCAAATGGCAAAAATTGATTGTCGCAAAGCACGAAGTAATTGGTATATCAGGAAATCATGAATCGAATATTTAAAATAGCAAATTTTATCAGTTTACTCAATGTTGATGTGTCATTTGGCGCTTGTGGTATTTGCCTGCTGGCATCCAAGTATCTAGATGTCGATACTCCATTTTGGGCTTATTTGCTTTTGTTTTTAGCGACCTTCAGTATTTACTTGCTCGACCATCTGCTAGATCAGCTCAAATTAAAACACCAATTGCTGACAGGAAGGCGGCTTTTTTATCAAACCAACGCAAAATTTCTGTTTGCCTTGTTGATACTTGCGATCGGTGTTGGTTTGGGTTTGGCCATCAAATATATTCCCCATTTGATTTTTTTGAACGCTTGTAAATTAATATGCATTTGTGTAGCCTACTTCTATATAAACAGCAGGCAAAAAACCACTCCGTTTCCGAAAGAATTCTCTATTGCCATTTTGTATAGTGTCGGGGTGTTTTTTTATCCCATCAATATTTATGAAGGTAAACCCCAATTGCCATTAATACTATTTTTTGGTGCAATGCTGGTTATCGCATTTGAAAATCTGCTCCTGTACAGCATTATAGAGCACGAAGAAGACAAAAACTTCGGCTTTGATTCGATCGCTACCCGACTTGGATTAAGTTTTTGTAAACAGCTCCTCCATTGGAGTTTTATTTTCAATTTTGTGCTCATCTGCTGGCTCTTGATCATAAATGCTGAAAACTGGATTTACATTTTGTTGTTGGGCTTGCTATGTGTGGCACAACTATTTGTGTATATGCAAAGAGAAAAATTAACCAAATACTCACTTTACCGCTGGCTTGCCGATGGCGCATTTATGTTGCCATTTGCATTATTGGTACTGTCTTAATCGTAAAACCAACCTATGTCAGATACAACTTCTAGTCAGCTAGACCGCTTTCGGTGTTTGGGGCTATTTTCTACTTTTAAAAAATACCAAACCGATATTTCCGAAACTTTCAAGCTGAGCCTTCCTATCATTTTCGGAAGGCTGGGGGCTGTATTGATGGGCGTGACTGATAACATCATGGTGGGCAAAATAAGCTATACCGCTTTGGCCGCTTCGGGCATTGCCTCTTCTATTTTTATCTTGGTGGCTATTATTCCTATCGGGACACTTATTGTGGGCTCGCCCATGATCTCGGCAGCCAATAGCCGCAACGATAAAGCAGATGCAGTGAATATTTTGAAAAGCTGTATTCAGGCTGCGCTGCTAATCAGCCTGTTTTTCGTGGTCGTGCTTTTGGTGTTTGCCTTCAACTTCAGTTGGTTTCAGCAACCCAAAGAAGTAGAAGAGTTGGCAGTTCCCTTTTTCATTCTCCTGATCGGTTCTATTGTTCCGCTCATGTTTTTCATTGCAGTAGAGCAATTCAGCGATGGCTTGGGACACACCAAGATTTCTATGTTTTTCAATACTTCGGCATTGTTGCTCAACATTTTTATCAACTGGCTTTTTATTTATGGCAATTGGGGCATGCCCAGATTGGAATTGCTAGGCGCTGGCATAGGAACACTTACCGCCCGCATTTATATGGCTGTTGGCATTTGGCTCACCGTTAAATACAGCCAAAGTTTCAAAGATTTTAACCTCAACCTTAATTTATTCACCATTCACGCGGCTTCATTTGGCAGAGTAATGAGGCAAGGGCTGCCTAGCGGCTTGCAGTTTTTCTTCGAAGTATCGGCATTTAGCGTAGCTGCAGTATTAATTGGCTGGTTTGGTGCTGTTCCTTTGGCGGCACACCAGGTGGCTTTGAGTTTATGCTCTATCACCTATATGATTTCAACCGGGTTTGCTTCTGGTGGCAGCATTCGCGTGGGTTTTGCATACGGCACGAAAGATAAAATGGCAGTATTGAGAGCAGGTAAAAGCACCATGGTGCTGGTAGCGGCACTTATGTCCGTGAGCTGCATTGGCTTCATGGTTTTCAATACGTTTTTGGTAAAAATCTACAATGACGATCCGCAAGTGGTACAATTAGCAGCAGGCTTGCTCATTATAGGTGGCATTTTCCAATTGGGCGATGGCATACAGGTGGCTGCCATCCGTTCGCTATTGGGAATTGAAGACATTAAAGTGCCAACATTATTCACCCTATTTGCCTACTGGATATTCGGCTTGCCGCTTGGCTGTTTGCTAGCATTTACATTTAATTTGGGCGTGTACGGCATCTGGATCGGCCTCTCGGCTGGGCTCTGGACTGCCGCCATCTTGCTCACCTATCGGTTTTTAAATAAGGCAAATCGAATCAAAGCACTGGAGGTTGAGGCGATGATTTAAGTTTTAACTTTTATACCATACCTATTTATTTGATTTGCTTTCACGTTATTTATGTATAGTTTAGGGTTTTTAAACCCAATTTTTTTTAATATGTTCAACAGAAAAAGTGTTAAAAAAGAAGCCGAAGAAATAAGTGTTTCCAACAATATTATTGGTAAAGGCACCACCATCACAGGCAATATAGAGGCCACCTCAAACATAAGGCTTGAGGGGAAATTGATAGGCGACCTCAAAACCAAAGCCAAAGTAGCGTGTGGCGAAAGTTCAGTCGTGGAAGGCAATGTGTACGCCAACAATGCAGAAATAGCAGGCACCGTAACCGGGCATATTGAGGTTACGGAATTGTTGATTGTCAAATCAACGGCAAGAATAAAGGGAGATATTCTCACCGCCAAATTAATAGTGGAGGCAGGAGCAGACTTCAATGGGTCGTGCAAAATGATTGGCGAGATCAAACAAAATACTACTTCGCAATTGAATGGAAACTTCGAACCAACCGCTAGAGCCAAACAGCCCGAAAAAGCAGCCGTTTAATTCATTTTTAAAATACTCGGGGCTGGCCATGCAAATGGGAGCCACAATAGCATTGCTGGCTTGGCTGGGTTACTGGCTCGATGGCTACTTTCACACTTCGAAACCATTTTTAACGTTGGCTTTTTTGCTCGTGGGAACAATTACTTCTATTTTGTCATTGATAAGACAATTGCGATAAAACGATAAAATTAGTTTTGTATCTGAAGATTGGCTTACCTCTTTCACAAAATGATGAAAAATAAATTGAAACCCGAAATTGTGGTTAATCTCCAAAAAATAACTTTCCTACAGACAATACTACCCAGAAAAATAAGGGCCGTATTGTCATTTTTTGTTTTGCTCCCAATGCTATCTTTTTCCCAAATTGAAAAGCCAGCCAAATGGAGCTATCAAGCATCAAAACAAGAGGTGAAAATTGGCGAAATCATCGAATTAATATTTACAGCCACGCTCAATAAAGGCTGGTACGTGTACGCCACAGGGCCTTATGAATCTGCCCCTTCTACTGCATTTACATTTGAAAAAAATAGCGGATTTGAATTGGTGGGCGAGGTAAAAGCAATTAAAGCCAAGCATAAGGTAGATGAATACATTGGTGAATATGATTATTTCACCGAGAAAGCCGAATTCAGGCAGAAAATTAAGGTTTTGGCAGACAATCTTATAATCAAAGGTACCTACGAATACAGCACCTGCTCATCGGAATCGGGCATTTGCCTTCCTCCTAAAGAGGAAGATTTTATTATTGACAATCTAAAAATTATAGGTGTATTGAAAGAAAAAACACCCCAACCCATTGTAAAAATCGACCCTACACCCCCAATCGACAATAAAGAAATAATAGCGGAAGAGAAAAATGAAGAGGTCAAATCCACGGCCAATCTCCAAAAAGCAGGCAAAATAGATTCCATTGCCACCATTGTTGCCCCTACCGCTACTAGCACGCCCGCAAATACATCTGAAAGTGTGTTTGGCTTTTTCATCCTTGCCTTTCTGTCAGGTTTGGTCGCCCTGCTCACCCCTTGTGTATTTCCCATGATACCAATGACGGTAACTTTTTTCCTAAATTCTGGGAAAACAAGAGCAGAAGGCATTTTTAAAGCATTAATTTATGGTCTTTCCATCATTTTGATTTACACACTCATCGGAACATTGGTATCAAAATTGGCAGGGCCAGAGGCGGCTAATTTTTTAAGCACGCATTGGTTGCCCAACTTATTTTTCTTTGCCACATTTATGCTTTTTGCCCTTTCATTTTTGGGTTTGTTCGAAATAGTATTGCCTAGTTCGCTTGTAAATGCTGCCGACAGACAGTCGGACAAAGGCGGTTACGTGGGCATATTTTTCATGGCCTTCACCTTGGTTTTGGTTTCATTTTCCTGCACGGGGCCTATTGTAGGCACTATTTTGGTGCAGTCGGCAGGCGGAGCATTTATAAAACCATTGGTAGGCATGTTTGGTTTTTCATTGGCGTTTGCGGTACCCTTTACCCTATTTGCCATATTTCCTTCTTGGCTTAGTAATCTGCCCAAATCGGGTGGCTGGCTCAATACCGTGAAAGTGGTTTTGGGTTTTTTGGAATTGGCTTTGGCCTTCAAGTTTCTAAGCCTAGCAGATCAAGCCTACCACTGGAATTTGCTAGATCGTGACATCAACATCGCCATCTGGATTGCAATCTTCGCCTCTTTGGCTTTGTATTTGTTTGGAGCAATCACACTTCCCCACGATGACAAGCAAGAGAGAATAGGTGTAATTCGTCTGATATTGGGTATTGCAGCTCTTTCATTTTCAATTTACCTAGTGCCTGGCTTATGGGGTGCACCATTAAAACCGCTATCTGGCTACCTGCCTCCACTAGCCTCTCAAGATTTTGTGCTGACCGAAAACAAATCTACCCCTACTTCAAATTCGATTGTTGAAATACCCAAATATGCCGATTTTCTCCATTTGCCTCACGGATTGCAAGGGTATTTTGATTACAAACAGGCTTTAGAAGCTTCGAAAAAATTGAACAAACCCATTTTTATCGATTTTACAGGGCACGGCTGTGTGAATTGTAGGGAAATGGAAGCCAATGTGTGGGGCGACCCTCAAGTACTTAAAAGCCTGCAAAACGACTTCGTTCTCTTGGCTTTGTATGTAGATGACAAAACTGAATTGCCTGAAAGTCAATGGTTTACTTCGAAGTACGATGGAAAAATAAAAAAATCTATAGGAAAGCAAAATGCCGATTTCCAGGTTGAGAAATACAACAACAACGCCCAACCTTATTATTTGGTAGTAGACAGCAATGGCAAAACCTTGAGCGGGCCAGTGGCATACGATCTGAATGCAGGCCATTTTATTGCATTTTTAAACAGGGGCAAAACCAGCTTTGCTAGACTAGGAAATTGATAGTTTGGGAGTAGGAAAAAAATTTATTGAATCCACAGTTGCGAGCTTCTAAATCTTTTGATCTTTTTGAAAGTGTTAGATTCAAATTTCTAATCGAAATGTGAGTATGGGAAAACCCTACACCAACTCTTCATTAAATATTGCATTGATATGCGTTTGGACTTGCACCATTAGCCACATTGGAGTAGAAGTTGCTCCTGCAATTCCCACTTTGTCTTCAATTCGAAACCATTCATTTTTAATCTCGGTTTCATTTTCCACAAAATAGCTGCGTTCATTATTTAGCTTGCAAACGCCAAAAAGTGCTTTGCCATTGGAGCTTTTCTTGCCGCTTACAAATACAATAACATCTCTTTCTTTAGAGAATATTTCAAGCTGCGGTTCGCGGTTAGAGACCTGACGACAAATACTGTCGTTGGCATCGAATATTTGCAACAAATCTGGGTTTCCAGTTTTGGCGATACGATCTTGAATCAATACTTTCATTTTGTAAAATCCGGCAGTGCTTTTGGTAGTTTGGCTGTAAAATGAGATGGGTCTAGTAAAATCTACCAGGCTTAAATCGTCTTCAGAAGTCACCACAATGGCGTTATTGTTGGTTTGTCCCTCTATGCCAATCACCTCAGCATGACCTTTTTGACCATAGACAACCACCTGACCATGTTGATTTTGCATATCGTCATACGATACCTTTACCCTGTTTTGTAATTTCAAAACCACCGGACAAGAAGCATCTATCAATTCGATATTGTTTTTCATTGCCAACTGATAGGTTTCAGGCGGTTCGCCATGGGCACGAATGAGCACTTTGCAGTCGTGAAGATCCTTTAATTGCTCGTTTGATATGATTTTAAGCCCTTTTTCTTCTAGCCTTTGCACTTCCATGTCGTTGTGTACTATGTCGCCAAGGCAATAGAGTTGCCCCGAGTCATTGAGCTCGTCTTCAGCCATTTGAATGGCAAATTCAACGCCAAAGCAATATCCGGAATTTTTATCAATGCTGACTTCCATAAAGAGCAAAATTTATGTTGAGTTAATGTAACAACTAAACCAAGAAATTAGTTTTTCAACTAGTTTCCAACCAGAAAACCATCAATATTCTTTGCTATGGAACTATTGGTATTTTTTATGACTTCAGATATCGTTTCCACTACCCGCACTACATAATCTTTTTGTAGCGGCACGGCATCAGAAACTTCTCTGGAGTAAGGCCCCGTATTTCCCAAACTTGAAAATTGTCTTTCAAATACTGTTTCATTGTTTTTCAACAGTTTGTAGGTGGTTACCATTTCTATCGCAAATGGTCCGGCTCGTTCCCAAACATCATAGCTAGAGGCAAACAGCAAATAGAGTGTCATGGCACCTCTTGTATAAAATCCTTTTCCATTTAATGAATCGATAGAAATTAACAGTTCATATTCGGCTTTCAAAGGATTATTAGTGAGATTAAAAGAACAAGAACGATAAATTTCCTTGGTTAATGTGCTAATCATCAGGCTGTCAATAGGTTCGGTTACCAATTTTGAACCAAATTTTAAGGAAAAACGGGCATCCCAATAATTGAATATTATTGCAGGAATCACTACCCAACTGTCTCTTTTTACAGCAGTTTCTGCCATTATGTTCTGTCCCATTTGCACTGTTGGGTTAATGTAAATTGTGTGCCGCTTTTGTCCTGTAAACTTGGAAGTTTCATACAAATATTGTCCAGTAAAATTCTCGCTGAAATTCTCGACCAAAAGCTTCTTTGTCGAGCATTGAAAAAACAGTAAAGCAACAGCAGGCAAGCAAAAGGATTGTTTATTTCTCATTGTGTCTGATATAGTTTAATCGTGCCTTTACTAAAGTTTTACTTAAGGTATCTTCTGTGGCATCGTGCGCATCTTGGTAATATTGAAATGAGGTGTTAATAGCACTTTTGCGATCCATATTTTTATCGTACATGCAATCGGCTAATAACAATCTTCTCAAAAAATCAAACCTAGGTTCTTCAAATTCTTGGCTCAGAATTGCAATGGCTTCATCGTACATTTTTGTGTTTAAGAAAACACAAGCAGTGAGGAAAGAATAAATTTCGCTTCCAATTTCTAAATGGTTATTCGTTGATAATTTATAAAAATCATCTTCAAATATGATTTCAATGCCAGAACAAAGCAAGGTGTCGGTGTCAAATGATGTGAAGAAATACTTTTTAGGACTTTCCAAATCAAAAGGAATTGGAATATATCGCGTTGTAATCACCCTAGCAGGAACATCTACTTGGTGCTCAAACATATCTAGAGAAACAATCTTATATCTCGATTTATAGTTTTGGGCCGCAATGTTGGCACTAAACACAGAAATAAATAAATTAAAAAGCAAACATTGAAAGGTTTTCATTTTTAGTATTCAGGGTGTAATGTCGCTTAGGCAAACCAACCTTGTTTGTATAATCCCTTCCCTAGCCATCCCCTAAGTGCTAAGGAAATCATCGGAGTTGCTAAACCAGCCGACATTGATTTTGCTGATAAAATTAAACTAAAGCACGAATTCGACCACTAAAAGGCCAATATTAACCAGCACTTTTTGATCCTTAATTACAAAAATTTTTGTTTTAATAAGT
>Ga0163144_10008557_pt1 | contig 22134 bp, 21 predicted proteins | sample OliLak19BULKMAT1_FD_123175 | JGI IMG/M metagenome (GOLD analysis project Ga0163144, IMG submission 123175) | Freshwater microbial mat bacterial communities from Lake Vanda, McMurdo Dry Valleys, Antarctica - Oligotrophic Lake LV.19.BULKMAT1 | ecosystem: Environmental > Aquatic > Freshwater >... | reverse complement strand
GAGATTCAGAGTTGCGTCTGACTGTGCTATCACGATGCGCGCCTCGATCATCACCTGGCGTACCGGTATGTCCACCAGAGTCAGAAGATCGCGGATTTCAGCCAGTTTTGTCGCCGTGTCTGTGATAATCAAAGAGTTAGTACGGGCGTCCACCACCACTGAACCCCTGGGAGATGTCAGGCTACCGCCGTCCTCGGAGCCCGCGGCGAACAATTCGACTACATCTTCTGCGTTGGCATAACGGATACGTACAAACTCCGACACCAAAGGCGCTAGCTCCGCAAGTTGCTTGTTGGCCTCAATTTGCTGGCGTTCACGCTCGGCGATTTCCGCTGCGGGAGCCACCATCAACACGTTACCCACCTGACGCTTATCCAGACCCTTGGTTTTAAGCACCAATTCCAGGGCCTGGTCCCAGGGTACATTCTGCAGACGTAGCGTAATGCGCCCCGCTACTGTATCGCTAGCCACCAGGTTTAACTCGGTGAAGTCGGCGATGAGCTGCAGTACGGCCCGCACTTCAATATCCTGAAAATTCAGTGATATCCTGTCGCCTACATAGTTAAATTCGTTCTTGCGCTTCTCCACTTCCTTCTTGCTGAGCGGCTTGACGCTGATTACGTATTCATTGTCGGTCTGGTAAGCGAGGTAATCAAAATCTCCTGAGGTTTTCAATACCAGCGTTGCACCGCGTTCCGTGGTATTCACATCCACGCTGTTTACCGGCGTGGCAAAATCAGTCACATCATAGCGGCGCATCAGGCGCTGGGCTACGGTGGTGTCAATAAACTCCACCTTCACCTCACCACCTTCACTAAACACGTTCACATCGACCGAGGGGTCAGAGAGATCCAGAGTGAGCTTACCCTCGCCTGCCCCGGTACGCTGGAACTGCAGATCCCTGATTTCAGACGCTACCTCGGCCACTTCAACTACGGCGGTCTTGACCTGGGTCGGTCCACTGGTCGGCTTGAGATAATCATCTCCCTCCTGGCCGACCACCACAAACAAGTTGTTGCCTTCCACGCGTGTTTCGTAGGGAACCAGCTTAACCAACTCGATTACCAACCGAGTGCGATCACCGGACTCGAGCACCACCGCGTTGGTGGCATTGCCGTAAGGCAGTGAATAGCGCTTCTGCTCCAGGCTACTCGTGGCCCCCGGGAAATCGAGCGCTATACGTGCCGGCTTCTCGATGGCATAGCTCTTGAAGTCAGGTGGCGTCTCACTAAACTCCACGCGCACCTCAAACTTGCTGCCTGGCCTAGAGCTAAATTCGATGTCCTGCACTGTCGGCGCGGCCAGCGCCACACTGGTCACAAGGCTCATTGCCAGCATAACGACTGCGTTACGCAACCCATTGCTCAAGCTCTCTTTACCTTTCCCCACGGCCTTTGTCCCCACATATTGTTTTTTATTTGCCATGGCTATGAGCCATGACCTCGGCTTATACACCGCTTAATTTGATTGTGCGCGGGCGCTCTACCCAACCATCAGGCGTACCATCGCTAACAATTTCCACAACCGAAACAAAAGTTTCCGTCATGTCCACAATTTTACCGTGAGCCCGGCCCAGATAATTCCCCGCTTTAACCCGATGTACACCCCCATCGGGGTCTTTTATCAGTGTCCACTGATTATTGTCTCGCTCCAGCGTGCCGACCATGCGCAGGGAATCAAAAGTGTATTGCTCCAGAAATTCCTTGGTACGGTTTGCATCCGGCTTGATTGCGGCAATCGCCTGCAGTTGAGCAATTTCGCGAACCTCAATCGGCCGGTCGAAGGGGCTGCGCAAGGTAGTAGCGCTGTAGGCAAATGCTTCATACGCCTTGAAGGTGGGTATCGGGGCAATGATACCACCCGGACGAGAACGCTTCTCCGCCATAAAACTATCCAGATCGGAGAGATCCTCGCCAGAACAGCCGACGAGCATTGCTCCCAACACGGAACACAACAAAAAAGTACGAGAGAGGCGGTTCATTGCTAGGCGTCTCCGTCCTTGTAACGGTAAGTCTTCGCGGTAATTTTCAAATCCAGGCTGTTGGGGTTTTTATCCTTCGCTGTTATCTGGAAATCGTGCAGCGTGACAATGCGAGGCAAGCCTGCCATACCACTGATAAACGCGCCCAGATCGTGATAGGAGCCCGACGCTGAGATGGCAATCGGCAGCTCGACATAGAACTCCTTGGCCTGCTCTTTTTGCAGGACTATTGCGTCAATCTCCAGCCCATTTAGCAAACCCTTATTGGTGATATCTTCCAACAGTCCGGGTACCTCCGTGTCACTGGGCAACTGGCTGACCAGCGCGCCAAAGGACTCTTCCATTTCCGCCAACTGTTGGCGGTAAGCTTCCAGATTGGCTGCCTGGAACGCCTTTTTCTCGAAGTCCTTTTTGAGTGTTCCCTCTGTCGTTTCCGCTGCGGCCAACTGTAGCTGCAAGTCCTTAATATGATAGTAGTAGCCGCCTGCCAGGACCGCGATCACAAGCGCGGCCCAAATCAGCACCTTGATCGTGACAGGCCAAGAGCCGACATTGTCAAAATCAAGATCGCTCAGGTTAAATTCGCGCAGTGAGCGCATGGTGTCTTCAAGTGCCATCTGTCATCCTTCTCCCGACTCATCTTCGATGGCCGGGAGTTGCACGTTAACAGTCAAATCGAATGTTGTTGCCTGGCTACCAAACTCGGGGGCGGCCTGCACCTTGTTCAGAGCCGGATCTGCCAACCAGTCCGATGCATTCAGCCGCCGCATCAAACTGGATACCCGATTATTCGATTCAGCAACGCCGCTAATACTGATTTTATCTCCCTTGGTAGTTAACTTGGTGTAGAAGACACCGTCTGGTACTGTCCGCACCAACTGGTCAAGAACCCGCACAATAATCGGCCTGTTGCCCTGTAGTTCCTGGATGACCTTCATACGATCCAACAACTGGTTGCGTCGCTTTTGCAGATCCCGAATTTCAGCGACCTGCTTATCCAGCTCCTTGATATTTTCGACCAAATACTCATTGCGTGCCAACTGGTTTTCGATCTGGTTGTTGACAATACGATCGGCCAGCAATACCAGACCGGCCGCAACAGCCAATACCAGCGCTACGGAGGCCAGGAAGGCCTTTTTAAGATCCTGACGACGCTCTTCACGCCACGGCAGTAGGTTGATCTGTGCCATCAGTCAAAACTCCGCAAGGCCAGACCGCAAGCAATCATCATCGCCGGTGCGTCACTGCTAAGCGCCACCGCGTTCACCCTGGACGATATAGACATCTGTGCGAACGGGTTCGCCACTGACGTGGGTGTACCCAACTTCTCCCGCACCAACTCTTCCAGGCCCTCCATAGAAGAGACGCCCCCAGCGAGAATGATGTGATCAACGTCGTTGTACTGACTGGAGGAGAAAAAGAACTGCAAAGAGCGAGCCACTTGCTGCACAACTGCTTCCTTGAACGGCTCCAGCACTTCCGGCTCATAGTCGTCAGGTAGGCCGCCCTGCTTTTTCGCCAAGCCGGCTTCCTCCAGTGGCAAGCCATAGCGACGCATGATTTCGTCGGTAAGTTGCTTGCCGCCGAATAATTGCTCGCGTGTATAAATGGTCTGGCCGTTGTTGAGCACACTAAGGGTGGTCATGGTGGCGCCGATATCAACGATAGCCACCGTACTGTCTTCGTCCAGATTCAACTGGCTCTGCAACAGGGAGAAGGCTCGCTCCATGGCGTAGGCTTCAACATCCATTATCCTGGGTGTCAACTCCGAGCTCTCGATGGCTTCAACCCTGGATTCAATGGTCTCCCGGCGACAGGCGGCCAGTAACACTTCCACCTGATTGTCACGATCCTGCGAGGGCCCCTGGATCTCGAAGTCGATGGCAACCTCCTCCAGCGGATACGGGATATACTGATCCGCCTCCAGCGTGAGCTGACTCTCCATCTCGTCCTCACTCAGGCCCTCCGGCATGTCTATCAATTTGGTGATGACGGATGAACCGGCCACCGCAGCCGCGACATTCTTCAGCTTGGTTCGCGACTGCGTCACGACGCTGCGGATCGCATTGGCGACCCCATCGACATCGTTGACGCTCTTTTCGATGACCGCATCCTGCGGCAGCGAACTTACTGCGTAGCTTTCGACGCGATAACGGCCCCCCGTATAGCTCAATTCCAGCAACTTCACTGTCGTTGAACTAATATCCAGCCCCAGAACCTGAGTCGCTTTTCTCTTTCCAAATAGTCCGAACAACTTTTTTCCCTATCAGTATCACTAACTTAGGATATTTTTATGCACCGATACATTAATACTAGATATACCACAGACCAAAATATATCAAAACACAAAAAAGGCTTATAATTACCAATCCAACCTCACCACCCCCGTTGCGGATTCAGATAAACTCCTGTTTTGTAAAGGGAATAAATGTACTTCCTACGTCTCTTTCTGCGCCTGTCCTTGTTCGGGCTTTTAGGCGCACTTTGGCTGCTCGCCGGCGTCTATCTTTATCTCAGTCCCAACCTGCCGGACGTAGAAACCCTGCGCAACGTCAAGCTGCAGACACCCATGCTTGTGTATACCCGCGACGGGGAATTGATCGGTCAGTTTGGCGAGCAAAAACGCAGTCCTCTGCCTTTCAACGCAATACCCGAGCAGTTCATCGAGGCGCTGCTGGCGGCTGAGGACGACAATTATTTCGTCCACGGCGGCATCGATGTAATGGGGCTCATGCGAGCCGTGTCCGAGTTGCTGCTCACCGGAGAGAAGGTCTCCGGCGGCAGCACACTGACCATGCAAGTGGCGCGCAACTATTTCCTGAGCCGCGATCGCACTTTTATGCGCAAGTTCAATGAGATACTGCTGGCTATTGAGATCGAGCGCTCCCTGAGCAAACAGGAAATTTTCGAGCTTTACTTCAACCGTATTTTTTTGGGCCACCGCGCCTACGGCTTCGAAGCCGCTTCTGAGGTTTATTACGGTGTGCCCATCGGCGAATTGAGCCTGGCCCAGCACGCCATGCTGGCCGGTGTTCCCAAGGCCCCCTCCCGCAGCAACCCCGTCAGCGGACCGGCGGCCGGCCTGCAACGTCGCAACTGGATACTGGGGCGCATGCATACGCTGGGTTACATAAGTGACGAAGCCTACAAAAGCGCACGGCTCGAACCCGACACGGCTCGTCTGCACGGTGCGCAACTGGGCTTCGCCGCACACTATGCAGCAGAAATGGCGCGCCAGGAGATGGTGCAACGCTACGGCGTGGAGGCCTACACCAACGGCTACCACGTTTACACAACGATTAGCAGTGAACTGCAGCGCATGGCCAGCAAGTCGGTTATGAATGGTCTTATCGCCTATGACAAAAGACACGGCTATCGCGGTCCCGAACGGCAACTGCAGCCCACAACTTCCAGCACGGACACTATTGACCTGTGGCGCAAGGCACTGGCCGCGGCGCCCAGTATTGACCATCTGCAACCCGCCATTGTCACCTCAGTGGCCAATAACAAAGCTACTTTATTACTGGCTGATGGCAGCACACCCGATCTGCTGTGGGAAAACGGCATTCGCCAGGCCAAGCCCTACCTCTCCGAAGACGTGACCGGGCCGAGCCAGCAGCCGCTGGCCAAGGTACTGGCGGTGGGTGACCTGATCAGGGTCACACTGGAAGAAGACAGCGCATGGCACCTGGCCCAGGTTCCGGCGGCGCAGGCAGCGCTGGTATCACTGAATCCAGACAATGGTGCCATTGTCAGCGTTGTCGGCGGCATGGGCTTCGAGCAGAGTAAGTTTAACCGTGCCACCCAGGCAGAGCGTCAGCCCGGCTCCAATTTCAAGCCATTTCTCTACAGTGCGGCTCTGGATGCGGGATTCACTGCGGCAACCATTATCAACGATGCGCCGATCGTCCTGGAAGGCAGTTCCCAAGATAACCTATGGCGACCGGAGAACGACGAGGGCAAGTTTTATGGTCCGACCCGATTGCGCTGGGCACTGACCAAGTCGCGCAACATGGTCTCTATTCGCCTGCTACAGCGCTTGGGCGTGAAGCGGTTGATCAACTATGCCAAGCACCTGGGCTTCGACACGACAGGGTATGCTCCAGAGTTGTCCCTGGCCCTTGGGACCCAAACCATTACCCCGCTGGAGCTGGTTAAAGGTTACGCGGTGCTGGCGAATGGCGGCTACCGGGTGGAACCTTACATCATTCAGCGCGTCGAGGGTCTTGAAGGCGAGGTACTGTTTGATGCCAAACCACTGACGGTATGCCGGGACTGTGGCCAGCCGTCGGCTGTCCCGCCGGAGCATGGCGCAGAGCTGAGCATGGAGGAGATCATGGCCGGAAAGGGCGGGCCGGATCCTGACCTGCCACCGGCGCCGCGCGTGATGGAGGAGCGAGTGAACTTTATCGTCGACAGTATTCTCAAGGACGTCATCACCCGGGGCACTGGACGTCGCGCTCTGGTGCTGAAGCGCAGCGATATCGCCGGCAAAACCGGCACCACCAACGGCCCAAGGGACGTCTGGTTCTCTGGCTACAATCGGGACGTGGTCACTACGACCTGGGTTGGTTTTGACAATTACACGCCACTGGGGCGCGATGAGTATGGCGGCACCGCTGCTCTGCCGATATGGATCGAGTATATGCGCGCCGCCCTGAAAGATAGTCCACAAACCGAGCGACCCGTACCGCCGGACATTGTCACCGTCAAAATAGACCCACAAACGGGGCAGCTGGCAAGTGCCGGTCAACGCAACGCAATTTTCGAGTATTTCAAGAAAGAAAATGTGCCGCAGCGCTACGCAACAGGTGCGAACTCTCAATCAGGCGATCCGGGCATTAGTGACCAGATCAATGACATTTTCTAGCGCTACAGGGTCGGCAGGTAGTTCCGGGGATAGGGTAGTCGTGCTACCCCGCTAGCGACCGCCGCTCGAGCCACCGCAGTCGCGATACGCGTCAGCAAGCGCCCGTCCAGTGGCTTGGGAATAATATAGTCACGCCCGAATACCAGCGTCTCCAGCTCGCACGCTGCCAATACTTCGGCGGGCACGGGTTCACGCGCCAACTCGCTCAGGGCCAGCACTGCCGCCACTTTCATCTCCTCGTTGATGAGTGACGCGCGGACATCCAGTGCGCCACGGAAGATGAAAGGAAACCCCAGCACATTGTTGACCTGATTGGGATAGTCCGAGCGACCGGTGGCGATAATCAGGTCATCCCGCGTAGCCAGCGCCAACTCCGGCTTGATTTCGGGATCCGGATTCGAGCAGGCGAACACCACCGGGCGGACCGCCATGGACAGCAACATGGCCGGGGTAAGCAAATCTGCGCCGGACAGGCCGATGAATACGTCGGCGCCATCGATTGCGTCAGTCAAACTGCGCTTGTCGGTGTGGCTGGCAAATTCCTGCTTGTAGGCATTCACCCCCTCCCGTCCTACGTAGATGACGCCGCGACGATCCAGCATATAGATATTCTCGCGCCGGGCGCCCATGCTCACCAGCAGACGCATGCAGGCAATGGCCGCCGCGCCAGCACCCAGACAGGTGATGACCGCATTTTCCAGGCGCTTGCCCTGAATTTCCAGGGCGTTGATCAAACCGGCCGCAGTAACAATGGCGGTGCCATGTTGATCATCGTGGAATATTGGGATATCGCATTGCTCAATCAGGGCGGCTTCAATTTCAAAACACTCGGGCGCCCCGATATCCTCCAGATTTATGCCGCCAAAGGTACCGGCGATGCGCGCCACGGTGGCGATAAATTCCTGTGTATCTTCCGTATCCACTTCGATATCAATGGCATTGATCCCGGCAAAACGCTTAAAAAGTAGCGCCTTCCCTTCCATGACCGGTTTGCTGGCCAGGCTGCCGAGATTTCCCAGACCCAGTACGGCAGTGCCATTGCTGATGACTGCCACCAGGTTACCCTTGCCGGTATAGCGGTAAGCGAGGCCCGGATCGCTGGCAATTGCTCGACAGGGTTCTGCCACACCCGGACTGTAGGCCAAGGACAGGTCCCACAGAGTCTCCGCAGGCTTGGTGAGTTCAATACTGATTTTCCCGGGGACGGGCCCGGCGTGATAGGCAAGTGCTTCTCTTTTTAAGTCTCTGGGCATTGGACTACCTGTGCTGACCCGGGCGCCTGCGGAAAACGGTCAACGAGAATATAGAAAAGACACCACGAAAACCCACAGAGTCCCACTCTAACGTTTGGTGCCGCGACCACCGAAGCGCTTGTTGAAGCGGTCAACACGACCGCCGCTGTCCACGATTTTTTGCTTGCCAGTATAGAACGGGTGACATTGAGAACAAACGTCGATACGAAAATCTTCGCCCCGTGTGGAACGGGTCTGTATGCTGTTACCACAACTGCAGGTCGCGGTAACGGCCTCGTACTGGGGATGGATATTTGCTTTCATCGGTATGTAGCTCCTGATCATATTAGTGCCGCCACCCGATCGCTGCCGGGCACCGCACCTCACTGGGGGAGTTGAACCACCACAGGCGTGAGCAGCTCAAAAAATAGGCGGGCATCTTACCAGACACCGTGCGATAAGCAATAGGTCGCAACGTTTTGCTACAATGGCCGCTTTCAGCTATTTTCCGCGCGTGACAAGGGGCGTAATGTCCGTACTTCGTCTGGCTATCCCGTCGCCCCTGCGTCGATCCTTCGACTATCTGCCATCTAGCAGCATGAGCGCTGCAGAGATTGCCACCCTGCAACCCGGCGTCCGTCTACGTGTCACTTTCGGGCGGCGTGAGGCAATCGGCTATCTGTTGGCGGTGTGTCCCGAGAGCGCGATTCCTGCGAGCTCGCTCAGGCCCGCGTTGGAATTACTCGATTCAACACCGTTGATCGACCCGCAGCTCTTGCAACTGTGTCACTGGGCGGCCGACTACTACCACCACCCCTTGGGAGAAGTGTACGGTAACTTATTTCCCAGGCGCCTGCGCGAGGGCAAGGCACACCAGCCGTACGGTGCCTCCGGCTGGCGACTCACCGCCCGGGGCAAGGGCCTCCCCGGGGAGGCCCTGCCGAGATCCCCGCGCCAGGCACAGGCAATTGGCATGCTCAGGCAACAGCATGCTATCGAAAACTCCGAATTCAAAAATACCGGTATCAGCGGTGCCGTGTTACGCAGCCTGCAAGATAAGAACCTGATCGAAACCTGTACCATAAGTCAGCGCTTGCAAACTGCAAGCAGCAACCAGGGCTTGATACTCAACTCGGAACAGGACACTGCCTTGACAGCGTTGATGGCAGCGGGGGAGGGTTTTAGTTGCCATCTGCTGGAGGGCGTTACCGGTAGTGGCAAAACCGAAATCTACTTGCGACTCATCGCGGACTGCCTGCAACGGGGACGCCAGGCACTGGTCCTGGTTCCGGAAATCGGCCTGACGCCCCAGACCCTGGCGCGCTTCCAGCGGCGGTTTGCGGCGCACATCGCCGTGCTCCACTCCGGACTGAGCGACGCCCAGCGCTACCTCGCCTGGGAGGCTGCCCGCAGCGGCGTCGCACATATTGTTATCGGTACCCGCTCGGCGATTTTTACGCCCCTTGCTGCTGTGGGGTTGATTATCGTGGATGAGGAGCATGACAGCTCCTATAAACAGCAGGACGGCTTTCGCTACTCGGCCAGAGACCTTGCCGTGAAGCGGGCCCAGCTACACGCATGCCCGATTCTGCTGGGCAGTGCGACACCGTCGCTGGAAAGTATCCACAACGTTCTTGCTGGCCGCTATCAGCACCACCAGCTCACCCGACGGGCCAGCAGCGGGGGCATGCCCGACATCAAGGCCCTGGATGTGCGCCGACAGGAACTGCGGGCGGGGTTGTCCGACCCGCTCATCACCGCCATAGAGGAGAAGTTGCGCCTGGGACAGCAGACACTGCTGTTTCTCAACCGTCGCGGTTACGCCCCCACATTGCAGTGCCACGATTGTGGCTGGGTCGCCGCATGTCACGCCTGCGACGCACGACTGACCATTCATCGCCGTCGGCGGCGCCTGCGTTGTCATCATTGCGGTGACTCCAGCGCACTGCCCAGGCAATGCCCCCAGTGCCACAGCGAGCGACTGTTGGCCGCAGGACTGGGCACCGAACAGACGGAGGAGTTCCTGCACACGCGCTTCAAGCAGTGGCCGATACACCGCGTCGACAGCGACTCCATGCAAGGCAAGGGCGCCATGCAAACCCTGGTAGAAGCAATCAACCGGGGCGAGCCCTGCATTCTGCTCGGCACCCAGATGCTCACCAAAGGACACCACTTTCCCGCTGTCAGCCTGGTCGCAGTTATCGACGCCGATGCCCTGTTGTTCAGCGCCGATTTTCGCGGCGAGGAACGCATGGCGCAGCTCCTGACCCAGGTGGCGGGACGCGCCGGACGCGCCGAACTTCCTGGCAGCGTTCTACTGCAAACGCACTACCCCGATCATCCGGCCCTGCTCGCCATGCTGGGCAGCAGTTATGCCGACCAGGCGCGCGAGTTACTCCAGCGTCGGCACGAGTCCGGTATGCCGCCCGCCGGTCAACTGGTGGTGCTGCGCACCGACTGCCCGAACGCTGAATACGGCGAACAATTCCTGCAGACCCTGCGCGAGCGCAGTACCGCGCATCTTCCCGCTGGGGCCCGGCTTATTGGGCCGCTGCCCTCGCCTATGCAGCGCCGTGCCGGCAAGTACCGTTGTCAATTGCTGCTCATGGCACCCAACCGCGGGGCGGCCCAGGCTGCGGCCAGCCTGCTGGTCGCTAACGCAGAGGAGCTACCGTCCAGACACGGACTGAAGTGGTCGATCGATATCGATCCCCAGGACGTTTACTAGCTGCGACGGCACTGGCCATGGCTGTCGCTTATGATGATAATATGCCGGCCCGGACCAGTTCTTTAACACACTCCCGTTAGCACGCGTCCGGCTACCCTTTGAAGCAACCCAGGTATAACCCCTGACAATGAAGGAAGAACTCACACGGCTTATTCACCAGGCCATGGATGCACTGGTTGCTCAAGGCCTGTTGCCTGGTGATGTTGCGGTGCAAGTGCAGATTGATCACACCCGTGACAAGAGTCACGGCGATCTGGCGAGTAATATCGCACTCGCACTGGCCAAGCAGGCGGCGCGGCAACCGCGTGAGCTTGCGACCCTGATCTGCGCTGCCTTGCCGACCAGCTCGCTGGTGATACGCACTGAAATCGCCGGCCCCGGATTCATCAACTTTTTCCTGTCCGATGACAGCAACCAGGCTGTAGTCCGCGCTATTCTTGAGCAGGGGACATCCTTTGGCCACAGTAATGCCGGGCTGGGACGCAGGGTGCAGGTAGAGTTCGTCTCCGCCAACCCCACCGGGCCGCTGCATGTCGGCCACGGCAGGGGAGCGGCCGTAGGCGACAGTATCTGTCGCCTGCTGGCAGCAACCGGTTGGCACGTCTCCAGCGAGTTCTATTACAACGACGCCGGCGCGCAGATCCACAATCTGGCCCTGTCGGTGCAGGCGCGTTGCAAGGGGGTGGTGCCGGAAGATCCCCGGTGGCCACCGGATGGCTACCGCGGTGACTACATTGCAGAGCTGGCGCAGGCCTATCTGCGCGGCGCGGCAGTGGACGCCCGGGACCGGCATGTTATTGGCTCCGGCGATGCCGAAGACCTGGAGGATATCCGCCAGTTCGCAGTGGCCTACCTGCGGCGCGAACAGGACCTGGACCTGAAGGCCTTTGCGGTACACTTTGATGTGTATTTTCTCGAGTCAACCCTGTACGAGAACGGCGCCGTTGAACGCACTGTGGCGCGCCTTATTGAAAGCGGTCATTGCTATGAACAGGAGGGCGCGCTGTGGCTGCGCACCACCGACTTCGGAGATGACAAGGACCGCGTCATGCGCAAGCGCGATGGCGGGTACACCTACTTCCTGCCGGATGTGGCCTACCATTACAACAAGTGGCAGCGTGGTTTTGTGCGCGTCATCAACGAACAAGGGGCCGACCACCACAGCACGGTGACCCGCGTGCGCGCGGGCCTGCAGGCGCTGGAACAGGGCATTCCCGAAGGGTGGCCGGATTATGTCCTGCACCAGATGGTCACCGTCATGCGCGAGGGCGAAGAGGTCAAGATATCCAAACGCGCGGGCAACTATGTCACCCTGCGAGACCTGATTGATGAGGTTGGGCGGGACGCGACCCGCTATTTCCTGGTGGCTCGCGCACCCAACTCGCAGCTGACCTTTGATATCAATCTGGCCCTGTCCCAAAGCAATGACAACCCTGTGTACTACATCCAGTACGCCCATGCCCGCAGCTGCAGTGTGCTGCGCAAACTCGTCGAGCAGGGCTGGGAATGGCAGGCCCAGAGCGCACTGCAACACCTGAATCTATTGCAGGAGGAGCACGAGAAAAATCTGTTACGACGGCTCGACCGGTATCCAGAGGTGGTGGCGACCGCCGCCCTTAATAGCGAACCCCATACGGTGGCTACCTACCTGCGGGAATTGGCCGGCGACTTTCACACCTGGTACAACGCCCACAAAATGTTGGTTGAGGATAGCTCCTTGCGCGACGCGCGGGTCGCCCTCAGCCAGGTGACGGGACAGGTTATCGCCAATGGACTTGGCTTGCTGGGCGTGTCCGCCCCGGAGGTGATGTAAACATGCCCCAGGATTTCGCCAAACGCAAACAGGACACTGGTGCCAGGAAAGCCTCCGCAAAAACAATGCAGGCCCGGCGCAATACCGGCGACAACCAGCCGCGCGGCAAAGGCTTTCGTCTGTATCTTGCCGGCGTGCTGACGGGTGTATTCCTTAGCGGCCTCGGCTACCTCGCCACACTGCGCCAACCGGCAGACCCAGCGCAGGAAATTGGCAGTGCGGCGCCACCTGCTGCTGAAATTCCTAAACCGCGCTTTGACTTCTACACGCTGCTACCCAAGCAAACTATCGACGTAGAGGAGGAGCCGGTGGAACCAGCAGCGGATGTCAGCAAACCTCCCACGCCGAGCACAGCGCCACAGCCATTCTTCCTGCAAGCGGGATCGTTCCGCCAGCAAGCCGATGCCGAACGGCGGCGGGCCGAATTGTTATTGCTCGGGCTGACCCCAAAACTGGAGGAAACCAGCAACGAAAAAGGCCGCTGGTTTCGGGTGTACCTCGGCCCCTTCGACTCCCACGAGTCCGTGACCAAGGCCCGGGGCCTGCTGGCCAATCAGAATATTGACGCCTTGTTAGTGAAACGCGGCGGAACCTGAATTCAGCGCGGGGTCTTGAATTTCGCGCACATCGCCCCATATCTGCCGGACGGGGTCGCCCGGACGGAGTCCACCGCAATCCCACAAGATCGCCCCGCAGGAGATAAGACGTGGAACAGTTCCGAGGCACGACCATTCTTTGTGTACGCCGCGGCAACAGTGTGGTCATTGGTGGCGACGGCCAGGTGTCCATGGGCAATACAGTGATGAAAGGCAATGCCCGCAAGGTGCGACGCCTGTACCGGGACCAGGTGTTGGCCGGTTTCGCCGGTGGCACTGCTGACGCTTTTACCCTGTTCGAACTGTTTGAAGCACAATTGGAAAAACACCAGGGAAACCTGGTGCGCGCGGCCGTTGAATTGGCCAAAGCCTGGCGCACCGAACGCGCCCTGCGCCGCCTCGAGGCACTGCTCGCTGTGGCCGACAAGGACACGTCGCTTATCATTACCGGAAACGGCGATGTGATAGAGCCCGAGGACAACCTGATCGCTATTGGCTCAGGCGGCCCCTTCGCCCAAGCGGCGGCCCGCGCCCTGCTGGACAACACCGCACTGGATGCTCGCAGCATTGTGGAGAAAGGCCTGGGCATCGCCGCTGATATCTGCATCTACACCAACCACAATCGAACCATAGAACAACTGGATTATTAGGTCCCTATGTCCAATATGACGCCCCGCGAGATTGTTCACGAACTGGACAAGCACATCATCGGCCAGGACGCGGCCAAGCGCGCCGTCGCCATTGCGCTGCGCAATCGCTGGCGGCGTATGCAATTGCCCGAGGAACTGCGGGCCGAGATTACCCCCAAGAATATCCTCATGATCGGTCCTACCGGTGTCGGCAAAACGGAGATCGCACGGCGTCTGGCCAAATTGGCCAACGCGCCCTTCGTAAAGGTCGAAGCGACCAAGTTCACCGAGGTTGGCTATGTGGGTCGCGATGTTGATTCCATCGTGCGCGACCTGGTGGACGTGGCGGTCAAAATGTACCGCGAACAGGAAATGACGCGCGTACGGTTTCGGGCTGAGGAAGCCGCGGAGGAACGTATCCTTGATATCCTGCTACCTCCGGCCCGCGACACCACCGCCGATCCGGCTTCCAGCGCACGGCAATTGCTACGCAAGAAACTGCGCGAAGGGGATCTCGACACCAAGGAGATCGAGGTTGAGGTGAGCGCCAATCTCCCCGGGCTGGAAATCATGGCCCCGCCGGGCATGGAGGAAATGACCAGTCAATTGCAGAGCATGTTCTCCAATATGTCGCGGCAGCAACGCAAAACCCGGAAGATGCCGGTCAAGGCCGCCTTTGCGGCGCTGTGCGATGAAGAAGCAGCGAAAATGATCAACGAGGATGAACTCAAGCATAAGGCGGTGACTGAGGCGGAGCAAAACGGCATCGTATTTATCGATGAACTGGATAAGGTGGCCAAGCGTGCCGAAGGCGCGGGCGCCGATGTGTCCCGCGAGGGCGTGCAGCGCGACCTGCTGCCGCTGATAGAGGGCTCTACGGTCAGCACCAAGCACGGCATGATCAAGACCGACCACATCCTGTTTATCGCCTCCGGCGCATTCCATTTGGCCAGGCCCTCGGACCTGATTCCCGAACTGCAGGGGCGTCTGCCCATTCGCGTGGAGCTGTCGGCGCTGTCGGCCGATGATTTCGAGCGCATACTGACCGAGCCCAACGCCTCCCTGACCGAGCAGTATCAGGCCTTGTTGGCCACCGAGGGGGTGGCATTGACGTTCACCCAGGACGGCCTGCGGCGCATTGCCGAAACCGCCTGGCAGGTGAATGAAAGAACCGAGAATATCGGTGCCCGGCGGCTGCACACCGTAATGGAGCGACTGCTGGAAGAAACCTCCTTCGGCGCCGCCGATGCCGGCCTGCAACAGGCGACCCTCACCGTGGACGCTGCCTACGTTGACCAGCAGTTGCAGGCACTCAGCGCGAATGATGACCTGTCCCGGTTCATCCTGTGATAGTGCCTGAGTCAGAACAACATAAACCCATCGCGATTCAACTGCACAGTCGCACCCGGCAGCTGGAACTGGAGTATGCCGGTGGCGAGCGCTACTCCCTGAGCTGCGAATACCTGCGCGTGCAGTCACCCTCTGCTGAAGTGCTCGGCCACGGCCCCGGACAGGAGGTACTGCAAACGGGGAAGCTGAATGTGGGTATCGCGGCGATCAAACCGGTCGGTAACTATGCACTGCAACTGGTGTTCGACGACGGTCACGATACCGGGCTGTACTCCTGGCGCTACCTGTATGACCTCTGCCAGGGCCAGGAAGCCAAGTGGCAGAACTACCTGGACCGTCTGGCCAAGGCCGGGGCCGGTCGCGACCCCGATGTCCAGATACTGAACCTGAATGGCTAACGATTCCAGCCCATACTTCAACCAGCCAACCTGACCGGGCGCATGCATCGGGTTATACTGCGTCGTTAACCGTATCCCGGGGCGGAGGCGTCATGAGCGACAAAGAAACCACACACTTCGGCTATAAAAACGTAGCGAAGGATGCCAAGGCAGGCATGGTTGCCGATGTATTTCACTCAGTGGCGGCGCGCTATGACCTGATGAACGACCTGATGTCAGGCGGCATACACCGCCTCTGGAAACGTTTTACCATCGAGTTGAGCGGGGTGCGCAAAAACAACGCCGTGCTCGACATCGCCGGTGGCACGGGCGATCTTGCGGCACGCTTCGCGCAACTCGTCGGCCCTGCAGGGCGCGTGGTACTGGCCGACATCAACGACTCCATGTTGCAGGTGGGTCGGGACAAGCTGTTGGACCAGGGCCGCCAGGCCAACATCGAATTTGTTCAGGCCGACGCCCAGCAGCTGCCCTTCCCGGATGACAGCTTCGACTGCGTCACCATCGCCTTTGGCCTGCGCAACGTCACGGATATCGATCTGGCCCTGCGCTCCATGCTGCGTGTGCTCAAACCCGGGGGACGCCTGCTGGTGCTGGAATTTTCCAAACCGAAAAATGCCCTGCTCAGCAAAGCCTACGATACATATTCCTTTCGCGTACTGCCGGTCATGGGCCGCCTGGTGGCCAACGACTCAGACAGCTACCAGTACCTGGCAGAATCGATCCGCAAGCATCCGGACCAGGACACCCTCAAGGACATGATGGAAGACGCCGGGTTTTGCCAATGTGAATACCACAACATGACCGGGGGCATCGTCGCACTGCACCGGGGCATCAAGGCCTGAAATGGCCGACGCCGTAGACCCCGCACTGCACACTGCGGCCCTGGCTGCTCTGGAGGCCGCGCTCAATCGCGCCCTGGCCCTGTCACCCCACAGCAAGGCCGCACTGGCGCAACTTGAGGACTGTGTCTTCGCCCTGCACTGTACCGCGCCAAGCCTTGCTATTTACCTCCATCCGGGCGCACAGGGTATGCGCCTGGCGGGTGTCCACCTGGGCCCCGTCACCACCAGCATAAAAGGGACGGCAGCCGATTTCACTGAGCTGGCCACCGCGCGCGACCCCACCGCCACCCTGATCAACGGCGGCCTGGAACTCGAAGGCGATAGCGCCCCGCTGCTCGAACTGCAGCGTATTCTGGCGGCGCTGGATATGGACTGGGAAGCACCCCTGGTTGACGCCCTCGGGGATGTCGCCGGACACCAACTTGCACAGCTGCTGCGCCACACCTTCGCCTGGGGCAAACAGGCCTCCGCAAGCCTCACCAGACAACTGGAAGAGTTCATCCATGAAGAAGCGCGGCTCAGTCCACCGCGGCTGGAGGTAGAGGATTTCTACCGGGACGTGCTGGAGCTGGGGATGCGTGTAGACCGGCTGCAATCGCGCACTGAGCGCCTGCGCCTGCGCCTGCAGAAGTTGCGGGGCTGAGTCGTGTCCCGCGCCCTGCGCCTGGCCAAAATCCTGCGGATCGTCGGCCGTTATCGACTGGATGAATTTGTCGACCACGAACGCCTGTCCACGCTACCCCGTGTTGCCCTGGGCCTCGCACCCTGGCGCTTGCAGCGGACACCGGACCTGCCGCGGGGCGTGCGCCTGCGCCGCGCCCTGGAAGAACTGGGTCCTGTATTCATAAAGTTCGGGCAGATGCTGTCGACCCGACGCGACCTGCTGCCCGAGGACATCGCGGACGAGCTGGCCAAGCTGCAGGATGACGTACCCCCTTTCCCGCAACAACAGTCCATTGCCATTATCGAGAAGGCCCTGGGCAAACCGGTGGCTGTACTGTTTGCCAGTTTCGAGAGCACACCCATGGCCTCGGCCTCCGTAGCCCAGGTGCATGGTGCCACCCTGCACAGCGGCGAGCGGGTCGTGGTCAAGGTCGTGCGCCCGGACATCGAACCTGTCATCCGCCAGGACATCGCCTTGCTATTTACTCTGGCGAGGCTGGCTGAAAAATACCACCCCAATGGTCGGCGCCTGCGTCCGGTGGAGGTAGTGTCCGACTACGAGCTGGTCATTCTCGATGAACTGGATATGGGCCGGGAGGCCGCCAACGCCTGTCAGCTGCGCCGCAACTTCGAAAACAACAAACTGCTCTACATTCCCGCGGTTTACTGGGAGTACACCTGCCGCAATGTATTGACCATGGAGCGCATTGCGGGGATTCCCGTCACCGATCTGGAGACACTGCGCGCCAGGGGCACCGACCTTAAATTGCTGGGTGAGCGCGGCGTGGACATATTTTTCACGCAGGTGTTCCACCACAGCTTCTTCCACGCCGACATGCATCCGGGCAACATCTTTGTGGATGCGACAGACCCTGCGGACCCGACCTACATCGCCGTGGACTGCGCCATCGTTGGCAGCCTCTCGGACGCGGACCAGTATTACCTCGGCCGCAATCTGCTGGGTATCTTTCGCCGCGACTACCGTGAAGTGGCGCAACTGCATGTTGAATGTGGCTGGGTGCCACCCCACACCCGCGTACAGGACTTTGAGTCGGCCATGCGCGCCGTGTGTGAGCCTATATTCGAACGACCTATCAGCGAAATATCCTTCGGCCAACTGTTGGTGTACCTGTTCCAGACCGCCAGCCGCTTTGACATGGAGGTACAACCCTCGTTGGTACTGTTGCAAAAAACCCTGCTGAACATCGAGGGACTGGGGCGTCAGCTCTACCCCGAACTCAACTTATGGGATACAGCACAGCCGTTTCTGGAAGAGTGGGTGCAGCAACGCTATTCGCCGCAGTCAGTGCTCAAACGCCTGCAACGCCATGCACCCTCCTGGCTGGAGCAACTGCCGCAACTGCCCGAAGCCGTGCTGGAGAGCCTGCAACACGCCAGAGGAGTCGATCGACACCCGCAAGCCCAGCCGCATTATCGCAGCGAGCAGCGGGAACGGCAGGCGGACCTGGCGCGAAGACGTCGGCATCTACTGGCCGCCGTAGCCTGCGCAGCGGCTGCCATAACGGTTTTTCCTGGAGCGTGGCAGCAACTGGCGGGCGCGCCCGCGGTTACTTGGTTGCTGGCCGGGGCGGGCCTGTGCCTGTTGTGGCCCAGGAACGGCAGGCGATAGGTGCGCCACCGGGCCCTGTGCCATAATGCGACTCTGAGCGGAAGACCGTCATGACTGAAACTGGTACGCTGGTACAAGAAATCAAGTGGAATGAGCAGGGACTGATCCCCGTTATTGCCCAGGACTGGCAGACCGGCGAGGTGCTGATGCTGGCCTGGATGAATCGCGACGCCCTGCAACTGACTATCAGCGAGGGCCGCGCCGTTTACTGGTCGCGCTCACGGCAGGGCCTGTGGCGCAAGGGCGAGGAGTCAGGCCATGTGCAGCACTTGAAGGAGTTACGCATCGACTGTGATGCGGACACTGTACTGATGAAAGTTGAACAAATCGAGGGTATCGCCTGTCACACTGGCAGGCGCAGTTGTTTTTACCAGCGACTGGAGCATGGCGTCTGGCGAGTTACCGACGACGTCATCAAGCAACCCGAAGACATATACGGAAACAAACCATGAACGATGTCCTGCAACAACTGACGACCACTCTCGCGGCGCGCAGGCAGGCCGACCCGGAGCAATCCTACGTGGCGAGCCTGCACCACAAGGGCCTGAACAAGATTCTGGAAAAAATCGGCGAAGAGACCACCGAGGTCATTCTCGCGGCCAAGGATGCCGAGGCTGGTGGTGATCGCAGTGCCATTATTGGTGAGGTAGCTGATTTATGGTTTCACAGTATGGTGATGTTGTCCCACCTGGAACTGGATACAGACGACGTATTGCGGTGTCTGGGCGACCGCTTCGGTGTCTCCGGGCTGGACGAAAAGGCCGCGCGAGACTTACGGGGCAAGTGATATGCTTTTAACAACGCAGGAATAACGGGAGATAGCTATGGGAATCGGTGGAATCAGTGTTTGGCAATTGTTGATCATTCTAGTGATCGTAATCATGCTGTTTGGTACCAAACGGTTGAGCACCCTGGGCAGCGATCTGGGCAACGCAGTGAAAGGTTTTCGCAAGAGCATGTCCGATGATGGCGAAACGCCGAAATCCGGCGACGGTACCAAGCCTAACGAGACTGCGGACACCGCCGCCAAAGACAAGTAAGCGCTGAATGTTCGATATAGGTTTTTCCGAACTCATCCTGGTCGGCATAGTGGCCCTGTTGGTAATCGGACCGGAGCGCCTACCCGAGACCGTTCGGACCGCGAGCATGTGGCTGAATCGAATCAGGCGGGGCTTCAACGAAATCAAGCAGGAAGTGCAGCAGGAGCTACATAACGACGCCGTGATGCGGGAGTTGCGCCAGACTGGCGAGCAATTAAAGAAGGAGGCTGCAGCCATCGGCGGTAACCTGTCCGACACCATGGTGTCACCGGCAACCACAGCGCCCGAAAACACCCACTCCGGCGGGCAGGAAAAAAGTCCAACGGACAATAAGGCCGAATGAACGAGCCGGAATCCACGGATCAGCCACTGCCGCTGATTGTGCACCTTACCGAATTGCGCGACAAATTACTGCGCGCACTATTAGCGGTGCTGTTGTTCTTTATTTGTCTGTTTCCCTTCGCCAACGACATCTACACGTTTGTCTCAGAGCCCCTGCGCGCCATTTTACCCTCCGGGGCAGGAATGATAGCCACCGATGTCACTTCGCCTTTTTTCACGCCGTTCAAGCTCTCCCTGGTGGCAGCGATTTTCCTGGCGATGCCCTATGTCCTGTACCAGGCATGGAGTTTTATCGCGCCGGGTATGTACCGGCATGAGAAACGCCTGGCAATCCCGCTGTTGGCATCCAGCATCATATTATTCTACGCGGGGGTCGCATTTGCCTATTATGTCGCCTTTCCCCTCATTTTCGGTTTTTTTACCAGCGTCGCGCCGCCAGACATTACCATCATGACGGACATCAACAGCTATCTGGATTTTGTGCTCAAGCTGTTTTTCGCCTTCGGGCTGGCCTTTGAAATCCCGATCGCTGTGATACTGCTGATCTGGGCAGGAGTTACCACACCGGAAGCGCTGACCAGCAAGCGTCCCTATATCATTGTGGGTTGCTTTGTCGTCGGCATGGTGCTGACCCCGCCTGATGTGTTCTCCCAGACTCTGCTGGCCGTACCGATGTGGCTGCTGTTTGAAGCCGGCATCTACTGCGGCAGGCTGATAAAGCGCTCTGCACCGCCACCGAAGGATCAATCCTAGCGCTTGGCCATCAGGCCGCGACTGCCGCCGGTCACAATGACTACCTTGTCTTTGAACTTTTCGCCCGTTTTCATCCCCAAACTGGAACAACCTTGTACTCGGTACCATTAGGCATACGGAGCCATTACACTAGCACGAAGCAGCCACAGCGCCACGGAACCAGGCCATGAATCCCACCGTAGTCAAACCTGTTGACCCAGTCCGCGCAGCACGAACGCCGACGCGCCGCGACTCGCTCTTGATTTCACACACCTGATGTCCTCGCGCGCCGAACAAGGCCTGCCCGCTCTGCTGCCGGTGCTGCGTCTGCTATCGCAGTACAAACTGCGCCTGGTGGGTGCCAGCATCGCCCTGTTATTTACCGCCGGTGCCACGCTCTCGATGGGACGTGGCGTACAGGTACTCATCGACCAGGGCTTCGGCGGCACATCCAGTGCCGACCTCAGAAGTGCCATCGGCCTGCTAATCATCATCGCGGTGGCCATGGCCTGCGGCACTTTTGTGCGTTTTTATCTGGTGTCCTGGCTGGGCGAGCGCATCAGTGCCGACATCCGCAAGGCGGTTTTCCAGAATATTGTGCATTTGCACCCGGGTTTCTTCGAGACAAATCGCAGTGGCGAGATTATGTCGCGCCTCACCACCGATACGACTCTTCTGCAAACCATCATCGGTTCATCCTTCAGTATGGCGCTGCGCAGCAGCCTGACCACCAGCGGCGCACTGGTGTTGATGTTTATCACTAACCTGAAATTGAGTTTGATCATTGCACTGGGTGTGCCGCTGGTGCTGCTGCCGATACTGGTGTTCGGCCGGCGGGTGCGCACGCTCAGCAACCAGAGTCAGGACAGTATTGCCAGTGTTGGCAGCTACGCCGGTGAAGTTATTCAGCACATTCGTGTGGTGCAGAGCTACACTCGCGAACAATTTGAGTCCACGGCCTTCGATCGCGAAGTTGAACGGGCGTTTGAAATAGCCCGACGCCGTATCTGGCAGCGCTCGCTGCTCATTTGTGGCGCTATGGTGCTATTGTTCGTCGGTATGTCCGGAATGCTGTGGGAGGGTGGGCAGGATGTTATCAGCGGCCGCATGAGCGGCGGCGAGCTGGGTGCGTTCGTGTTCTATGCCGTCATGGTGGGCAGTGGTCTGGCCACTATTTCTGAAGTATGGGGTGACGTGCAACGCGCCGCAGGTGCTGCTGAACGCCTGGTAGAACTCATCAACACGCGCAGCGTGATTGAAGATCCGGGCAGCCTGGCCTCCACGCCCG